>Ga0335080_10009481_pt1 | contig 10173 bp, 7 predicted proteins | sample Lox_Sample_34_FD_206720 | JGI IMG/M metagenome (GOLD analysis project Ga0335080, IMG submission 206720) | Soil microbial communities from Loxahatchee National Wildlife Refuge, Florida, United States - Lox_Sample_3.4 | ecosystem: Environmental > Terrestrial > Soil > Wetlands | place: USA: Florida... | reverse complement strand
CTTGTCTCGCCTCGATCGGCATAGCCGGTCACTCGACCAAGAATCACCGGAGGGGTAACCTTGCTCGCGCCAAGGAAACCGGTGTCTTCCGTTTTAGATGGTTCAGCAGAGAGGGATCCAGATTGTTCTCCAAGATGTAGTGGGCCAAAGAGCACATTTTAAAACTATTCGCCGACAGACCTCTCAACGAGAGGCAAAGGAGCTTTAGATGAAGTCCATTCTCAGGTGGTGGGTCGTTCTAGGATTGGTAGCTAGTTCGTTTGCACAAACAACCAACAAGCGCGTGACCGCCAAGGATGTCGATGAACTCAAGAATGCTCTGTCCGCCCAACAGCGGCAGATCGAGCAATTGCGACAGCAGTTGGCACAACGCGATCAGGCTCTGCAACAACAACTGCAGCAAATACAGCAACAGTCCCAAGCAGCGGCCAATGCCGCCCAGGCCAAGGCTGACCAGGCAGCCCAAGAAGCCAGCCAGCAGCAGCAGGCTGTGGCCGACCTCAGAACCGATGTGAACGATGTCAAGCAGAACGCCACGAACACGGCACTGAGCTTGCAAGAGACCCAGAAGACTATAGGCGATTTGGGAAGCCCGTTGGCCATCCACTACAAGGGCGTCACCATCACGCCCGGCGGGTTCCTGGCAGCAGAAACGGTTTGGCGCCAGCATGCGCTAGGCGCAGACATCAACACACCTTTCAATACCATTCCATTTTCCGGGGCAACTGCGGCTCACATGGCAGAGTTCTTCGGTTCCGGCCGCCAGTCCCGCATATCGGTGCTGGCTGAAGGCAAGTTGAGCAGTACCAAGCTCACTGGATATCTCGAAGCTGACTTCCTGGGGGCGGGCGTGACCTCCAACAACAATGAAAGCAACAGCTACGTGATGCGGCAGCGGCAAGTCTGGGGCCAGGCGGCATTAAGCAGCGGTTGGACCTTCACCGGAGGCCAGATGTGGAGTCTGGCAACGGAGACCAAGGTTGGATTAGACAATCGAACTGAAGCTCTGCCGATGACCATTGATCCGCAATATCAAGTCGGGTTCAGTTGGGAGCGGCAATGGGGCTTCCGCGTGACCAGGAACTTCAACAACAAATTCTGGTTCGGATTCTCGGCGGAAAACCCGCAGATCACTACCGGTGGCTCACTCGTTTCCGGACAGAACAACTTTATTATCGGTTCGCAGGGGGCCGGAGGCGGGCTTTACAACGCGACCGCGAACTATTCCTGGAATGCCATGCCCGATCTGATTTTCAAGCTGGCAGCCCAGCCAGGATGGGGGCACTTTGAAGTCTTCGATGTCATCAGTGACTTCCGCGACCGCGTCTTCCCCTGCGGAGGAACGATCCTCGCTAGCGGCGGAGTGCTGCCTGCTACAACCACCTGCGATGGTTCGACCTTTCCCAACTCCAAGGGCGCCTACAACAACCACGCCTTCGGCAATGGCATAGGCGTTAACGCGCGAGGAACGTTGGCCCAACAACATGTGGACGTGGGTCTTCACTTCCTCGGTGGCAACGGTATCGGACGCTACGGCACGGCGCAGCTGCCTGACGTAGTGATCCGGCCCGATGGGGTGCTGGCGCTGCCTCGCAACTACCAGGCTCTGGCTACCTTGGAGTACCACACCAAACGTATGGACGTCTACGCCTACGTGGGCGGCGAATATGAACAGCGTGCGGCATTCTTGTCGAGCACGGGCAAACCCGCAGGCTACGGCTCCCCGCTGTTCGATAACACCGGTTGCTACGGCGAAGCGCCGCCCGCTGCTACGGTCACCAACGTACTTACACCAACCGACACTGCTGGTGTTGCAGGAAGCGGTACGATCCCCGTTCCCGGTGCCGTGGGCACGCCGCTGACGGCCGGGTTCAATCCAGCCGGGCCCTCGCATTGCTCGGGACAAACCCGCAACGTTATCGAGGGCACGCTGGGATTTTGGTATCGGCTGTACAACGGTCCGAAAGGCCGACTGCAGTTTGGACCGCAGTACTCCTACATTGATCGCAACACCTGGTCCGGCATGGGGGCCACACCAAACGCCATCGAGAACATGGTTTTGAGCTCCTTCCGTTACTATCTGCCGTAGCGTGGCAGAGTAGGTCGTCGCGCAGGCGCCGGTCCAGCGCTGGCGTCTGCGCTTATTTCCAACCTTGGGGCGGGAGAACTCGCACCGCTCTAGAGTCACCTTGGTGTCTGTTCTATACTAGGAACAGCTGAATTTCGTGGATTGCCATCCTCCGGTTTCTGTCCGCGCGCTTCGAGCAGCCGACACGGCGCAGCAATATCCAGCGTAAGGATTGTGAAGCCAAGGAGCATCATGGGTCAGCGAACGCAGGGATTCTGGGGAGGCGAAACTCCTCAGGAAACGTAAGAGAGAGTAAGAAAATCGGAGCCGGACAACGCCGGGCCCGCCGCCGATAGCAAGGCGGGCGAATCTTCAACCCTAAGCCGTTCCCGAAAACCTGGAGTATGGCACGCATCTCGTTCGATAACTCGGCGTACTACCTCAATCGAGAGTTATCCTGGCTGGCCTTTGATCGGCGAGTCCTTGAGGAGGCGCAGGATCCCAGCAACCCGCTTTTGGAGAGGGTGAAGTTCCTCTCCATCAGCGCCAGCAACCTTGACGAATTTTTCGAGATCAGGGTTGCCGGCCTGGTGCAACAAATAGAAGACGGGTATACCGAGGCCGGGCCGGACGGACTCACCCTCTTCGAAGAACGGGACGTGGTGGCGCGGGAGACCCACCAGTTCGTCGACGATCAATATCGCTGCTGGAATGAGCAGTTGCGTCCCCTTCTGGCCGAGAACGGTATTCGAGTCTTGGGACCGGAGCAGCTCGACCTAGGGGCGCGAGAGTTTGTCGAAGCCTACTGCGAACGCGAACTCGATCTTCTGCTGACTCCGGTCACGGTCGATCCGGCGCATCCTTTTCCCCGGGTGATCAACAAGGCTCTGTGTGTGGCGTTCTTGTTGCGTCGACGGCGCCGCTCCTCGATGACTTACATCGGGGTGGTGGCGGTGCCGCGAGCCTTGCCGCGTCTGGTTCGTCTCCCGTCGGAAAAGACCGCCGATTTTATTTTCTTGGCGGATCTGGTCGCGCATCACGCAGCGCGCATGTACTACGGGTACGACATTGTGTCCGCGGCGGCCTTCCGCGTAACTCGCAACAGCAACCTTTATTTGGCCGAGGAGGAGTCGCGCAACCTGCTCGAGTCGGTGCGCGCGGAATTGCACAACCGACGCAAGGGAGATGCCGTACGGCTAGAGATCGAATCCGATGCCGATCCGGAGATCGTGGAACGGTTGCGCACCAACTTTCAGCTGGAGCCCTGGCAAGTATTTCCCGTCCACGGCCCGGTGAATCTGTCCCGCTTGTTCAATATTTACGATCAGACCGAGCGTCCCGAACTGAAGTTCAAGCCCTTTATTCCTCGCGAGCTCCGCTTGACGGCAAAGTCCCAGGATCTGTTCGAGGAGCTTCGCCGCCACGACGTCCTCCTCCACCATCCCTACGATTCCTACGACGCTGTGGTTTCCTTCATCGAGTCGGCGGCGGAAGATCCGCGCGTGTTGTCGATCAAGCAGACGCTCTATCGCACCAGCGAGCAGTCGCTGATCGTGCCCGCGTTGATTTCCGCTGCCGCCAAGAAAGAAGTCACGGCGGTCGTCGAACTCAAAGCCCGCTTCGACGAAGCCTCCAACATCCGCTGGGCCCGCGATCTCGAAGATGCCGGCGTACAAGTCTTTCACGGCCTGGTGGGGCTGAAGACCCACTGCAAACTGTCCCTGCTGGTTCGCCGCGATCCGGACGGAGTCATCCGGCGTTATGCGCACTTGGGGACGGGCAACTATAACGCGAACACCGCCCGCATCTACACCGATTTGAGTTTGCTGACGGCAGACCTGGAACTCACTCGGGCGGTGCATGATGTGTTCAGTTTTCTGACGGCGTATGCCGAGCATCGCAACTATGATCCCCTGCAGGTGGCTCCCTTGAATCTCGCCGAGCACTGTCTGGCCTTGATCGCGCGCGAAGCCGAACACGCACGCCACGGCCGCCCCGCTCACATCATCGCCAAGATGAACGCGCTGCTCGACAAAAACATCATTATGGCGCTCTACGCTGCGTCCCACGCCGGGGTGAGAATTGATCTGCTGGTGCGCGGCATCTGTGCCCTGCGCCCCGGGGTCCGCGGGGTAAGCGCCAATATTCACGTGTCCAGCATTGTCGGCCGGTTCCTCGAACACAGTCGCATCTACTATTTCGCGAACGGGGGCGAGGAAGAAGTCTACCTGGGCAGCGCCGACTGGATGCCACGCAACCTTTATGAACGGGTGGAGGTGCTGTTCCCCGTGAAAGATCCACTCCTAGGCCAGCGGGTGCGGCGGGAGATCCTGGATGCCTATTTGGCAGATAAGGCGAAGGCCCGCATCCTGCAAAAGGACGGGTGTTACCTGCGTGCCCGACGAGCGCAGGTGGGGCAGAAGCTTCCCACCACGATGCCATTTAACGCCCAGGAGTTCCTGGTGAATCTGGCAGAGGGCCGGACTACGCTCGACGCCATTCCGGCTCCTCCGGAGACACGAACCAGAAGAATGGCAATCGGAAAGGAGCGATAAACCATCGCCATGACGATTTACTTTCTTCGCCACGCCAGTGCCGGGAAGGGAGTGAGCAATCCAGCCAGGGATGATAAGCGCGCCCTCGACCAAGATGGAATCGAGCAGTGCGGGATTGTGGGCCGCGCGCTCACTGCCTTGGACGTGCAAGTCGACACCATCATTTCGAGCCCTCTTAAGCGAGCGGCGCAAACCGCGTCGCTCGTGGGCAACGAGCTCAGCTATGAAGGCAAGCTGCAATTCGAGGATGCGCTCCGCCCGGGCGCGGTTTTTACGGATTTCCGTCGCATGGTGGAGAAATATGCGAAACAGGAGGCCATTATGGTCGTCGGCCATAATCCGAACTTGAGCGAATTCCTGGGGCGGATCCTCAGCGAGACGGGTTGCGAAGCGGGCGCCGATTTGAAGAAGGGAGCAGTGGCAAAGGTGGAAGTGGATCGCAACTCGGCGGTGCTGCAATGGTATCTGACTCCCAAGGTGATCCGCGCACTCTACGTCGCTGCGGCTGCGGAAAGCTCGCGTCCAAAAACCTCGCGAAAATAGTCCTTTTCTTTTTCCACCGCCCACAATTCCAGATCCGCGGAGCTTTTCCCTTGCGTCACCAGCAGGAATTGGATCTCGCCGTCGTGTCGGCGGACGCGCACATCCTGAATCGCCTGACTCCGGCTCAGGTTGAGGGCGCGCGCCAAGCGCAGCAGCAGGGATGCCTTGGGGATCCATTTCTGGTCGGTGTTGGACAGGGTTTTCATGGCTCCATCGCTCGGGCTCGGCCGCGACTTGCCAAGATAGCGGGCGATGGCGGCAATAATGCTTCGCTGCGCGGGCGTGTAACCCAAGATATCGGAATGAGAAATAATGTAGTGGGCGTGGCGATGCCGCCCATTGCGGCTGACGTAATCGCCGACCTCATACAGCATGGCCGCGGCCGAGAGCCACTCGGCATATTCCAGCGGCAGACCATGAATCGTGCGCAGTGCCGAAAAAAGGTTCATGGCAGACTGGCGCACCTCTAAGGCGTGCTGCATATCGACGCGATAGTGCTCGACCGCATTGAGCAGGGAATCCCAGCGCTCGGATTCGATTTGTTTGCCGGATCGGGTGCTGCGATCATGTTCCGCCGCCATCTGCGCCAACAGACCGTCGCGTAAGCCCAGGGATGAGGCGCGAAATCCCGGCAACTGACAGCGCTCCAGAAGGGCGGCGTACACCGCCGCCCCCGCCACGATGATCTCCGCCCGCCGGGGGCCGACCCCGGAAAGCCGTCTTCGTCCTTCGAGGGGCAAGCGTGCCAGGAGCTTCGCAATGCGCAGCATCTGGGCGCGAGAGACGGTGCTCGCGCGCGAGCCTTGGGTTTGGTAGAGACCGTGGCAGACGGCGGCCAACGATTCGGCGGTTCCGGAGGTAGCAATCACGATCTTCGGCCGGAATCGCTTGATCCGGTCCCCGGTGCGCTCGATTTCCCGCACGATGAAGCCCCGCATCTGGCGCAATTCCGACTTGCGTGCCGGATCATGGTGGAGAAATTCGTTGGTTAAACGCACTGCTCCCAGAGGCAAACTGATGGTGGTGCGGATGTGACCGCGGGCAGAAATGGTGAGCTCACAACTGCCTCCTCCCAGATCGATGAGCAGCATCGGTGAAGCACCCACGCGCAGCGTCGAGGTGACCCCGAGGTGAATCAGCCGGGCTTCCTCCAAGCCGGAGATTATCTCCAGGTTCCAGCCGGTGGCGGAACGAACCCACTCCACAAAGGCGTGGGAATTGCGGGCATCGCGCAAGGCGCTGGTGGCGACAACCCGCACGGCATCCACTCCAAAGTTCTCGGCCGCGCGATGAAAGCGCCGCAGAACTTTCACCGTGTAGGCAATGGCTTTGGGCGAAAGAAAGCCGGTACGGAATACCGATTCCCCTAAACGTGTGACTTCGCGGTCTTCATGAATCGCGAGCAAGCGGTGGCGACTGAGGCGCGCAATCTTCAAACGAACAGAGTTGGATCCAATATCCACTGCGGCAAGGGTCGGCATGGAAGGGTTAGTTTACAGCTGATTGCAGCAGCGGTACGACGATTCAATCGCGGAGATGAAGTTGAGTCGGCCAGCCGCCGATTGGATTCCCCGGCCTGGCAGCCTGAGAAATATGACTGGCTAAGCCGCCGTCCCCTGGACGGCAACTTTTGCCACGGGCTCTTGACTGGGCGCCGATTGCACGGGATGAGCATCGACGGGGAAAGCCGCGCGGATTTCTCGAACCGCCTCGACACTCTGGCGGAACTTCGCCTGGGTGACATTGCGCAGCATGGCGACTAACGACGAATCCCGGACGCCGCCCAGAATCTTCTCGGCCTTTTGGCTGAGTTTGAGCCAATCGTGCCAATCGCCAATGACATCCTGCATATGCTTCAGTTGATCGATGACGCGCTTGGCATCGGGATCATCGGAGGCGAGCTCGGCGACGTAACGGGCACGCTTGCCGATGATCCTATATTGGTGCAGCATTTTCTCGGTCAGGGGTGCGCCATTCCGACTCAATTCCCTGAGCTTGCGCAAAGTAAGGGTCAGCGGTTCACGATTGGCAGGAAGAGCCAGGCTCTTGGCCGAGCGTCGTAGTCGCTTGCGGATTTGGTCGATCGTGGCCCGATCCGAAGCTTTGGCCAGCTTCTTCTCGCGTTTCGCGCGCTCTTTGACGAGCGCCTCCATCACCTGCGATTTGTGCCCATTTGCCTGGGGGAACCTGAGAGCACGCAGGGCGGCGATCTCCACGTCCAGATCACGCAGGCGTCCTGCCTTCTTACGCAGCCGCGCCAAGCGCTTCAGCAGTTTGGCATCGTTTCCCTGATGGCTGAGCGCAACCTCGCTCAGCAAGGCTTCCACCCGGCGGCTATTGGTCCGGAATTTGTGGACCCTCTCCGGAGCAGGCTTTCGCCCGAGTTTTCCCAACTCACGGTCCAATTTTTCTAAGATCAAACGGCTGAGCTTTTTGTCGATCGGCATAACGAGCTGTGATAACCAGGAGGGATTCGGAGGCTGGACCTCCGCTTACCATGACCCGGGGTAAGGGGGTATTTTAACACTCCTGTAACACGATTCTGCTAGGGTCCAAGTAATGTCGAATCGAGCGCTGGGAGCGCCTCCCTCGCCTGGACCGCAACCTGTTGTAAACTCAGCGGTTGCCTCCGACGCATCAAGCCAGACACGAGCTTTGCGCAACGCCCGAGATCCACACCTCTGGGACGAGTTATTTCGTTTGGCGATGCTGGCCTGCGCGGTCTGCGTGCTGGCCTTGGTGGGCATCATCGTCTATGAACTGGTAACCCGTTCGCAGTTGTCCTGGAAGGCCTTCGGATGGAAGTTTTTCTTTGGCAGCGAATGGGATCCGGTCAACGAGCAGTTCGGAGCCTGGCCGTTTGTGTATGGCACGGTCGTTTCTTCGCTTTTAGCTCTCGCGATCGCGGTTCCCCTTGGCCTCGGCGTGGCCACGTTTATCACCGAAATGTGCCCGCGAGGCTTTAAAGAAACGCTCGCCTTCGCCACCGAGCTCTTGGCAGCGATTCCCAGCGTGATTTATGGTCTTTGGGCCATTTTTGTGCTCGTCCCCCTTCTGAGGGTGTACCTCCAACCCTGGCTGGCGCGTTATTTCGGCTGGACGGGATTGTTTACCGGACCACCGTATGGCATCGGAATGTTGGCCGCCGGGATGATTCTTGCCATTATGGTGGTGCCCATCATTTCTTCGATCACGCGCGAGGTGATGACGGCCGTTCCTCGACAGCAAAGGGAAGCGGTGCTGGCTTTAGGCGCGACCCGTTGGGAGATGATTCGCATCGGCGTCCTGCGCAATGCCCGAGCAGGCATTTTCGGTGCGGTGATTTTGGGGCTTGGCCGCGCCCTCGGCGAAACCATGGCGGTCACGATGGTGATTGGCAATCGCCCCGAGATCGCCCGGTCCTTGTTCGCCCCGGGATATACCATGGCGAGTGTGATCGCCAATGAGTTCAGCGAAGCGGCCACCGATACCTACCTCAGTGCGTTGGTGGAAATCGGCCTGGCGTTGTTTCTGGTAACGATCATCGTAAACATTTTGGCGCAAGTTCTGGTCTGGTCGGTAACCCGTGGAATGCCGGCGAGGGGTAATGTCTAACTCCTCCCAATCCGAGCCCATTCGCATCAGTCTTTGGCGCAGCGGTATGGACCATTTGGTGACTCTGGCCGCGGCTGCCGCCGTTCTCCTGGTATTACTTCCTCTGGGCGCCATCTTTGCCTACCTCGTGTATAAGGGCGTGGGTGCCCTGAACTGGGACTTCCTGACGCAAATTCCGAAACCCGTCGGCGAGCCCGGGGGCGGGATGGCGAACGCCATTGCCGGTTCGGTGCTCATTCTTGCGATCGCCAGCGCTATGGGAGTTCCGATCGGAATCGGAGCCGGGATTTATCTGGCAGAATATGGTCGGAACCGCATGGGAGATGTGGTCCGTTTCACCGCCGACGTCTTGAATGGTGTGCCGTCGATCGTGGTCGGCATTGTGGCCTACGGAGTCGTGGTGCTGGCGCAGAAGCATTTTTCCGCGCTCGCCGGAGGCTTTGCCTTGGGCATGATGATGATCCCGACCATCACCCGCGCCACCGAGGAGATGCTCCTGTTAGTGCCGCAGGCGATCCGAGAGGCGGCCTATGGTTTGGGGATTGCGCGTTGGCGGACGACCCTCTCGATTACGTTGCGAACCGCCACCTCCGGGGTCATTACCGGTGTTATGCTGGCTTTTGCTCGGGTGGCGGGAGAGACCGCGCCGTTGTTGTTTACCGCCTTTGGCAATCAGTATTGGAATTGGAAGATCAATCAACCCACGGCGGCCCTCTCTCTTCAGGTGTTTACCTATGCCATCTCGCCCTTTGATGAATGGCATCGCCAGGCTTGGGCGGGGGCACTGATTTTGATTGTCCTGATTGTAATCTCGGTCAGCGCGCTGCGAGTAGCCGCGGGCCGGGGCATGCTGAAGGGAACCGGCTGATTATGGGCGTGGGCATCGAGGTAGACCATCTGAACGCCTGGTTTGGGAAAGTCCAGGCCCTGCATGACATCAGCATGCACATTCAGGCGAATCATGCCACCGCCATCATCGGTCCGTCCGGCTGCGGCAAGTCCACCTTCGTGCGCTGCCTGAACCGCATGCATGAGACCGTTCCCGATGCCCGGGCGGCGGGCAAAGTGCGCATCGGAGAGTTGGACATCTACAATGGCACGGCCGCGGTTCAGGTTCGCCGGCGGATCGGCATGGTGTTTCAAAAGCCGAATCCGTTTCCCACCATGTCCATCTATGACAATGTGGCCGCGGGATTGAAGTTGAACGGCTTCCACGACCGCAAACGGCTGTCGGAGATCGTCGAGCGCTCCCTTAAGCTGTCGGCGCTGTGGGACGAGGTGAAAGATTCACTAAGAAAAAAGTCCGGTGCTAGTTTGTCGGGTGGGCAGCAACAGCGACTCTGCATCGCACGCGCTCTGGCGGTGGAGCCGGAGGTTCTGCTCATGGATGAACCTTGCTCAGCTCTGGATCCG
>Ga0335080_10009480_pt1 | contig 10173 bp, 9 predicted proteins | sample Lox_Sample_34_FD_206720 | JGI IMG/M metagenome (GOLD analysis project Ga0335080, IMG submission 206720) | Soil microbial communities from Loxahatchee National Wildlife Refuge, Florida, United States - Lox_Sample_3.4 | ecosystem: Environmental > Terrestrial > Soil > Wetlands | place: USA: Florida... | reverse complement strand
GCTCGCCTTTGACCGGTTCGCGGACCTGGCCGCCGCGATCCTGACCGCGCAGGGTGCCCTCATATACATAAACGAAACAGGAGTGAGCGTCCGGCACTTCGATTTCGAAACTCGCATTGGACGCAATCGTCACGTCGAGGAGGCGCAACGGGATCAAGGTGGCGGCCGCGCCCTTTGCGCCGAACGCCTCCCCGGCGATTACGCGCACGATCGCACTGCCATCCTGCGCCGTAGCAATGCGCGTCGCCGGGATGTCCTGGTAACGGGGCGGGCTCATCTTGAGCCTGCCGGGCAGGTTGGCCCACAGCTGGAAGCCGCGCAGCCTCCCGTCCGCGCGCTCCGGCATCTCGGAATGGATGATGCCGCGCCCGGCCGTCATCCACTGCACATCGCCTGCTTCGAGCGTGCCCCGGTTGCCCACGGAGTCGGCGTGCTTGACACGACCCTCGAGCATGATCGTGACGGTCTCGAACCCGCGGTGCGGATGCTCGGGAAACCCGGCGATCCAGGATTTCGGGTCGTCCGAACCGAACTCGTCGAGCATCAGAAACGGATCGAGCATGTCGAGCGCAGGCGTGCCGATCACGCGCTTCAGCTTCACGCCGGCGCCGTCGGTGGCGGGCACTCCGGTTACGGTCTTCGCGATGTAGCGCATTCGATACCCCGCTTGCTGCGTGGCAGCCAATAGACGCCGCCTCCTGCCTCGCACATATTACCCCGGCGGCCGAAAGTGGAAGGAGACCGCCATCGCGCTCGTGCGGCGCGGCGTGACATGCCCTATGCTAGCGTTTGGCAACCTCGAAGCGCGAGGTAGAAGCTGTGTCCCTGACCTTTCACAAGCTCCAGGCCGTGTTTGCTGCCGAGGCCGGCTCGATCGATCTGCGGCGCGTTCACGACCGCCCGACGCTCGACGCAATCCGGGCCGGGATGGACGAGTTCGCGGTGCTGGTGTTCCGCAACCAGCCGTTCGCGGACGACGAGCAGCTCGCGTTCGCTCAACGCTTCGACGGCACGCTGCACGCCAATACCGGGGCGGCCGTGCTCGGCAAGAATCGATTCGGCAACGAGGCGCTCACCGACATTTCCAATCTGGACGAGGGCGGCACAATCCTGAAATCGCAGGACCGGCGCCGCGCATACGCTCTGGGTAACCGCCTGTGGCATACCGACGCCTCGTTTCAGGACCCGCCCGGCCGCTACTCCATGCTCTCGGCCAAAATAGTGCCGCCCGCCGGAGCGGATACCGAGTTTGCCGACATGCGGGCTGCATACGACGCGCTCGACGCGCAGACGAAGCGGGTCATCGAAGGGCTGCGAGCGCATCATTCGATCGCTTACTCCCGCCAGACGCTCGGGTTCGAGTTCTCACCGGAAGAGGAGGACAGGCTCAAAGGAGCCATCCATCCAGTCGTGCGGGTCAACCCGCGCACCGGGCGCAAGGCGCTCTATCTCGCGTCCCACGCCTCACGCATCATCGACTGGCCTGTTCCCGAAGGGCGCTTGCTGCTGCGCGATCTGATCGAGCATGCAACACAGCCGCAGTTTGTCTACCGTCATGTGTGGTACCCCGGGGATCTCGTGATCTGGGACAACCTCGCGACGATGCACCGCGGCCGCCCGTTTGACGACGCCACGCATCAGCGTGAGCTGCGGCGCGTAACGACCCTCGACGTCGTACCCGCTGTCGCCTGAGCATCACCGCGCGGGTTGGCGTAGCGGCTGTGCACCCTTGTCCGCGTCCGACGCGTCGGCCGCACCTGTTGCCCGCGTGGCAAGGAAGGCGATGACCGCCGACAGCAAGGCGCTCCCAGCGAGGAAATACAAGGCCATGTCGAAGCTCTTGGTGCTGTCCTTGATGTAGCCGACGATCTGCGGCCCAAAGTAACCGCCGAGGTTGCCGATCGAGTTGATCAGCGCCATGCCAACCGCCGCTGCGCCGCCTGTGAGAAACACGGATGGCAGCGGCCAGAACGTGGGCCTCGATCCGTACACCCCGAACATGAACAGGCACATCGCGGCGACCGCCCAGAACGATTGGCCGGCCATGCCCGCCAAAAACAATCCCAGGGCGGCCAGCGCCGTCGAGATGATCAGGTGCCAGCGCCGCTCCTTGAACCGGTCCGACGAATAGCCCCACAGCACCAGGCCGATCGTTCCGACCGCATACGGGATCGCGGTCACGAAACCGGTCATCAGATTGGATAGACCGAGACCTTTGACGATCTGCGGCAAGAAGAACACCACGCCGTAGCTGGCGGTGACGCAGGTCAGATAGATTGCCGACAGGACCAGCACCCGCCAGTCGAACAGCGCTTGCAGCATGGTGAGACGGCCCGTGCTCTCGACCCGGCTGCGCTCCGCTTGCAGCTCGCCTTCGAGCCAATCCTTTTCCTCCCGGCTGAGCCAATCCGCTACGGCGGGGCGATCTGTCAGCAGCCGCAAGACGATAAAAGCCAGGAGGACCGCGGGGATGGCTTCGATGATGAATACCCATTGCCAACCTTTGAGGCCGAGCGTGCCGTCCAGTCCAAGAATGGCCCCCGACAGGATCGAAGCGATCATGTTCGAGGCTGGTATGGCAATGTAGAGGATCGATATGGAGCGCGCTCGAACCGCCGCGGGAAACCACAGCGTGAGGTAGTAAATCATGCCGGGGAAGAAACCGGCTTCGGCGACGCCCAGCAAAAAGCGCAGTACGAGAAAGCTGACCGGTCCCGTAGCCACGGCCATCAGCCCCGAGATGATGCCCCAGGTGATCATGATGCGCGCGATCCAAAGCCTGGCGCCGACGCGCTGCAGCACGATGTTGCTCGGCACCTCGAACGCGGCATAGCCGAAGAAAAAGATACCGGCGCCGAGGCCGTACAGGTAAGCGCTCAGCCCGAGATCCTTGTTCATGGTGAGCGCCGCGAAGGAGACGTTGGTGCGGTCGATGTAGTTGATCAGGTAACAGATGACGATCAGCGGCATCAGCCGCCACGACACCTTCAGGATGATCTGGCGTTGGCGCTCAGGCGTGAGCTGCGGCGGCATGACGAATGGTCTCCCGTGTTCGACGATTGTTCTTTCCGGCGCGCTTGAGTGCCGGTCGGCCGCTAGGCACGCAGCGCGAACCGGACCCTACCACGCTTGCCTTCGGTGCTCAAACTCGAGATGCCGCGCCGCGGTCGGGCTCCGCTGGCGTGCTAGCGGCCGAAATTAGCTTGGTAGAGCGGCTCCAGCGCGTCCAACGCGGGCTGCGGCAGCGGACCGGCCTGTGCCCCGGCCAGTGCCTCTTCCAGGTGGCGGGGCTCGGCCAATCCGATGATCGCGCAGGTCACGTCCGGATTGGCCAGAACGAAGCGCAACGCCGTCTGAGCACGCGTGCCGTAGGCGTCGCCGAGAGCGTTGAATACGGCGCTCGCGCATCTCTCTTCCCTAGCGATGTCGGTCCCCCGCGTGATGATGACTTCGCGTCCATGGCGCACATCGGAAGCCAGCACACCCGCGGCGAATATGCGGATCGCCATGACCGCCGTGCCCTGTACCCTGCAAGCGCCGATCAGCTGGCCGAAATCATGGCCCTTCCATGACACCGGCATGGGCCGGCCGGCGCTGGGATTGAGCAGGTTGTAGTAGACCTGCGCCGCGTCGAAGCGTCCGCTGTCGACGACTTTGCGGCAGCTCGCCGCGTCGCCCAGCGCAGTGAAGCCGATGTACCGCGTGAGGCCTTGCTCGCGGCAGCCCTCCAGCGCGTCGGCAGCGCCCTTGGCTCCAAGCACGTGCTCCGGTGTGATCGCGCTGGACGTCGCGGTCGGCTCAATCTGGTTGTGGAGCAGCACCAGATCGACCGAGCTTCGGCCGAGGCGTTGCAGGCTTTCGTGCAGACTGCGCTCGATCTGGCCGCCAATGTCGCCCAGCCGGGCCGTGTCCAGCAGAACCTTGGTGGACAGATAGGGTGTTGCCTCAATCTCTTTCAGCAGCCAGCCCAGCGCTTGCTCGGATTGCGTCTTGCCGTACGCCGGAGCTGTGTCGATCCAGTTGATTCCGGCATCCATGGCGCGGCGCAGGGTCTTGAGCTTTGTGGCATCGTCCTGATGGATCAGCAGGCCGCCGACCCAGCCGCCGCCGAACACCAGCTCCGAGACCCGCAAGCCGGTGCGGCCAAAGATCCGGTAACGCATCGCTTATTCTCCTCCTTCAGCTCGAGCGCGCGCATGTGCCGCGCTGCTGTGATCACCGACCGTAGTCCATCGGCGCCGCGGTTTCCATCATGACCTGTTCGGGGATGCGGCGCTGCTGCGCCTGTTCGCGCTCCTCCTGCGACTTGAGTTGGGCTTCCATGTATGCGCCGAGATAGCGCCCGCGTGCAACGATTGCCGCGCCTACGCGCATGCGCTGCGCTTCGAATGCCGCCAAGCCGTTTCCCTCGTGAATCGCCGCCACCAACGCGAGCGCATCACCGGCCGCTTTGGGCACCCCCATCGCCACGTGCGGCCGAGCGACAAACGCCGCATCGCCGATGACGACGATGCGCCCAAACACCAAGCGCGGCATTTCCAGATCGACGATCGGTTGAAAGAACACCAGCCTCGAGCGCGCGATGGCTTCGGCGAACTGCGGCGCCAGAACCTGCGCCGCCCGCTCCACCATCCGCTCGCGCACTCGCGCGCTGATCAGCGACGGCGCAATCCCGTTCGGATGGTAGCGGCCGCTGTCGTCCGTCAACAGGCCAGGCAGCTCCTCGTGCTCGCGCACCGGGCTGTACCACACGACGTTGTACTGGCGCTTGCCGCGCTCTACGCTGTGCTGAGGACCGGGTACCGGATAGCCGATCCCCTGTTCGCCCGGCGCCACGCACACTGCGTAGCGCGCGAGCAGCAGCTCCCGCGTCGCGGCCGACAGGTCGTTCTCGTCGGCCAGGCAGCGCCACGCGATATACCCCGGGTAGTGGGGTTTGATCTGCGGCAGGAACCGGCTGCGCACGGTGGAGCGCAAACCATCGGCGCCGATCAGAAGATCCGCGTCGAGACGCTTGCCGTCGGCGAGATAGGCGCTGACGGTGGCGTCTGTCTGCTCGATGTGTTCCACGCTCACCCCGCTGTGGTAGCGAGCTTCGGGAAAAGCGCCTTTGAGCAGCTCGTACAGGCGCCGCCACGAGGTCATCACCTGAGAGAACGTGCGCTCGGCGACGACTCGCCCGTTCCGGTCGAGCGCGACCCGGGCTGGGAGCTCCACGCCCAGCGCCGCTTCAGGGATGTCGACCCCGGCTGCTTGCAGGCCTTCGATCAAGCCAGGGAGCACCGTGATCCCCGCACCGCGGCCTTCGAGGACTCCGCCGGTGCGCTCGTAGATGTCGACGTCCCAGCCCCTTCGCTGCAGCAGATTGCCCGCGATCAGGCCGGCGAGCGAGCCGCCGACGATCAGCGCACGGCGCTGGCGAAAGGCGATTTCATCCATCTTGTGATCCTGCTCGACGCCGCGCGGCTAGCCTTCGTCGGCTGCCAACCCCGACCGCTCTTCGGACAGCTTGACCGTCGCCATGTAGTCCTCTTCCCCTCGGCCGGTGGCGATCAAGTCCCGCATTGCTTCGCGCGTGATGGCGGTAAGCGGCATCTGGACATCGCTCGCGCCCGCAGCGGCGAGCATGAGGTCGATATCCTTGAGAATCAGGCGCGCGGTCATCGTGGGCGTGAAGTCGCGCGGCTTCAGCAGTCGCACTTTGGCTTTCAGCCAGGGCGAGGCGATCGTGCTCTGCGCCAGCGTGTCGAGCATGAGATTCCAGTCGAGACCGTTCTTGCGGCCCAGCGCGAGCGCCTCGGCCATGCCCTGCGCGGTGTTGATCACGATCGCATTGGCGACAAGCTTCATGTAGCGCGCCTGCTCTTCGGCGCCGAGGTAGACCTGCGCCTGGCTGAACGTCTCCAGGACCGGCTTGGCGGCTCTCCAGGCAGCCTCGGGGCCCGACACCAGGACGGTGACCTCGCCAAGGCGCGCCGATGCGGCGTTGCCCGAGATCGGGGCGCGCAGATAGGCGACGTCGCGCTGCTCCGCTTCTCGACCGATCTCCGCGGAGACTTCCGGCGACACCGTGCTGGTCTCCAGAAAGATCGCGCCGCGCCGGGCGTTGGCCAGCACGCCTTCTGCCCCAAGCGCGACTTTGCGCAGGGCGTCATCGTCAGGCAGCGACGAGAACACCAGATCCGCACCGCGCGCGCACTCTGCCACGCTCTTCGCCGCGCGGGCGCCCTGCTCCACCAGGCTCTGCCGGCTCGCTGCGCTGCGCGTAGACACGAGCACGGGATAGCCCGCCTTCAAAATCAAGCCGGCCATGGGCGCACCCATCCGCCCTGCTCCGATCCAGCCTATCGACGGCCGCAACGCCATGTGCCTCCCTCCTCCCTGTCACGCCCCGAGATAATACTTCTTCACCAGCTCGCTCTGCCGCAGCTCGCTCAAGTCACGCCCCTCGAACGCGATCGCGCCGTGCACGATGATGTAACCGCGGTCCGCGATGCGGCTCGCTTCGTGGAAGTTCTGCTCGGCCATCAGCACGGTGAGCCCGAAGCGCTGCTTGAGCTCGCGGATGAGGTCCATGGTCTGGATCACCAGCAGCGGGGAAAGGCCGAGAGACGGCTCGTCCACCAGCAGTACGCGGGGCGCGGACATGATCGCCCGCGCGATCGCCAGCATCTGCTGCTGGCCCCCGCTCAGACTGCCGGCGAGCTGGCGCGAGCGATCGCTCAACACCGGGAAGGCTTCGTAGCAGATGGCGAGATTGCGATGGATGTCCTGGCGCGCCTCGCGGCGGAAGGCGCCAAGCAGCAGGTTTTCCTGCACAGTCAGCTTGGGGAACAGGCGTCGCCCCTCCGGGACCAGAGCGATGCCCAGCGCGACGATCTGCTGCGGGCTCTTGCCGGTGAGCTCGATGCGCTCGCCGCGCTCCTCGAGCGCGACCGAACCGCGGGTCGGCTTGAGCAGCGCCATGATGCACTTCATGAGCGTGCTCTTGCCGTTGCCATTCGTTCCCAGCAGCACTACTGTCTCGCCCTGGCGCAGCTCGAGCGACAATCCGTGCAGCACGCGCACGGCGCCGTAGCCTGCCTCGAGCTTGTCGATCACCAGCCTAAGCACCGAGGTAGATCCTGCGCACGTCGGGGTGCTCTGCGACCTCGGCGGGCGCTCCTTCGGTGACGATCCGCCCAGCGTCGAGGCACACCACGCGCAGCGAGAAGCGCATGATCGCGCGCATGATGTGCTCGATCATGATGATCGTCACGCCCTGTCGGTTCAGGGCGAGCACGATATCGAGCACCTCGTCCACCTCCGCCGAGGACAAACCGGCCATCACTTCGTCCAGCAGCAGCAGTGACGGATCGGCGGCCATCGCCCGCGCCAGCTCCAGCTTGCGCAGGTCGACCTGGGGCAAAACGCCGGCCGGAAGGTCCGCTTTGTCGGCGAGGCCCATCTGCTCGAGCAGCGCAAGCGCTTCACGGCGGGCCCGCGCGGCGTGCGGCGCACCTCGGTGCCTGACATATTCGATCGGCACGGCGACATTCTCCGCCGCGGTCATGCTGAAAAACGGACGGGGGATCTGGAAGCTGCGGGCCATGCCGAGGCGCGCGCGCCGATGGGCAGGCAGGCGGGTGATGTCGATGCCGTTGAAGTCGATCGATCCGGCATCCGCGCGCAACGACCCCGAAATGCAGTTGATGAGCGTGGTCTTGCCGGAGCCGTTGGGCCCGATGATGCCGAGGCGCTCCCCCGGCCCCACCGTCAGGCTCACATCGGTGAGCGCAGCGAAGCCGCCGAAGCGTTTGCAGACTGTGCGGACGGCGAGAACCGATGATGTCATGACCGATCCCCGATGCCATTGTCTCGCGCTCCGAGCGCGCCGCGTGCAACGCCTCTCGAGCGGATGAGCCGCTCTGCCAGCCCCAGTATTCCCTGCGGCGCAGCCACCACGAAGGCCACGAGCAACACCCCGACCACCAGCACGTTGAGCTCCGAGGATATGGTTACCGTGACGATCTGCTGTACTGAAGCGAGCAGCACGGCGCCGATTACAGGCCCTACCCAGCTCGAGGTTCCCCCTATGATCGGCATCGCCAGTGCCGAGACCGCGTAGTTGAGGCTGAAGACGGAGGTGGGCTCGATGAAGCTCATGTAAAGCGGAAACGGCGCTCCGGCTGCGCCCATCAGCGCTCCCGACAGGGTGGCTGCGGCCAGCTTCAGTTTCAGCGTGGGCACACCGGCGCACTCCGCTGCGTCCTCGTCGTCGCGGATCGCACGCAGTCCGCGCCCGATCCAGGAGATCTGGATATATCGGGCAAGCGCAACTGAAAAAATCGCGATCAGCGCCATCACGACGAACAGAAATCGCGTGTACGACTCGAACCAGAGCGGCGCAGCCGGCTGCAATATCGCGAGGCCTCTGGAGCCGCCTACGAAGCGCCAGTTGATCACGGCGGTTTCGCAGATCACCGCCACCGCCACCGTGGCGATCGAGAAGAAGATGCCGCGCAGGCGCAGGGTCAGCGCACCGACGCCGAAACCCAGCAGGCCGGACAGCAGGAACGCGGCTATGACTTGCACGATCAGCGGAGCATCCAGCGCTTTGATCAGCGCGACCGCGGTGTAGGCGCCCACGGCGAAGAACGCGCCCGAGCCGAAGTTCACGTAGCCGGCATAGCCGCCGAGGATATTCCAGGCGGTGGCCAGCACCACGAACTGCAGGACGACATATCCCGCGAAGAAGAAATATTCGTTCTGAACGGTGTGCGTGAGGGCCAGCGCGGCGATTAGCACCAGCACCGCAGCAGCGAGGAAACGGTTGCCGCCGCGCACGGTCGGATCAGCGGCCGAACAGGCCGGCCGGCCGTACGGCCAATACGAGCAGCAGAATGCCGAAGGCAACGGCAGGAGCCCAGGACGCGCCGAAGGAAGTCAGCACGACGCTCTCGGCGATGCCGAGGATCAAGCCGGCCGCAAGCGTGCCCGGAAGACTTCCCAGTCCTGCTAGCACGGCTACGCAGAACGTCCGCCCGATGTACAGGCGTCCGAGCCCGGGCTCGACTGGACCGAGAATGATCAGTAGGGCGCCGGCCACCGCGCAGGTGGCGGTGGCGATGCCAAATGCCCATTGCTTCACGCGCACCGGATCCGCACCCATCAGGGCAAGCGCAGTCTGGTCCTGGGCGACCGCCTTGATCGCGCGACCGGCGAACGTGCGCGACAGATATAGCGATAGCGCGATGGTCAGCGCGAGCGCCACCGCAAACGGGACCAGCATGCGCAGGGGCAGACGCATGCTGCCGAGCGCCAGGCTTTTCCCGATGTAAGGCGCCTCGACCATGCGCTGATCCACCCCGAAGACACGGATCAGTCCGACCTCTACGATGAAGGCGACGCCGAAGAAAAAGGCGAGCCCGCGCAGCCCTTTGTCGCTGCCGTGCCGCTCGAATGCGGCGTGATAGAAGCGGTACACGCCGACCCCGCCCAGGAAGAAGAGCGGCGTCAAGGCGGCGCCCGCCAGCAGCGGATCCAGCCCGTGCTGGCCAAGCAGATACGCCCCGTAGGCACCCAGCACGAGAAAGGCCGGATGCGCGATGTGCGGCACGTCGAGCAGGCCGAACGCGATCGATAGGCCGATGCTGACCGCTGCGTAGAAGCTGCCGAGCAGGATGCCTGCGACGACGGCTTCGATCAGCAGCTCAGGCGTCACGCGTTGTCGCGGAGCGAGCTACTTCCGCGCTTGATTGAAGGGAATGACGTCGCCGGTCTTGAATGCTTCCGGAGCAACGATGACCTGTTTGCCGGCCTTGCGGAACTGCTCCAGGTTCTTGTCCTCGACGGACCGGAACTGGACATAGATGATGCGCGGACTCGCCCATTCCCCGTTGGCCCCGAAGCGGACCGGGCCGACGACGGTCTTCACTTCGTGCTCCCTCAGGTACTTCGCCATCGCTTTGTGATCCAGGCTCTTGGTCGCGCTCACTGCCTGCGCCAGCAGCTCGCCGATCGCATAGTCGAACGGCGGCAGGTAGAAGCCGAGCGGGTCGACGTTGGCCTGCTTGGCCCTGTCCTGATAGCGCGCCAGGAAGTCGCGCACACCGGGAAACTCCATCGTCTTCTCCGGGGCCCAAACGTGGTAGTTGACCACCCCGGTGAGCTGGGAGCCCAGCGCCTCCATGA
>Ga0335080_10009478_pt1 | contig 10174 bp, 5 predicted proteins | sample Lox_Sample_34_FD_206720 | JGI IMG/M metagenome (GOLD analysis project Ga0335080, IMG submission 206720) | Soil microbial communities from Loxahatchee National Wildlife Refuge, Florida, United States - Lox_Sample_3.4 | ecosystem: Environmental > Terrestrial > Soil > Wetlands | place: USA: Florida... | reverse complement strand
CGCCCCACGCGACGTCGCCACGCATGGGCCCGTGACCTTCCACCTCCACCGTCACCTGATGAAGCGATCGATAGCTCGCAACGTTGTCGATGGTCACCGACCCATCGGCGTTCAACTCCGCCGTAATGACGCCCACGGGCGTTTCGATTCGTTGCGGTCCCGGGTCAATTCGACTCATGTGCGCGAGCGTCATCACCAGACCGATGCTGCCGTGGCCGCACATGCCGAGATAACCAACGTTGTTGAAGAAAATGACGCCCGCAGCGCACGACGGATCTGCGGGCTCCAGCAACAACGCGCCCACCATTACGTCGGATCCGCGGGGCTCGTTCACCACCGCCGAGCGGAAAACGTCATGCTCCGCGCGAAAGTGTTCGAGACGCTCGGCCATCGAGCCGGTCCCGAGGTCGGGCGCACCCTCTACCACGATTCGCGTCGGCTCGCCGCCGGTGTGGGAATCGATTACACGAACGGTTCTCAACTCACCTCCACCAGCGAAGGCCGCGTGGCGATAGCGTGTTCGACGATTTGCACGATGCGCGCGCGCTCCGCGCCCGTGAGCGTCAGCCGTGGCGCACGCACATACTCGGCACCCAGCCCGGTGAGGGCGGCCGCAAGCTTGATATACTGCACCAGCTTCGGACTGGTATCCAGATGCAGCAGCGGCATGAACCAGCGGTACAACGGCAAGGTCTGCGCCACCTGGCCGGCTGTGGCAAGGTCCCAGAGCTGCACGCTCTCGCGCGGGAACGCGTTCGCAAGGCCCGACACCCAGCCGCGCGCGCCCATCAACGCGCCTTCCATCGCCAGGTCGTCCACGCCCTGCAACAGCACATAACGGTCGCCGGTGAGATTCTTCAGATCGGTGAGGCGGCGCACGTCTTCCGACGACTCCTTGATGGCCGTCAGATTTGGCTCGTCGGCCATTTCCGCGAACAGCTCCGGCGTCAGGTCAACGCCGTACACGGACGGGTTGTTGTAGCACAGCACCGGCAGGCTGCTGGCGCGCGCCACGGCGCGGAAATGCGCGATCGTCTCGCGCGGATCGGATTTGTACACCATCGCCGGCAACACCATCAATCCGTCGGCGCCCACTCGCTCGGCATCGCGAGCGAAGCGGCACGCGATGGGCGTGGTGTACTCGGCAACGCCGGCGAAGACAGGGATGCGCCCGTGGCTCGCCTCCAGCGCCGCGCGAAGCACGTCGAGCTTCTCCTCATAGCTAAGCGACGTGTTTTCGCCCACGGTGCCCAGCATCACGGCTCCGCGAATGCCTCCGGAGATCATCGCGTCCAGATGCCGTGCCGTGGCATCCAGCGCGAGCGATCCGTCCGCCCGGAACTCGGTTGTCGCAGCGGGAATCACTCCGCTCCAATCGATTTGCATATTTCTCCTCAATCCTTGCGCCCGGTCGTTTTGCTCGCCGGCAACTCATCATAGAACTTCCAGTGCGCCACGTAATCGCGCGGCAATTTCTCCTTCAGCAGCGAAGCCCGCACCATCTCAACGGGGATGGAATTCAGCTTCAGCACCGCGTCGTGAAACTGCCGATTGGTCATTTTCCCCGAATCTACCAGCTCGTGATGCAGGGCGCGAAACTGCATTGCGCCAATCTCGTACGCGCATTGATAGAGCGGGCCGTAGTCGGAGCTCTCGAAGGATCGCCGCACCTCGGCGGCCGCGTTCTCGCGTTCGTGCCCCACCTCGTTCACCAAAAAATCGACGGCCTGCGGCGCGGTCATTTGCCCCAGATGAAAACTGAGCGAGAAGATCACACGCGCGGCGCGATGCATACGCCAGAACAGCATGCCGATGCGATTTTCCGGCGTCTTCGGGAAGTCCATGTCCCACAGCAGCGTTTCCCAGTAGAAGGCCCAGCCTTCCACCCAGAACGGCGTGTCGAACGGCGCGCGCCAGGGTTGGTAGCGCTCTTCCATGTACTCCTGCAGATAGTGGCCGGGCAACAATTCGTGAAACACGGTGGAGCGCGAGAAGTCGATGTTGTTCCCACGCATGCTCATCATCTTCTGTTCTTCGGTCATCGACGACGCAGGGTACGACACGCTCATGGTGTCGCCGCCAGTGAAGAACGGGTTGATGCGCTGACGCTCGGGCGTCATCATTTCCATACGCCAGGAGCGTACCGCCGAATCGGGAATGGTCACCAGATCGCGCGCGCGCACGAAATCGACGGCTTCCATCGCGAGGTCGCGCACCAGCGCGGGCTGCTGGCCGGGCTTCACGTAGTCGTTCTTCACGTGCTCAAGGGCCTTGCGCCAATCGTCGCCGTAGCCGAGCGAGCGGGCGTTGACGATCATCTGCTCGCGGCACCACGCGAATTCGCCGCGGGCGTTTGCGATGAGTTCCTCCGGCGTGTAAGGGATCATCTCCGCCGCCAGCGCGTCCATGAGCGCCTCGCGGCCGATCGGATCGCCCACGATGGTGTCCTTATCCGATGCCTTCACCCCGCCGATCCTCTCTCGCACCAGGGTCGCGTACGCCGTCATTGCCGCATCCACGCGTTTCCACGGCTCGGCGTTCCACCACGTGAACGACGGATCGTAGCCGTCGTAGAACCCGTACCAGCGCTTCAGAGTCGCCTGCAACGATTCGATGGTGTGCGAGGCGCGCATGCCGGTGGTGGGCGGCGCGGTCATCTTGCCGGCGTTGATCTGGGCGGTGAGGGCGTCGATCTGCGTGGCGATTTGCGTCAGCGTGGCGGCGGCCTGCGCGCCGTCCACGAAATCGAACTTTCGCAGACTGTCCTCGAGCCCCAGAATGGCGCCCGCGAACGGGATCAGGCTGCTCATCTCCGCCATGCGCTTGCGCAGCAGGTCGCGCCGATGGGTGTCCCGGTCCAGCACCTTGCCCAGCAGCAGGTAGTCGACGCGGCCGTCCACGTCGAGCCGGTCGAACGGGACCCCGCCCAACACCTGCCGCCAGGCCGCGTCGAACCGGTCCATGGCCTCCAGGCGCTCGGTCGATTGCGGAGTGTCGTAGTAGCGGTCGAGCGTCCGGCGGTCGGTGGCGTAGCGGGTCAGGGCCGCGGGCATGTCGAAGCCGCCGTCCGGCTTCAGCCACCCGTCCGCCGCTGGGTCATATGTAAAAGTGGTGAGCGGCGGACCGGCGAGGCACGGCAGCACGAGACCCGCAATTGCCACAATGACCCGCAATCTCCTGATAAAACCCATAGATATAAATAATCTATCATTTGGTATGATGATCTCGGAGGTGAGATGACCTCGGATGCCGAAACTCCGCTGGTCTCGACGATGGAGGCCCTCTCGAAGAGGCTCGGCGCCAAGACCGGCCTTTCCGACGAGATTGCCAGCAGCCTCCGTAACCTGATTCTGACCGGGGAGTTGCGCCCCGGCGACCGTATCGTGGAATCGCGGGTGGCTCGCCAGCTCGGTGTCGGCCAACCCACGGTCCGGGAGGCGCTGGTCGCGCTCGAGCACCTGGGTCTGGTTTCCCGGAAGGCTAATCATGGCTGCTTCGTTACCACCCTCAACCGGGATGAAATCGCCGACACGCTGCGTCTCCGCGGCGAGCTTGAAATCCTGGCGGTTGACCTGGCCATCGAGAATGCCTCCGTCGAGGCCGTGAGCGCACTCATTGAAATAGCCCGCGACATGGTGGAGATTGCCGGCTCTGGCGACGTGATGAGTTTCTACAGCCGCGATCGCGAGTTCCATGAGGCTCTCTGGGCGTTGTCGGGCAACCGGATTCTGCCGAGGGTGCTGTCGCAGGTGATGACGCCTCTGCTGGCATTCCTCTTCATCCGGAATGCCCGCGACGGCAGGGCACTCGACTATGTTCGCTCCGCGAAGGCCCACGTGGATATCGCGGAGAGCATCTCGACGCGCGACAAAGCCTACGCCCGCAGGATCGCCCAGGGAGCATTCGGGATGTTTTCCTCGCAGCATCTGGACATCATCGACCGCTTCGACCATCTCGCGCACGGCGCCGCAAAAGGACCGGCTGGACCAGAGGATGGTCGGCCCAGCCGGCGATGACGTCCAACTAGAACTCCAGATTCGCTCGCAACTCGATACTGCGGCCGAACGACCCGGCGAAGGGGTAGCTCTGCGTATTCAGCACTCCCGTCCCGAAGGCCCCCGACTGGATGTTGTTGTAGTAGTTGTAACCCAGGAAGTTGAATGTCGGATGGTTGAAGGCGTTCAGGAACTCCGCCTGTAACGACAGCCGTATCCGCTCCGTGATGGGGAAGGCTTTCGACAGCGACATGTCGTTGAAGGTCTGGTGCGGCCCGTAGAGGTAGAAGACCTGGCCGATCGTACCCGGGTTCGTGTTCGGCGTAAGGGACGATCCGGTCAGATATTTCGGATCGAGGATGTTCACGTAGCCGCCGCCCGGCACGTGATAAACGCCCACCGAGCCCTGTAGCTGCGAGCGGGAAACGCCGTTCAGATTCACGCCGCCGTCACCATAGTCGTTGAAGGTCAGGTTGCCGCCGTTGACCACCTCCGGCGCGCCGGTCTGGAAGGTGAAGATGTCGCCAACCGTCCATCCGCCCACGATCTGATTCAGCACGCCGCCGCGGTTCAGGAACTGGCGGCCCTTGCCGAACGGCAGATCGTAAGTGCCGTTGACGTGGACGACGTGACGAAGGTCAAACAGCGTGGGACCGTAACTGGAGCGCAGATCCCGCAGCGTGTACTGCGAAGACTGGCTGGTCCACTGATTCGGCGTCGCGAGGCCGAGGGTGTGACTCCATGTGTAGTTCGCATCGAACTGCAACCCGTGCCAGGCCCTCTGCCGGTAATCCACCTGCAAAGCATGGTAGTTCGAGTAGCCAAGCGCGTCCATGTAATAGACGGCCGATCCCGCCGAGTAGGGATTCGCCTGGAAGAAGTTGATGGGATAACCGGCGCCCGGTCCGCTATACCCAGCGTTATTGGCGCACGGCGCGAAGGCGGCGCCCACCAGGTTGCAGAAGTATGCGGGATTGTAGTTCGCGCCCGCAATGGTGTTAGCCATGGCGCCCACCTGTCCGGTGGTCAGATCGTTGATGAAGTTGCTGCTGGCGTAACCGGAACCGGGATCCATGCCCGCAAACGCGGCGTCGAAGATGGGCGTATTCGCCTGACCCGCGTAGCCGTTGTTGGCGAACGAATTGATTCCGTGCGCCTGGTTGATCTGCAGGTTCTGCTGGGCGGCCTTGAATTGCGCGAGGAATCCATTCTCGAAGACGTTCACCTCGTTCGTGTTCACGGACAGCCACTGATGAATGGTGTGACTGCCGTTGTAGCGCAACTCCAGCACGCCGGAGCCGGGCATCTCGCGCTGGATACCGATATTCCAGGACTGTGTGTAGGGCTGCTTGATGTTCGGATTCAGTCCGTTGACGACATTACCGAGATAGGTCAGGCTGCCGAACGTGAATTGCGACTCCGGCGCGCTGGATGAATATGCGTCCGGCGTGTACGCGTAGGGCGGCAACGCCTGACCCAGCGCGAGAGAGCCTGGCGCGAAGGTTCCGGTCTGACCGGTGTTGTTCGCAAACAGGTTGAAGTTCTGGTAGTAGAACGAGCCGTAGTTGGTCGCCTGATTCCAGAAGTACTGCTGCGGTTCGGTGAAGCGGCGAAGGGAATACCCGGCGCGAATCACCGTCTTGCCGTTTCCCGCCAGCTTGCCGAGGATCCCTTCCTTATAACCGGGGGTCCAGGCGATGCCAATAGCAGGCTGTGGACTGACGTTCCATGCATTGTACTGGTGCGACCGCGCCACCAGTGTGGGATTGCTGTCGCCTCCCAGAGTGCCCGGCGAGAAAAGACGGCCAATCGGCGTCGGACCGTAAACCGCCGCCGGCGTGGCGCCAGAGTATTCATTGGTCAGATCGTGGTTGTCACCCGTGAAGTCCCAGCGCAACCCGTAGTTGATGGTCAGGTTCGGACGGAAGCGGTACGAGTCCTGAACGAACAGACCCCACGCGCCCATCAGCTCGTCGAGATTGTACTGGCTGCCCGGCTTCTGAATGTAGCTGTGGGTTGACGGGTCCACACCGTACTGACCGGCGACACCGGAGATGCGCCCGGTGAGCACCGCATAGAGCTGCTCAGCTTCGGCAAGCTGCGCCGAACTGGCCCCGGGGATGGTGGCTGACGAGCCTGAATTCGTAAACGCCGACAGTGCCGGGTCGCCGTTCGCAAGCCCGAGATTGAACGTGGGCCATCCGGCCGGCGCGTTGTAGTAGTGATCCTGCTCGCGGTACCACGAGAAGCCGAACTTGATGGTGTGCTTGTCATGCTGCCAGGTCATCGAGTCGGAGGCGTTGAGCACGGGATAGTTGGTGTTGATGCCCAGGTTGAACTGCTGGCCGGACATGTTGCCGCCGTAAGGATAGGGCACGTTGAAATTCCACGAGACCGCGCCAGGCGACGTTGCATACAGAGGCGCGGCGTTGTATCCGAACCACGATGCGTTGTAGAGAAAGCCGCCCTTGAATTCGTTCACCAATGTCGGTGAAATGGTCCAGCCCATGCCGAATGATGCCGCGTAGTTGTTGCTCTTTGTGCCGGCGATCTGGTTCTGGTAGTCGGGTCCGGGGAAGAACGCCTGCGTCACCGCCGGCTGCACCTCTTTGGTCTCATTGAAGGCGACGTTAAAACGGACATTCTGCGTCGCGTTGTAGTCGATGCGGAAGGTTGGATAGTAGATGGTCGTCGGCGACGGCTGCAGCCAGGTCAGGTTCTGAAAATTCGGATCGGGATAGCCGGAGAGGCTTCCGTATTGCAGCGACTTGTTGATAGACGAGAGCTCCGAGGCGATCACCGAGTTCACAGTGTTCGGCAGGGACGGATTGAACGCGTGCGCGGTATCGAGGACGTTCACGGTGCGCGTAACGCCATCGTTGCCGGTGTAGGTGAAGTTCCCCGACTGTGCCGCCGGGGTCAGCACCATGTTCGTGGCGCCGAACGAGCCCGGCTGCTTGGACATGGAGAAGCTGCCGAAGTAGAACAGCTTGTCCCTGATAATGTGCCCGCCGCCGCTGGCGCCGAAATCGTTGAGGATAAGCGGCGGCCGCGGAATGCCGGCCTGATTGTTCGACCACGAGTTCGAGTTCAGCGCGGCGTTGCGGAAATCCTCGAAGGCGCGCCCGTGGAAGGAGTTGGCGCCGCGGCGCGTGATGTAGTTGATCTGCATGCTCGCCTGCCCGAAGCCCTGGTCGAGATCGAGCTGGTCGGTCTGGACGGTCATCTCCGCGATGTCTTCAAGACGAGGCGTGACCACCGCTTGCGAGTTGCCGGTGAACTTCATGCGGGTGGGGCTGCCGATGACGCCGTCGATGTTGTTGCCCTGATCCATGGACGGCAGTCCGTTCCAGGTGCCCTGACCGTTGTAGCTCTGGAAGCCGGGGGTAAGCTGCGAGAGCTGGGTGAGGTCGCGACCCGCGAGCGGCAGATCCTCGATCTGTTTGATGTTGATGGTGCTGCCCACCATGTTGGACGAGGTCTCCAGCACCGTGGCGGCCTCTCCGCTGACCTCCACCGTCTCGGTGACAGCGCCGATCTTCAGGCTCACGGCGATGTCGGTAACGCGCGCCACCTGTACGACAATGGGGCTGACAACGGCGTTGGCAAAGCCTTCCTTGACCACGCTGAGCGAGTAGTTCCCGATATTCAGGTTGACAAAGCGGTAGTTGCCACCTTCCTGCGTGGCGGCGGTCTTCAGTTCGTTAGTGCCGAGGTCGCGCAACTCGAGTTTGGCGGCCGGAATGACCGCTCCCGCCGGATCGGTGACGGTGACGTTCACGGATCCCTGGGAGGATTGTGCCTGTACGAGCGATGCGCCGTCAATCAGCACGACCGCGAGGAGTGTGAAGAACCGGATTGCGGGCGCGATCCGGGCTGGCGAGTGTATTCGGTGCGACTGATTATAGATCATAGATTTCTTTGTGACCCCGTGGGAGCGATTGTATAATCCTTTTGAAGGACAGGTCAAGCCTTTTTTGAGAGCGTTTCCGAAATGTCGCGTGCTTCGGCCGAGCCGCCGTAACCTGTTGGCCAGATTAGGCTCTGCCGTGCTGGGGACGGGCCTGCGGGGATTGTGCGACCCGTTCGTGAGCCCGCCGGTTCGCCTGGTGGACGTCGCTCGTAAGGCCGGAATCCGGTTCCGGCATGAGAACGCTTTCAGTAAGCAGAAGTATCTCATCGAGACCATGGGAGCGGGCTGCGGCTGGATCGATTACGACCAGGACGGCCTCATGGATTTCTACCTCGTGAACGGGCGCAAGGAGGGCGTCGCATCGCGCGGCGCGCTCTACCGGAATAACGGCGACGGCACCTTCACGGATGTGACCGAGCACGCGGGCGTGGGGGCGGAGGGGCTGTTCGGGATGGGCGTCGCGGTGGGCGACTACGATAACGACGGCTTCCCTGATTTGCTGGTGCTCGGCTACGGCCGCTGCATCCTTTATCACAACAACGGCGACGGCACGTTTACCGACGTGACTGAGCACGCGGGCGTGGCCAACACCGGCTTGTGGGCGTCGAGCGCAGCGTGGTTCGACTACAACAATGACGGTCTGCTGGATCTGGCGATCGCCAATTATGTCGACTGGACGCCGCCGACCAACTACTACTGCGGCAATCGCGGCGAGGGTTTGCGCAGCTACTGTCATCCCAACGACTATCACGGCCAGCCGCCGACGCTCTGCCGCAATAACGGCGACGGGACCTTCACCGACGTCACGCGCGCATCGGGCCTCGGTGCGAAGCCCTCGAACGGGCTCGGCATCGTCACGTTCGACTACGACGACGACGGATGGCAGGACATCTTCATTGCCAACGACGCGCGGCCGAATTCGCTGTTCCACAACAACCGCGACGGCACGTTCACCGAGGTGGGCTACGAGGCGGGCGTCGCGGTGAGCGAGGATGGCGTGACGGAATCGGGCATGGGCACCGACGCCGCGGATCTGATGGGCGACGGGCGCATGGATGTGATCGTGATGCATCTGGACCAGCAGATGGCCCGCATCTACCGCAACCTCGGCGGCGGCGCGTTCGAAGATGCGACATTCACGTCGAAGGTCGCGTACAACACGTTTCACTCCAGCGAATTCGGAGCAAGGATTTTCGACTACGACAATGACGGCCGCCGCGATATCTTCATGGCCGGCGGCCACGTGCTGGACAACATCGAACGCTACCACCCGGGCGTTCACTTCGCCGAGCCGAACCTGATGTTCCGCAATCTGGGGGGCGGCAGCTTCGTGGACGTGAGTCACGAGCTGGGACCGGACTTTGTTGCGCCGGCGGTGGGGCGCGGCGCGGCGGTAGGCGATTTCGATAACGACGGCGACCTGGACATTCTCATCACGAACAACGGCGGCTCGCCGCAGCTATTGCGCAACGACGGCGGCAACGCGAATCACTGGCTGGAGATTCTGCTGATCGGCACGCGCTCGAATCGCGACGGCGTGGGCGCGCACGTGAGGCTGACAGCGGGCGACCTGACGCTCTACGAACAGCGCAAAGGCGGGATGAGCTACCAGTCGGCGCAGGACCCGCGGCTGCACTTCGGTCTGGGGGCGAAGACGAGAATCGACCTGCTGGAAATCCGCTGGCCCAGCGGCGAACTGACGCGCCTGAAGGACCTCGCGGCCGACCGCATTATCGCTGTGGAGGAAGGGACGGGGATTGTGCCGCGGGCGTTTCCGCGGGTTCGCTAGAGTGCTGATCCGTACCCGACCGTCCGCCGACATAGCCCGCGTGGCCGCCTTCAGCCGAACCGACACGGGCGGCTTCCTGGCGGTTGAGATCGGCGAGCATGACGAGGGCCTCCTGCGCTTTCTGCGGCTGGCCTGCGCGGCGGTAGGCCGTGGCCAATGCCGCATACACGGCGCGGTTGGCGGGGTCGAGGTCGCGGCCCGCTTCGAGTTGCGCGATCGCGTCGAGCACGCGCTGTTCGGCGAGATAGACGCGGCCGAGCGCGACGTGCGCGCTCGAGTAGCCGGGCCGCGCGGCCACTGCCTTCTCCAATGCGGACCGCGCTTCCGTGAATTCCGCGGGCGTGGCGGGCGTCGCACCCGCGCGCAGCAGCGCCTCGCCGAGTATGGTGAGCAGAAGGTAGTGTTCGTGGCCTGCCGCGAGGCCTGCTCGCGCAGTGCGAATCGTGGCCTGCACGTCGCCCGAGAGCAGGGCCTGTT
>Ga0335080_10009477_pt1 | contig 10176 bp, 9 predicted proteins | sample Lox_Sample_34_FD_206720 | JGI IMG/M metagenome (GOLD analysis project Ga0335080, IMG submission 206720) | Soil microbial communities from Loxahatchee National Wildlife Refuge, Florida, United States - Lox_Sample_3.4 | ecosystem: Environmental > Terrestrial > Soil > Wetlands | place: USA: Florida... | reverse complement strand
CGGGAAGCAACGGTTTGCTGGTGTCCGACGCCCAGGATAGCCGCGTGCTCTATATTCCCTACTCCAGCGGGCAGACCACGTTTATCGCGGGCACCGACAACGGCAAAGCGGCCACGAAGGTATTCGGCCAGCCGGATTTCGTCACGGTGGTTTCGGGGTCGGCCTCCAACCAGCTCAACGCTCCGCACCATATCGCCACCGATACCAGCGGCCAGGTTTACGTCACCGATACGGGCAACGGCCGGGTGCAGATCTTCGCCGACCCCAACAACCCGCTGACGCCGTTCGCTTCGGCATCGGCCAACCTGAGCCTGCCCAACCTGGGCAGCCCTCGAGGTATTTACGTCAATCCGACGACGGGCGAGATCTGGGTCACCACCGGCACCACGGCCACGCGCTATCCGAAGTACGACACACTCCAGCTGAATCCGGCTTCCACCGGCTCGGTGCAGGCAGCCGCGACCACGCTGGCGCTGGTGCAGGATCAGTACGGGGACCTGTTCGTGGCCGATGCGACCAGCCGCGTGGCCGTTTACTACCAGGGCCTGGCCGGCGAAAACGCGCAGGCCACCTACCAGGGGCAGCCGCTGGCGCCGGGCGTCGTTGCCAGCGCCTATTCGGTCGCCTCCACTACGCAGTTTACGACTCCCACGATGCCCGCCTCGGCTCCGTTCCCGGCACTCACCGGGTATCCCATGCCCGTCACGCTTGCCGATGAGCAATTGCTGTTCAACGGCACGGCCGCGCCGCTGTACTTTGTTTCGCCGGGGCAGGTCAATTTCCTGGTGCCGATGGACGCTCCCACCACGGGCTTCGCCGACGTCGAGGTAGTTCAGGTGTCCACCGGACAGGTACTGGGCGCCGCTTCCGTGCAGATGAATGCGGTTTCGCCCGCCATCTTCTGCGGCGCCGCGGGCGGATGTCTTCTCAACGGCTCCTTCTATCAGGCCGCCGTACTCAATCAGGACAATACGGTGAACAGCGCGACGAACCCGGCGGCCCGCGGGACCATCATCCAGATCTTCTGCACGGGCCAGGGGGCGTTAAACAACCCGCCGGTCGACGGCCATGCTGCGGTGGGCACTCAATCCACCACGCCGCAGACCCCGCGGGTGGCGATCGGCTCGAACTTCGTGGACAGCGTTCCCCTCTTGTCCGGCGATCCGACCGATGGCAACTGGGTCAAGTACTCCGGCCTGGCTCCTGGCTTTGCCGGCTTGTGGCAGATCAACGTCCAGATTCCGATGGCTACGGTGCCCGGGTCGCAGGTGCCGATCGGCATTCAGTACAACGGCGTCGGCAGCCACAGCCTCAACTCGGGATTCGGCCTTACCATCGCGGTCAAAGCGCAGTAGCCGGGCCGGGGCCCGCAAACCGGTGCCCACGCCTGTGACGTCAGTTTTGGGCCACGGCGGCGAAGCTCGCCTTCGCGCGCAGGTTGGCAACGCCGGCGGTGTATCGTTCGTCGGTCACCAGGAATGCGACTGCGTCCTCAAGCCACTCGTGCCAAACGCCGTCGGGATCGTGCGAGGCCACGGTCAGGGTGTACTCCTGGGGGCAGAGCTCGCAGCGGAATTGAAAACTCACCATCAGGGTGCCGCCCTGCCGCACCGGCCCCAGCCGGAGCTTTTCCAACTCCGTGTTGGTGCCGTAGACATTGAATCCGCTGCGCGTGCGGATCATCATGCCGACCACGGGATTGGCCACCATCGCCTGGTAGCGCACCGTGACCTTGACGGCCACCTGTTCCCCGGCGCGCCAGGCCATGGTGGGCTTGCCATCGGCGCCATTCAGTTCCACGGCGACAATTTCGGCGCGTCCATCGCCGCGAAAGAAACGGGGGTTGATGGGCGTGCTCATGGTTCCCCCCCACGCGCGCACCCGCTCGGCGATGTGGCGGCGATAGGCGGTCAGCACCTCCTCCGGGTCGCCGCGCATCGCCAGCTTGCCCTCGTGCAGCCACCAGATTTCGTCGGCCAGGCGGCGCAGCAAATCGTCTTCATGCGAGACCACGAAGATCGTCGAGCCGGTCTGCCGCAAGCGATCGATCGCCACCGCCGCCCGTTCGCGCACCAGCAGGTCGTGGCGGGCGAAGGTATGGTCGATCGCCACCGCCGGCGCCGGCGCAAGCACGAGCGGACTATCCGGCCCCAAGAACCTGGCCCCGCCGGGAATGTCCACCTCGCCGGCGACAGGCTGGTCCGCCCCGCCAACCAGGCGCGCCAGCGCGCTTTTCCCGGCTCCGTTCTCTCCCACCACCCCGATTACCGCACCGTCCGGCGCAGCCGCGTCAAACTCAACGAGCGGCGGGCTGGTGACACGTCGAAAAACCAAGGCCATAGACGTTAGAATAGCAACTGCCAGATGGATACACCCAACTTACTCGATTCGATGCGCGCAGAGTGGAACCAGCGCGCCGTCGAGGACGCCAATTACTACGTCGCCTTTGGCCGCCGCCGCCAGCCGGACGAGGAATTCTACTCCAGCGCTGCTCCCACGGTTCAGCAACTTCTGCCGGAACTGAAGCGCTTCGAGGGCCGCGATGCGGCGCTCGAGATCGGCTGCGGCCCTGGCCGCCTGTTGCGCCCCATGAGCCGGTACTTCCAGGAGATCCACGGCGTCGACGTCTCCGACGAGATGATCCGCCTGGCCCGCGAGCGCCTCGCCCACACGCCGAACGCCTTTCTGCATCACGGCACCGGCTCCGACCTGGCCATGTACCCCGACGGCAAGTTCGACTTTGTCTACTCTTACGCGGTGTTTCAGCACATCCCGAGCCGCGACGTGGTGTTCGACTATCTACGCGAGACTTTCCGCGTGCTGAAGCCGGGGGGCTTCGCGCGGTGCCAGATGAACGGGCTGCCGCCGCAGGCGCGCCGGTACGACACCTGGAGCGGTGTGCGCATCACGCCGGCAGAGATCGCCTCGTTCGTCGAATCCAGCGGCTTTCATCTGCTGGCGCTGGAGCAGATCTGGACCCAATATATGTGGGTCACGCTCCGCAAGCCGGGCCCGGCGCGCGCGGCGCAGGGCGCGCCCCGCCTGCGCAACATCTCCAACGCGCTGACGGGGGAAGCGGTCACACCCGCGTCCGGCACGATCGCGGCGCTGGCTCTATGGATTGAGCGCCTGCCGGCCGAATGCCACCTGCTCAACACCACCGTAACCGCCGACGGCCGTCCCTGCCGTTTGACCTTCATCGGCGCGCCGGCGGCCGATGGAGTATCGCAGATCAACGCCGTGCTGCCGGAAAAACTGCGCACCGGCCTGGTGATGGTAGAAGCGACCTACGACGGCAGAGCGCTCTGCGCTCCCGACTGGGTGCGCATTGTGCCCGCCGGGCCGCTGGTTCCCCGCATCACCAACATCAGCGACGGCGTCAACCTGCTGTCCGGCAACCGGATCCTCAGCCGCACGGTGAAGGTCACCATGGAGGAGGTCCCCCCGGGCGACGCATTCCGGGCCGCCATAGACTCGGCTGTCATGCCGCCAGCCGAAGCTTTCTGCGCAGACCCGATCGGGCAGCGGTGGGAGTTCAACATTCAGCTTCCCGAGAATCTCGCGCCCGGCGTCCACCGCCTGGCGATCAGCCTGGGCCGACGCTCGTTTCCCCGCGTGTCGATTGAGGTGGCCTGATTGCGGGGCGCTTTGGCCGCCGCCGCGCTCGCCGCGGCGCTGCTACTGGCGGTGTCTTTCCACCGCCACCCGGTCCGGCAGCTGCCGGCAGGCGTGGTTGAGCTCCATTCCGAAATGGTGGTGGCCGGCGGCTGGGAACTGCGCGGCGCGCCTTCCGGCACTGTTCTTCGTCTGGCTGCGGATTTCACGGGCCGCGCCGCGGTAGTGGCCGGCGGCGACAACATCGTTCTGCGCGACTTCAGCGTGGATGGCAACCGCGCCGCGCTCGAGGTCCGCGCCGGCCTGCCGCCGTACGACGCCGCTTTCGCCGATTTCACTCGCGCCAATGGCGTCTGGGCACGGGGCGTGACCGGCCTGACCGTGGACCGGCTCCATTTCCGGCAGATCGCGGGATTCGCCATTCTGGTAAGCCGCGGGCACAGCGTCGCCATCCGGGGTATCACCGTCGCCGACAGCGGATCCCGCAATCCGCGCGGCCGCAATAACTCCACCGGCGGCATCCTGCTCGAAGAAGGAACCAGCGACTTCAGCGTGACTCGCTGCACGCTGTGGAACATCCGCGGCAACGGCATCTGGACCCACTCGCTGTACACCTCGCCGCGCAATGCCCGCGGCGTGATCGCGCTGAATCAATTCCACCAGATCGGCCGCGACGCTCTGCAGGCCGGCCATGCCACCGCGATCTCGATCAGCGGGAATTCCGGCAGCCGCATCGGCTTCCCGGCCGATATTGTCGATATGGAAAACGGTGCCACGCCGGTCGCGCTGGACACGGCCGGCAACGTGGACCATTCGGCTTATACACGCAATCGGTTCGAGGAGATCGACGGCAAATGCATCGACCTCGACGGCTTTCACGATGGTGAGGTCCGCGCCAACCTGTGCGTGAACCGCGCTGCGGCGGCGGCGTACCCCTACGGCCATTACGGCATCACGTTCAACAACGCCAACCCCGGCATGCGCTCGCAGAATATACGGCTGGTCGATAACACGATCGATGGAGCCCTGTTCGGCGGCATCTTCGTGATCGGTTCCGGCCACACCATCGCCCGCAACCGCCTGCTGCGTCTCAACGCGGCTCACTGCAATGAGAACGCCGCCCGTTTCGGCTGCTATTTCGGCCCGGCCGACCCCCGGATCCTGGAAGCCGGCATCTATCTGGCCCGGGGCGCCGAGCACCCGTCCCCCGCGCGCCGCAACCTGATCACGGGCAACCGCATCACCGGCTTCAAAATGTCGTCGCGCTGTGTTCTCGCCGCGCCCGGAGTCCTGGTTTCGTCCAACACAGTCGTGGACAACACCTGTCTCGACCGCTGACGGCAAGCTGTCCCGCGGACGGGTTGACCGACAGGCGCCGACGTTCGTCTGCCGCCCGCCGGCCGTCTCCTGCACGGGCCGATCACACCGCCGCTGCATGATTTGCCCCTGGCGTTTCCAATCACTTACCGCGCCGACCCGCCAGAGGATGCCGGCGGCCCTGTCATAGTCGAGGGGGATAGAGGCCGGTGGCCAGGCGCCCAAAATCGCTTCGCTCATCTGCCTTGCCGCGTCGCGCCGGCAGCAGCGTGTCTTATGAAAAAGGTTCAGCAAGCTCTGGGTTGCGTCGTCCTGGCTGCGTTGGCGGCGCTGGCCGTCGCGGCCATATTTCTGGTCCGGGCGGCGACCGCCACGGTCACCGCAATTCCCGGGGAAATCCGCCTGACGCGCGCCGGCCTTCTTCAGCAGGCGGAGGCAGCGCGCCAGGACTTCTCGCGGCAGTTGACAGCGGCGCGCACCTCCGCCATCGCGCTGTCCGACCGCCAGGCGACCGCCTTTCGCGCCGGCCTGCTGCAACAGACCGCCGGCTTCGGCGATACCGCTGGCCGCCGTCTCGACGCTACCTTATCGCAGCTCGATTCCACGCTGGCGGCCACGCAGGCCTTGGAGCGCGAGCTCCAGCCGGCCTTGCGCCGTTCCTCGTCCATAGCGGCGCAGATCGATAGCGCCCTCCCCCTGTTCCTCGACTGCGATCACAACGCCGATTGTGTGTTCAACCGATACGTAGGCGTTTCGCGCGGCATCGAAGGAGCGGCGATGGATGTTTCCGGGATGAGCCGCGACTTCCGCCGCGACTGGCCTGCATACCTCAGAACCTGGCAGGACATCGGCGTGCAGACCGATGCCTTCGCCGCGAACCTGAACCGCCTGACACGGCCTCGCTGGTACGACCGCCTGATCGGTTACGGCCTCAACGGAGTTGTCATCTATCGCAGCCTGAATCCCGTGGGCGCCGCCGTCAGCGGCGCACAAATCCTCTCCAGCCGGCCATAAGCTCATGCAAACCACCTCTTTCTGCAAATGCCGGGCGTGCCCAGCCCGGCAGGGGTGCGCGCCGGCCCCGGATGAGGCCTGGAGGAGCACGCGATGAGCACGCCTCCAGCCTCCGCAGCCCGCAAGGCCAGCCCCGCCGCCTACGCTCTGATCAAGCAATTCGAGAGCCTGCAGCTCCGCGCCTACCTTTGCCCCGCTCATGTCTGGACCATCGGCTGGGGACACACCGCCGGCGTCCAAGCGGGCGACACGGTCACCCCCGAGCAGGCCGAGTCGCTGCTGGCTGGAGACATCGCGCCGCTGGAGCGCGACCTGGCCCAGGTGATTCACGCTCCGCTTTCGCAAGGCGCATTCGATGCCCTGGTCTCGTTGTGCTTCAACCTGAAGGGCGGCGCACTCGCGCTCCCCTCCATCGCTCCCAAACTGGTCGCCAGGCTGAACGCCGGAGATGCGGCGAACGCCGCCGCCGAGTTGCTGGATATCGACAAAGCAAACGGCCAGGTCCTGCCCGGCCTCGCCCGCCGGCGGCGCGCCGAACACCAACTTTTCCTTTCCTAGGGCGGGGTATGCCGGCGGCCGCCGTTGTCCGCCGCGCGGCTCTATCCGCCGCCTTCCATGGAAGCGATGCCCTGCTATCATGAATGCTGATGAAGGGCATCGTCCTTGCCGGCGGCACCGGGAGCCGGCTCTTTCCCCTGACCAAGATCACCAACAAACATCTGCTGCCGATCTATGACCGGCCGATGATTTACTACCCGATTCAGACTTTGGTAGAGGCTGGAATCGAAGACATCATGGTGGTGACGGGCGGGCGCAACTCAGGCGATTTTCTGCGCCTGCTGGCCAACGGGAAAGAATTCGGCCTGAAGCACATCCACTACACGTATCAGGAGGGTGAGGGAGGGATCGCCGACGCCCTGGCTCTGGCCGAGCATTTTGCCGACGGCCACAAGATCTGCGTCGTGCTTGGCGACAACATCATTCAGGGCAATATTCGCCAGGCGGCGGACCGTTTCCGCAGCCAGCCGCTCGGCGCCCACATTTTACTGAAAGAAGTAGCCGACGCAGAACGTTTCGGCGTGGCCGAGGTGTCCGGCGACCGCATCATCGGCATCGAGGAGAAACCGGCCCATCCGAAATCGAATTACGCGGTGACGGGCATCTATATGTACGATGCCACGGTCTTCGACAAGATCAAGACCCTGGTGCCCTCGGGCCGCGGCGAACTGGAAATTACCGACGTCAACAACGCCTACGTCCGCGAAGGCACGCTTACTTTTTCCTACCTCAGCGGGTGGTGGACCGATGCCGGCACATTCGATTCACTGCTCCGCGCAGCCAACCTGGTGAAAGTGTCGGCCGCCGATGGCGTCGCGCTGGCGGAACAAGCGGAAGGAGTCGTGCGAACCTGATGCCAGGAAAGACGGTGACGCCCGGGCGAGCACTGGCCTCGCTGGAAGGCTTGGAGTTGGCGATCCCGGAATGCCCACTCGGAATCGGCTCGCTGATCGGCGCTCTCGAAGCCGGCGATCGTATCTCCGGCGTGGAGCTTGCGCCCCTCGCGATTCACCCCGACGACCGTGGGTACTTTCTCGAAGTGCAGCGTCTTGGCCAAGGACTGGCCCACTCCTTCCCTCCCCATACCAGCCAGGTTTCTGCCGCGCTGAGCTACCCGGGCGCCATTAAGGCGTTTCACTATCACCTGCGCCAGACCGATTGCTGGACGCCGGTGCAAGGATTGTTCCAGGTGGCCCTGGTGGACCTGCGGCTCGGCTCGCCCACCTTCGGGAAGCGCAACACGATGTACGTGGGCCCGCTGCGCCCCTGGCAGATCCTCATCCCGCCCGGGGTCGCGCACGGCTACAAGGTGATCGGCGAACAGGCGGCGATGCTGATCTACATGACCGACCGCTTCTACGATCCAAGCGACGAGGGCCGCATCGTGTACGACGATCCCGGCATCCACTACGACTGGGCGACGCAGAAAAAATAGCACGCCGATGAGGATCCTCGTCACGGGCGGCGCAGGTTTTATCGGTTCGGCATTCGTGCGCCTGGTGGTTCAGGAAACCGGCTGGCATGTCATCAACCTGGATGCGCTCACCTACGCCGGCAACCTGGAGAATCTCGCCGCGGTGGAAAGCAGCGAGCGCTATCGGTTCGTGCACGGCGACCTCACCGACGCCGCGGCGGTGGACGCCCTGGTTGGCGCGTCCCGGCCCGACGCCATCGTGCATTTCGCTGCGGAGTCGCACGTCGACCGCAGCATTCTTTCGCCCGAACCGGTGATTCAGACCAATCTTCTCGGGACGTTCCGCTTGCTCGAGGCCGCGCGCGCTTACCACGTCCCCCGTTTCGTGCACGTCTCCACCGACGAAGTCTACGGCAGCCTGCCCGCGCCGGAGGAAGCCACCGAGAATTTCCCCCTGCAGCCAAGCAGCCCCTATTCGGCGTCCAAGGCGGGCTCCGACGTGCTGGCGCTATCGTACTTTGTCACCTTCGGCCTTCCCGTCCTGGTGACCCGCGCCTCGAACAATTACGGCCCCTACCAGTTTCCCGAGAAACTGATCCCGCTGATGATCGCCAACGCGCTGGAAGACCGCCCGCTGCCGGTCTACGGGGATGGACTGCAGGTTCGCGACTGGCTGTACGTGGACGACCACTGCCGCGGCATCCTGGCGGTACTCGACAAAGGCCGGCCGGGCCAGGTGTATAACATCGGCGGCAACCGCTCCCTGCCGAATCTGGAAGTGATTCGCAAGCTGCTGGCCCTGGCGGGCAAACCGGAGAGCCTGATTCAGTACGTGAAAGACAGGCCGGGCCACGACCGCCGTTATGCCCTGTCCAGCGAGAAGATCCTTCGCGAAACCGGCTGGCGTCCCGGGGTCGATTTCGAGACCGGCCTGGCACGCACGATTGCGTGGTACCGCGCGAATGCGGCGTGGGTCGCCCGGGTGCGCAGCGGCGAATACCGAGCCTATTACGAGCGCAATTACGCCAACCGTGTCTGACCCAGGGGCAGTGGCAGGACGGGCGCCCGGCGCCGGCTGTCTGTTCCTGCCGGAACCGGCGAGCGGTTTCGCCCGTCGACTTGCAGCTCGCCCATGGCGCAGGCGAGGCACCACGCGCCAGGCGGAATTTGCATGCGGATAGCCATTGAAGCGGCGAGTTTGAGTCTCTCCAGCGGCGGACTGGCGCGCTACACCGGTCAACTCGCGCTGGCCCTGGCACGCGTGCGCGCCGACGACGAATTCCACCTGATTTCCGATCAGCCGTTCCCCATGCCCGCGGGCGCGCCGCCCAACCTGAAGCGCGGCGCAGGACCGCGGAACGCCGCCGAGAGGCGATGGTGGCTGTGGGGAATGGCCCAGGAATTGAGCCGCATCGGCGCCGACGTGGTGCACGGGCCGGATTTCGCGGTTCCGTACCTCGCCCGGCGGCCCAGCGTGATGACCCTGCACGACGTTTCCCCGTGGCTCGACGCCGCGTGGCACTCCTCGGCGGGCCGCGTGATGCGCCGCACCCCGCTGCTCTTGAAGATGGGGCTCGCCACCATGGTGATCACTCCCGGCGAACGCGTCCGCCAGGAGGTCATCGCGCGCTTCCAACTCAGCCCGGACCGGGTGGCCGCGGTGCCGGAGGCCGCCGCCGAATGGCTGGCGCCGCTGGCCGTGCGGCCCGTGCAGCCCTATTTCCTGTTTGTCGGCACCCTCGAGCCGCGCAAGAATCTGCCCCTGTTGGTCGCGGCCTGGCGGGAAGTGCGCAAGCGCCACCAGGTCGAACTATTTGTGGCCGGCCGCCGGCGCAAAGATGCGCCCGTCATGGCGGAGGAGCCGGGCTTGCGCCTGCTCGGCGAGGTTCCCGACGAGCAACTAGCTGGTCTGTATTCGGGCGCGACAGCCTTCGTTTACCCGTCCTTCTACGAAGGCTTCGGCCTGCCGGTGATCGAAGCCATGCAGTGCGGCGCCGGCGTAATCACCTCACCGGCGCTGCGTGAGACCGCAGGCGACGCGGCGGTCTATGCGGGGGGTATGCCGGAACTGGTGCGGGCAATGACCGACGCGGCCGAACATCCCGGGTGGAAGGCCGAATGGGGGGCGCGCGGACGCGCCCGCGCCGCCGAGTTCTCCTGGCAGAGGACCGCCGGCCGGACCTATGACGTGTACCTGGAGGCACGCAAGCGCTTTGCCAAGTGAAGCACAGGCAGCGGCGCTGCTGTTGGCGCCGGAA
>Ga0335080_10009476_pt1 | contig 10176 bp, 7 predicted proteins | sample Lox_Sample_34_FD_206720 | JGI IMG/M metagenome (GOLD analysis project Ga0335080, IMG submission 206720) | Soil microbial communities from Loxahatchee National Wildlife Refuge, Florida, United States - Lox_Sample_3.4 | ecosystem: Environmental > Terrestrial > Soil > Wetlands | place: USA: Florida... | reverse complement strand
GCAGGCGTTCAAGATTGCGGTGCAGGAGCGGAATTTCCGGGTCTTGGACACTCTGATCGAGCTTACCCAGCAGATGGTCGAAGGCGAATTGCTGCAGATGGAAAAGCTGGGCAAGCTGATTTCTCAAGACGAGCACTTCGATCTTATTTTCCGGAAGACGGCGTGTTTGTTTTCTGTATGCATGCGGCTCGGGGCGATCCTGGGCGGAGCGAGCGCAGAACAGGAAGAGAACCTGGCGCAGTACGGGCGCGATCTGGGCATGGCATTTCAGATTGTGGATGACGTCCTGGATCTGACCGCCTCTGAGAGTGTGCTGGGTAAGCCGGTGGCCAGTGATCTGCGCGAGGGTAAGGTCACGATGGCGGTGATTCATGCCCTGGAACGCTGCACCGGGGCCGAGCGGCGGAAGATTGAGACAGTCCTGCGCGAGCGAAACTTCAACGGCGTTACCCACGGAGATATCCTGGAGATTCTGGGCCGCTACGGATCGGTTGAGGCGGCCACGATCAAGGCGAACCAATACGCCGAACTGGCATGCAACTCCATCTGCGACTTCCCGGATTCGGAGATCAAGCGGGCTTTGCTTTGGGCTCCGGAGTTCGTGGTGGCTCGGGAGAAGTAAGACTCCCCGCAGCGCTCCCCAGCGGCAGTTCTCCGCGATCTCAGCGATTTAAGATTTCCGCACCGCGATTCCCATCATCTCGAAGCGTCCGTTCTTGAGAAGCGGGCCGGACCCGATGAAAGCGCGGGCCGGCAGATTGTTCGAGAAATGCTTTAAGTATTCCCGATTAAACGGCTCCCATAGGGAAACATCCGGCGAGAAAACCTGCACCCAGACTAGCTCATCTAAGACCATGTTTGCTTGCGCCAGAACGGCTTTGAAGTCGGCGAACAGCAATTCGAGTTCACGACTTACTTCAGGCGGCGCTAGACCTGTCGCGGGATCGATGCCAATGCGTCCGGAGACGTAGAGCGTGTCTCCTGCAAGCACCGCGTCGCTGAACGGGAGTTTGGCCTTGCGGGTGGGCAGGTTGAAGTATTGACGGCTTCGGCTCGGTTCTTTGGATGGCATGCAGTTTCTCCGGCAACTGGGATCTCATGCAGGAAATACGGGGCGGCAATCCATTTTTCGCTGCGTATCGTATTTCAACTGGGAGTTTAAATCCAAACTCCACTTTGAATCACAAGGAGAATAAATCATGAAGAACTGGATATTGCTGATCCTGGGCCTGGCGGTGGTGTTAAGCGTGAGCGTGTTCGCGCAGGATTCAATGTCGCAAGGTTCCATGCAGACCAAGGCAGCGGCAGCGCCGCTGATGACCCTGAAAGGGACGGTCAAGGCTGACGGCGACAAGTACACGTTCGTGAATGACAAGGACCAGAAATCGTGGGATGTGATCAATCCGGAGACGCTGAAGGGGCATGAAGGACATCACGTGCAGCTGAGCGCACACGTCTATGCCGACAAGGGCCAGATTCACGTGATGAGCGTGAAGATGCTCAAGGGCGGCTCGATGTAAGCAGTTTCGCCAGCAAAGTTCAAGGGCGGCTTGCGGCCGCCCTTTTTTCTGCCCGAGGACCAGACAGCTTCTCCGGCTACGATATAGTTACAACAATCCGCAAAATGCACGGCCTGATAGGACAAGTCGGACGGCACGGGTACGTGGTGATAACGGCGGTGGTGTTCGCCGAGGCGATTGGCCTACCGGTACCAGCGGCGCTGGCTTTGGTGGCCGGAGGCGCGGCGGCTGCGTCGAACACACTCAGTTTTCCAGCCGTGATGGCTATGGCGCTCGCCGCCATGGTGGCGGGCGATACGCTGCTCTACGTGTTGGGGCGCCACACGGGATGGGCCTTGCTTGGGCTGCTGTGCCGGGTGTCAGCGAATCCCGAGACTTGCATCCTGCGTTCGGCCGAATCTTTTTACAAGCGCGGCAAGACGACCTTGCTGTTTGCGAAATTCGTTCCCGGCATCAATACCATGGCGCCTCCCCTGGCAGGCAGCATGAAGATGCGGTTTGGCCAGTTCCTGCGCCTGGACGTGGCAGGGGCCGCGCTGTACGCCCTGGGCTACGGCGCCCTGGGATATATCTTTCGCGATTTCCTGGCAGCAATTACCCGCGGCTTCTATCAGGCAGGCCATCTCTTTGAGATCATCCTGCTGGTCGCGGTGTGCGCCTTTGTGGGATACCGTATACGTCAGTATCACGCCCATCGCCTGTACCGGATCGTGCCGCGGATTCAAGTGGAGGAACTGGCGCGACGGCTAGCCTCGGAGGAGGGCAGCCGGGCGCTGCTGGTGGATGTGCGCAGTCACGGGTATTACGATGCGGATGCGGCGCGCATTCAGGGATCGATTCGCCTGGAGCCAAACAACTTGGGCGAGGAAATCAAGAACCTGCCCAAGGACAAGAACATCTATCTCTACTGCACTTGAGCGCGCGAAGCGACCAGCGCCCGGGTGGCGCACCTGCTTCGGGAAAAAGGATTCAACGCGTTCGTCATCGTGGGGGGATTGGCCGCCTGGCGCAAGGCCGGGCAACCCACGGAGCCGGTACCCCACGACGATCTGGTAAGGCTGCCGACGTTTTCGTGAGCACATAGAGGAGGGTCGAACGAGGCCCGCAGTGGCGGAGAAATATCAGGCAGCATGCACGGCGTTGGCACAGGGGGCGCCTTCCCGACAGCCGGCGAGGCGCCGGCGCTACGCCACCTCGCTGCCGCGCTACCCGATGCTCACCCCGGCGGGTCCGGCGTTTCACTGTTCCCATATACTTTTCGCATGACTAAGGAAGTGGAGATCAAGTTTTGTGTAGAGGACATGCGCGCCCTGGGCCTCAGGCTGCGGAAGGCCGGGTTCCACCGGGTTACGGCGCGCACTCACGAGCTAAATACGCTGTACGACCTTCCAGGACAGGCGCTGCGGCGGCGGGGAGAATTGCTGCGGTTGCGTAAGTATGGAGATCACTGGATTCTCACCCACAAGGCCAAGGGCAAGACGGGACGCCACAAGTCCCGAGCCGAGACCGAGACCAGAGTCTCCGACGGCGTGGAAATGGATGGAATCCTGCGGGCACTGGGATTCCGGCCGAGCTTTCGCTACGAGAAATTCCGTGCCGAGTGGAGCGATGGCAAAGGCCATGTGGTCATCGACGAAACGCCCATTGGCAACCTCGGGGAAATCGAGGGGCCCGCGCGGTGGATCGACCGCACCGCGAGAGTTCTGGCAGTCCATGCGAGCCAGTACATCACCAGGAGTTACGCCGAGCTGTTTCTTGACTGGAAGCGTCGAACTCGTAGCACGGCAAGAAACATGACCTTTGCCGAGGTACGTCGCAGGTCTTGAATCTCCTCGATGTGTTCCGCAAACCACGAGGCGAGTACCCCCAGCCGTTAGCGAGGAATGAACGATGTCAGAAGAGAACAGTCGGAGGACTTCACCACCGCTGGCCGTCGATCTACTCTGCATTCTGGGCGGAGCGGTTCTGCTGGTTCACATCCTGCTCAGCGGGCGTTACGGGTATTTCCGCGACGAACTCTACTTCCTCGATTGCGGGCGCCGCCTGGCGTGGGGCTACGTGGATATGGCGCCCGGAATTGCGTTTATCGCGCGGCTGGCGCTGACCCTGGGTGGATCGCTTCACGTGCTGCGAACGATCGCCGGGATTGGCGGCGCGGGAATTGTTGTGATCACCATGCTGATCGCGTGGCGGCTGGGTGGAAGCCGCTACGCGCAGGGATTGGCAGGCTTGTGTGCCTCGGTAGTCCCGATGTATCTGGCTACCGCTAGCCTGATGACCATGAATGTGTTCGAGATCTGCTACTGGTCGGCGGCAGTCTATGTGGTGATCCGGATCATTCAGACCGGCAACTCGCGATTGTGGATCTGGTTCGGCCTGATCTCGGGAATCGGTCTAATGAACAAACATTCCACGCTGTTCTTCGGGCTGGCCGTGTTGGCCGGAGTTCTGCTGACCGGCCTGCGCAAGGAATTGTTGAGGCCCTGGATATGGATTGGCGGAGCAATCGCTATTTTAATTCTTCTGCCAAACGTCATCTGGCAGATTCAGCATCACTTCCCAACGCTGGAAGATCTGCACAACGTGAAAGTGAGCGGGAAAAACGTGGTGCTTTCGCCGGGCGAGTTCATGGTCCAGCAGATCATGGTTTTTCATCCGGTGATTTCGCCGGTATGGATCGCGGGATTGTGGTTTTTTCTGCTGGGCAAGGGAACGAAGTATCGGGCGCTGGCGTGGATCTATCTCACGCTGCTGGTGATTTTCATCGTCCTCCACGGCAAGGACTATTACCTGGCGCCAGCGTATCCGATGCTGTTTGCGGGCGGAGCAATCGCGATTGACGGGTGGTTAGGCCGGAACCGAATGACCGCGGGAAAGGTCTGGCCCAAGGCGGCGATTGCCGCGATCGTTGCGGCGGCGGGGTTGGAAGTGGCACCCGCAGTGACTCCGATGCTCTCGCCCGAAGCCCAAGTCGCGTATCGGATCAAAATGCACATCGAAGACAAGAAGACCGAAGTTCATCATGACGGTCCGCTGCCTCAGATGTTCGGCGACCAGTTCGGCTGGCCGGAACTGACGGCGGAGGTCGCGGCCTTCTACAATTCCCTGCCGCCGCAGGAACGCAGCCAGACGGCCATTCTCGCCGGCAACTACGGGGAGGCCGGGGCGATTGATATGTTCGGCCCAAAGTACGGCCTTCCCACAGCCCTGAGCGGTCATCAGAACCATTACTATTGGGGCACCATGGGTTTTACCGGGAGCAACCTGATTACGCTTGAGTACGGACCACATTATCTCAGCACGATCTGCAACTCAGTGGAGAAGGTTGGGGATCACTACCATCCCTGGGGCATGGCGGAGGAAAATCATGCCATCTACTTCTGCCGCGGGCTGAAGAAGCCGCTGGCGGAGATGTGGGACGATCAGAAACACTGGAACTGACCGCCCGAAGCCGCTGGCTCTAGGCGACCTTGGCCGAGCGCACTTGCTCGTAGCCTTCGGTGGCGTAGCAGAGCGCCTTGTCGAAAAACTGATCAAGCAAGCGGAGCAATTCCAGTTCTCCGAACATTTCAACCGGAGAGTTCAGCAGATCCTGTTCCTGAAGGAAACTCCACAGGTGTTCCTTAGTCAGGACAATCGCCCAGCAAACATCGCAAAGCGGAACGTCCTGCATAGCGCGGCGCGCGCCGATCTGCTGGTACCGGCGCTCGATCTCTTCTTCCTTAGTGTGGAGCAGCCAGTCGGTCAGGTTGCGATATATCTCGTAGCTGCGATCACGCAGCTCGCCAGCCGGTACTTTCTGTAACTCGTGAGTATGAGGAAAGGTGCGGAACTTCTTCAGCAAACCGGTGGCAAGTTCATCCGAGTGATTCTCGATCAAGTGGACCAGCCGAAGAGCGATCATGGCGCCTCCCGGATATTTTCCTAGCCCTATTCTAGCGCCGGTGGCAAGCGTGGTAGCCCGTGATTTTTCGAGGTGAAAAAAAAGAAATCCGCGAATGGGAAAACACTTCTTGGGCTCCGGCGCAAAAGATTTCGCGGGCGCTCGGGAAAACATTCTCAACCGGTTCCTAGTTCCCGGTTCTCAGTGGGGCTAGCTGCCTGCGCCGCAGCACTTCTTGTATTTTTTCCCTGAACCGCAAGGGCAGGGATCATTCCGGCCGACTTTAGCGCCCGAGCGGACCACCTGTTGCACCGGTTGATGGTCTCCCGAGCCGGCCATGCGCGCCTGCTCCAGTTCGCGGCGTTTGCGCCGCTGGAAAGCTTCTTCGAGGTCGTCGATGGAGGTTGCGACGGGGCGCGGGGGGCGGCGGCCGTTGCCGTCGGTACCGCCACCGGAACGCGGGGCAGGCACGCCGGTTTCGGGTCCCTCGTCTCCCGGTCCTCCGCCGGAGGGCCGGCCCATCGCACCGCCCTCAGCCGGGCGCTCAAGAATCTGCATCAGGTACAGATACCGCACCGTCTCTTCCTGGAAGCGCCGCATCATGTCTTCGAACATGTCGAAGGACTCGCGCTTGTACTCGACCAGAGGATCGTGCTGGCCATAGCCACGAAGGCCGATGCCTTCTTTAAGGTGGTCCATGGCGAGCAGGTGGTCTTTCCACTGGGAGTCGAGGACGCTGAGCATAATCATGCGCTCGTGATAGCGCATGGCCTCGGGCCCAATAAGCTGTTCTTTGGCCTCATAGCGCTCTTTGAGCTTGTCGAAGATGGCGTCGCCCAGTTCCTGACGGTTGAGCGTGTCGGCATTGATTCCCTCGGAGAGGATGTCAACGCCAAACCGGGTGAAGATGGCGTCTTTCAGGCCCTTGATGTTCCAGTCCGCAGGGTGGGTTTCGCGAGCGCAGTTCTGGTCGATCAGGTCGCCGAGAATGCCGGCTACGTAGTCTTCGAGGATGAGATCCTTCTGGTCGACGCCTTCGAGGAGACGGCGGCGCAGGCCATAGACGGCTTCGCGCTGCTTGTTCATTACGTCGTCGTATTCGAGCAGGTGTTTGCGGGCTTCGAAGTTCTGGGCCTCGACGGCTTTTTGCGCGGCCTCGATGCGGCGGGTGATCAGCTTGGATTCGATGGGAATTCCCTCTTCCATGCCCAGGCGCTGAAGCAGGTTCGAGACCCATTCCTTGGCAAAGATGCGCATCAGGTCGTCTTCGAGCGAGAGGTAGAAGCGAGAGGAGCCGGGATCGCCCTGGCGGCCGGCGCGTCCGCGCAGCTGGTTGTCGATGCGGCGGGCTTCATGGCGCTCGGTGCCGAAGATGTGCAGGCCGCCGACGGCGACCACTTCTTCATGTTCTTTGTCGGTCTCCGCCTTGTAGCGGGCGAAAACCTCATTCCATTGATCGGTGGGAACCACAAACTCGCTGCCCAGGTAGTACCAGACCGTGCTCTTGCTGTTGTCGACGTCAATCTGAATTTTGCCCTGCGCGGTACGCAGCTGCTGAGCGATTCCCTTCTTCACGCATTCCTGCTTGGCCATGAACTCAGGGTTGCCGCCGAGCAGAATATCGGTGCCGCGGCCAGCCATGTTCGTGGCAATCGTGACCATACCCTTGCGTCCGGCCTGAGCGACGATCTCGGCTTCGCGCTCGTGGTATTTGGCGTTCAGCACCACGTGCTTGAGCCCTTTCTTCTTCAGCAGCTCGGAGAGATGCTCCGACTTCTCAATCGACGTGGTGCCCACCAGCACCGGCTGGCCGCTTTGGTTCAGCCTTTGAATTTCATCGGACGCGGCGAAGTACTTCTCTTTTTCCGTGCGGTAGACGATGTCGGGATTCTCGATGCGCAAAAGCGGCTTGTTGGTGGGAATGACGACCACTTCGAGGCGGTAGATCTTGTCGAATTCAGGAGCCTCGGTTTCCGCCGTACCGGTCATTCCGGCCAGCTTCTTGTACATGCGGAAGTAATTCTGGAAGGTAATGGTGGCGAGGGTCTGGTTCTCGCGCTCGACCTTGACGTTTTCCTTAGCCTCGATCGCCTGGTGCAGTCCGTCGGACCAGCGGCGCCCCGGCATCATGCGGCCGGTGAACTCGTCGACGATGACAACTTCTTTTTCGCGCGGATTGTCGGCCTTTTCCTTGACCACGTATTCGACATCCCGGCGGTAGAGCGCGTGGGCCTTGACTGCGGTCTCGACGTGATGCTTGATGTCCCAATTTTCCGGGTCGGCGATGTTGCCGATGCTGAGTAACTTCTCGACCTTCTCCCAGCCTTCGTCGGTGACGGTGATGTTCTTGTGCTTCTCGTCCACCACGAAGTCGCCGGTCATCTGCTTAGGCTCGCCGGGAGCCACGTCGATTTCTTCGCCCTTTTCGAGCTTGGGAATAATGCGGTTGACCTTGTCGTACTTGTCGGTGGACTCCTCGCTGGCGCCGCTGATGATGAGCGGGGTGCGGGCCTCGTCGATCAGGATGGAATCGACCTCGTCGACGATGGCGTAGTTATGCGGGCGCTGCACGCAATCCTTGAGGTCGAACTTCATATTGTCGCGGAGGTAGTCGAAGCCGAACTCATTGTTGGTGCCGTAGGTGACATCGGCGGCGTAGGCTTCTCGGCGCTGCTCATCGTCGAGATCGTGGACGATCACGCCCACGCTGAGGCCGAGGAAGGTATACAGCTTGCCCATCCACTCGGAGTCGCGCTTGGCCAGGTAGTCGTTGACCGTGACCACGTGCACGCCGCGTCCACTCAGGGCATTGAGGTAAACCGGAAGAGTGGCCACCAGCGTCTTGCCTTCGCCGGTTTTCATTTCGGAAATCTTGCCTTCGTGCAGAACCATGCCGCCGATCAGCTGCACGTCGAAGTGGCGCATGTTGAGGACGCGCCAGCCGCCTTCACGGGCCACGGCGAAAGCCTCGACCAGAATCTCGTCGAGGACTTCTTTCAGTGCGGCGTTGCGCTCTTCTTCGATCTGCTTAAGACGGTCGGGGTCGGCGTCCGGTTCCTCGGCAATCCGGCTCAGGTGTTCCTGGATGCGCTTGCGAAACTCCTCGGTTTTCGCGCGCAGCTCCTCGTCGGAGAGCTTTTTCATCTCCGGTTCAAGTGCGTTGATGGCCCCAACCTGAGGCATCAGGGCCTTGATTACGCGCTCATTCTTGGTCCCAAAGACCTTGGCTACTACCTTGTTAATCAAGTCGGCAATCCTTCGGCGGGGTTCCCCGGCGCACACTCCTAGCGGTTACTCTAGAAGCCTAGCATATTAGATGAACCAGCAGGCTGGAAGGCTCGGGCGCAAAGCCTAAATCGCTGAGACCGCTCAGAAAAACCGCGGTGAGTGGAAGAAACTGCGAGTTTTCTCTGCGATTCGAGGCTGCGGGATGTCGCATTCTTTTGCCCAGATGTGATCGCCGGGCTTTTCAGGTATATTTCCGCTCGAAGAATGGCCACTTTTTACCACCGCTTCGTCGAATGCGCCGAGCGCTGGCCGCGCCTTGTCGCGCTGGAAATCCAGCGGCGGGGCGGGACCGAGTCATACACCTACTCGGAAACCCGGGAAAAGGCGGAATGCGTCGGGCGTTGGCTGGTGGAACATGGATTGTCACCTGGATCGCGAGTGGCGATTCTCGCCGAGAATCATCCGCGCTGGGTGGTCGCGTATTTAGGCATCATTGCGGCCGGATGTACGGCTGTTCCCCTCGACACCGCGTTCCATTCCGACCAGGTAACGAAGCTGCTGAAGGACAGCGGCAGCTCGCTAACGTTCTGCGACGCGAAGCATCTGCCGGTGGCACGGGAAGCGGCCGAGGGGTTGAGCGTTGGTATCGTGCTCACAGAGCGTTTCGCGGAGGACGCCGCGGCTGCCGAGCTTCGCCCGGCCCAGCCGGGTATAAAACCCGGCCCGACACAAGTGTCAGCGCCGCCTGCGCTGGCCGATCTCGACCGAATCTTTGCCGCGGGTCCAGGGCATTTCAAGCCAATTGCGGTTCCGGATGACGCCCTCGCTTCCCTGCTCTACACCTCCGGCACCACCGCTGATCCCAAGGGCGTGATGCTCACGCACGCGAACCTGATGGGCGAAGTTGCCGTCGTGTTTAGAAGGATGCACATCGGGCCCGGCGACGCGGTTCTCGGAGTGCTTCCGCTGTTTCACGCCTTGGCCCAGATGGCCAACCTGCTGCTGCCGCTAGTGACGGGCGCGCGCGTAGTGTATCTCGAGACGCTGAATACAACGGAACTGCTGCGGGCCTTGCAAGAACGCGGCATCACTGCGTTTGCCGTGGTGCCTCAGTTCTTTTATCTGATTCACGAACGCATCTTCAAAGAAGTCAGCCAACGGGGCCGCGCGACCCAGGAACTGTTCCGGGCCATGATGGCGATCACGCGTTTCGCCCGGCGCTTCGGCTGGAACACCGGGAAGATTTTCTTTCCCCGGATTCACGCTATGTTCGGCAGCCGGATGCGTTACCTGATCACCGGCGGGTCGCGTTTCGAGCCGCAGATCGGCCACGATTTCTTTGCCCTTGGGATTGACCTGCTGCAAGCCTATGGGCTGACCGAAACCACCGGTGGCGCGTTCGTCACCGTGCCGGAGGAAAATGTGATTGGTTCGGTCGGTCCTCCTCTGCCGGGGGTCGAGGCCAGGATCGTGAACCCGCAGCCACAGGAACCGGGAGGGCCAGCGGTAGGCGAAGTGGCCATCCGCGGAGCCATCGTGATGAAA
>Ga0335080_10009475_pt1 | contig 10176 bp, 8 predicted proteins | sample Lox_Sample_34_FD_206720 | JGI IMG/M metagenome (GOLD analysis project Ga0335080, IMG submission 206720) | Soil microbial communities from Loxahatchee National Wildlife Refuge, Florida, United States - Lox_Sample_3.4 | ecosystem: Environmental > Terrestrial > Soil > Wetlands | place: USA: Florida... | reverse complement strand
AGGATGCCGCCGCTCTTCGCAAGACGCTCGAGGAAAAGGCCAAGCAGCAAGTCGAGGAGCTGAAGCAACCCGAGAAGACGCAGTTGTACCGCTCGATGTTCCGCGTGAAGCACGACGACGAGCCGCGGAACCGGGCGCTGAGCGTGCTTTCCAACGTTTTCTTCCATTTGCATCCGGCGAAAGTCAATCGCGATGCGACAAAATACAACTTCACGTGGGGCATGGGCGGCATCACGTTCTATTTGTTCATCGTGCTGACGTTCACCGGCGTGCTGCTGATGTTCTATTACCATCCGACGAAGATTCAGGCCTTCCGGGACATTCTGTATCTCGAGAACGATGTGCCGTTTGGCAAGCTGCTGCGCAATATGCACCGCTGGGCGGCGCACCTGATGATCATCGCGGTGTGGCTGCACATGTTCCGGGTGTTCATGACGGGCTCCTACAAGCGGCCGCGGGAATTCAACTGGTGCGTGGGCGTGCTGCTGATGGTGCTGACGATGCTGCTTTCGTTCACCGGATATTTGCTGCCGGACGATCAACTGGGATTCTGGGCGGTGACGGTGGGCACGAACATGGCGCGGGCGACTCCGCTGTTAGGACATGAAGGGCCGCTGGGCGCGCAATTGGGGATGACGCCGTACAACGACGTGCGGTTCGCGCTGCTGGGCGGGTCGATCGTGGATGCGAATGCGCTGCTGCGCGCGTACATCTGGCATTGCATTGCGATTCCGCTGATTGCGGCGGTTTTTATGGGCGTCCACTTCTGGCGGGTGCGGAAAGACGGCGGAATCTCGGGTCCTGCGCCGGTGATGCTGGAGTCGGAGATCAAAGAAGAGCGAAGCCCGCGGCCGGTGGTCCTGAGGCCGAGCGGCATGGGACAAGGCGGCTGAAGCCATGGGTTTCGACTGGCGGCAAATTTGGGAAGTTGCGTCTTCGCCGGACAACGTGCCGATCGTCGCCTTGTTGTTTCTGATCCCATTTTACGTGTGGTATGCAATCAGGCAGGGAATTGAAAACGACAAGCTGATTGCGATCCTCGAATCCGACGCGCAGGCAGCGAAAACCAAGTATCGCAAGACGCAGGAATGGGATCCTTCCTGGGACCGCGAGGTTCACACCTGGCCGTATCTGATGCGCATGGAGTTTCTGGTAGCGATCATCCTCACCATCCTGCTGATGGTCTGGTCGCTCACTCTAAACGCTCCGCTCGAAGAGCCCTCCAACCCGAACGTGACGATGAATCCCGCGAAAGCGCCCTGGTACTTCCTCGGCCTGCAGGAGATGCTGGTCTATTTCGATCCCTGGATGGCGGGCGTAGTGATGCCCACGCTGATTATCGTGGGGCTGATGGTGATTCCGTATATCGATGTGAACCCGTTGGGCAACGGCTACTACACCTACAAGCAGCGCAAGTTTTCGATTTGGACGTTTCTGGTCGGCTTCGTCGGGTTGTGGGTGCTGATGATCGTGATCGGCACGTTCATCCGCGGGCCGGGGTGGATGTGGTTCTGGCCAGGACAGACGTGGGACGCCGAGCGCGTGGACTACGCGGTGAACCGTAACCTCGACGAGGTGTTCGGCATCAACGGCTCGTGGCTTGCGGCGATGACGCATATGTCGAAGGACCAGGCCGCGATCTGGGCGCGGGTGATTTTCGGGGTTTTTCCGACGGCGATCTTTTTCGTGGCCGCCGGATTCCTGGTGCACTGGATCTGCATGCGAACGGAATTCGCGCGAAAGATGTACAAGCGCATGAGCCTGGTGCAGCTGGTCACGATGTACACGTTTTTGATTCTGATGATTTCGCTGCCGGTGAAAATTTTGCTGCGCCTGATCTTCACGATCAAGTATGTGTGGGTGACGCCTTGGTTCAGTATTTGAGGCGAAGCTTTCGAGTGATTCTGAGGGAGATTCCGGGTGCCTGAAACTCCGCCGCCTTCACAGCGTCCTGACGACCCGATCACCAGCTATTCGTTCACGCTGCCGCTGCTGATCGCGTCGCTCCTGCTGATGGTCACCGTAGCGTGGTCCTTCTGGGACGAGGTGTACGGCCTTCGCCCGTGGCGCAGCTATCAAACCCGCTTCGCGCAGGCGTATTCGAAGTACCTCGACAAAGCGGTGCAGAACGAGAAGAAGCAAGAAGACGCCGTCTATTCCTCTCCGGAATACAAGCGACTAGCCGCCCAGGTTGACCAGCTGCAAAAGGAGACCAAGGCTCAGGACCAGGACATCGCCAAGCAGATTGCCCTGCTCGATGAACAGCGCACCGCGCTGGGCGACGCCTTCAAGGATGCACGCGGGAAGATCGGCCATCTGGTCTACGAATATGAAGTCACTCCTGATTCCGACAAGAGCGCCAAAGCCAAAGCGCTGAAGGAAGTGACGGATGGCAGGAAGTCCATCTGGAAAGTCGATTGGCCGCTCGGCGACGGAAAGATTCAGAAGGACAAGCCATTCACCGGCGATGAATTGAACGACACGTTCACCAGCATCATGGCCGAGCGCGCAACCTTAGTTGGCAAGCGCGCTGAAATCGATAAGCCCGCCAAAGAAGCCAGCGACGCTTTGGCGCTGTATGTTTCGGAAAAGCTGCCGGGCTTGAGTTCGTCATCACTGGAAAGCCTGCGCCGCAGCATGAGGGATTTCGACGAGCGCATCATCCAGATCAACGTGAATCCTCCCGGCGCCACTCTGAACAATCTGGGCGGCGCGGGACTGGTCGACCGCTGCCAGTCGTGCCATGTGGGAACCGATCCGCGCTACGTGCCGCCGCAGATCGCACTTACGAAAGCCGATCTCGGCATGGCCAAGAGTAATGACGCGCCGTTTACGAGCCACCCCGACGTCGACTTGCTGAAGTGGCATCCGCTCGAAAAATTCGGCTGCTCACCCTGCCATGGCGGCAACGGCCGCGCGCTGGATTCCGTCCGGCGGGGCCATGGACGTTACGAGCACTGGCTCTGGCCGCTCTACTATCCGGAGAATTATGAGGCCGGTTGCCAGCAGTGCCATGCGGGAGATATGGTCACGGAGCACGCGCCGGTCCTAAATCAGGGCAAACAACTCTATCGCGCTAAGGGTTGCATCGGCTGCCATCGTTTTAACGGCTTCGATAATCAGGACGAACAGCTCGTCAGCGCGCGCCAGCGCATCATGGCCATCGAAAAAACGAAGGCCGATGATGAACTGGAAATCCCGCGTCTGCAGAAACTCGGCGACAACGCGCCGGACAACGCCTCCGCAGAGAAATTCTACGGGCAAGCTACAAATCTCACCGTGGAAATCAGCCGCATGGACGCGGAGCGGGAAGCCCTCGAAGGCCGCAGCCACAACCTGATTCAAGAGATCAAGAAAGTGGGCCCGGACCTGAAAGAAGCGCGCCAGAAGTTGCACAAGGAATGGATTCCTTACTGGATCGCGCACACCACGGATTTTCGTCCCACAACGAAGATGCCGCAGTTCCGTTTTGGCGCGGGCGACGTGGAGGCGATTTCTGCGTTCATATGGCAGGACGCGCTGAGCGGACCGCCGCTCGAACACCAACAGCCGGGAAACGCGGCCCACGGGAAGCAATTGCTGGAATCACGGGGCTGCCTGGCGTGCCACTCGGTCGGTGAAGGCTCCGGCAAAGTCGGCGGCACGTTCGCCGCGAATCTAAGCCGCGTGGGCGAGAAGGACAACTACGACTACCTGGTGCGATGGGTGCACAATCCGCGGCAGCGCTCACGGCCGTATTGCCCGTACGAGAAGCGCGACCTGGGACCGGAAGATTACGCCAAGCACAACTTGCCCTTCGTCTTCGATGAACAGCATTCGCGCTGCCCGAACGACAATCACGAGCTCGTGGTTCAGCAAATGACGGTGATGCCGAGCCTGCGCCTCTCGCCTGAAGACGCACGCGACGTGGCCAGCTACCTGATTACGCTCAAGCATCCCGACGCGCAGTACGCCGAAGCGAGCTTCATGGACGATCCAAAGCAAGCTGAGAAAGGTAAAGAGCTTGTCCGCCACTATGGCTGCGCGGGTTGCCACGAGATTGCCGGCTTCGAAGATGAGGGGCGTATCGGAACCGAACTGACCAATGAAGGCTCGAAGCCGATCGAGCGCCTGGATTTCGCGCTGTATACGGAAGACGCCAAGCGCGGCATTTTGCCGGACGGAAAGAAGAACGCGCGCGGGCCGTGGTTCGATTCGAAGGGCTTCTTCGAAGAAAAGTTGCGTAATCCGGGCCTCTACGATCAGGGCAAGTATCACGCGAATCCGATGGACGCCCTGCGCATGCCCAAGCCGAACCTGCAATCGAACGATGAGCTCGAAGCGCTCGTTACCATGCTTCTCGGCAGCACCGATCCCACCTTGCCGCCCGAGTACATGTACAAGCCGTTCGATCGCCGGCGCTATATCGAAGACGGCTGGTGGATCGTCACGAAGTACAACTGCATCGGCTGCCACCAGATTGATGTGGGCCAGAAAACTGTGCTGCAGACGCTTCCGTTCTACCAGGGCGAGAACAAGGCCAATTTGCCGCCGGTTCTTACCACGGAAGGCGCGCGCGTGAATCCGGAGTGGCTGCGGCAATTCCTGGCGAATCCGTCGCTGAGCACCACGGACACGAACCGCAACGGAGTGCGCCAGTATTTGCAGGTGCGCATGCCGACGTTCTACCTCTCCGACGACGAGATTCGGAGGCTGGTGCTCTTTTTCCAGGCCATGTCGTCGCAGCCGCAGCCGTTCATTCCTCCGAAGGTCGAGCCTCTTGATCCGACGGAGACGGCGATGGCGCGAAGCCTGTTCACGAGTCCCGCGGCTCCATGCTTGAAGTGCCATATGACGGGGAACCTGGAGCACGACAAGAACGCGTCGGCGCCGAACTTCCTGCTCGCGCACGAACGCTTGCAGCCCGCGTGGACCGAGCGTTGGATCACCGATCCGGCAAAGATCATTCCCGGCACCGCGATGCCTTCGGGCCTCTTCCGGAAGGATGGCGACCGGTGGGTGTTCGCTGGTCCGGTTCCCGGGTCGATGGAGCACTACAAGGGCGACGAAGCGAGCCTGCTGGTGCGTTATATGTTCTCGCTTACGCCGCAGGAGCAGGCCGCGCTCGTGGGGAGAACGCCGAGCGGCGCTGCAAAAACCGCGGGCGGAAATTAGGGGCTTTCGCGATTTCGGCTCCTCTCAGGCCGAGAAAATTTTAGAAATCCGGCGCTTGCGCCGTTGAGACTTGTTACACTATTCCCGTTTTACTAAGGAGAGACAGCAGCAATGAACACCAAGCTCGTAAATCTCACGCTCGCAGCGCTCCTGGCCGTGGCCGTCGCCGGTTGCGGAAACAAGGAGAAGGAAGAATCCTCGTCGCAGCCAGCGCCTGCCGCTCCTGCGGCCGGCAAGACTGTGGATGCCTCGACGGCCGGTTCGGTGACCGGAACCGTGAACCTCGATGGAGCCGCCCCGGTATTGAAGCCCATCAATATGAGTGCCGAGCCCTACTGCCAGAAATCCCATTCGAGCCCGGTCATCCCGCCCGAAGTCGTCACCGGCGAGAAAGGCGCGCTGGCCGACGTGGTGATTTACATCAAGGACGGCTTGTCGGCCGACTATGCGTTTACGGCGCCATCGGCATCGGTTGAGCTCGACCAGAAGGGCTGCATGTACGATCCCCACGTGATCGCGGTGATGGCTGGCCAGAATATCGAAGTGAAGAACAACGACCAGACCACGCACAACATTCACCCGATGCCGAAGGACAACCGGGAGTGGAACAAGTCGCAGCCGCCCGGCGCCGCTCCAATCTCGGACAGCTTCGCCCGTGCGGAAAATGCGATTCCAGTGAAGTGCAATGTGCATCCGTGGATGAAGAGCTACATCTTCGTCTTCAAGAATCCCTATTACGCGGTGACGACCAAGGATGGCAAATTCGAGCTGAAGAATCTGCCTCCAGGGACGTACACGCTCGAAGCCTGGCAGGAGAAATACGGCGTGGTCGACCAGACGGTGACGGTTCCCGCCAAGGGAACGGCCACGGTGGCATTCACGTTTAAGCCTGGGTCAGGCGACTAGTCTTTTGCAGGGGGCAGGGACAGGGGCGGGTTGATACGATCCGCCCCTTTTGGTTCGGTTCAAACCACGCGGTTCGCTCAGGCAGACGCAAAACTTGGCCGACAATTCTACATTCCGCGGCGTCCACAACTTCGCCGTCGCAACGGCTGGCAGTACAATTCTGCTGCTGGTGGCGGGCGCGCTCGTCACCAGCAATGACGCCGCTGATTCCGTTCCGGATTGGCCGCTGGCTTACGGACGCATCATCCCGCCGCTGATCGGCGGGATTCGCTACGAGTTCGCGCACCGTGTGGTGGCGGGACTCGTGGCCATTCTCACGGTGGCTCTGGCGATCTGGATTTCGTTGAGTAAACTTCGCGGCTCGGCGCGCCGGTGGGCCTGGGTTGCGGTTGCGCTGGTGGTCGTGCAGGCTTTGCTTGGCGCGGCGCGGGTGCTGCTTGGGCATGCGGCGTTCGTGGCTACGATTCATGCCACGGTCGCGCAGATTTTTTTTATCACCGTCGTGAGCCTCACGATGTTCACCAGCGAATGGTGGCAGCGCGACCTGCCGCTGCTGGAGGACGCGGGCGCTCCGAAGCTGCGCGCGCTTTCAGTATGGCTCACAGCTGTGATTCTCGTGCAGCTGGTGTTGGGCGCTGGATTCCGGCACGGCGCCTTCGGAATCCTTCCTCACTTGCTCGGATTCCTGGTGGTGACGTGGATGGTGATCTGGACGGCGCGAATCGCGAACAAGCGCTTCGGCCAAGTCGCCGACGTGCGCCGCTGGGTTGTGATGCTCCATTCGACCTTCGGCACGCAGGTGATTCTCGGTTTTCTTGCCTATTGGGCGGTGAGCCAGGCGCGGCTTGCGGCGCAGCCGGTGCTGCTCTACACGGTGATTGAAGTGGCGCACGTAGTGATGGGCGCGCTGGTGCTGGCTTCGAGCGTGCTGCTCGCGCTTACCTGCAACAAGCTTATTCGCGGCACTGACGCAGTAGCGGTGGAATCTGGCGCCGCTCGTTCGCAAGCGCAAGGATCGAGGGCCTGAACGATGAGCAGCACGCGCGCGGCCGCCTACAGCTCCCTTGAAAAGCCCTGGGCCTACGTGGTGCTCACGAAGCCCGACGTCACGTTTCTGGTCGTCATCACAACGGTTGCCGGCTTCTACCTCGCTTCGCCCGCTCATCTCGATTGGGCGCTGTTGATGCACACCCTTTTCGGCACCATGCTGGTGGGCGCTGGAACTGCGGCGCTCAACCAATACTTCGAGCGCGAGATGGACGCGCTGATGCGGCGCACCGCGTCCCGTCCGCTTCCCATGGGAGTTTTGCAGCCGCGCGAAGTGATGATCTTCGGGGTGGCGACGATTGTTGCGGGCGGCGCATGGCTCGCGATTGCCGCAAATTTCCTGGCCGCTCTGCTGGCGCTTTCTACCACAGTGCTTTACCTCGGGCTCTACACGCCGCTGAAGACTCGCACCACACTTGCAACTGCTGTGGGTGCCTTTCCAGGTGCCTTGCCTCCACTGATTGGCTGGGCGGCGGCGCGGGGATCGCTTTCCGCGGGCGCGTGGGTGCTGTTCGGCATTCTGTTCCTGTGGCAATTCCCGCACTTCATGGCGATTGCCTGGATGTATCGCGAGGACTATGCGCGCGCGGGAATCAAGATGCTGCCCACGGTGGATCCCACGGGCGACGCCACTTTTGCGCAAATCGTTGCGACGTCGGCGATGCTGGTCCCGATGAGCCTTCTTCCGGCGGTGCTGGGGATGGCCGGCATTCACTATTTCTTTGGCGCTCTGGTGCTGGGAATGATTCTGCTGCAGGTGTCGCTGTGGGCGAACCGGCACCGCGCCAACGTCCGCGCGAAGTGGCTGATGCACGCCACCGTAGCCCACATTCCAATTCTTTTGGCCTGGATGATTTTTGACAAGGTCACTCGATGACCTCGGCCGCAACCGGGAGGGAAGCGGGAATGACGCCTAAGAGCACCGCGCTGGAGATCAGCGCGATTTGCGGTTTCTTTATACTGCTGGCTCTCTGGGGCATCGTGTGGGATTTCACGAGCGGTCTGCTCACCAGCGGCATTGACGGTATCATGCTGCTTTTCGTCTGCGCGATGATGGCGGGGATCTTTTTTCTGATTGTGGTGGTGCAACTCACGGAGTCCGGCATACTTCCGACGCCCGCGTTCTTGAAGCCGGCGCCCAAACCGGCTGCTGCCGCTCCAGCCTCCAAACCTGCTTCCGCGGCTGCTGTTCCAGCGGCAAAGCCGGCTGCGGCGGCGACGAACGCCCCGAAACCAGCGGCTCCGGCAGCGGGTACTGCCTCGCCTGCGGCGGCAAAGCCCGCGAGTCCCGCTGCGGGGGCACCGGCGGCAGTCGCACCTGCAGCGCCCGCCACACCCGCGGCCCAAGCTCCCGCTGCGCCTGCGAAGCCCGACGGCAACGCGCCCGCCGGAACGCCTGCGACCACCCCACCGGTGCAGGAGAAATAAGCGTTTCTCGAGTGGATCCCCCGCTGATGGCGCTCATCCCCCTTTCCGAATTTCCAGCCATCAACGCGGGGCTGAACGGCGCGTGCACGATCTTTCTCTTGTGTGGCTACATTTTCATTCGCAGCCGGAAAATTCTGCAGCACAAGATTTGCATGCTCGGCGCTTTTACGTGCTCGATCGTCTTCCTCGCCTGCTACCTCTATTTTCACTTCCACGCCGGGATTATTCGATTCGGAGGGGAGGGTTGGATTCGCCCGGTGTATTTCACGCTGCTCATCTCGCACACGATTCTGGCCGTAACGATCGTGCCCCTGGCTCTGATTACGCTGAGCTACGCGTTGCGGGAGAAATTCGGCAGTCATATGAAGATTGCGCGCTGGACTTTACCGCTGTGGCTCTATGTCTCGGTGACGGGTGTGATCATTTACTGGCTGCTTTACATCGCCTATACGCCCATTGGCGCACCGGCTTGATGACGCGACCCGCGGGTGGCTGGCGGCTCGTCGCTTGTGACTCTCCTGCGACCCCATGTAGTCTACTAGCTGCATGACCGACGAACCCAAACCGCGCGCTTCTTTCGGCGGACGCTGGACCTACGGCATCCTGATCGTCGCGTTTCTGTTTGTTCTAATGCCATTCTTATTCTGGAACGCTACGTGGTTCGGCCGTCCGATGAGCGACGCGCAAATCGCCAAGGCCGTTGCCGACCGCACGCATCCGCGCGAGATCCAACACGCTCTCGCGCAGCTCGAAACCCGCATCGAAGCGCGGGATTCGCGCGTGAAGCAATGGTATCCGCAGATTGTCGCGCTCTCGACTGATCCGGTGGATGAAATCCGGGTCACCGACGCCTGGGTGATGGGGCAGGACAACACGTCCGAAGAATTTCATCGCGCGCTCTTGCCGATGCTGAACGATTCGAACGTGATGGTGCAGCGCAACGCCGCGCTTTCGCTGGTCCGTTTCCGCGACGATTCAGGCCACGCGCAGATTCTCGCGATGCTGCGGCCCTACGAAATGGCGTCGCCTCTCACCGGTGCGCTTGACACGCGATTGAAGCCCGGCGATGTGGTCAATCCCGGCACTATGATCGCGCACATCGAGGCGGGGGGTAAGAAGAACGAGGTTCGCGCCACGGTTCCCGGCACTCTGGTTCGCTGGCTGGCCGACGACCATGCCAATGTCACTGTGGGTCAGCAGCTCGTGGCACTTGCGCCGAGCGATGGAATGGTGTGGGAAGCGCTTCGCGCGCTTTACATCGTGGGACGCGCAGAGGACTTGCCGGATGTCGAGCAGGTCGCTCGCGCTGCTTATGGTTCATCGCCACAGATCGGCCAGCAAGCGCAATCTACGGCCCGCGCCATCCGCGACCGGTCGTCTTCCTAAGCGACTCGCTTGACTCGCGCTGATTCATACCGCTCGGTTAGTTCGCCCAGGTTCATGTCGCTCGATTAACTCGCGCAGGCTTAATCGTCGGCGGAAGCTCACTTGTAGGTCATCACCGCCTGGCCATCCACGATCTTGATGTCGCTGATGTCCGGCGGCAGACGAAGTTTCTCGCGATTCTCGGGCGACGACATCAGCCTGTCCACCGCGGAATTCAGCACCGACTGCGGAAGCGGCAGGCCCCCCAGCATTCCG
>Ga0335080_10009474_pt1 | contig 10176 bp, 6 predicted proteins | sample Lox_Sample_34_FD_206720 | JGI IMG/M metagenome (GOLD analysis project Ga0335080, IMG submission 206720) | Soil microbial communities from Loxahatchee National Wildlife Refuge, Florida, United States - Lox_Sample_3.4 | ecosystem: Environmental > Terrestrial > Soil > Wetlands | place: USA: Florida... | reverse complement strand
CTCGCGGCGGTGCCGACCTTGGTGGCGGCCGGGACAACCGGTGCCGGGTGATAGCCCGGCCCGACAGCGCAGCCCGAAATCAGGAGTGCCAGGAATGCCGTGCGTCGCGTCATGACGCTCGCCCTTCTGTGCTGCGTTGATCGGTTCGTCTGCCGCGTTCCGCCCAGCCTTCGATGGTCTGGAAGAACAGCGGGATGAAAAAGACGCCGATGGTCGTCGCGATCAGCATTCCGGAGAATACCGTGGTGCCGATCGAATGACGGCTCGCGGCGCCCGCACCGCCCGCGATGACGAGCGGTGACACACCGAGGATGAACGCGAATGAAGTCATGAGAATTGGCCGGAACCGCTGACGGGCCGCCTGCACGGCGGCTTGGCGCACCGGCACACCCTGCCTCAAGAGCTCGGCCGCGAATTCCACGATCAGAATCGCGTTTTTCGCGGCCAGCCCTACGACGGTGATCAAGCCGACCTGGACGTAGATGTCGCTTGGCTGGCCGCGCAGCCAGATGCCGAGGAACGCGCCCAGGACGCCGAAGGGAACCCCGAGCAGCACGGCGAACGGCAAGGACCAGCTCTCGTACTGCGCCGCGAGCACGAGAAATACCATGATCAACCCGAGCGCGAACACGAGTCCCGCGGCGCCGCTCGACGTGCGCTCCTGATAGGACTGGCCCGAGTAGTCGATGCCGACGCCCTCGGCGAGGAACCGGTTCCGCACCAGGGAATCGAGCTCGCTCATCATTTGTCCCGAGCTTTTGCCCTGCTTGGGCACGCCGGTTATGAATGCCGACATGAATCCATTGAAGCGCGTGAGCACCGTAGGCCCGCTCTTGAACTCGGTGCGCGCGAGCGATGAGATGGGGATCATCGCGCCCGCCGAGCCGCGGACATACAGGTCGCCGATGTCCTGCGGCGTTTGCCGGAACGGGGACTGCGCCTCGATCTGCACACGGTACGTCTTCCCGTACAGGTTGAAATCGTTCACGTACAGTGTAGAGAGCAGCGACTGCAGCGTGGAAAACAGGTCGGAAATCTTCACTCCGCGCGCCTTGGCGGTGACGCGATCCACGTCGACATAGATTTGCGGAACGTTGGCGCGGAAGTTCACGTTCATTCCCTGCACGGCCGGCAGCTGGCTCGCCGCCTGCATGAACGATTGGACTTCGCCCGCGAAGTCCTGCGCGGTTTTGGACGCGCGGTTCTGCAGATTGGCCTCAACCCCGGCGGTAGCGCCCAGTCCCGGAATTTCCGGCAGGTTGAACGCGAAGCCGATCGCGTCGCGCATGCCGAACAGCCTGCCGTTCATTCGTCCGGTGATCTCGTCGATGGTGGAGTGCTTGGGACGCTCGCTCCAGGGCTCCAGATTCACGAAGATCGTCGCGCTGTTGGGTTGGTTCGCCCGGCTGAGAATGTCGAGGCCTTCGAGCGCCACGATGTTCCGGATGGCGGGCTCCTGCCGCAGGAACCCTTCCACCCGCTTGACCACCTTCTCCGTGCGCTGCAGCGAAGCGCCGTCCGGCAGTTGCAGGGCCATGGCGAAATAGCCTTTGTCTTCCGTCGGAATGAACGCGGTTGGGACATGCCGCCACAACAATACGGCCAGAACGATCAGCACCGCGAACGCGGCGAGTCCGGCGCGGGGACGGCCCAGCACGCGATCCACGGCGCCTGAATAATTGCGCGTCACGCGGGCGAACCAATGGTTGAAGCCGCCGAAGATGCCGCCGGTGTGCGTGTCGACTGCTTCCTTGAGGAGGAACGCGCACAGCGCGGGCGTGAGCGTCAGCGCGACAAGCCCGGACAGCACCACCGCGATCACGATCGTGATGGCGAACTGCTTGAACATCCCTCCGGTGACGCCGCCCGTGAATCCCACGGGAATGAACACGGCGACGAGCGACAGCACGATCGCGACCAGCGCGCCCGCGACCTGCCGGATGGCCCGATCCGCCGCGATCCGCGGCGGCACTCGTTCCGTGGCCATGATGCGCTCCACGTTCTCGATCACCACGATGGCGTCGTCCACGACGATACCGATCGCGAGCACCAGCGCGAACAGCGTGAGCACGTTGATCGAGAACCCGAGTGCGAGCAGGCCCAGGAAGGTCCCGACCACGCTGACGGGAACGGCGAGCATGGGAATGAGCGTGGCGCGCCAGCTCTGCAGGAACACGAACACGACCAAGGAGACGAGGATCAGCGCCTCCACGAGGGTGATGATCACCTCGCGAATCGATTCCGTGACGAACGGCGTCGTGTCAAACGGAATCTTGTAGGTGATGCCCGGCGGGAAATTACGCGCCAGCTCGTTCATCCGGTTTTCCACGGCCTGGCGCGCCGCGAGGGCGTTGGCCCCGGGCCGGAGATAAAGCAGCGTGAACGCAGTCGGGCCGCCGTTCAACCGGCCCGCGAAGTCGTAGCTCTGCGCGCCGAGCACGGCGCGTCCGATATCGCGCACGCGTACGAGCGATCCGTTCGGCAGCGCGCGCACGACGATGTCGTCGAACTGATCGGGCGTTTGCAGCCTGCCGAGCGTGGTGACCGGAATCGTCAGCTCGGTCCCCTGAGGCGACGGCTCGCGCCCCACGCGGCCGGCCGGGTTGGTGGTATTCTGCTCCTGCACCGCATCCGACACGTCGCTCACCGTGATCCCGAGCTTGGCCATTCGCTCGGGGTCGAGCTGCAACAGCATCGAGAATTGCAGCCCGCCGAACGTCGTCGCGTTGCCGATGCCCGGAACGCGTTTCAACTCGTCCTCGAGATACAACTTCAGGTAATTCGTGAGATAGGCGGCATCGTAGCGCGGGTCCGTCGAGGACAGCGCGACGACGGCGAGGATGTCGGTATTCGCCTTGAGAATGGTGATCCCGTTCTGACGCACCGTCGCCGGGAGCTGCGGCTGGGCGAGCTGCACCGCGTTTTGCACGTCCACCGCGGCCAGGTCCTGGCTGCGCGAGACGTCGAAGTAAATCTGGAGCAACATGCTGCCGTCGCTCGCGTTGGCGGACGTGTAGTACAAGAGGCCTTGAAGTCCCGAGAGCTGCTGCTCGATCGGGGCCGCGACGGCATCAGCGACGTCCTGGGCGGTGGCGCCGGGATACACCGCCGACACCTGCACCGCCGGCGGTGTGATTTGCGGATAGCGGGACAGCGGCAGCAGCCGCCAGGAGAACGCTCCCAGCAGCGTCAGGGCAATCGACAGCACGCCGGCGAGCACCGGCCGGCGAATGAAGAAGTACTTGATCTCCGCGGATTCGGGCTGTGGCGCGGTCACTGGCCGGGACGCGTCGAGGCTTGCGCGGCGCTCGAGTCGGATAGAGGCACGGGACGTACGGGGTGACCGGGAATGACTTTCTGGGTGCCGTCCACGACCACCCGATCGCCCGGATTCAACCCATGCTCGATGATCCAGAGGTTGCCGCTCCAGGAGCCCGGCTGGACGTCGCGCGACATGGCGGTGTCGCCCGCGCCGACGACGTAGACGAACTGCCGCCCCATGCCTGATTGCACGGCTCGCAGCGGCACGGCCAGCGCCGAGTCCTGCACGAATCCTGAGAGGCGCACGCGCACGAACTGACCCGGCATGAGCAGCCGGTCGCCGTTGGCGAACACCGCGCGGAATTCTTCCGTGCCGGTTGCGGCGTCGAGCGCCGGAGCGACGTAGTTCAGTCGGCCATTGCGTGGCAGCGTCGAGCCGTCGGGCAAAATCACGTTGACGGCAAGGCTGCTCCCCGGGCGGATCAGGTCACGGGCGCGCGGGTCCTCGTGCCAGGAGGCCAGCTGGTCCGATGAAGGCCGGAACGACACGTATACGGGGTCGAGCTGGTCGATCGTGGTGAGCAGATCAGACGGTCCGGTTACCCGCGCGCCCATCTCCAGCATGGCGCGCCCAACGCGTCCCTCGATCTCGGCGCGAATATCGGTGTCGTCAAGATCCTTCTTCGCCTCGGCGAGCGCGGCTTGCGACGCCTCGTACTCCGAGTGCGCGTTGTCCACGTCCTGCTGGGCGACCGCATGCTGCGGCAGCAGCGGCTCGATCCGCTCCAGTGTCCGCTTGGCGTTCTGGAACCGCGCCTGGGCCGCCTGAAACGCGGCCTGATACCGGATCTTGTCAATCTGGTAGAGCAGGTCGCCGGGGTGCACGACGCTTCCCTCGTCAAACGCGCGCTTGGTGATTATCCCGTCGACGCGAGCCCGGACCTCGACGCGGCGATAGGAGGCCACCTGTCCGGTGAAGTCGTACGATTGCGGCACCGCACCCGGCTGCACCTCCACCACCCCGACTTCCGGGGGGGGAGGCATCCGAGGGGGGGCGCCGTGACGGCAGGCACCTACCACGACAATCACGATTGATGCACTGAAACCAATCACACCGCGCACGAAGCCCCCTCGTTCCCCGAAATGAACCCGAGCGTAAGCAGCCGGAAGTGTATACGGGAAGGACGATTCTGTCTTGCAGGTTCCCGTCACTGGTTAATCCCACAATTTCAGCCCTCGGTACCTGCAAGTCGCTGCGCGGTCCGGGCGCAACTTCTTGAAATCACGGTCTTTCCGCGCGGGGTTGGCGGGTGCATTTTCGGAGCCAGCCCTGACCACGGTTCTCACGGGATGCGTGATCGACCATCTTTCCGACCACGTGAACTCCGCACCACACGAACGGGCGTGGTCCAACAGACTGAAGCAGGCCGGCCCGCTCGCCGGCCTGTTCGTCGTTTACGTCCTGACTGCGAAGCTGGGCCTACGGCTCAATCCGGTCGCCGGATTCGCGACGTTGGTCTGGCCGCCCGCCGGTCTTGCGCTTGCCGCCCTTCTGCTGTTCGGGAAGCGCGTCTGGCCAGCGGTCGCCATCGGCGCGTTTGTCGTGAACTTCACGGCTGGAGCGTCGGCCTTGGTCGCCCTCGGCATTGGGGTCGGCAACACGCTCGAGGCCCTGGTGGGCGCGTATTTCGTTGCCGACGTCCTCGGCATCGATCGCTCGCTGTGGCGCAGCCGGGACGTCTTTGCGTTCGTGATCGCCACAGCGCTCGTCAGCACGACGGTCAGCGCGACGATTGGCACGTTGAGTCTGTGGGCAGGGGGAGTGACAACCCGTGACGCGGTACCGGACGTCTGGCGGACCTGGTGGATTGGGGATTCGCTCGGTGATCTGATCATCGCCCCGCTGTGCCTCGTGTGGTGGAGGACACCCGCATTCAAGACGTGGCGCCGGTTCATCCCGGAGGCGCTGGCGCTTGGCAGCCTGATCGTGATCGTTTCGTTCTACATCTTCGATGTGGTGCTGCTGAGAGGCCGCCCCGAGCAATTCCGCTGGCCGTTTCTCATTTTCCCCGCCCTGCTCTGGGCGGCCACCCGGTTTCGACAGCGTGGCGCGACCGCGGCGAACTTCCTGGTTTGGATCGTGTTCACGTTCCAGACAGCGAACGGGGCGGGGCCGTTCAGGGGGGCCACACTCAACGAGAGCCTCACCTCGCTGCAGCTCTTCATGGCCGTCGTTTCGACCACCACGTTGCTGCTCGGCGCGGTGCTTACGGAGCGCGACCGAGCGGCTCTGGTTCGCGACGTCGCGCTCGCCACGGCAGCCGCAGCCGAACGGCGCTCGCGGTTTCTCGCCGATGCCATGGCCACGCTCACCGCGGGCGCGCTCGAGTACGACCAGACGATGCAGAACATCGCCCGGCTCGTGATACCGGATCTGGCGGACAACTGCGTGGTGGACATGGTCATGCCGGACGGAACGATCCGCCGCGTGGCCGAAGCGTCGGTGGACCCGCGCAAGGAGGAGCTGCTGCACCGACTCCGCAAATACCCGGTGGTTGCCGGTCGACCGAGTCCCGTCAATCGCGTGCTGGCGAGCGGCAAGACCGAATTTACGCCGCATTTCGACGGAGCCGCGCTCGAGTCCGTGGCGTGGGGGAACGAAGAATACGCGGCAATCGTTCGCGCCATCGCACCGACCTCGTCGGTCACCGTGCCTTTGAGGAGCCGGGGTCGCGTCATCGGCGCCATCACGTTCGGGATGGCGGAATCGGGACGTGCGTACCGTCCGGAGGACATCCAGCTTGCCGAGGAGCTGGCCGACCGGGCCGCGCTCGTGGTCGATAATGCGAGTCTCTACTCGCAGTCCCAGCAGGCGGTGCGCGCCCGCGATGTGTTCCTGGCGGTCGCGTCACACGAGCTGCGCACGCCGATCACGGCGCTCGATCTGCAGCTCGCAAATCTCGAGCGGCTGCTGCAACGCTCGCGCCCCGAGGCGCTCAGTTACGACAATCTCCAGAGCAGAATCCGGGACCTCCACCGCCAGGTGGACCGGTTGACCGGGCTCATCACGCGGCTCCTCGATGTCTCACGCTTCGTTTCCGGGCGGCTCGAGCTCGAACCCGAACCCTTCGACATGCGGGAGGTGGTACTCGACGCGGTGACCCGGTTTCGAGAGCAGGCGACTGCCGCGGGATGCGAGCTGCGGCTTACCGACGGCATCGCGTGCGTCGGGGCCTGGGATCGGCTGCGTACCGAACAGGTGCTGTCGAACCTGCTCTCGAATGCCGTCAAGTTCGGCGCCGGCCAACCGATCGGGATTTCCCTCAACTGCACGGATACCGAGGTCACGCTCTCGGTTCGCGACGGGGGCCCCGGGATTCCGGCCACCGAGCACGAACGTGTGTTCGAGCGGTTTCAGCAGACGGAGCACAACCGGACGTTCGGAGGGCTGGGACTCGGGCTGTGGATTTCACGCCAGATCATCACGGCAATGGGCGGCACGATCGAGCTGAAAAGCGAGCCGGGAATCGGGACCGAATTTACGGTCACCCTGCCGCGCGACGTCCCCGCGGCCTAGCGCCTACTTCTGCCAGACGGCAAAGCCGTCGTGGCGCAGCTCGCGCGCCAGCACCTGCTCCATTCGCTGCGCTTCCTTGTAGGGAAGCGGATTCAACTCCGCGTAGAGATCGGGACGCAGCTTGAGACCGTACAGACGGACATACGAGTTGTCCTTGACTCCGGCCTTGTGACGCTCGAACCGGATCTCCGGCGTGAGGCCTGTCATGCCCACGTAGAGACAGCACTTCTCAGGGTTACGATCGGGATTTGCCGCGCGGAACTTCTGGTGGTGGAGCACGTCGCGAGCCAACTCGATGACGTACACGTGATGTCGGCCGCGGTGTGTCAGATCCGCCGAACTACGACGAGCGCGTCTTCCAGGGGGTGTAGACCGCGCGCGATGCTTTGGCATTCCGATCGCCGGCATACTCGAATCTCGCAATGAATGTGTTCCCCATCACCCTGAACTCAGGCCTTGTAGAACTCCCACGCGTTCTCAAGCGAGGAGGGATAACCGTGCAGCGCTGCAGCCAGGATCTCGACGGTCTCGACCACGGTCGTCCCGGACCGATTGAAGTAGCGATTACCGTCGGCCAGGATCACGCGCCCCTCACGCACGACCCGGAGGTCGCGCCAGCCGGGAAAGGATGACAAGGTCGGCAGCTCGCGCCGGGTGCGCTCCAGATCGAAGCCGCAGGGCGCAACGACCAGGAAATCGGGGTCGGATGCCAACACGTCCTGCCACGTCACAACGCTCGAGTACCCTTCAGTGCCCAGCGCGGGGCGACCGTTGGCTGATTGCAGCAGCTCGGGCGCCCAGTTTCCCATTGCATAGAGCGGAGCCACCCATTCGAGCATGGCCACGCGCGGCGGGGGACAGTCCTTGACCGCATTGTGGAGAGCGTCGATACGCCGCTGCATCCGGGATATCAGCTCGCCACCAGCAGCTGGTCGCTCCAGGGCGCTCGCGACGCGCGTGATGCCTTCGTAAATGCCGGGGAGCGTGCCGGCCGAAAGCCCGAGCACCTGACCGGCGACGCCGCCGCCGCCCGCGCGCTCGACATCGGCCGGGGTGACCGCACACACCTCACAGTGCGTTTGCGTGATCAGGAGATCGGGGCCGAGCGACTCGATCAGGCCGGTGTCGACGTCGTAGAGCGGTTCGCCAGAACGCAGCCGCTGTTTGACGAGCGCGTCGATTGCGGCACTCGAGAGGCTGGGATCGAACGTGGGACGGGTGCAAGCTGGCAGACGGCGAACCCACTCCGGGTTGTCGCATTCGTGCGAGCGTCCGACCAGGCAATCGCCGGCACCGATGCCGCAGACGATTTCCGTCCCACTGGCGAGCAGGGAGATGACGCGCGGCTTCATGGGGGAATGATGCAGGACTGTTCAAGCGCGGGGCAGTGGCCCGGAGCACCTCTCCCCTTGCCAGGTCCCCCTTCCCGCCCCTCCGAGCTATCCCAACAAATCGGCGGCGATAATGCTCGCGAGCGGCATGACCCGAATGTGATTGCGCACCAGCCGAACCCGCCGGATTTCCCCGGCGAGGCGTTCGGCGGTCCGCTTTTCGAAGTCCGTAGCGACTCGTCCAGCAAGGGTCACGACCTGGTGATGTACCTCTACGCGGAGTCCCCCCGAGCGCAGCTCGGGTTCACGCCAAAACGCGTCGAACACCTGCTCCTGCAACCTTCTATCCAGGATAGCGCGGCCGCCGTCATCAGCCCGCCACATCTCGATGGCCATGCCACCACCGGAATTCGAGGGCATGAACAGCAATGCAAAGTCCCACAGTGACTTATCGCCACCCAACTTGGCCCGCCGACGCGCCAGGCGCGCTGCGATCGATTGGAATGCTGCCATTCGTCCTCCTTGCTCTGTGCACGCAATATAGTGCACGAATTTGCGCAAATGTGTAACGAAACTGCAAATGTAACGGATATTCTAAGCCGATTGTTATAAAAACTTTGCAAAAAGTACATCAATTTGTGACTAGGAAGCAATGTGGTGGACCACCGGAGAGCCGCCGGAGCGGCCGCCATCGATAACCACGAACCGATGCCACGAGTTCCTGCTGAGGCGTATTTTCTCCGCACATGACCGACCTCGCATCCGATCTCACCGCCGCGCTCGGGCAGGCATATCGCATCGAGCGCGAGCTGGGCGGCGGCGGGATGAGCCGGGTGTTCGTCGCCACCGAGATCGCGCTCGACCGACAGATCGTCATCAAGATTCTCCCGCCTGAGCTGGCGCTCGGGCTGAACGTCGAGCGCTTTCGCCGGGAGATTCAGCTCTCAGCGCGGCTGCAGCATCCCCATATCGTCCCGCTGCTGTCCGCCGGGGTAGCGAATGGGCTGCTCTACTACACGATGCCGCTGGTCGACGGCGAATCGTTGCGCGCCAGGCTCGCGCGCCAGGGAGAACTTTCCGTTCCCGACGCGGTTCGAGTTCTCACGCAGGTGGCTGACGCGCTGGCCTACGCCCACGCGCGCGGGCTGGTGCATCGCGATATCAAGCCGGACAACATCCTGCTGAGCGGGAAACACGCGTTCGTCACCGACTTTGGTGTTTCGAAGGCCCTGGCCGACGCCACGGGCGCCGCCGCCATCACGTCAGTCGGTGTGGCGCTGGGCACGCCCGCATACATGTCGCCCGAGCAGGCTGCCGCTGATCCTACGGCCGACCAGCGATCCGACATTTACTCGGTAGGCGTGGTCGGCTACGAGCTGCTCACGGGGCACACGCCGTTTTCCGGGCACGGGGCGCAGCAGCTCTTCGCCGCACATGCGACCCAGGTACCGGCCTCGATCTCACAGCGCAGGCCCGCCGTCCCACCAGCGCTCGAAGCCGTGATCCTGCGCTCGCTGGCAAAGCGGCCCGCTGATCGCCAGCCGAATGCGGACGCCCTCCTCGCGGAATTGGAGCGGCTCGGAACCACGCCGGGCGAAACCCCGGCGTACCGGACATCGCGACGAGGTCGTTGGCAATGGATCGCGGGGATCGGCGCGGCTCTTGTCGCCGCACTGGTTCTCGGATTCGCCGCGTTGAGTGGTAAGCGCGCCGCGGCCGCAGGCGCTCACTCCGTCGCGGTGTTGCCGTTCGAGAACATCGGTGGCGGCGACGCGGGGCAGTCGCTCGCTGACGGGCTTCAGGACGACATCCTGACTCAGCTCACGAAGATTTCCGCTCTCCAGGTCACGTCACGCGCTTCAGTGGAGGAGTACCGGAAAGCTCGGAGACCCATGCGCGATATCGGCCGGGAGCTGGGCGTTCGAGCGCTGCTCACCGGACAGGTACAGCGCTCGGAGCGACGCGTGCACGTCAACGTGCAGCTGGTCGAGCCGGCCAGCGATCGCC
>Ga0335080_10009473_pt1 | contig 10177 bp, 8 predicted proteins | sample Lox_Sample_34_FD_206720 | JGI IMG/M metagenome (GOLD analysis project Ga0335080, IMG submission 206720) | Soil microbial communities from Loxahatchee National Wildlife Refuge, Florida, United States - Lox_Sample_3.4 | ecosystem: Environmental > Terrestrial > Soil > Wetlands | place: USA: Florida... | reverse complement strand
GTTTTCATCACCGGGGCCACCGGCTCCGGCAAAACGACGACGCTGGCGGCTATCTTGAACGAGATCAACATCACCCAGGATGTTCATGTGGTCACGCTCGAAGATCCGGTCGAGTATGTGCATGAACCGGTTCGCTCCAGTTTCAGCCAGCGCGAGTATGGAAAGGATTACTCCGATCTTTCCTTTGGTCTGAAAGCGGCTTTGCGTCAGGCACCGCACACGATTCTGGTCGGCGAAATCCGGGATCGGGAAACCATGGAGGTGGCCATCGCGGCTGGCGAGACGGGGCATCTCGTTTTCACGTCCCTGCACACGATCAACGCCGGCCAGACGATCAACCGCATTTTGGGCATGTTCGACAATGATGAGCAGACGCCCATGCGGCAGCGCCTGGCGAACTGCTTGCGCTGGGTGGTGAGTCAACGACTCGTCCCCAGACTGGATGGCCGATTGCAGTTGGTCACGGAAGTGATGGGCAACAACTTGCGCTCGCGGGAAGTCATCATCGCGGGCGAATCGGAAAAACACAACCTGATCGAGATAATCGAAAGCAGTGTGACGCCCTGGGGTTGGCACAGTTTCGAACAATCCTTGCTGAACGCCGTGCTCGCCGGCGATATTGCTCCGGAAACCGCCCTGCATTATTCCGATCGCAAAAACCAGTTGCAGCAGGCGTTGGACAAATACAAGGCGGGCCGGATCGCCACTCCCGTGTTTAAGATGAGCGAGGCAACCGCTTCGGACACGCAAAAGCTGGCTTTGGCCGAAACGCCCAAGTGATTTCTGGACTCTTCTATGACGGCACTAAAAAGGCACCGCTAGGTGAATAGTTTCAAATTGCTTGGTTTAAAGCGTATCTCAGCAGTCTTTCAAGCCCTGCCACGCGGACCAACCTTCGCTGTGTTGAGCTTCGGCTCGGCAGGCCAATTTGGAATGTCAACCGGACGAGTGAGCCGGGCCTCGGTGCTAACGAGTGTGTCCTTCTTTTGGAGGATGTGGCGCAAGTCCACGGCATTCCGCCATTTTCTCAACGAGGACGGAGTATTGAAGATGGATCATAGCAATCACCCGACAGGTGCCCGACGACGACGCCATCTTCCACCTTCCATCCTCCATCTTCGACTCTCGTTTTAAAAAGCGGCGTGTCGTTCAAAAAGGAGTGGTGGCCCACCGCAAGGTGCGTCTTATAAACGGAATCGCACTGGATGAGTGCCGGGTCCGGGAGCGTTAACCGGCACGCCGACCAATTCATTTCTGAATCGCGTCATAGATGATTTTCTTGACGCCTCGTTCGGTGTCCCATTCGTAAGGCATAACCTGCTCCAGCGTCACCACAATCAGCTTGTCCGCCGGGCTGAGCCAATAATGAGTTGAAGCCGCGCCGTCCCAGCCGTACTCGCCGACATGCGCCGCCGGATCCCAGTCCGTGACTTCCGTGCAAACGGCAAAGCCGAGGCCAAAGCCGGTGCCAAAACGCTTTTCTTTTCCGAAATAAATCGGGAAGGCTTGTGCCGGCAGCAGATTGCTCGACATGAGCTTCACGGTCCTGGGATGCAGAATGCGGTGCCCGTCCAGCGCGCCACCATTTTCGATCATGGTCAGGAACCGCATGTAATCGCGCGCCGTGCTGACCAAGCCGCCGCCGCCGGAGAAAAAGGTGACCCGCTTGGCGTACTTCGATTCGGCGGGCGCGTCCCTTACGGTCAGTCCGTTGGTGCGGTTGTAATTCGCCGCAAACCTGCCCATTTTCTCCGGCGGGACGCTGAAAGCGGTGTCTTTCATGTTCAACGGCTGGAAAATGGTCTGCGTTAAAAACGCATCCAGGCCCTTGCCACTGACAACTTCGATCACGCGCCCCAGCACATCAATACCAACCCCATACTGCCAGTCCGTTCCGGGATCGAAGGCCAGCGGCACCCGGGAAAGTTTCTCCGCCATTTCGGCTAGATTGGTGGACTCCATCGGTTTCAACCGTTCGTAAGCCTCCTTGAGCGCCTCCGGGCCGTCACCGTAGGTCAGGCCGGAGATGTGCAACATGAGATCGCGAATCGTCACCGGCCGCGAGGGCGGACGCAGCCCGTTGGTGGTCGCCACCATGAGATTGGTAAAACTGGGGATATACTTGGAGACCGGGTCGTCCAATCCGAGTTTCCCGGCCTCATAAAGATTCAGTGCGGCGGCAGTGGTGATAGCCTTGCTCATTGAATAAATGCGAACAATCGTATTCGTCGTCATCGGTTTTTGCGCCTCGCGGTCCTGCAGACCGTAAGCGCGGAAAAAACCGATTTTGCCTCCGTGTGACACGATCACGATGCCGCCGGCGAGCTTCTGGTCGGCGACTTCGCGTCCCATAAACCGATCCACCTCGGTAAGTTTGGTTTCGGATAGCCCGGCCTTGGCCGGATTCACGATGGGAATTTCACGCGCGAGCGAAACCAGGGTGAATGACAACAGTCCGAAACCGATGAGCGATGCAATTTTTTTCATGAGAACCAGGCGGTGAATCAGAAAAGGTAGGCAACCCTATGTTCCAACTTCAAGAGAAAACCTTTGCCGCATTTCAATTCGCTTTGCTTGCATAGCCCGAGCCTTTGCAGGCGGCCACCGAGGCACGACGTCAAGGGCGTCGCCAGTGTCAGTGCAACTCTGACCGCGAGCACCATTTTGGCCTGCAAGCATTAAAGTGATGCAGCGGACTTTTAATCCGCAGAACGGGGCGCGTTACCCCGGCGGGCCACCAGATTCAGATTGAGGTGATGGATTATCGGATTGCTGGATTGTTGCTCAAAAGCCTCGACCAACTGCTTCCCAATCATCCATTCCTCCATCAATCCAACACTCCATTTCTCCTTGCCGGGTCGTCTAATACGTAGGACAGCGCCCTTTGAAGGCGCGAATGCTGGTGCGATTCCAGCCCCGGCAGCCAATTTTGCTCGGTGGTGAAATAGCATCACGTCTGGCCTACACCCAGAAATCGAGGGGGCAGAACCTGCCCGAGCAACCATTGCCTCGTTGCATAATCCGCAGTGCGCCGGTCTCTGACACCGGAGGTCTTGGTGCAATCCCAAGCGGGGCGGCCAATTTAAAATTGATTCCACGCCACTTTCGGCAGATTTGAGATCACTTGGAGGTGGTAAGTCAGGCAAGCGGCAATTTCGATCCCGCTCTGGTCATGTCATCGTGAAGTTTTACGATAGGTTGGACCTCGGGATGAATTTCAGAATTGCCAATCTGCCTGAGAAACTCGCACGTCGCGTATTCTTCGGATGAAGCCAGATAATCCGTTTCCCATTTTTGAAACCGTTTCTCACGTTTGGCATCCGGCCACGGCCAGCGTTCGGGCTTGCTGAAGACACCACACCGCCACGGTTTGGGAGTCAGTCTTGCGCGAAAACATTTCTGGGTCTGGCAAAGCATTTGATAAAGCGTGTCAGTTCCGAGCGCCTGGAACATTTCCGCAGTCCGGTTCGAATCCGCCTCGACCAAACTTTGGGTGGCCAGCAGTCGCAGGCCAGCGCGTGTTTGGTAAATTCGCCAGCCCCATTGATTATTATCCCGTGTCCAATTCTCCACTTTGGCCAGGGCCGCGTTTCGCGGACCCGACATATCTGGCGGCGGTTTGGGTTTCGGCCAGTCCAAAATCCGAATTGAAAATCCGAGGCCCCTCGGCCTGGGCGGCTCCGGCAGATCAATATCAACGAACATCACGCGCGCCGTGTTCAGCACCTGACAACCATAGGAATTGCGTGTGACCAACGCAGACAAATCGCCCGCAGCATTCCGAAATTCTTTTAAAATCTGCTCACGAAATGGGCGATTGGGATAATAACCACCGTGCTTGGGTGGAAAACCGCCGGCGCGAAAACGGGCGGCGAGTTCTTGCGCGGCTTGGCTTGCACGCGCTTGGGCATCGGCGAGACTTTTTGACGACCAACGCCAGACCAGAAAATCGCCGCTCTGACCTTTGGCCCAAAATTGCGGGAAATTCATGCCGCAAAAATGAAACGATGACCAAACGCTGGCAAGACATTTCAACAAAGAACAAACACCTCGTTGCGCGAAGCGCGGCGGCCGTGTGCAAACACTTTTATGAGAGAAATCTTGAACAAGAACATCGTGCTGGTGCTCAACCGCAACTGGCAGGCGATCAACATTCGCACGCCGCCGGAGGCGTTTTGCCAGATGGCCACGAACGTCGCCACCGCGCTCGACATCGAGTTGAGCGATTCTGGCCAGGCTCAGGTAATGCGCCCCGTCATGTGGGACGAATGGATCACGCTGCCGATTCGCGACGGCGACAATGCCATGCGCACTGCGCGCCGCATCATCCGCGTGCCGACGGTCATTGTGGCCGTGAACTTCGCCAAGGTGCCGAAGAAGCGCCCGAAGCTCTGCGCTCGCACGATTCGGGAGCGTGACGGCAACCGCTGCCAATACACCGGCCGCCTGTTGCACCCGGATGAAGGCAGCGTCGATCACGTCGTGCCTCGCTCGCGCGGCGGCGCGGACACGTGGGAAAACCTCGTCTGGTCCGCGAAGGACGTGAACCAGCGCAAGGCCGACCGCCTCCCGCACGAGGCCGGCCTGCGGCTGCTCGCCATCCCGCGCGCGCCGAAGGAACTGCCGATGACGGCCCACCTCCGCAACGCCCAAGGCGTCGCCGAGTGGAACCTGTTCCTCAACGACTGAACAAGGCATAGCCTTGACCCGAATGGGAGAGCGAGCGTCAAAGCTCGCTCTCCCAATTGTTCGGATGTAACATCGGTCAACCAATGCGAGCGGGCAATTGTGCGCAACAAGATGAAAACGAAACTCACCTCATCACGACCATTTCCAACAGAAGGGCGCATCGTGGGCTTTTGTTGCCGCGGCCCCGGTGTAGCCGTCGGCCGGAACCAGCGAATACAGGAAATAACGTGAGATGGCCGATTGAGCCTTTGCGGATGGCGGTACCGGCGCGGGCTGGCTCGGGGGCAACAGGAAATCCATTTGATTGAACGGACCACCAAGGCCGACGCCCGCGGCTTTCAACAACGCTTCCTTGTACGTCCAAAGGCTGAAGAATGCCTCCGTGCGTCTTTCCGCGGGAACCGAACGCCATTCAGCGTTTTCCCGCGCGGAGAAGAATCGCGTGGCAATGGCCTCGGCCTCACCAATCGGCCGAATGCGTTCGACGTCGATGCCCACTTCGTATTGAGCCGACACGGCATAGACGGCGAGCGCATCGGAGTGCGCCAGATTGAAATACAAGAGTCGCCCGCCGACCGGTGCGGCCAGCCGCGGCTTGCCCCGGTCCCCGCAGGCAAAAACCAGGCATGCCGGCTCGACGTGTAACAGCCAACCGAGAATCTCGCGCAGCGTGCCACGACCGGCCAGAAAGCGGTTCCGGTCCCGCTCAAAACGATAGCGCCCAGCACGGGCGCGTTCGTCGGCGGACAAAATCTCCGCAAACCGCACCAGCCGCGACAAGGGTGGGTCGAGTGCGGCATAGAAAACATGTGTATCGCCGTTCACCAATTCCAGGTTTCGCGGCGGTGGATCGAAAGGAATTTTCGGAGTCATCGTCGTTGCATCGTTGAAGAAAGCACGCCGTCGCCGTTGCCATTACCGGCACCCGGCAACGATGCCACGGCCACAGACCGATCATAAACCAGCTTGCCGAAATCCAGTTTGAGGATGCGGTCGGCGCAGGCGAAATAGCGGTCGTCGTGCGTGATGACAACCACGGCTTTGCCGCGCGCCCTCAAGTCCGGAAGAATCTGATGGTAAAAGATTTCCTTGAACTGCGGGTCCTGGTCGGACGCCCATTCATCGAAGAGATAAAACGGCCGGTCTTCCAGATAGGCGGTGAGCAGCGCAAGCCGCTTGCGCTGGCCTTGCGACAAATCCACGGTGGAAAGCCGACCGTCGCGGACTTTGACCTTGTGATCGAGGTGCAGCGCCGCGAGGTAATTTTTCGCCTGGCCGTCCCGGTTCGCGCTATCCAGACCCAGCAGGGTTTCAAACACGTAGAAATCGGCAAAGACGGCGGAGAAAAGCTGGCGATAATCGTCGCGGTTATGGCGGGTAATCATTTCGCCGTCCAATCGGATTTCCCCGGCCTCCGGCGGGTACAACCCGGTGATGATTTTGGCGAGTGTGGATTTACCGCTGCCGTTGCCGCCGACGAGGAACACCAGTTCGCCGGGCCGGAACGCGAGATTCATCGGGCCGAGCAGGAAGTGGCTGTCATCTTTTTCGTGATGATACGAATGGGTGACGCCGACGAGTTCGAGCCGCTCAAATTCTGTCGGTTTTTCCGGTCCGGCCGCGGAACACTCCTCGGTGGCATGCGTCGCGAGCGAAAAGCCGAGTCGCTCGATTTTTCCCAGCGCCACGTTCGCACGCCCGAACGCCGCAATGACGCCCAGCACACCCGTCAACGGCCCCATCAAATACAGCGTCGTCACGACATAGCCGGTGAGGGCGCGCGGGCTGACGTGTTGCAGGGTCGGCAGCAGGAACAGGATCAGCCCGATCAGTGCAAAGAACAGCAACTGGCTCCAGCCGTGCGCGAGGATGAACCGGAGCTCCGCCGCAATGTTATGCCGGGAAAAATTTTCTGTCGCCGGCCGGACGCAATCGGAAAGAAACTTTCCGCGCCGGTTGCGGTGCAATTTCAGCTCCTTGATGCCTTCCGTCAGCGCGCGGAAATGAGTGTAAAGCCCGTCCGCTTCGTCGCGCGCCCGGCGGAGGTGTTCAAAACCGTTGGCAATCAGCATCCGGTAGCCGGCGGCGCCGAGCAAAATGAACACAAACATGGCCAGCGCGACCTGCCACGACAGCCAGCAAAGATAAATCGCGCCGCCGCAGAGAATGGCCAGGTTCACGGCGAAGTTGGGGATGAGCAATAGCGCCTCCGCCACGGTCAGCACATCTTCACCCAACGCGACCATCAGCCGCGGTGCGCCGAGTTCCTCCAAATGACGCAGCGGAACGGCGAGGATTTTCTGGACCAGACCAAGCCGCAAATCGGCGATGGCGCTTTGCGAAAATCTGGCCAGCACGACCTGCGACACAAAATTCGTCGCCAGCTTGCCGAGGCCGAGCGCGGCAAAACTCCCGATCATGACGGCGGTGGAGATTTCCGGGCGGGTCAACACCGCGTTGACCAGCGCGATAAGGCCGGCGTTGCACGCGCCGCTGGCCAGGGCTGCGAGGCCGGTCAACAGCGCCAGGCCACGCTCGTTGCGAAACAGGAATCGGAGCAGGTTCATATCAGCTTTCTCCCCGGCGGTTTTGCATTTCACCAAGGCATTTTTTTATGGCCACGGACAGCGTCCGCACGTGTGGTTCATCCAACACACTTTCGTGTGCGCCGGAGACGATTCGCACGGAGACGGCGCCGGCATAGTCCCGCCAACCGAACGCGCGGTCGAAGGAACAGAACAGCGAATGGGCGCGCGTCCGAAACAACATCACCCCGCCTGCGTATGGTTTGGTGTGATGCCCCAGCAGGGCGCGGACATGTGCCTCCCACAATTTGCGCCGGTCCTCCGGCTGGGCGGACAAATCCACCAGTTCGTCCACGTCCACGGTGGCCGCCGTGGATTGCGCACGACGCAACAGGCGTTGCCGATGCTTTTTGAAGGCGCGGATTCTCCACCGGAAGAAATCAAGCCGCTGCCCGCGGTTCATGTGCCGGAGATAACCCAGCCAATGGACAAGATTCATGAGAAATTTGAAAACCGACACCGGCGTGAGCCGGAACCGGGCGTAGGAGGAATTCGGCGGGGCGCAATTGATCAGCGCCAGCAGCGCAATTTTTTCGCCCTGCGCCGCCAGTTGCCGCGCCATTTCATAAGCAATATTGCCGCCGAAGCAATAGCCGCCCAGGTAATACGGCCCGCATGGCCGGAAGGCGCGCAGATCGGCTACGTATTGCGCGGCCATTTCCTCAATCGTCGCCAGCTCCTCCTGCCCGCTCATGCCGCGCGAGTTGAACGCAAACACCGGCTGGTCGGCGCCGAGATAACGCGAAAGGTTGGTGTAACCCCAGAACATGCCGCCGCCCACGCCATGGACAAAAAACAGCGGCGGCTGGGATCCGCGCGGCTGGATTTCCACGATGCTGGAAGCGGGTGTGGTTCCTTTTCCCGCGCGCAGTGATTGCGCCAGTTGCGCGACAGTAGGTGACTCAAACACCGCCGCCACGGGAAATTTTTTGCCGAAGATCTTTTCGATGCGAGCCGTCAGCCGCACCGCGAGCAGCGAATGGCCGCCGAGGTCAAAAAAATGGTCTTCAATGCCAATCTGGCCGACGCCGAGGACTTCCTCCCAGATTTTCGCCAGCCGGATTTCCAGGTCGTCGCGTGGCGCGACAAATTTTTTTGTCGGCCGGTTCCATTGCCCGTCCGGCGGCGGCAGCGCGTGGCGATCCACTTTGCCATTGCCGTTCAGCGGCAGCGACGGCAGCCGGACAAACGCGGCCGGAATCATGTAGTCGGGCAATTTCGTTTTGAGGAAGTCACGCAGATCACCGGCTTCCGGAACCCGGCCTTCAGGCGGCTTCGAGATGGGTGAGTCTGATTGCGTTGACGCAGCCTGGAGGCCGCGCTCCAAACCATCACCAACGATGTACGCCACCAGCTTTTTGTCACCCGCGCACTCGCCCCAGACCGTCACCGCGCATTCGCGCACGGCGGGATGTTCATTCAGCGCGGTTTCAATTTCGCCCGGTTCGACGCGGTAGCCGCGGATCTTCACCTGCTGGTCAATGCGCCCGAGAAATTCAAGTGTGCCGTCCGGCAACCAGCGGACCAGGTCGCCGGTTCGGTAAACCAGCGGCACGGGTGTCTCGCCCGTGTGTTTCGGTTCCATTGCATCGGGCGGGCGGGACGCCCGTGCCACTAAGGGATTCGGAACAAACTTTTCCGCGGTCAGCGCTGGTTGATGCAAATAACCCAGCGCCAGGCCGTCACCGCCAGCAAACAGTTCGCCGGGCACGCCAATCGGCGCGGGCTGGCCGTAATCGTCGAGCACATAGACCTGCGTGTTCGCAATCGGCCGGCCAATCGGAATCGAGCGGCCGTCGCAATCCACCGGGGAAATTTCGTGGCAACCGGTGAACGTCGTGTTCTCCGTCGGCCCGTAGCCATTGATGATTTTGCAGCCCGGCAGATTTTCCAGTGCGCGTTTGACATGCGGGGGTGACAACACATCGCCTCCGGCCAACAATTGCCGCACACCTCGCAGGCTTTCGAGCTGTTCATCAACCATCTGGTGGAACAAACCGGCGGTGAGCCAGAGCGTCGTGATTTTATTTTGCTGGATGCATTCACCCAGTTCCGCCAGCGAGGGCGTGTGCGGCGGAAACACGACGAGTTGAGCACCGTTCAGCAGCGCACCCCAGATTTCAAAGGTCGAGGCGTCGAACGCGACCGGTGCCAGTTGCAGGAAGGTTTCACCCGGACCGAAGCCTGCGTAATTGGTTTCCCGCACCAGCCGCACGATGGCGCGGTGCGGCACCACCACAGCCTTGGGTTTGCCGGTGGAGCCGGAGGTAAAGCTGACATAAGCGGGCGATTGCGGATTGTGGGTTGCAGAACACGGAGAGATATCGTGATGGGCGATTTCGTCCAGGCACACCAAATGGCACTCGGGAACTCCGAGGACTCGCGAGCACGGGGTAGTCGGTGCCGAAGATTGGAAATGTTCGCTCAGCGATTTCTGTGTCAACAAGACCGGCGCGTGCGATTCTTCGAGCATGAAGGCGAGCCGCTCCTTCGGATGCGTCGGATCAAGCGAAACATAAGCGGCGCCGGCCTTCAAAATGCCGAGCAGCGCGACGATCAAGTCCGCTGACCGTTCCAGACTCACGGCGACCATCGCTCCCGAGCTGACGCCAAGTTTTTGGAGATAATGCGCCAACCCGTTTCCGCGCTCATCGAGTTGGCGGTAAGTCAGGCGTTCTTCGCCAAAAACTACGGCCAGCGCATCCGGCGTTTTGTCTGCCTGTTCCTCGAACAATTGCGAAACGGTTTTTTCGCGCGGATAATTGGTCCTCGCGCCGGCCCATTCTCCAAGAATCTGGTTGCGCTCCGTTTCTGCCAGCAGTGGCAGTGCGCCGATCTTTTGCGATGAATTGGCGACGATGCCTTCCAACAGGGTTTGAAAATGGCTGAGCATCCGCATTATC
>Ga0335080_10009472_pt1 | contig 10177 bp, 7 predicted proteins | sample Lox_Sample_34_FD_206720 | JGI IMG/M metagenome (GOLD analysis project Ga0335080, IMG submission 206720) | Soil microbial communities from Loxahatchee National Wildlife Refuge, Florida, United States - Lox_Sample_3.4 | ecosystem: Environmental > Terrestrial > Soil > Wetlands | place: USA: Florida... | reverse complement strand
TTTCCAGCCGTTCCACCACTTGGCGATAGAACTCATCTTGCTGCGATGGAACGCTGGCCGGTGGAAGGCCGATGTTGAACACCAGCAAGCGGCTGGAATCGAAGCCGGGGTCCACCCGCATCAGGCGCAGGAAGCTCTTCACCAGCAGCCCCGAGCCAATCAGAAGAATGAGGGAAAGTCCGACCTCAGCCACCACCAACAAGGAGCGAGTTCTGCCTTGGCCGCCCGTGGACCCGCGTTCGCCTTCCTTCAGAGCGTCATTCAAGCTGCCACGGGAGGAATGCAGCGCAGGCACCAGACCGAACAGTATCCCGCTGCAGACTGAGGCGGCCACACTGAACCACAGAACGTTCCGATGCATTCCAATGGCGGTGAAGTTCCGGATATCAGGAGGACTCATGCTCAACAGCGCTGGCACCGCCCACGCTGCCAGCAAGACTCCGGCTAGACCCCCTATCATCGCCAGCAGTACGCTTTCGGTCAGGAACTGCCGAATCAACCGTAGTCGGCTCGCTCCCAGAGCGGCGCGGATTGATACCTCCCGTGACCGCCTTGTGGCCCGCGCCAGCAAAAGGTTGGCAACATTTGCGCATCCGATCAGCAACACGAAAGCCACCGCGACGATTAACACCATGAGCACGGGACGAATGTCGCTGACCAGGCTGTCCTGCATGCCGACCAGGCTGACACCAGTGTCATTGTCATCATTCGGATATTGCTTCTCTAGACGGCGGCCAATGGCATCCATCTCATCGCGGGCCCTCTGCAGGCTTACTCCTGGCTTGAGACGCGCCCAGGCCTCCAGATAATGACTGTCGCGAACTGTGCGTGGGTCTGCATTGGGCCGCAGGAGGTTGGGCGGTACGCCAAAGTGGCAGGGCAGCCACAACTCGCCGTAAGTGTCGGGAACAAAGTTCGCCGGCATCACTCCGACAACGGTATAAGGCGCTCCGTTGATCGTAATGTCGCGGCCGAGCAAGCCGCGGTCAGAACCAAACAAGCGCGTCCAGATGCCCTCACCGACTACCACCACGTGGTCGTTACCGGGCGTGCTGTCCTCAGGTGTCAACGTCCGGCCAAGTAGCGGGCGGACACCAAACAAAGAAAAGAAATCGCCACTCGTCATCGTGCCGCGAACTCGCTCGGGACGATCTCCGCCACCGAGATTCACGGGCCAACCCCGCGATGCGGCTGTGTATGCGAAGACATGGTTCTGTGCTGCCCAATCCAGATAGTCGCCGGGTGAGACCGCTCCTCCCCCAACCCCGGTGCTGCGCTGCGACAAGCTGACGTTGACGATGCGGTCCGATTCAGGGTAGGGCAAAGGACGCAACAGGACTGCGTCCACAACGCTGAAAATCGCAGTGGTGCTGCCAATTCCGAGAGCTAGCGCGATCACAGCGACAGTCGTGAAGCCCGGACTCTTACCCAACTGCCGCAGCGCATAACGAAGGTCTTGCAGCACTCCGTTCATGCGTGCACTTCCGCCATCAACTTCTTCAGCTCTTCTTCGGCCACCACTTTTCCGTCGAACAGATGAACCTCGCGCTGAGCGTGCTTGGCGAAGCGCGGGTCGTGCGTGACCATGCAGATAGTCGCGCCCTCGCGATGCAGGTCCTGTAACAACTCCATGACGGCCTCGCCGTTGCGCGAATCGAGGTTTCCGGTCGGCTCATCAGCCAGTAGGATCGAAGGCTTGCCGCCCAGCGCGCGGGCTACGGCCACGCGTTGCTGCTGACCACCCGAGAGCTGTGACGGGTAATGCCGCACGCGGTGCGCCATCCCAACTCGTTCCAGCGCCTCCATGACACGGACCTTGCGGTCGGCGGCGGGCATTTTCTGGCGGTAGGTCAGCGGGAGTTCGACGTTCTCATACACGGTCAGATCGCCGATCAGGTTGAAGCTCTGGAAAATGAAACCAATCTCCTGGTTGCGAATGCGCGAGCGCTCAGCGAAGTCAAGATTCTCCACCGTCTTGCCGTTCAGGGAATAGCGTCCTCCGGTTGGCGTGTCGAGCAGGCCAATGATGGAGAGCAATGTCGACTTGCCGCATCCGGAAGGTCCCGACATGGCCACGTACTCGCCTTTATTTACCGACAAGTGAATGCCCGAGAGGGCGTGGGTTTCGATTTCATCCGTGTAGAAGATCTTGGTCATGTCTTCGATCTGGATCAGTGGCTGTCCCGCTTCTGTCATGCCTGGCTCCTTGTGTCTGAATGCGGTTTATTCGAGACGGACTCGATCGGTGTTGTCCCAGCGCGACATGTCGGAAAGAATCACCGTGTCGCCCTCGTGAAGTCCTTCAATGATCTGAATCGAATTCACCGATGCTCTTCCAACCTTCACCGGCACCCGCGTGGCTTCCTGTCCGGCTGCGTTCAGTCTAAAAAGACTGATCGTGCTGTTCTCCTGCCCGAACGCTGGACGCCCCACGTACAGAACGCTCTCCAGACGCTCCAGGTCGATCGTTCCGTCGACACTCAGGTCGGGACGCGCGCCCTTGGGAAGTTCACCGGTGAGTTTGACGTCGACCGTTACGGTTCCGTTTTGCACGGCCGGATCGACGCGCATTACTGTGCCGGGGATCACTCCGTTGTGAGTGTCGATCGAGGCGGGTTCTCCAATCTGCACGTCCCGCGCCTGCGTCTCCGGGACCTTCAGCGTCGCCATCAAGTGGTCGGGCTCAACTACCTTGGCGAGCATCGTTCCCGGCAGGACGTGCTGGCCGACTTGCAGTGGCAGGTCCACCAGCACGCCGTCAATTCCGGCGCGAACTTTCAACGCGTCCAACTGCTTTTGTTTAAGTTGCGACAGTGTGCGCATCTGATCGACTTTGGCCTGCTGTTGCGCCATCTGGGACTCAATCGCGCGTTGGTTGGCGGCCAATCGCTGGTTTTCCAGGTCGTTTCTGGTCGTGAATTCGTCTGCTTTGTCCTTCGAGGATTTGTAGGCGAGGCCGGAAATGACTCCCAGACCGTAGAGCGCCTTATCCGTTTCTTCCTGCCGCTGTGCCTGGGCATGGTCCGCGCTCACCGTGGCTGCTGCTGCCTTCTGGTTCATCAGATCGCTTTCCAGCTTGACGCGAAGGCTCTGGTACTCGGCCTCGGCGGCTTTCAGTTGCAGTTGTGCATCAACCGCGGCCTGCTCGGTCTGCGGGTTGCTCATTTCGAGCAGAATGGTATCGGCCTTCACCAGTGACCCCGGAAGCATGTGAATGCGAACCACCGTGGCCTCGGTTTCCGCCGGAATCTGGCGTACGGCTTCCTGACTCGGCACCAGCGAACCAAGCCCACGAACCTGCCGCAGCATCGAGCCGTGCTTGACCGTGTCCGTCCACACCGTGCCGCGCTCAACCGTCGGTGCCGCCGGCTTCAGCCGCGAGACTCCTACGGAGATCAGAGCGACAACAACAACAGCCGCGATAACAACGATCGTCTGCCGACGACGTTTCTGTGCCTTGAACTCGGGCCGAGCGATGTCCATCAGTCCGGACCCGGCACCTGGAGCGCCAAAGCTACGACGATCCGTATGTAATTGGAAACAAGCTAGATACGGCCTATCATGTCGCCGCACGGGAACTTTCCGTTGACTCGATCCGGACATCGGTGTCCGGGAATGGACAACGGCGGGATGGAAATTGCGGGACTGAAGTTGCTGGCTCTGCGGATTCGCGAATGTGAAAGTCCAGACGAACTCAGCCTGCTAGACACTCGTCGCAGGTTCGAGTTCATCTCTGAGCTTGGCTTTACTGCTGAGGAGCGAGTTGAGCGTCGTCATAACCTGGAAGGCGTCGGCGACGTATAGGACATCGGCTTTGCCGCGTGCCCAGCCACAATTGGGATCGAGGTTGATCGCTCGTCGTTCACTGATGAATCGCCATCCCACCACGTGCGGCTCCTCGCCGTGGCAACAAGTCGAAAGGCCTTTCGGATGGCGCGGAGTCGCCCCGGTTTGCCCGACTTGGTTGAGGTGAGTCATGAAAGGCAGGACTGCCTGATTCTCGCCGGCCTGATCGACCAGCGATTTGCTTCCGCCGAGCGATGCCCCCGAGTTGCGGAGGAACTCCAGGATGGTTGTCTCAGCTTCCGCTACGTGAGTCTTGCCGTCGGCTTGCTTCTTGCACCAGCCCGCGCCGGCCACGAAAAGCAGTCTCGCATCCGGACGGATCGTTTGGGCGTTGCTGCTGGCAGTTCGCACTCCGGCGTGCACAGTACGCTTGGCTTCAGCGGGAAGGGAAACTGCAACTGTCTGCATGTCGGCTGGAGAGGCGGGACCACTCCATGGCGTATGACAACCACCGTCCAACAGCATGATCCAGGGACGAGCGTCGCGCTGAATGACGCCCTCAAGACGTTGCCGGTAGAACCACCGCTTGGCGGTCAGCATGCCATCAGCAGCGTCGATCGAAGTGAGATGGGTATCCACCTGGCCATTCAACCGATGTGCTACTCCGGGCACTACGCGCAGGAAACGCGCCGTTCCCGGAGCAAGGACGAGTTCCGCGGAGCTCTCACGGCAGAGAGCCTCGACCGCTGCGGCATCGCTGGCATAGCGGGGGTGGGCGAAGTCGGGGCCAGACACGGCGAAAACTTTCGCATTTGCCCCCGCCACCGTTTCCGCGGCAGCTTGAACGTCCCCCCCAATGAGCCCGATCGTCAAGGTGCTCCCAATCTGCTGCGCCACTTCCAAGGCAGCGCCAAGCGCTTCGTGGGCTGATTTCGGCAGCGTCAAGCCAGACTCATCAACGTGCGCAAGAAACAGAATGTTCTGTGCCATCTCTTCCTCGACCTTCAACCAGCTGCAAGCTACGCCAGGCTTCGCTAGTCCTGTGCGATCCACTCCATGAGTTCGGCGGCGATCTCGTCCGCCGCACGATCCTTGACGATGCGAGTCTGCCGTTGCTGCGTCGGCGGGGTGACACTCAGGTAGCGCACTGCATCGTGCGGCAACACGCTAGCTTTGGCTCTCTGCAGCGCCGGCATGATGGTGCGCATATTGGCCATGCCAATCTGCGGATTGTTTCTCGGCTCGGGCAAGTTGCCGGTCGCCCACCCTAGCAGCGCTGGAGGCCCTTGGCAGACGGAAACCATGTGGCGTCCGCCTTCGATTCGCTCCAGGACTTCGAGCGAGCCGTCGGGCTGAATGGTCAGCTGGTCGACACCCTGGAATTGATCGAGAATGCCCAGCTGCTCGCCCACCAGTTGCATGGTTACGCCAGCGCCTCTTGAAGCCGACTCCCACCCCCCGAACAGAAGCAGTCGCGTTCGGTCGAGGCTGGCGATCGACAAGATCGCAGCGGCGAGAAGCCCGGCGACCGCATGCGCATCGGCAAACCCGCTCGCGGGAGCATCCACTGGAACGAGTTCGAAGCTAGCCTTCTGCGCGACGTTCATCATGACTTGCTGCAGCTTTGCTTTTGGCGCAGCGCTGACCAGCCATATCTTGCTGCCCGGAGCGTGCGCGGCAAGGTTGCCAGCTTCATTGAGTGCGTGCCCGGCCCAGGGATCAAGCACGGCCGGAAGCATCATCTCGTTCTTCAGCCCTGGACCCTGTGGGGATGTCATGGGCTCGAGCGTCTGCAGCGGGTCGGGAACGATTCCCGCACATACAACGATGTGATAAATGCTCATGCGTTTCCCTCAATTGCGTTCGTCCAGGATCTGATTTTGCGGATTTCCTTTGTGTATCTTTGTGTCCTTTGTGGTTAAGTTGAAGACCGTCAACCACCAAGCGCACGAAGGTGCACAGAGGAACCTCGCGGTTCAGTTCAGAGTGGAATGCAATCCGCCAGCGCCGGCGCGAAATTCGATGTTTCCTTTTTCTCCGTCGGCGCTGGCGCGGCAATTCCACAGGCACGCGCCGCAGTAGACACACTTCTCTCGATCAAACGCCGGCACGCCATCTTCGCCGCGCGTGATGGCTTGTCCGGAGCACATCTCGACGCACAGTTTCGGCTCGCATTCCCGGCACAGCTCCGGCCGCACGAAGACAACGTGATTGGCACAGCCCGGCGGCGCCTGCACGCTCCCGCCCACCAGCAGGGCATCCTGGTGTGAGATGAGCAGACGGCCGTCGTACGGAATCTCCGGCCAACCGCAGCGTTCCATGATGCGATCATGGAGTGCGGTTCCGCGGGCAGCGCACTCTTCCTGCAGTTGTTTGAGTTCTGCGGGCGAGATGCGCGATCCACAAATCTGTTCGAGCGCCGCAGTGCGCGCGCAAATCGACCGTAATGGCGGGGCCGGAGAAATGCTGCCTCGCGTGAGCCCGGTGATCGCCATGCCCATCAGTCCGGTGACAACGCCCTGCTGAAAACCGTTGCGCGAATCGGCGGCGATCTTCGATTCTGCGTCCACCCAGCTAGCGCGACGGCGGCCAACATAGGCCTGTTCGAGGTTTTCGCGTGTGAAGGCTTTTTTTTGTTCCAGCAGTTCGATCACGGCTTCGGCCAGTTGCACACCGGTCGTCCACGCCTCGTCTACGCCCGACCCGGCGAGCACGTTCGTGCTGCCCGAGCCTTCGCCGATCCGCGCGTAGCCATTCCCCGCCAGTAACGGCTCGCCATGACGGCCAGATTCCTGCAACGATTTCGCCCCCCAAGATTTCAATGTTCCACCCTGCAAGTACCGCCACAAGTAAGGATGAAGCATGAAATGCTGCAGGTATCGGTAGGCAGTGCGGACCGGGCTGCGAAACCAAGACGGAATGAAGATGCCGACCGATGCCAGCCGGTCGGGATGGACATACAGAAAACCGAAAATCTCAGGCTCGGGAAAGCCTAACGTATGCAGAACCGTTCCCGGTTCGAGGCCTGAATCCTCGCGCAACTCGACCACCATCTTCATGCCGAGTGCCCATTCTCGCTGATGATTGCCATCCGGTAGCCCGAAATGCGAGTCGATCTGGCGACCCACAGCGCCGACGGGACCGTCGGCCACTACAGTGAGCGCCGCGCGGACGTCCATCCCGGGTAAGAAACCGTCAACCGGCGCGCCATCGAGGCCCACACCCTGATCGGCGAGCCGAAGCCCGTTGACGGCGTTTCCATCCATCAGGGGTTCGGCGACCGGCATTCCGGGCCAGATCTGAACCAGGCCCGCACTGGCAACTTGATCACTCACCCACTGATTCAACTGTCCCAAGGAGAAGATCATGCCGTCGTGCTTGCGCATGGACTTGGGTATGAACGGAAGTTCCACAGCGCTATCACGCACGCGTGCGATGCTGGTGAACCCGCGAATGACGCGATCCGCAACTCGCAATGCAAACGAACGGCGGCTGGCTCCGACAGGATCGAGCAGGTAGACGAGTTTCTCCTTCGTCACCGCAGTCGCCATCGGAATCTGCGTGAGATCGACGCCCGGAAAGCTGGCGCGAATCCCGCGTGCCCTTGTCACTGCGCCAGATACGCCGAATCCCAAGCCATCGGCCCGCTCATAGCAAATCACCTGCAGCGGCAGGCCCGGCGCGACCGCGCTCTCCAAACGTGGCGTACCGTCTTCGTTCACCAGGCGGCGCGAGAGTGTGGTCAGAAAACCGCCCATCGCGGGGCCGAAGCCCACGCCCGCAATGTCGACCGACATTTGTTGCCGCTCGACTGGAATCGATGCCGATGGAGCGGTTACGCTCATGCCGGATAGTCCAGCGCTTCGGGAATCATGATCTTCGAAATGGCTTCAGCGGCCCGGTCTTTGGCCAACCGCGATCCGGTTAGACACCCATCGAGCTTCGTATGCAAAGAGAGAAAAGGCTGTGCGTCGTGACACTTCACGCAGGGCCCCGCTTTCTTCGCATGCGAGCCGTCGCTCTGTATTACATCGAGAGCGTAGGCGTTGAAGCCGGGGATGAGACCCTCGATCGCGTCGAGTTCATCCTGGTGCCAGCACCCGCGAATGCCGGGCTCGTCCCAGGCGGGGTGGCGATCGTAACCAAACACGAGCTCAGCGCAAATGCGGCCCACTTCACCGCTGGCCCGCGCCGACTGCACGTGGCACAGATCAGTCAGGAAGTTCACCAGGCCAGGCAGACCTTCGGCCAACGCGGCATCTTCCGCGCCCTGCTGCTGCAGTCGCAACACGTCGAGAATCTCGCAGCGTGCAGCCATGAGCCAGCACAACGCGTCGGCGAGGGGGAACGTCACACCCTGTCGTGCGCTCTGATACAACCTGCTCCCGTCCGCATCCTTGCTGTGTTGGAGATGATTAAGCGTCCAGTGCCACATCGTCATCGCGGTGGCGAGCGCGCAAGCCCCGGTTCCCGGATGGTCGGAAGCGATGCCGCGCATCTCGCGAATCCACCCGCGGAACTGCGCGAGGAACACGGGATTGGTCATGGTCACGGAGAGCTGGCGCCGCTGCACGGCCTCGGGGCCTTCGTAAGTGGCTTCGAGTTGCGCGTCCATCCACTTGTTGCCGAGAAAGCCGGGACAATCTTCGGTAATGCCGTAGCCGCCCATCAAGCTGACAGCTTCGCGCATCATCTGCGCGCCCCACCCCGTATTCCAGAGCTTCGCAGCCGGGCACAGAACGTCAGCTTGCGAGTCCTGCGTGACAAAGCGGAGAAGTAAATCCGTCTTCAGCGCTTGCCGGCTCGCGTCGCTTACCGGCAATTGCAGCAGGGTGACTGCCTGATCGGAAGCGTCCTTCAGGAGCTTCGACTTAGCCTTGGTGCCCGTAACGCCGCGATCCGCATACAACTGCTCCACTTCTCTTTCCAGAGGATCAAGTTCGTCGAATGCGCGAGCTGCGGCGAAGGCAAGGGAAGTGCTGGCCTCACCGGTTGCCCACACGTCGATGAGCCGGTGTAACGCATCTTCCCGCGCCTGGAGTCCCATTTCGTAGCGCACCGATCCCGGCGTCGCGGTCTCTGCGCCGCGAAAACGTCCGCGCTGATAGCGGACAATGGGCTCGACTGCCGATAGCAATTTGGCGGCGGTCATCACGCCGACCGTCACACGAGTACGGCGGAACACAGCCTCAATCACTTCGCTGTGGCTGAAGCGGGGAACGATGACGCCATCCTTGATGTCATAGCCGCCGACGATCCGACTCGCGGGAATGCGCAGACTAAAAATCGGATCCCCCGTCGACGACAGCTGGTGGACCATCTTTCGCGTCGGCGTGCCGCGGTCAAACACCCCGGGGTCGCCTTCCTCGAGAATCACCATGCAGCTGCCCTTGATACGCTCGTCGTCGGAATCAACCGCGGCGGTCACGAAGTTGGCAAAGCCGATGTTGGTGATGAATCGCCCGCGCTTTTCCACTTGCAGCAGCGGCTCCTCCCCGGCTTTCCAGTCGACGATGCGAACCTTGCCATTCAGCATGCCCGTGTCCACGCCAACGTAGGGTATGGGCTCGGTGAGACAAAACGCGCCGCGCCACGGCTTGCGGGTTTCCCCAGGTTGCGGAGGAGCTGCCAGGCTCATGTAGTGGTGCTGCTGCTCGACTGTCCCGCGCTCGTGGATCGGGGCGAGGGCAAGACAGCCCGCCAGACTCGCGGTCGCGGCTCCCCCATCCACCCAGGCCAGTTCAAACGCCACCAGGGCTAGAGCCAGGTTCTTGGGTCCGGCAAACAGTCCGCCGTGCTCCGGTTCCATGAACACGGCCGTGATGCCGGAGCCGTCGAAAGCTTCGAGCAACTCCGCCTTGGCTTCGGTCCACTCGTGCGAGTTGCGGCCGCCGCTGGCGACGAGCCGCGCGACCGGTCCTCGAGCTACCGCTCGGGCCGACTGCACGAGCAACTGCAGATCGTAGCGGTCGCCGAATCCCCACTGCACCTGGCGGGCTGTGTCAGACGGCAGGGTGCGCAACGTTTCGGGCTGAACGGAGCTCGCGGTGGCCATAAACTCTCTCCTATTTCTCGCGAATACCTCTCCGATTCTCGCGTTGCATGACCCATGGGTCTGTGACGAGGATCACGAGCCCCTATGACCTGAAACCATCCTGCTCGACCTCAGGCTCCGACGGGATCTTTGCTGACGATCCGATGCCAGACGTGGGTTGCAGAAGAACCAGCCTCTTCCGCTAAACTGAACAACAGGGAGTGGGGTAAACCAACACTTGGCCAAATCCACGGGATTTCTGTCGCATCGTGTCGTCTCCTTGTTTCTTCTCTTGTTCGCCGTTGCAGCCGCTGCCCAGTCGCTTCCGCCTGAGGTATTCAATGGACTGAAATGGCG
>Ga0335080_10009471_pt1 | contig 10178 bp, 7 predicted proteins | sample Lox_Sample_34_FD_206720 | JGI IMG/M metagenome (GOLD analysis project Ga0335080, IMG submission 206720) | Soil microbial communities from Loxahatchee National Wildlife Refuge, Florida, United States - Lox_Sample_3.4 | ecosystem: Environmental > Terrestrial > Soil > Wetlands | place: USA: Florida... | reverse complement strand
GCGAAAGAGACGGTTTTGACCGACGCAGGTGACGAGGATGTCGGGGAAGCCGTCGTTGTTGTAATCGCCGACAGCGACGCCCATGCCGTACATTTCGACATCGAGACCGGCGTGGGTTGTGACATCTGTGAAGGTTCCGTTGCCGTTGTTGCGGTAAAGGCGGAGAGTGGTACGGGCTTTCTTGTGTCCCGGCCAATCGGCGCCGTTAATCAGAAGAATGTCTTGCCAGCCATCGCGATCGTAGTCGAGAAAGGCACATCCTGAGCCGAGAGTTTCGGGAAGAAATTTTCCGCCGAAGGCTCCGCTATTGTGGCGAAATTGAATGCCAGCTTCGGAAGTCACATCGGCGAAGCGAAATCCGAGAGGGCTGGGAGCGCCCTGAGCAGCGAAAAGTGGCAGCTGGGAAAGCTGCGACCATGATGCGAGTCCCGCCATTCCTCCCAGAAAAGAGCGGCGATTCACGGAACGTTCACCAGCCCGGCGCGGATCGCGTAGACGACGAGTTCGGCAGTTTTGTGAATGCCGAGGGTGTTCATGATGTTGGCGCGATGAACGGCGACCGTATTTGCGCTGAGATCGAGGGCGGTAGCGATTTCTTTGTTCGACTTGCCGTCGACGATCATCTGCAGGACTTCCAGCTCGCGCTGGGTCAGAGCATTGCTGCGCTCTCCGCGCAGAGCGGTTTTCTGCTCGACTTTGGGATCGAAGACGGTCTCACCGGCGGCGACTTTGCGGATGGCGGTGCTGAGCTCGAGGTCGAGCGCATTTTTGAGGACGTATCCCTTAGCGCCCGCTTCGATGGCTTGCCGCACCCAGGTGCTCTCACTATGCATGCTGAGCATGAGGACGGATGTGTCGGGCGAATTCTCGATGATTCGGCGGGTTGCGTCGAGGCCGTTCATGCCGGGCAGAGCGCAGTCCATGACGACGACCTGAGGATGCAATTCTTTGGCGAGCTTGACAGACTCCTCGCCGTCACCGGCCTCGCCCACGACTTCCATATCGGATTCATCTTCCAGCATGCGGCGGAAGCCACGGCGGACGAGGCTGTGGTCATCCACGAGCAACACTGTGATCTTCTTTGACATAAGACTCCGCTCTCTCTCTTGGCACGATCAGGTGCACCAGCGTTCCACCTTCGGGTGGTCGCGATACGGCAAGCTGTCCGCCCATCAGTTCCGACCGCTCCCGCATTGCTACGAGCCCGATGCCGCGCCGGCTGGGGCGATCGGGAAATCCACTACCACGATCTTGCACTTCGAGTTCGAGAGTGTGCGGCAAAAAACGCAGCCGCACGCTCGCCTGCTTTGCCCCCGAATGGCGTGCGACGTTATTGAGCGCTTCCTGCAGAATGCGATAGATGTGCACTCCGGCAGCGCCATCGACCGGGAACGGCTCACCCTGCTTCTCATAGGATATGGCAATTCCGGTTTGTCTTTCCACGGTGGGGATGTACCAGTCCATTGTGCTTTCGAGTCCGGCTTCGTCGAGCATGACAGGGTGCAGGGCTTGGGAGAGGCTGCGCACACTATCGAGGGCACCCTGGACGATCTGGAGGACCTCCTGCAAATCGGCGCGGACGGTAGAGCCTTCTGGGGAGTGGGATCCGGCGCGGCGCAGCATGGATCCGACGGCAGTCAAAATTTGGCCGAATTCGTCATGTAGCTCGCGGGAGATGTAGCGTAGCGTCGATTCCTGCGTGGAGATCAGTTTCTGAGCCAGCTCGCTACGGCGCGCGGAGATCTCGGCGAGGCGCGCGAAGAGGCGGCGGTTCCATCGGATCAAGGAAAGGCCGTTGAGCAGAATCGCCAGCAGAGTGACGCCTAGGAAAAAGTAAACCTGGCGCTGGACACGATCGTAGATCTGGACAATGCGCTGTCCGGCCTGTTCCTCGTTCTCGCTGTTCTGCACAAGAAAGCGGGCAACTGCAGTGCTGAGAGAGGCCTGGCGCTCCTGCAAGGAGAGTTGGATCTGGCGGCGAGCTTCTTGCTCGTTGCCTTCACGAGCGAAAGCAAATACACGATCCACCGCGTCCCAAAACTGGGTGAAGGAGCTGGCGAGAAAGGCCGTCTGTTCCGGAGTTCGGCTGGCGGCGAATCCGGATTCAAGACGCATGGCGTCGTCAAGGTCGGTGCGAATCCTCTGGAATTGCGCGGACCATGCGGTTAGCGGATACGGTTCATTGCTGCTGACCATGTCGCGCATGGCGACAGCGAGCAGGTTGAGATCGTTCTGAATACGGAGAAGCTGAAGCGAGTCTTTACGGTTGCGATCGACCAAGCCGGTTTGCAGCTTGCGCAAACCGTTGACCTGCCACGTGATGTAGGCGGAGTAGGCGATTACTGCTGATAGCGTGATCAGCAGGGCCAAGACCAGGCCGATGGTCGGGGAACGGTCCGGCGGAGATGAGCGGGACACGCCCCGAGGATACAACGGTCAAAGGGCGGATGTCACAGGCCAGAGGCCGCGGCAGAGGCCGGGGCGGGCGAAGATGTGTGACAATGCAGTAATAATGAAGCGAATCCGCGGAAAATGGAGTCAAACAGAGGATTGAGTACACAAAACAAAGAGGGTGCGAAGCCCCCAAAATTCCAGCGGTTTCTAGCAGTCCTGCCGGAGATTTGGAGGTTGATGCGTCCGCGGCGCGGACTGCTGGCTGTGGGCTTCGGGCTGATGGTGATTAACAAGCTTGCTGGGTTTGTGCTCCCCTACTCTTCGAAATTTCTCATCGACAATGTTGTCAGTAAACACCAAATAGGTGTGCTGCGGCCGATTGTTGCGGCGGTGCTGACGGCTACCGTGATTCAGGGCATTACTTCGTTTTCGCTCACTCAACTTCTCTCGAAAGCGGCGCAGAGGCTGATTGCCGATCTGCGCGAAGAAATCCAGGCACACATCTCGCGATTACCGGTTGCGTTCTACGATGCGAATAAGACGGGATCACTGGTTTCGAGAATCATGAGCGACGTGGAAGGAGTTCGAAACCTTCTTGGCACGGGACTGGTTGAATTCAGCGGCGGGCTTCTGGCCTCTGGAATCGCGCTGGTTCTGCTGCTGCGGATCAGCGTACCGCTGACTTTGATTGCGGTCATCTCGCTGGGCTGTTTTGCGTTGGCATTGAACAAGGCGTTTTCGACGATTCGTCCGATTTTTCGGGAGCGGGGAAAGATTAATGCGGAAGTGATCGGACGGCTGACGGAGTCGCTCGGCGGAGTGAGGGTGATCAAGGGATATCACGCGGAGGCACGGGAGGAGAAGATTTTCGCAGGAGGCGTTCGGCGGTTGCTGGACAACGTGATGCGGACACTGACGGCGACCTCGCTAATGAGCCTGTCGGCGAGTGTGCTCCTGGGAGTCGTCGGGGCGGCAACGATGTACGTGGGCGGCCATCAGATGGTGGCACAGAAGCTCAGTCCCGGCAGCTATTTCTCGTACAACTTTCTTCTGGTGTTTCTCGTGGCGCCGATCATGCAGATCGTATCGATTGGCACGCAGCTGACCGAGGCGATTGCGGGACTTGAGCGGACGCAGGAGATTATGTCTGAACGGCCAGAGGACCGCGATCCGCGTCGATCCGTCATTCTTAAAGACATTGTTGGGCTGGTGGAATTTGATGATGTCAGCTTCAGTTATGACGGCGCACACGAGGTGCTGCACGACGTTTCGTTCCAGTCGCAGCCAGGGACAGTAACGGCGCTGGTAGGGTCTTCGGGATCCGGGAAGTCGACAACGATCGGACTGATTTCAGCTTTCTATGTGCCAACGAAGGGAACGATTCGAGTCGATGGAGTGGATTTGAGCACGGTACGGCTGGACTCGTTTCGCACACGTCTCGGCGTAGTGTTGCAGGAGTCATTTCTGTTTGATGGAACGATTCGGGAAAATGTGGCATTTTCGCGTCCCGATGCGACCGAGGAAGAAATCCTGCGGGCATGCCGGATTGCGCGAGTGGACGAGTTTGCGGAAACATTTGCCGATAGGTACGAAGCCGTTGTGGGGGAACGCGGAGTGAAGCTGTCCGGGGGGCAGCGGCAGCGGATTTCGATAGCGCGCGCGATTCTGGCCGAGCCGCGGATTCTGATTTTGGATGAAGCGACGTCGAGCCTGGACTCAGAATCGGAACAAATGATCCAGCAGGGCCTTGCATATCTCATGCAAGGGCGGACGACGTTTGTAATCGCGCACCGACTTTCAACGATCCGACGTGCGGATCAGATCATGGTCATGGAGCAGGGAAAGATCGTGGAGCGAGGGACGCATGCTCAGCTTTACGCTGCGCGTGGACGTTACTACGACCTGTACACGCGTCAGCACGGAGTTGAGGAGAATCTCTTCCTCGCGCCGGGCGAGGGTGATGCGGTTGTGGCGGACGCAAACGGGGCGGGCTCAAAGAATGGAGACGCCAAGACGGGCGACGCGCTGAGTGTGCTGCGAGGAGCGATTCGGTAGCGAGATGACGACCGTTCCCACAGTTTCATCAACCGCCGCAACGCTAGCGATCCGCAGCGAAAATGTTTGCCGTCATTACCGCATGGGCGAGACGGTCATTCGTGCGGTGGATGGGATTTCGCTTGAGGTGCCGACCGGGGAGTTTGTTGCCTTACTGGGAACTTCAGGATCGGGCAAATCGTCGATGCTGAATTTGATTGCGGGGCTGGATCGTCCGACATCAGGCAGCGTGATCGTGGAGGATCGAGATCTCGCGAAACTCTCACGCGAGGAGCTTGCGAAATACCGCTTGCATGTCGTCGGGATGGTGTTTCAATCGTTTAATCTGATTCCCAGCATGACGCTGATGGAGAATGTGGATTTGCCTTTGCGGTTTGCGGAGGTGGATCGAGGACAACGGGAATCGATGGCTCGCGAGGCACTGGAACGAGTGGGATTGCGGGCACGGGTGAATCATCGTCCAAGCGAACTTTCCGGCGGTGAGCAGCAGCGGGCGGCGTTGGCGCGGGCTCTGATCAATCGCCCGAAGCTGCTGCTTGCGGATGAGCCTACCGGGAATCTCGACAGCCATACCGGGACCGAGATCATGAATATGCTGCGCGATTTCAATCGCGAGTTGGGCATGACTGTGGTGATGGTCACGCATGAGCGCACATTGGCGGAGCGCTATGCGCAGCGGATGATCTTTCTCGCGGACGGGAAACTTGTCGACGATCGGCCGAATGATCCTGGGTTTCAAGCGGAGGATCGGCCATGAAGCTTCCTGATTTGACCGAACTTGCGCTGCGGAATCTGCGGGAATCGCTGCTGCGGAACTCTCTTACGACCGTCGGGATTTCGGTGGGCGTCGCGTCGCTGGTTGCGATGCTTTCGCTCGGCATCGGTTTGCAGCAGTTGGCATCGCGGCGGCTAGTGAAGTCCGGACTGTTCGACACCGTCATTGTCAGTTCACGCCGTGAGATGCGCGGGATGGGACGGGAAGAGGAGCGGAACGGACCGATTCCGGGCGAGAGCCGAGTTCTGGATGAACCGGCGAGGCTTGAGATCGAGCACATGGCGAATGTGAGCGAGGCGTATCCGGATATTCGCTTTGCGACGGAACTGCGTTTCGAGGATAAACCGCATTTGACGATGGTGTCTGCGCTGCCGGATTCGGCGAAGAGCAATGATGCATTCGACGGGATGAAGGGATCTTTCTTCTCGTCCGATAATGCGCCGGAGGCGATTCTGCAGAAATCATTCGCCGAAGAGTTGCTGGGGAAGACTCCGCCACTGGGAGCGCCTGAGCCGGGAGTGGGTGAACTTGCGGCTCCTTTGCTGGGCAAGGAATTGGTGATGCGGTATGCACAACGGGCAGCGAGTTCCACACCGGCTACTGGAACTGATACCAACTCCGTTTCAGCTGACGATTTCGCCGGAGTGTCTTATTCCGTTGTGTCGCGGGAACAAAAGTTGAAGATCGTGGGCGTGTCGGATCTCGATCCGGAGAGCATGCGTGGGCCGACGCGGGCGAAAGTTTTTCTGCCACTAAAGCTGGCCGAAAGTTTGCACGTGATGCAAGCTACCGATCTTCGGGAAATATCGCGGGCATCGAGCGATCAGCCCGTGTATTCGTCTATCAGCGTACGCGTGAAGAATCCGGCGCAGATTCAGGCGACCGAGGACGCCATCAAGAAGATGGGGTTCACGACGTTTTCAATCGCGGACGCGAGCCGGGGGCTGCGACAGTTTTTCGGCGTGTTGTACGCGTTCCTCGGCATTTTTGGAAGCCTGGCTCTGATCGTTGCGTCAATCGGGATTGTGAACACGCTCGTGATGGCGATTCTCGAACGCAGGCGTGAGATTGGAATCATGAAGGCAATTGGCGCCAGCGATTCCGACGTCAGGAAACTGTTCTTTGCGGAAGCGGGCGCGATGGGGGTTCTTGGTGGAATGCTGGGAGTCGTGTTCGGCTGGGCGATTGGGCAAGCGATCAACTTCGGAACGAACATATATCTCAAACGGCAGTCTTTGCCTCCGGAGCATTTCTGGGCCGTGCCGTGGTGGCTGGTTGCATTCGCGATTGGTTTCGCTGTCGTAGTGAGCTTGGTTTCCGGACTGTATCCGGCAGGGCGGGCCGCCAGGCTCGATCCCGTACAGGCACTTCGCTATGAGTAAACTTGCCGCATGAATGGCCGTTGGATTCGACTGGCTTCGCTCTTGTTTGTCGTGACAGTTCTGCTTGCGGGTCTTCCAACGAGCGCACAGAGCCGAATCGATTGCAGTGCTCTGAGCAGCAAGATCCTGAAGCGTTCAGTTCGATATTGTGTTTACATCCCGTCGGGGTATGACGCGGGCGTCAAGCGGCAACCTCCGCGGCGATATCCAATTCTTTATTTCCTCCATGGCCTGGGCGACAACGAGCAAACGCTTTTTAATAGCGGCGGCTGGACGCTGCTGGATGATCTTCGCAACCAGCACAAGATGGGCGATTTTCTGATCGTCGCTCCAGAGGGGCGGCGCAGCTTCTACGTGAATTCGGCGGATGGATCGGTGCGGTACAGCGATTTCCTTTTGCAAGAGTTCATGCCCGAGATCGAGGGAAAGTATCGGATCCATGGACGCGCGGACCGGGCGGTCAGCGGAATCTCAATGGGCGGCTATGGAGCACTGCGGCTGGCATTCGCACATCCTGAATTATTTTCGGCGGTGAGTGCACAGAGTGCGGCTCTGATTACAGAGTCGCCGGAGCAGTTGGACGCAGCATCCCGGACAGGGCTTCCTCTTCTAAGAGTGTTAGGACCAGTGTTTGGTAGTCCGATCGATGCGAAGCATTGGAACGAAAACAGCCCTTTCGTGTTGGCAAAGAAGAATACCGCAGGGCTGCAGAAGATGGCGATTTATTTCAACTGCGGGCAGGATGACAACTATGGCTTCGAAAAAGGGGCAGCGACGTTGCACGACGAACTGAGCAAGTTACAAGTGAAGCACGAGTATCGGCCTTATCCGGGCGATCACAGCATCACCTATTTCCTTTCGCATTTTGAGGAAGTGATGGAGGTTCACTCTCGCGCTTTCGGACTGCAGCATTAGCTTCGCGGTAACGGCGCTTCGGACACAAGGGGCACGGAGGAACGCAAATGAACCTCATGTACACTAGGTATACGCATTATCAGCATTGGAAGGCCAATCCCGTCGATTGATATTTTTGCTACTGAGTTGAGTTAACTGGAGAGGTGGCCGAGTGGTTGATGGCTCCGGTCTTGAAAACCGGCGTACCCGAAAGGGTACCGGGGGTTCGAATCCCTCCCTCTCCGCCAGTTGTTTAAATCCCGTACCCATAGTCGTTTACGTCTGACCTTCTTCTTAATCGATTACGCCAACCAAGCCATTTCTAGAATATTCCCGCTTGGTGCGCGGACTCTGGTTTCACATCTTCACAGGCGACAATCTCCCGTTGTCGCGTGGGAGGGTTGCTGTATCAACTCCGCTCGTTCGCTTTGATGACCTTCGAGTGGCAGGGGTGCTTGATTGGCAGTCCCGCATTATTGCCCTGTGATCGATAAAAATGCACGGTGAATTTTGGCTGAAGAGTCTTTGAGGTATTAAGAACGGCCGATCGAGGTTCAATGCTTCTGCTCTGCTGCTTTTGGTCGGGCTATCATCCAAGATTACCGCAGAAATTGCGAAATTGACTTCTGCCACATGTCACCAGAGCTGAAAAAGATAGCAGGTGTCCGGGCGTGCTTTTGAATTCTGAAATCTCCTGTTACCGTGATTAGGGCAGTCCAACGCGCTTCTTGAGATCATCAAATCGCGGATCGGAGCGGATTCGGTCCCAGCGTGGATCACGGTTGAGCCAGACCAGCCAATGGCTGCGGCCTGCCACGGCCTTGTTGAGCCAGGCGAAGGCTTGATCCTTGTCCCCTAGTCCGGCGTAAACAAGAGCGACCCCGTACGGAGTAACGTATTTCTCGCGGGCCATTTCATTAAGCCGGACCAGCACTTGCCTTGCTTCAGCCTGGTGTCCCCATTCGCCGTAAGCGTGGCCCATTCCGGCGACCGTTACCACCCATCCCGGCAGGGCAGCGTCAGTCTGGTTGAATTCATCGATCGCCTCCGAGTACATCTTCTTCTGCTGATATGCACGGCCAAGCCAAAGATGCGCCAATGGAAATTTAGGACTGACGGACAAAGTGGCGCGCAGCTGGTTAATCGCTTCATCGTAGCTGCGCCGGTAGTAATAAATAAAGCCAATGTCGGTGGAGATAGTGACTGATAAAGGATCCAATTCGTGCGCCCGATTCACCGATTTCCAGGCGTCATCGAATCGTCCCATGGCCATGAGGTAATAGCTGTACCAGTCATGAGCGGTTGCGTAGTTCGGATTGAGTTCAATCGCTTTCTTGAATTCATTCTCAGCTTCCACCCAGTTCCAAGCGTGATAGAGGTTGAAGTAAGCGAGAGAGGTATGCGCCTCGGCTAGGCTCGGATCGAGTTTAAGCGCTTTCGCAGCCGCATCACGGGCGCGCGGGAAGGCATCGAGCGGATCGAGGTAGCTCAAGTAGCCGAGCGTGGTATAGCAGTCGGCCAGGCCAGAGTAAGCGGGAGCGTAGCCGGGGTCCGCTTCAATTGCTTTATTGAATTGATCGATAGCCTTTAGCAAACTGGCTTCGTTGCGCTGGTTCCAGAATGAGCGTCCCCGAAGGTAGCTCTCATAAGCTACAGGATCCACCGCACCAGCAGTAGCCAAGCGCCTTTGTTCGTTAGGAGTGAGAGTGACTCGAACCTGGTCGGCAATGTCGCGCGCAACTTCACGTTGCAGATAAAGTACGTCGCGAAAATAGCGCTGATACTCTTCTGCCCAGAGGTGCTGATCGCGAGGTGCGTAAATCAATTGCGCCGTGATGCGGATTTGGTCGCCAGAGCGCAGTACCGAACCTTCGACCACTCCGTCGACCTGCAATTCATGAGCAATCTGAGGTAAAGGCTTGGAAGTCGTTTTGTATTTCGACACCGAAGTATAGGAAGTAACCCGCAGTGCCGAAATCTTCGCAAGATTCGTGATCAACTCATCTGTCATTCCATCGACGAAGTACTCGTCGGCGGGATTGCCTGATAGGTTCTTTAGGGGCAGCACTGCAATGGAATGTACCGGCGGACGCGGGAACCAGCGAATCCAGTCGAAGTACTTGAAAGCAACTATCGCTGCGCCAGCCAACGTGACAATAGCAGCAAGCGCGCCTACCTTCCAATGAAGCGCGTTCCGGCGGCGGCTCGGTAGCGTTTTCGCATCGCTCACGGAAACCGCGGCAGGGCTCGGCTCAACTGCTTGCGGGGCGCCAACCACCCTAATTGGTCCTATGAAGCGGTAGCCCTTTCCGACAATGGTCTGCAGAAACCGCGGCTCAATTGGGTCGTCGCCTAAAGTCAGCCGAATTTTGCGAACTGCAGTGTTGATGCCCTGTTCGGTGTCGAGAAAGACATCCTTCCCCCACAACCGGGCAATGATTTCTTCGCGGCCGACGAGCTGGTCTCGACGGTCAACGAGAAGGATCAGGAGCTCCATGGGTATTTTTTCCAGCTTGAGCACGTTGCCCCCGCGTCGCAACTCGTACCGGCGCAGGTCGAGCTCTAGAAAATCAGTCTGGACCGGAGCTTCAGACAATTTCGAATGACCTCTGCTGACCTGTGCATTCTAAACCAGCATTCCCGCTCCAATGGAGTATCTTCCTTTTTCAGAATTACTT
>Ga0335080_10009469_pt1 | contig 10178 bp, 8 predicted proteins | sample Lox_Sample_34_FD_206720 | JGI IMG/M metagenome (GOLD analysis project Ga0335080, IMG submission 206720) | Soil microbial communities from Loxahatchee National Wildlife Refuge, Florida, United States - Lox_Sample_3.4 | ecosystem: Environmental > Terrestrial > Soil > Wetlands | place: USA: Florida... | reverse complement strand
CCAGAGGCGCACAGAATTGATTGAGCTGCCGGCCGCGCTCATGGCTTCGCATCCCGCTTGTCGAGCAGATAGAGCGTGAGGATCTTGCGATCGAGCTCGGACAGCCGGCCTTCCCAGGTCGGCATGTGGCCCTGCCGGCCGCCCCAGACCGTGGTGAAGACAGAATCCAGATCGCCGCCGTAGATCCAGAACGGGTCCGTGAGGTTCGGCGCGCCCATGTCGGTGTTGCCCTGGGCACTCTCGCCATGGCAGGCGACGCAGTTGTCGGCGAAGACCTTCTTGCCCGCTGCGATTCGGTCCGGGGGCGCGTCGCCGGGATTCGACAGGCTGCGCACATAGGCGACGACGTTCTCGATGTCGGCGCGGGGAAGCATGCCGTCGCGGCCGAAGGCGGGCATCTGCGAGCTCCGGCTATTGGGATGGGCGGAGTTGATGCCGACGCGGATCGTCTCGGCGATCGCCTCCGGCGTGCCGCCCCACAGCCAGGATGATGTCGTGAGATTGGGGAATCCCTTGCCGCCCTTGGCGTTGCGCCCATGGCAGACAGCGCATTTGTCGCCGAAGAGGGTGCGGCCGGTCTGCCGGACGATCGCCATCAGTTGCGGATCGCTCTGGATTTCGGCGAAGCTGGCCTTGTCGATGCGGGTCGTCCAGGCCGCGCGATCGAGCGCCGCCTGCTTGAGCGATGCGGCGACGCTGGTGCGCTGGTCGATTCCCAGCAATCCCTTCGTATAGGTCGAGCCGAGCGGCCACGCCGGCATGAGGATCCAATAGACGACGGCGAACAGGGCCGTCAGAATCAGGAAGAAATACACGACGCGCGGGACCGGCGTGTTCAGCTCCGTGATGCCGTTCCACTCGTGCCCGGTCGTCAGATAGCCGGTATGGGGGTCGCGGACTTCTAGCGCCATGGCTTGTCCTCGTCGTCGAGGATCGCATCGGCGGCGCGGTCGAAGCGCTGCTTGTTCGACGGCCAGTAGACGTAGAGCAGGACGACGACCGAAAACGCGACCAGGTAGAAGAGACCGAACGACTTCGAGAACCAGACGAGCGTGTCGTGATCCAAGCCCATTCTCACTCCTCCGCCGCCGCGTTCTCTTTCTGCGCCGCGTCCGTGAGGTGGCCGAGGACCTGCAGATAGGCGACCAGCGCGTCCATCTCGGTCACCTGCTGCGGTCGCCCGTCGAAGGCGCGGATGTTTGTCGCGTCGCCGTACCGCTTCTTGACGCCCGCTGCGGCCGGCGAATCCGGATCCGCCTGGCCGGCGGCGTCCGCCGTCGCGTTGGCGATCATGTCGTCGGTATAGGGCACGCCGACCGCGCGCTGGGCCGCCAGGTGCTCGCCGAGGTCGTCGATCCGCAGCGGCGTGCGCGAGAGCCAGTCATAGCGGGGCATGACGGATTCGGGCACCACGTCGCGCGGGTTGTTGAGGTGCTCGACCTGCCACTCGTCGGAATACTTGCCGCCGATGCGCGCCAGATCGGGTCCCGTGCGCTTCGATCCCCACAGCATGGGATGATCGTATTTGGACTCGACGGCGAGCGAATAGGGGCCGTAGCGCTCCACCTCGTCGCGCAGCGTGCGGATCATTTGCGAATGGCAGGCGTAGCAGCCCTCGCGGATGTAGATGTTGCGGCCGGCGAGCTCGAGCGGCGTGTAGAGCCGCATGTCCGGCGCGTCCTCGACCGTCCCGCCGATGGTGAAGAGCGGCGCGATCTCGACGAGGCCCCCGATGCTGGCGACGCCGACGATGCCGAGCACGAGCCCGATCGCCTTGCGTTCCAGCCGGTAGTGAAATCCGAACATCCCCTATTCCCCGGGCGGAACGAGGGCGGCGCCGGCGGGTACGGACGCCGGCGCGTCAGCCGCCGATTCGGGCGCCGCCTGCGGCGCGGCCCGGATCGTCATCCAGATGTTGTAGCAGCCGACGACCGCGCCGATGAGGAAGAACAGTCCCCCGATGGCGCGCGCGATGTAGTAGGGATGCATCGCGACCAGCGAGTCGACGAAGGAATAGGCGAGCGTGCCGTTGTCGTTGTAGGTCCGCCACATCAGCCCCTGGATGATGCCGGAGTTCCACATCGCCATGACGTAGACGATGGTGCCGACGAGCGCGAACCAGAAATGCACCTCGACGAGCTTCGCCGAATACATTGCCGCGCGCTTCCAGAGCCAGGGGACCGAGGCGTAGATCGCGCCGAAGGTGATCATGGCCACCCAGCCGAGGGCGCCGGCATGCACATGACCGATCGTCCAATCGGTGTAGTGCGACAGCGAATTGACCGGACGGATCGCCATGAATGACCCCTCGAAGGTGGTGAGGCCGTAGAACACGGCCGCCACCATCATGAAGCGGAGCGTGGCGTCGTCGCGAACCTTGTGCCAGGCGCCGTTGAGCGTCAGCAGCGCGTTGCCGGCCGATGCCCAGGAGGGCACCAGCAGCATCAGCGAGAAGGTCATGCCGAGCGTCTGCACCCACTGCGGCAGGGCCGTGTAGTGCAGGTGATGCGACCCGGCCCACATGTACATGAATGTGATGCCCCAGAAGCTGATGATCGACATGCGGTAGGAGAAGATCGGGCGGCCGGCCCGCTTCGGCAGGTAGTAGTACATCATCCCGAGGAAGCCGGCCGTCAGGAAGAAGGCGACGGCGTTGTGGCCGTACCACCACTGGACCATGGCATCCTGCACGCCGGAGAAGAGCGAGTAGCTCTTGGCGTGCCCGAGCGACACCGGCACCGCCAGGTTGTTGACGATGTGCAGCATCGCGACAACGAGGATGAACGCCATGTAGTACCAGTTGGAGACGTAGATGTGCGGCTCCTTCCGGCGGGCCAGCGTGCGCAGATAGATGATGAAGTAGGTCACCCAGACGATCACGAGCCAGAGATCGGCGTACCACTCCGGCTCGGCATATTCCTTCGACTGCGTGATGCCCATCATGTAGCCGGTGACGGCGAGAAGGCAGAACAGGTTGTAGCCGAAGAGCACGAACATCGGGCTCAGTTGATCGGGAAGGCGCGCCCGCGACGTCCGCTGCAGGATGTAGAAGGAGGTCGCGATCAGGCCGTTGCCGCCGAAGCCGAAGATGACGCTCGTCGTGTGGACGGGCCGGATGCGGCCGAAGCTCGACCAGCCGGCATCGAAGGTGAGGTTCGGGTCGACGAGGAGCCAGGCGACCCAGTCGCCGACGAAGAGCCCGAACACCACCCAGGCCATGGCGAGAATGATTCCGATCTTGCTCGGATCGTCGTAGTAGCGGTCGAGACGATCCTCCCCGGGCTCGGGCTCGTAGTAGCCGCGGATCACGCCGAAGATGCCGGCCACGGCGGCAACGAATACGATGGCGCCCTGTCCGCCGAGCGGGTCTCCGCGCCCGAGCCCCACCATCAGCAGCCCGACGAAGGCGAGGATCGCGAGGATGAAGAGCGCCAGCTGGCGTTCGTCTTTCGTCAGTTGTCCGATCATCGTTTCCCCGTTCTCACGACGCAGACCCCAGCCGTTTAGATCCTGAGAAAGTTACCGCGCGGTCAGGTGACCTCCAATCTCACTGTCTCTTGCGCCCCCGCCAAGCCTAGTCGACGAGATGAGCCTGGATTGCCCCTCCATCGGCCCCCTCATACGATATCATCGAAACGCTCCATGCCGGTGCGGCATATCGGCCAAGAGTACACAGCCTCCGCGAGTCACCCGCAAGCGCTAATGTTTGATGCCAGGTCCCGTCAGATCTTCGCGGCAGGCTTCGCTGAAATTCCGCAATGGGTCCAGGTTGTGGCTGTGTATCGCTCCACGCAGATCATCGATAGCCCGATTGGGCTCGGAGTACGTGTCCACGATGGCCTGAATCACCTTGTCGGCTTTGTCGAATACCGCCGGGGCGGAGAGAATCCGCATCCGGCTGGCCATGGCATATAGTCCGACTAACTTGGCAACCTCCAACTTCTCGCTTACCAGCGCATCAGCATAGAGCTTTGCCGCCTCCTCAATGAATGCCTTGTAGAGCTCTTGCCGGCGGCTCTTGTCGCCAATGAGCTGCTGAGTGCGAGCCTGGGTGTTTTGAGAAACCCACGACGCCGCCAAGGACGTCAGGCCACCGATTACCGAGCCTACGAGGGCGGCAACTGCCGATATGTAGCCACTATCCATAGCGGAAGTTATAGCAAGAAAATGGCATAACGACATCGGGTGCGCCATCGTCGTCCGCTTGGCGTAGTACTATCGGAGCACCTTGACGCCGCTACCTGATTGGCCAGCAGCATGAGCTTGTTTCACGTCGTCATTACCGGGCTCAACCGGCGGCACCTGACGGAGCTGGCGCCGAAGCATCGCGTCATCGTGGTAGGCCACCGCGAGAAGAAGTCGGGCGAGATCGAGGTCGACGCCTACCTGAGCCCGCGCGAGGCGCAGTGGCTGCAGAAGCACGGCTACGGAGTGACCCGCCTGGAGGAGGTCACGGCTCCCGCCCGGCAGCGCCAAGCCGAGAGCCGTCGGGGCGTGGAGTCACGGCTGAAGAACGGGCGTTACGGCGACGTCGTCTGGGGCGGCGGCTACCTCACCGCCGAGGAGATCGAGCGGGCCATGATCCTCGGCGAGAAGAACCACGGCGGCTACCTCGAGCGTATCCCGCTGCCGCATCTCACCTGGGAGAGTAGGCAATGCCATGCCGTTCGAATCGGCAAGGGCACGGGCCGAAGGCGCCCCGCCGTCTGCTTCATCGCGGGCGTGCACGGCCGCGAGTGGGGCGGACCCGACATTTTGGTCTACTTCGCCGCCCGCCTCCTGCGCGCCTATCGCGACGGCCGCGGAATCCAGTTGGGCAAGAAGACGTTCCCGGCTGCCCAGATCCGGCAGATCGTCGAGACCAAGGACGTCATTCTGTTTCCCCAGGTCAATCCCGATGGCCGCGATTTCAGCATGGAGCGTCACCCGTGGTGGCGAAAGAACCGGCGTCCAGCACCCCGAGGGCACGGACCCAAGAGCATCGGTGTCGACCTGAATCGTAACTTCCCCTTCATGTGGCAGTTCGAGCGCTGCTTTGCGCCCGACACGGTGCAGAGCACCCGGAAGCCCGGCGACTACGAGACCTACGTCGGTCCGAGCGAGGCCTCCGAACCCGAGACGCGCAACGTCATGTGGCTTTTCGATCGCTTCCCGAACATCGGTTTCTTCATCGACCTCCATAGCTACGGCGAGACCCTGCTGTACAGCTGGGGAAGCGACGAAAATCAGTCGGACGACCCGGCAATGTGCTTCATGAATGAGGCGTATGACGGCAAGCGCGGCCTCATTCACGACGACGTCTACCGCGAGTACATCCCAGCTGCCGACGAGAAGCAGGCCGTCAGATTGGGACGCTCGGTGGCCGACGCCATCCGCCGCGTCCGCGGACGCAACTACCGGGTCGAGCAGTCGGTGGGGCTCTATCCTACCGCTGGCGCATCCGACGACTACGCGTACAGCCGTCACCGGGTCGACGGGAAGAGGGCCAAGGTCATCGCCTACACAATGGAGTGGGGCCGCAGCCGGGCCTCGACCCCCTTTCATCCGCCCTATCCGGAAATGCGCAAGGTCATGCGGGAGGTCGCGGCAGGGCTGCTCGAGTTCTGCCTGCGCGCGGGGTAGGGAGCGGCGCTGCTAGGCCTCGATGAACGGCCGCGTCAGGCGGTTCGGCGGCGGCGGGGTCAGGAACAGCAGCAACAGGAGGCTGATCGTCAGAACCCAGGCGACGATCCAGAAGCCGTCGATATAGGCCAGAACGTAGGCCTCGCGCCGCACCAGGTTGCCGAGCTGGAGCACGCCCTGGGCCGTCGGATCACCGGTGCCGATCGCGCGATCGGCGAAGATCTGGGAGAGCTGCGTCACCGCACCCTCGGTCGTGCCGGCGCCCTGCATGACGTTCAAGCCGGCCAGGTTTGAATCGACCTGCTCGCGGACACGCACGAAGGTCTGGACGAAGGACAAGCCGACCTCGTTGCCGAGCAGGCGGCTCGCCTGGACGACGCCGGCGGCGGTGACGGCCTGGGCCGGCGTGACGTTGGCGATGGCGAAGAAGATCAGCGAGGTGATGCCGAGGGCCAACCCGACGGCCTCGACCAGGAGCGAGGGCATGAAATCGTCATTGACCCAGTCGTGGGTGAGACCGGTGTTCATCCAGCTGCCGATCGCGATGAGCGCCAACCCGACGGCCAGCGTGAGCCGCGCGTCAAGATAGCGCAGCAGCCACGCGATCAGAGGCACGAGTACGATCTGTGGAAGAGCGATCCAGTTGACCACATCGGCCGTCTGCAGTGAGCGGAGGTCCTGCACCCGCGTCAGGTAGTCGGGTAGGATGAAACTCGTCGCTGTGTTTCCGAAGCCATAGACCGCGATCATGACGGCCGGAATCCAGGTGTTGAACCGGCGCAGCACGTTGAAGTCGAAGAGAGGCTGCGGGACCAGGTACTCGTTGACGACGAAGGCGGCAATGAGCAGGCCGCCGGCGGCCAAGAGGCCGACCACGGTGCCCGAGTTGAGCCAATCCAGGCGATTGCCTTGGTCCAGCCCGGCGTAGAGCAGGGTGAGCCCCAGGCCGATGAAGACGATGCCGGTCCAATCGCCCCGGCGCAGCAGGGTCCGATTGATCGGCTCGCGCGGCACGCTGAACCAGATGAGGGCGATCATGATCGCCGTCAGCACGGTGTTCTGCCAGAAGATCCACGGCCAGAGGCCGTGCTCGCCATAGAGCGCCTCGATCTGGGCCGCGATGTTCTGCGAAAAGACGAAGCGGAAGGCGTAGGCCGCAAATCCCCAGCGCCACCAGCGGGGCGGCAGCTCCCGGATGATGAAGCCGACCGTCGCCGGGATGAAGGACCCGACCGCCAGGCCGCGGACGATCTGGATGGCGAGCAGCAGCGTCGGATCTCGCGTCAGCGGCGGCAGAATCGATGCGATGCAGAAGATCGTGCTCGACCACAGCAGGAAGCGCCGCGGACCCAGCAGCAGGCTGAGCCATGTGGCGGAGGCGCAGACCGCGAGTTGGGTCGCGGCGAAGGCGGTGGAAAACCAGGCACCTTCGTCGAAGCCGAGCGACAGGCCGCCGCGGATGTCGGCGAGGCCCACCGATGCGAGACGGACATTGATCGAGGATATGAAAGCGCCGAACAGGACGGCAGCGACGCCGAGCAGCGGACGGTGGGTGATTGCCGGCTTCGCAGCCGGTGTTGCGGCGGGCGCCGCTGACGCAATCGTTGCGGTCACTGGCCCGTCGCCTGCATATCGGTGTGGATGGTGGCGATCACCGACATGCCCGGGCGGAGCTTGCCCGCGAGTGCGTTGCTCGGATCGAGCACGATCTTGACCGGAATGCGCTGTACCACCTTGGTGAAGTTGCCGGTCGCATTGTCGGGCGGCAGCAGCGTGAACTGCGAGCCGCTCGCCGGCGCGATGCTATCGACATGGCCCCAGACCGTGGCGCCCGGAAAGGTGTCGACCGTGATGCTCGCGCGCTGGCCGACGGCGACGCGGGTGAGCTGCGTCTCCTTGTAGTTGGCGAGGACCCAGACGGTATCGAGCGGCACGACCGAGATGACCTGCGCGCCCGGACGGACATACTGTCCGGCGCGCACGCCGCGCTCGCCCACCATGCCGTCGACCGGCGCCGCGATCCTGGTATAGCCGAGCGTGATGTTGGCGAGATCGAGCTGCGCGCGCTTCGCCTTCATCTCGGCGCGCAGCTGCGATTCCTGCGTGTCGAGCACGGCCATCTGCAGCCGCTGGCTTTCGAGCTCGGCCTGGTTGCTCGCGAGCGTGGCCTCGAAGCGTTTCTCGTCGGCCACGGCCTGCTCCACCTTCTGTAGCGTGCCAAAGGTCGATGCCAGCAGCGCGCCCTGGCGCTTCGCCTCGAGCTTGGTGCGCTCGACGTCCGCCTGGGTCGCCGCGATGGCGCTCTCGGCCTGGTCGATCTGGCTGTGCTGCTCGGCCTTGTGTGCCTTCAGGTTCTCGATGGCGGCCTCGGCGCCGGCCAGGTCCGCCTCGGCCTGCGCCACGCGCGCGCGGTAGTCGTCGTCCTCGATCTCGACGAGGGGGTCGCCGGCCTTGACCATCTGGTAGTCGCTCACCGGCACCTTGCTGACGTAGCCTTCGATCTTGGCGCTGAGCGGCGTGATGTCGCCCTTGACGTAGGCATCGTCCGTCGTCTGGTCGATCCGCGAACCGACCCAGGCGTCCCAGCGGGCGGAGAAGAGGATGGCGGTCGCTGCCGCGATCGCGACGATGCCGATCCCGGCCAAAGGACGCAGCCACCGCCGCGGCGCAGGCGCGGGAGCGGGTGGAGGCGGCGGCGGAGCCACGGCAGGTGCCGGTGGAGGCAGCGGCGCCGCAACCGCCGGTGCCGGCGGTGGCGGCGAGGCTGGAGAGGCTGGCGGGGCGGGTGTCGGTGCAGAAGGTGGCGGGTTGTTGTCGTCAGGCGTCATTCCCTAACCTCGCGCAAGGCCTGCGGCCGGCCGCTTGATTGGCGGCCGGCCGCGAATACGCTAGCAAGTCACGGCGCGCCGGTCATTGCGGCGCTTTGGCTTTCTCCTGCTCGTTATAGCCCTGCCAGGCCTGGTCGATAAGGTAGGCGTGGATGGCGTCGACGTCGGCCTCGCTGAGGATGTCGTCGAAGCGTTCCATGCCGAGGGGCGCGAAGTCGCCCTTCAGCACGATGTTCTTGAATTCGGCGTGCACCTCCGGCGGCAGCTTGCGGAGGTCGGGCGTGATGCTCGGGCCGAAGACGTGGCAGCGGTTGCACTGCTCGGTGAACTTGATCTCGCCCTGCACGATCTGTTCGGGGCTGCCCGTGTTCTCCGGCGGCTTCGGGAACGGCTCGTCGCCGCGTGCGTCGGGTGTCGGCACGGGGCCGCCGTCGAGCTTGAAGGCGATGATGCGGTTGGTGTTCTCGTACTTGACCGCGGCGCTGGTCGGCGGCATCGGGCCGACGCCCATGGCGGTGCCGCCGTAGCCGACCTGGACGGCCACATACTGGACGCCGTCGATCGCATAGGTCATCGGCGCGGCCATGATGTGGCTGCCGGTCTGGATGGTCTTCAGGACCTTGCCGGTGTCGGCGGCATAGACCCAGAGCTCGCCGGTGCCGCGGCCCTGGAACACGAGGTTGCCGGCCGTGCTCATGACGCCGCCGTCATAGCCGCGGTACCCGGAGGAGGTCTCGTGCTCCCAGACCGTCTTCTGCGCGACTGGGTCCCAGGCGCGCAGGATCTCGCGCACGAGCTTGCCTTTGTGGGACGCCTCCAGCGTCTTCTTGTCGGGGAACGGGCCGAAGTCCGGCTTCAGCGCGTCGGCGTCGTACGCGTCGTCGGGGATGATGCCGATGGCCGTGAAGAAGCTGTTGAAGAACTTGACGCGGCCGCCGTTGTGCACGAGGTCGGCCCAGACGCTGGGCGCGTCGATCGCGGGGATGTAGACGAGGCCGGTCTCCGGATCGAACGACGTGGGCGGCCAGGTGTGGCCGCCGGCCCAGGACGGGAAGACGTTCTTCGGGCTCGAGTACCAGTCGGCCTGCTTCGTGACCGTGGGCCGGCCGGTGTTCATGTCGATGCCGGAGGCCCAGGTTACTGTCGTGTAGTCCTTGACCGAGAGCAGCTTCCCGGTCTGCCGGTCGAAGATATAGAAGAAGCCGTTCTTGTTGGCCTGCATGATGACGTGGTGCGTGGCGCCGTCGATCTTGAGGTCGGTCAGCATCAGCTTCTGGACGGCGTCGAAGTCCCAGTGGTCGCCGGGCGTGGTCTGGAAGTACCAGGCGAGGTCGCCGCTGTCGGCATGGAGCGCGATGATCGAGGCGGTGAAGAGGGCGTCACCCTGGTTAGGGCCGACCAGCCGCTGATCATACGGCGCCGCGTTGGCGGTGCCGAAATAGACGAGGTTCAGGTCAGGATCGTAGGCGAAGCCGTCCCATACGGTGCCGCCGCCCTTGTAGTCGGCCGCGCGGTTCGGATCCCAGGTCTTGTCGGCAATGGCGAGCGCCGGATTCTCATCGGGCTGCCCAGGGGCGCCGGGCACCGTGAAGAAGCGCCATTTGAGCTTGCCCGTCTCCTGGTCGTAGGCGGACACGTAGCCGCGCACGCCGCCCTTGTCCATGTCGGAGCCGCTGTTGCCGATGACGGCGAGGTCGCCGGCCATGTAGACGGCGCCGGTGCTGGAAT
>Ga0335080_10009468_pt1 | contig 10178 bp, 7 predicted proteins | sample Lox_Sample_34_FD_206720 | JGI IMG/M metagenome (GOLD analysis project Ga0335080, IMG submission 206720) | Soil microbial communities from Loxahatchee National Wildlife Refuge, Florida, United States - Lox_Sample_3.4 | ecosystem: Environmental > Terrestrial > Soil > Wetlands | place: USA: Florida... | reverse complement strand
GCGCCGGCGCTCGCGTTACGCACCACCCCAACTTCGCGCGAGCGGTGGGCGAAGACGCGGCTCGCAGGCTGGCCTCCTCACAGGTCGCGGCGACGCTGAGGTCGCTCGGTTCTCCGGGGAATGTGTACCGCGCGGTGGCAAAGACCTCGGCGGAGTTCAGCACGGTCACGAGGCTCCGGGTCAGAGATGCCGGCCCCGGCTTCGTCGAAATCGTCGCGAACGCGGTCGACGGGTTCCCGCGGAGTCCGGACCACTGTGCCTGGACCAGTGGCCTAATCGCTTGCGTGCCGGTTCTGTTCGGGGTCGATCAGGCGATCGTCGAACACGAGGAATGCCAGGCGATGGGAGCGACGCGCTGCCTCTATAGCGTGCGCTGGAAGACGGAAGCCGAGGTGGCCGACGGGCTGCCCGAGCATGTGGCTGCGCTTCAGCACCAGCTCGACGCGATGAAGGAGCGGCTCAGCAGCGTGTTTGCGGCCGCGTCTGACCTGATTGCGGCCGATGATCTCGATGACGTCCTGGCGCGGATCACCGCCCGAGCGGCGCTCGAGGTACGGGCTGTCCGCTACCTCCTCGCCGTCCAGGTCGGCCCGGATCGGGAGTTGCACTGCCACCACAAAGGCTTCGAAGAGGAGGGCGTCGCCGAGTACGTCGACGTCCTCCTGAACCGCAGGCCATCTTCATATCCGGATTCGTGGCTCGCCGTGCCGGTCTGCTCCAACAGGCACGAATACGGCTATCTGCTGGCGCTCCGCGGCGCCGGTCAGAGCTTCCTGGCGCAGGAGCGCGAGCTGTTCGAGGTCTACGCTCGTTACGCCGCAACCGCGCTCGACGGCGCGTCTGCGCTGATGGAGGCCAAGCGTCGCTCCGAGCAGTCGAGCGCGCTGCTGTCACTGGCGCGCGCTCTGGCCGCGGCGGGCACGAGTAGCGAGATCGCGCGCCGGCTGGCGTCGGCCGTGCCGCTCGTGGTCGACTGCGATCGCGTCGGCGTGTATCTATGGGACGGCGGTCGGAACGAGCTCGTGCGTCGGGCGGTGACGACCCGCGAAGCCCCTGAAGGGCTCGATGTCGAGGACACCGGCTGGGCGCCCACCCCGGGCGGCCCACTGCACCGGCTGCTGGAGGACCCCGGGCACGAGCCGCTGTTCGTCGACGACCAGATCGGCGACCCGCGGTTGCGTGAGATCCTCAGCGCCGAGGGGTTCGTCGCCACGATCCTGGTCCCGCTGGCGACCGCCGATTCGTTTCTCGGTCTGCTGACGGTGTCGGTGTTCGAGGAGCCGGGGCGCCTGCGGCCCGGGCCCGACCTGCTCGACCGCCTGTCCGGCGTCGCCGCCCAGGCCACGACCGCGCTCCAGAACGGCCGGCTCGTCGACGAGATGACCCACCAGGCGATGCACGACCAGCTGACCGGCCTCGCCAACCGGCTGCAGTTCACCGGCCAGCTCCGTGACGCGATCAGCCGCGCACGTGAGCAGATACATCCCGTCACCCTGCTCTACATGGATCTCGACGGCTTCAAGCCGGTCAACGACGAGTTCGGACACGACGTCGGTGACCAGCTGCTCGTGGCCGTGGCCAAGCGGCTCGGCTCGTGCACGCGTGCCGAGGACACGGTCGCTCGCCTCGGCGGCGACGAGTTCGCAGTCCTGATCGATTCGAGGACGGCGCCGGCTGACGCGGAGGAGGTGTCCGATCGCCTGGCTGCGGCGGTGACGCAGCCGTTCGTGATCGATGGTCATCAGCTCCACCTCGGCATCAGCATTGGGCGCGCCGTGTTCCCGATCGACGCCGACGACGCCGATGGCCTGCTGCGCTGCGCCGACGCGGCGATGTTCAGCGTCAAGCGGAACACCCGCGCCAGCACGGCATATCTCGGGCGCATCCGCTAATCGTCACTTTTCGTCCCGCCAGAGTCGGGAAATCATCACCTCGTGACGAGGTTGATCGCGCTCCTCGATGTGTCGTATGACGACGCAGCGGCGCACGACGAAAAGGTTGGCGCCGGATGGCTGGAACGAGTCCTGACCGCGTTCGCAGTAGGCGACACCGGCGTCCCGACACCGCTCCCCGACGACGCGCTGTCCGCGGACGACTTCCGGCGCGCCACCGAGGAGGTCCTCCGCCGGCAGGTGACCACCGGCGAAGGCGTGATCGTGGGACGCGGTGCGGTCGTACTCCTACGCGAGCACCCGACGGCGCTCCGCGTCCGCCTCGACGGTCCCCCGGATCGTCGCGACCGGCAGGCGGCGGCGGTCCAGAACCTCGATCCGGATGCCGCGCACCGGGCCTGCGCGCAGTTCGACCGGACACACGAGGCATATTTCCGGCAGTTCTACGGCGTCCAGATCCAGGATCCCGCGCTCTACCACGTCGTCCTCGACTCCACCGCGATCGGCGCCGACGCCTGCGTCGAGATCATCGCGCGGGCGGCCGATTGCCTGGCCAGCGCCCCAACCGGTCCGTCCACGAACGGCCCGGGCTGAAAGACGGTTCACAACTGTAAGCGGGGGCTAAAGTGTAGGCATGACCGCATTAGGCGTGTCATTGCTGTTAGTCGGGGCGATCATGGTGCTCATTGAGGCGCACGTGCCGACGCTGGGAGTACTCGGCGGACCGGGAGTCGTCGTGATCGCGGTGGGCGCGGTGCTGGCGGTCATGGGACTCGGCGGCGGGCTCGCGCTCGGCGTGCTGGCCGCGCTGCTGCTGGCGGGCGCCGCGGGCGGCGTGATGTTTCTCACCGTGGGTAAGGGGCTCGCGGTTCGCCGGCGGATGATCAGGGCCGGCCCCGAGAGCCTGATCGGTCACCTGGGAGTAGTCCGCAGCTGGAATGATTCGGTCGGCTGCGTGCAGGTCGACGGGGCGCTCTGGACCGCGCGGCGGTCCGTTCTGGACGACCCGGATGAGCCTGAGGAATTGAACGCCGGCGACCGGGTCGTGATCGATCATCTCGACGGCCTAACGGTGGGCGTTCGACGCGCCGAAGAATGGGAGGTAATCCGATGATCCTGGCGATCGTAGTCCTGTTGGCCATCCTGCTCGTGATCGGGTTCACCGTGCTCGGAGCCTCGGTCCGAGTACTGCGCGAGTACGAGCGCGGCGTCGTGTTCCGCCTCGGGCGGGTCATGAATCTGCGTGGTCCCGGGCTGATCCTGCTCGTGCCGACAATCGACCGGATGGTGCGGGTCTCTTTGAGGACCGTCACGCTCACGGTTCCCCCGCAAGAGGTCATCACGCGCGACAACATCCCGGTGCGCGTGACCGCGGTCGCCTACTACCGCGTGGTCGACCCGAACAAGGCGGTGAATGCTGTCGAGAACTTCCACCACGCCACGCTTCAGATCTCCCAGACTACGTTGCGCTCGGTGCTCGGCGGCGCCGATCTCGACCATCTGCTGGGTGAGCGGGAAAGCCTGAATGAGTCTCTGCAGCAGGTCATCGATGCCCAGACCGAGCCGTGGGGCATCAAGGTGACCACGGTCGAGATCAAGGACGTCGAGATCCCCGAGCGGATGCAGCACGCGATCGCCCGCCAGGCCGAGGCCGAGCGCGAGCGGCGCGCCAAGATCATCAACGCCGAGGGCGAGGCGCAGGCCGCCACCAGGCTGGCCGACGCCGCCGAGATCATCGGACGAAACCCGACCACCCTTCAGTTGCGCTATCTGCAGACGCTGCGCGAGATCGGCGCCACCCAGAACTCCACCGTCGTATTCCCGATGCCGATCGACCTGGTCAAGCCGGTGCTTGACGCGATCCAGTCGGGGCACGCGAGTCCGCCGGCGTCCCAGACGCCAGCGGTGGAGGCGCCGCCGGCCAACGGTGCGCTCGAGCCCGGCGAGTCCCGCGCGCTGGCGCCCGGGCCGGATGCGGCGGACGACGGCGTGTCGTCCGCGCCCGAGTCGGCGCCTGTGGATCGCCAGGACCAGAAGTAGCCCGCCGGGCCGAGGCGGCTGGGTCAGAAGTCATCACTCGACGCTGGCCGGGCGTCGAGTGTTCCGAAAGGGACGCCATACGGCGCGTTTGAGCGCACTCGAGCCGGGGCGAACGTCGAGTGAGGCGAAACGGCCCCTGGTTTCCGGTGCATCGCGAGAGCGATGTGGCGAGGCGCCACCGCCGGCGAGGGGCGGCCCGCCCTCCCCCGCCAGTGGCGGAGAAGGGCGGGATCAGCCGCTGCTTCCTAATGTGCCTTGAGCTTCAGCGGGACCGACGTCGAGTTGCCCTTGGCGTCGGTGATCTTGAGCGTCACGGTCAGTGGCTTGACCTTGTGCTTCTTGACCTTCGTCTGAAGCGATCCGGACTCGGTCAGGACCGGGCCGCCCAGGCTGATCGTGACCTTGCCGGCGGCCTTCTTCAGCGCGATCACGAGCCTGCCGCCCTTGAGCGCGACCGACTTGGCGGTGGCGCCCTTTATGCCGAGGCCCTTCGTGAGGGTCGTCGTCGTGCACTTCTTCTTGCCGCCCTTGGTCGTGCACGTCTTGGTCATGACGATCCCCGCGCGGGAGAACCTGAGCCCGCCAGGCAGACCGACCGACACCGACGACACGTTCGGGGCACCCTTCCCGTGGGTCACCGTGAACCGGAGGCCCGGGTGACCGCTGGCCAGACCGCTGAACGCGCCGGTGGCGGTGGGGCTCGCTGCACAGTTGACGAGCTTGACCGTTCCGGTAACGGTCTTGGCGACGTTGGCTTGGGACGTGAACGTGCCGCTTGCGGTCGACGGCTGGCACTCGGTCGTAAACGCCTTCTTCCCGTTCGGTCCGGTGATGCTCAGGTTCAGGGTGGTCAGCGTCAGGTCCGGCATGTTGTTGAACGTGACCGTGCCGTTGGTCAGGCTGATGTCGCCGACCAGCGTGAGCGCGAACGGCGCCGGGAACGAGATCGTGATCGTCGGGGCGCTCCCCGTGCCGCCCAGGACAACCGTTCCGTTGGCGAGCGCGGCGTTCGGCACGAGCGGCGAGGTCGCCGAGGCCGTTCCGACGTTGCAGCCCGATCCCGTACCCGTGATGCAGGTGACGTCGGCCGCCAAATTGACACCGAGGCCGCTCGGGAGCTTCAGCGCGATCGACTTGGTGGCCGCCTCGTTCGCCTGCTGGGTGACATTGAACAGGAGCGTCGCCCCGCTGTCCTTGGCGTCCTTGGTCTCCGTGGCCGTCACCGTGGGGTTATACGCGAGCGTGGTGCAGCCGGTGACGTTGAGCGGGGCGCCCGCGTTCTGGGGCGTCGCGCTGCCGTAGGAATCCGCGGTCACGGTCACTGTCGCCGGCGGGCTCGGACAGCTCGTCGGCAGCCGTAGCTGGTTGAGCGAGATGTTCATCTCGCTGATCGCCATGTTCGGGAGGTTCGAGAACACGACGCTGAGACCGGAGGTCGGGGTGGTCCCCAACTTGACGTCGGCGGTGCTGAGCTGCATGCCCGAGGGGCTGTTGCCCTCCACCAGCGCGACGCCTCCGATATCCCCTGCATTCGGTGCCTTGACCAGATACAGGCTGACCGGAACCGGGTTGCCGGCCGCGGTGAGCGTGCCGCTGCCGACGGCGCACGCCGTGCTCGGCGTCGAGGACGCGAGACATGCGCCGCTCGCCAGGTTGGCGTTCGCGAGCAGGCCCGGGGGCAGCGCGAACGTGATGTCCTTCGGGGAGTCCGTCGCTGGATTCGCCGAGAACGTGGTGTCGAAGCCCACGGTGGCGGGGCTGGCGCCGCCGGTCGTCGTGCTCTGGCTCAACGTGAGCGCCGGCGTGATCGTCGCCGACGCCGCGGCCGGGAGCGCTAATGCGGCAGCCGCAGTCACGAGCCCGACAAGGGCCCGCCTTGCTCGTAGTGACACTTGGCAGATACCTCCTCTGGTGATGTCCCTCTGGGCGGAGTCCTCCTGCCCCGACTCCACCCACGCCGGCCGTGTCATACGAGGCGTGGAGCGGCCGCGGAGGTCGCGCGTCGGGGATCCTACCGGTCATGACGCTAGTTTCGCTCGCGCAATGAAGCTCCTCGCGTTCAGTGACCTGCACCGGGACCGCCGGCAGGCCGAGCGCCTCGTGCAGATGGCGGAGGAGGCCGACGTGATCGTTGGCGCCGGCGACTTCGCGACGATGCACAAGGGGCTCGAGAGCGCAATCGAGACGCTGAGCGCGATCGCGGTGCCGGCCGTGCTCGTGCCCGGCAACGCCGAGACGGACACCGAGTTGTGGCAGGCCTGTGCCTCGTGGCCGAGTGCCCAGGTCCTCCACGGTCAGGCGAAGGAGATTGCCGGCGCCCAGTTCTTCGGGCTCGGCGGAGGTGTGCCCCCGACGCCTTTTCCGTGGAGCTTCGACCTCAGCGAGGACGAGGCGGCGGCCAAGCTCGAGAGCTGCCCCGACGGCGCGATCCTCGTGACGCACTCACCGCCCAAGGGGCACGTGGACGAGGCCCACGGGCGCCACTTGGGCAGCGAAGCGGTGTTGGCCGCGATTGAGCGCAAGCATCCCGCGCTCGTCGTGTGCGGCCACATCCATCAGTGTTGGGGCCGGGAGGCGACGATCGACACGACGCCGGTGGTCAACGTCGGGCCCGAGGGACGGTTCTTCGACATCTGAGGCTGGGGCGTGGGCGGCAACTTGGGGGCCTCCCCGCTCCGTGCCAGTCGAGTGGCCAGCAGCGCCAGCGCGGGTATCGCCACGAGCGCCACCATCGCCAGGAACCACAACTGGCCGGCGTCCGTGCCCTCGCCCAACGAATGGGCGAGCCCAAGCAGCCACGCAAGCGCGGTGAAACGGTGAAGCTTGCGCCAGCGCACCGCCCCGACCCACCGGCGGGCGTAGTAGGAAAGCCCGAGTGCGATCAGGCCCCAGCCGCCGACGATCCCGAGCGTGGTCCAGATCGTCTTGTAGCTCGAGACGAACGGGATCGAGATGTCGAAGATCGACGGGTGAAGGTACGAGTCCCCGAGCAGCGAGACTCCGTGGACGACGATCGCGACGATCGTCGCCAGCGCCAGCGTGTCATGGGCCGCGCGCAGATCGGTCGTCCTGCCCTTCAACAGCTTGGTGCTCATCAGCAGCCCCAGCGAGACCGCGAGGCTGGCCAACACCAGGGCGGCGAACCCGGCGGCGCGACTGGTGATCCAAAAGAGGTGGGGTGTCAGAGCCGTGTTCATGCCTTCAGCATCGACGGGCTCCGGCAGAACCGCGTAGGGACCTCGTAAGAGCTAGATAGGAGCGCTCGAGGCGCCGGGGGCGCTCAGTGCTCGACGTAGGCCGCGCGTAGCCGGCTCTGACGCGTCCCGTCGAACGTCTGCTGCGTGACCGGAACGGTTGAGTAGGTCACGTCGAACTGGGTGCCGTCGGCCTGGAGCGTCGATGGCGTCGCCGTGCCGGCGCTGTCGCTCGTCTGACGGGCGACGATGAAGCGCTGGGCGCCGGGAGTCAGCCGGATCTGCGTCTTCCACCACTTGGGGTCGAGGATTGAGCCGGTCGAGCCCGACGTCGACGTGGCGGTGGCCGAATCGAAAGCGACCGATCCGAAGTTCGCCAGCGGCAGCGCCTGACACGCGAACTGGTTGATGCACTCGGAAGGGGCCTCGACGATCCACTCCGCCGAGCTCACGTCGATGCTCGGGGCGAACACGGTCTTACGGAAGGTCCGATTGCGGGTCCGGTTCTGGAGCACGAGGGTGACCTGGTGCCCGACGACGGTCACGGTGGCGTGCACCACGTCGCCGGGCTGGACCACGAACGAGATCGTCTTCGAGGGCGCAGGCACGAGCTCGTACCACGCGCTCGAGACCGGGGTCCCCGTGGACTGGCAGTCGACCTCGGTGCCGATCTGCTCGAGCGCATCCGAGGTTGGTTTGAAGCCGCCGATCCCGACCCACACCGCCGAATAGCTCGGTTGCCCGGCAACGCAGGAGGCGCTCGGCTGCGTCCAGGTCCCGGACACCTGACGGAAGCTGACTCCCGGGTGGTGGACGGCGTAGCCGGCCCAGTTCGAGCTCGTTGTGGTCCTGGCCAGGGCGGCCGGCGCAGAGCACAGACCCGCGGCAGCGATGACCGCTACTGCGAAACCCAACTTACTGCCCCCGTAGAAAATGCTCTTCAATGCCTACTCCTTGGCGGCCTGAAGGATCGCCGCCGCGTGCCCCAGGCAATCGTACATCTGTCCGGATGCCCCGTCACTACCTAACGTAACCGGACGACAGGTCTTTGCGACAACATCCATCGCCGCCTGACTGCCGGTACGAGTGTCCCCCGGCAGCGATACCCCCTGCGTGTTGTCGCTAACCACCCAGCGCAGGCGACCCTCTCGAACCTCCATCGCGATCCAGCTCGCGCTCACCGAGCTCTCTCGCCCGGAGAACCCGCCCAGGCCGGCGACGTTCGTGTAGCCGTCGAGGATCGCCGCGGCCGCGGTGCTCTGGCTCGAGACGCCGATCTCCCCGCCGCCGTGCGCCGCGGCGTACTTGACCGCGGCGGTGAGGGAGGCGCTATCGCCGCCGAACCCACCCGGGCCACCGCCCGCGAAGCCGCCGCCCGCGAAGCTGCCGCCGCCACCGAAGCCGCCGCCGCCCGGGAGCCCGCCGGTGCCCGCCGACGATCCGCGATTCCGGAAGAGCTGGCTGACCCCCGGCGCGCCGGTGGAGCTGCTCGCGCCCGTGGAGCCGCTCGCGCCGGCTGAGCCGCCCGCACTGCCGCCGAACCCGCCGCCACGAAAGCGGCTGCCGCCACCCCGGAATCCGCCGGGACTACCGCCACCCGGGCCACCGCCCCCGGGACCGCCGAGCGACGCGCTCTCGGGCCCGCCGGCCGGGAAGGTACTGCTGGTGGCGTGACCGACGGTCTGGACCGCCCACGCCGACGGCGCCGCGAGCAGCGCCGCCATCGCCACCGCGACAACGGCGGCGCGGTAGCGACCGGCCCCCTCGAGGGCGAGCAGGAGCGCGCACACGCCGGCGACGCCGATCAACACGGGCTTGGCCCAAGGCATCGCGCCGCCGAGCTCGCCGAGCACGACGAGCTCGGTGATCGCGCCGGCGGCGATCGCCAGCGGCGCGATCACGCGCATAGCGCGCCCGTCGGCCGCGCCGCCAAGCGAGCGCGGAAGCATCAGGCCGACGCCTGCGCCGACGAGCGCAGCCGCCAAGGGCGCGAGGAACGACACGTAGTAGGGATGGAAGATCCCCGACGCAAAGCTGAAAACGACCGCCGTGGTCAGGAACGCGCCGCCGACGGCGATCAGCCACGCCGTCCGCGGGTCGCGCCGGCGCAGGCGCGTGAGCACCAGCAGCGCCAGCCCGGCGACCACGGCGAACCCGAGCAGCCACCCGGCCTGATCGCCGAGCGCCGACTGGAGAAGACGGAATGGACCGGTGGCGCCTCCGAATAGGTTTCCGCCGCCGAAGCCTCCGCCGCCACCCGGCCCGCCCCCGCCCGATGGCCCACCCGTTTGCCCCGCGACCCGCCCCAAGCCGTTGTATCCAAAGATCAGTGACCAGATGCTGTTGTCGGAGGTCCCGGAGATCCACGGCCTATCCGCCGCCGGCGTCAGCATGACGAGCACTGGCCAGGCGAGGCCGACCGCGACCATCGCCACCCCGCCGGCGAGCAGCTGGCGGAAAGCCCTCAAGCGCGCGGACCAGGTCTCGCCCCACCGGCTCCACATCCAGGCGAGCGCGATCCCGGGCACGACGAACAGCGCTACGGCCATCTTGGCCTCGAATCCGAGCCCGACGCACACTCCGCTGAGCACGAGCCACTTGGTCCGCCCGGTCTCGAGCGCGCGCACGGCGCACCACAGCGCCGCCACGCAGCACAGGATCAGCAGCTCGTCGGGGTTGTTGTGGCGCGCGATCGCGACCGTGATCGGCGTCAGCGCGAACGCCAGGCCGGCGACCGAGCCGGCGACGCGGCCGAACATCCGCCGTGTCATGTCGTAGACGAGCGCGACCGCTGCGACCCCCATCAGCGCCTCGGGTATGAGGATGCTCAGCGGGTGGAAGCCGAAAACCCGGACGGACAGGGCCTGAACCCAGAACGCAAGCGGCGGCTTGTCGACGGTCATGAGCCCGGTCTTGTCGAGCGAGGCGAACAGGAAGTCGTGCCAGCTCGTGCTCATCGACTTGACCGCGGCCGAGTAGTAGGTGTTGGCCCAGCCGTTGATGCCAAGGTCCCAGAGGTTCAGGACAGCGGTCAGTGCGAGCAGGGCAAGTA
>Ga0335080_10009466_pt1 | contig 10179 bp, 7 predicted proteins | sample Lox_Sample_34_FD_206720 | JGI IMG/M metagenome (GOLD analysis project Ga0335080, IMG submission 206720) | Soil microbial communities from Loxahatchee National Wildlife Refuge, Florida, United States - Lox_Sample_3.4 | ecosystem: Environmental > Terrestrial > Soil > Wetlands | place: USA: Florida... | reverse complement strand
GCCCGGGGTGGAGTGGCAATTTTGAAACTCGGTGCCTGTCAGGTTGCTGGCGGGTGCGAAACCGCTCCCGCGACGGGCTGGGAGCGGGGTGGGGTTTCCCCCCATCCCCACAGGTGCTTCGGCGCCTGGGAGCAGCTCGTCCCTCGAAGAGGACAGTGGTCGCGAGCCCGGAGACGTCGTGGCCAGCGGGGTAGCCGCAGCGAGGGCAGGAGAACGACCGACGAGGTGATGCGCGAGCGTCAGCTCCACCTCCTGGAACCGCCCGGATCTGTCGGAATTCGGAGGAGCGCCGGCTGTCAGACCCGGGTATCGCCGGCGATTCCGCTTGATCCACGAGGGTCGTGAGCGGGGCGAAACCCGAGCCCGGGCACGGCTCGCGGCGCCGCCTGCCCTCCACGGCGCCGTTCCGAGACCCCCCGGCTCGCCACGGGTCGTGGGGCCCAGCTCAGGCGAGGACCGGAGCTGGGGCCGGGATCACCTCCAGCTTCAGCGACTCGCCGCGCACGACGATCCGGACGGTGCCGCCATGTCGCAGCTCGCCGAACAGGATCTTCTCGGCAAGCGGCTTCTTCACCTCGTTCTGGATGAGCCGCGCCATCGGTCGAGCGCCCATCGTCCGGTCGAAGCCGTGCTCGGAGAGCCAGTTGCGGCCCTGCTCCGTCAGCTCGAGGGAGATGTTCTTCTCCGCCAGCTGCTCGGCGAGTTCCCCGACCAGCTTGTCCACCACCCGGCGGATGGCGGCCGGAGCCAGCGAATCGAACGAGACCCAGGAGTCGAGGCGGTTGCGGAACTCGGGGCTGAAGGTCTTCTCGATGGCGCTGCGCGCGTTGCCGGGGCCTGTCGAGTCCGCGCCGAAGCCGAGCCTTCGCGAGGACAGCTCCTGTGCTCCGGCGTTCGTGGTGAGGATGAGCACGATGTGGCGGAAGTCCGCCTTACGCCCGTTGTTGTCGGTCAAGGTTGCGTGATCCATCACCTGCAGCAGGATGTTGTAGATGTCCGGGTGCGCCTTCTCGATCTCGTCCATGACGAGCACGGCATAGGGCGTCTTGCGGATGCTGTCGGTGAGGAGCCCCCCCTGGTCGAAGCCGACGTATCCGGGCGGTGCCCCGATGAGGCGGCTCACCGTGTGCTTCTCCTGGTACTCGGTCATGTCGAAGCGCAGGAACTCGACGCCGAGCACGCGCGCGAGCTGCTTGGCGAGCTCGGTCTTGCCGACGCCCGTCGGACCGGAGAAGAGAAAGCTGCCGATGGGACGTTCGGTGTTGCCGAGGCCCGAGCGCGACAGCTTGATGGCACTGGCGATGGCTTCGATGGCCTTGTCCTGGCCGTAGATGACCTTCTTGAGCTCCGTCTCGATGGATGCGAGCGCGGCCTCGTCGGTGGCGGAGACCGTGCGCTCGGGGATCTTCGCGATCCTGGCAACCACCCGCTCGATGTCACGCGCAGTGATCCTAAACCGGCGCTTTCCCTCGGCGCGCATGCGGTCGGCAGCCCCGGCCTCGTCGAGCACGTCGATGGCCTTGTCGGGGAGGAAACGATCGTTGATGTGCTTCGCGGAGAGCTCCGCTGCGGCGCGCAGCGCCTTCTTGCTGAAGGTGACCCCGTGGTGCTCCTCGTAGACCTTCTTCAGGCCGCAGAGGATCTTGAACGTCTCCTCGATCGAGGGCTGATGCACCTCGATCTTCTGGAAGCGACGCGCGAGCGCGTGGTCGCGCTCGAAGGTCTGCTTGTAGTCGTGGAAGGTGGTGGAGCCGATGCAGCGCAACTCCCCGGATGCCAGGCCGGGCTTGAGCAGGTTCGACGCGTCCATCGAGCTGCCGGTGGTGGCGCCTGCCCCCACGATGGTGTGAATCTCGTCGATGAAGAGGATGGCGGTCGGCGTCTTCTTCACGCCCGCGATGACCCCCTTGAGGCGCTGCTCGAACTCGCCGCGGAACTTCGTGCCGGCGAGCAGCGCACCCATGTCGAGCGAGAAGATCTTGGCATCGGCGAGGACCCGGGGAACGCGTCGCTCGTGGATGGCGAGCGCGAGCCCCTCCACGATGGCCGTCTTGCCCACCCCCGGTTCTCCCACGAAGACGGGGTTGTTCTTCCGGCGGCGGCACAGCACCTGGATGGTGCGCTGGATCTCGGGTCGGCGGCCGATGAGGGGATCGATGAGGCCCTTCGCCGCGCGCTCGACCAGGTTCACCGTGAAGGCACGGAATGGATCGCGAACTGTGCGGGGCGCCTCCTCTGTGCCCTCGCCGCCCTCCGGGTCCTCCTCCCCCCCAGCCGAGCCATCCTTGGTGATCCCGTGCGAGATGTACGACAGGATGTCGAGCCTGCGGACGCCCTGGCGTTCGAGGAGGTAGACGGCGTGCGATCCCCGTTCCCGCGTGATGGCGACGAGGACGTCGCCCGCGTTGAGCTCGGTGCGGCCCGAGCCCTGGACGTGCCAGGCGGCGCGCTGCAGGACCCGCTGGAAGGCGGCCGTCTGTTCGGGATCCTGGGTGCGGTTGGGCAACGACTCGAGCGTTCGATCGAGGTAGTCCTCAAGCTCGCGGGCGAGCAAGTCGAGATCCGTTCCACAGGCGAGCAGGATCTCGGTCGCCACCTTGTCCTTCGTCATCGCGTGGAGCAGATGCTCGAGCGTGACGTACTCGTGCCGGCGCTTCTTCGCCTCGGCAACCGCTGCCTGCAGCGTGATCTGCAGCTCCTTCGTGACCGTCACCATCGGCTCCTACTCCGGCTCCACCGTACAGAGCAGTGGAAACTCGGCCGCCCGCGCCAGCGCGACCACCCTCTCTGCCTTCGTCTCGGCGATCTCCATCGTGTAGGTGCCCGCAACGCCTACGCCGCGCTCATGCACGTGGCGCATGATGCGTTCCGCCCGCGTTCGGTCGTGATGGAAGATCGTCTGAAGCACTTCGACAACGAATTCCATGGTGGTGTAGTCGTCATTGTGCAACAGAACCTTGAAGAACGGCGGTCTTGCGAGCCTTCTGGCGCCCTTTGCCCTGGGGGTCGCTATGACGCTGTTGCCCCGGACCCGGGTGCGCTCCACCATGGCGCACATTGTAAATGATCCCGGTCCGTAACGCTTCCGCGAGGTTGGCTTCGTTGGCCGCTCCTCCTGACGAGCGCCAATTCGCCGCGCCTGGGGCCGGCTGCATGCCGTCCTAGCCCCGTCAGGGGCGGGTACCGCCGAGAGCCGAACTCAGACTTGAAGGGTCCACCTGCCCCGGAGCGTGGGCTTCTTCAGAGTCAGCGCGAGCCAGGCCAGGAATTCCTCGCGCGGGATGTCGCGCGCGCCGAAACGCAGAAGGTGCTCGGTGCTCACCTGACAGTCGATGAGGTCGAGACCCCGTCCGGCGAGCCATCGCACGGCGGAGACGAACGCCACCTTGGAGGCATCGGGGCGCTCGGAGAACATCGATTCGCCGAAGAAGGCGCCGCCGAGCGAGACGCCGTAGAGGCCGCCGGCTAGCCTCTCGCCCTCCCAGGCCTCGAAGGAATGGGCAAGACCGAGGTGGTGCAGCTGCTCGTAGGCGCGAGCCATGTCGTCGGTGATCCAGGTCCCCTCCTGACCGGGGCGCGGCTTTTCGGCACAGCTTCGGATGACCTGCGAGAAAGCGGTGTCGGCGCGCACCTCATAGCGCCCGCGTTTCACGGTCCGCGCAAGCGAGCGCGGCACGTGCAACCAGTCGGGACGAAGCACCAGCCGCGGGTCCGGTGACCACCAGAGGATCGGGCTCTCCTCGGAAAACCAGGGGAAGATGCCGTGGGCGTACGCCTCGATGAGCCGCTCCGGGGACAGGTCGCCACCCACGGCGAGCAGACCGTCGGGTTCCGCCTGTCGCGGTTCGGGAAAGATGGGCTGGCGGGGCAGGCGGTAGATGGGCACGCGGGGAAAGTGTACTCGCGAGCGGAGCGCGAGTGCAGGATGCATTCCACCGCGAAGACGCCGCCTTCTTCCCCTTCACGCACAGATGACCGCCTGGCGGACAGGCGCTCGCCCCAAGAGGGAACTGCGCCGCACCGCGGCAATCAGCAGTTTACCGGCAGCGATCCCAAGGTGGAGCGCACGCCACCATCAACGAGGGGGCCCGGCACCCGCCGTTCATGAGCTCTCTTTTCAAGCCAAGGTCGAACACTGCATTTCGTGTGGTGCTGGTTCTGCTCGTAGGGGGAGGACTGGCCAGCCTGGGGGGATTCATGGTCTTTGCCCGGGTGCCCGCCGGGACCGGCCAGCAGGAGCCCCTCCTCCAGCCGGTGCTGTTCGACCACCGCCACCACGTGGAAGACGATGGCATCGACTGTCGCTACTGCCACACGAGCGTCGAACGGGGGGCGAGCGCGGGCATCCCGCCCACCGCGCTGTGCATGAACTGCCACTCGCAGGTCTGGAACAAGAGTCCCCGCCTCGAGCCGGTACGCCAGAGCTACTTCTCGGGCCAGCCCATCCCGTGGGTGCGCGTTCATCGCCTGCCTGACTTCGTCTACTTCGATCACTCCATCCACGTGAACAAGGGCGTGGGGTGCGAGACCTGCCACGGTCGCGTCGACCAGATGGCCTCTATCGAGCAGGTGGCGCCGCTTCTCATGAGCTGGTGCCTCGAGTGTCACCGCAACCCCGCGCCGAACCTTCGCCCGCTCGACCAGGTCACCACCATGGGGTGGAAAGCCGTGAGTGATTCCGGTCCGCAGGGCGAGGAATTGATGAAGGCCTACGACGTCCACACGCGGACGAGCTGCACCACATGTCATCGCTGAGGCGGAGCATGAGCTCGAGAAACGGCGGCGCGCCGGGAGGTTCCCCGGAACACAAGGCGCTCCCCATCTACGGTCAGTCTGGGATGGGCGGGCCGCCTGCGGCCGACGGCCGTCGCCTGTGGCGCAGCCTCGCCGACCTCTCCGCTCCCCGCTCTCCGTCGCCGGAGTTCGCGCAGGGGGCCGACGAGCCGCCCAAGGGTCTCTCGCGCCGATCCTTCCTCCAGATCCTGGGTGCCTCGGCGGCGCTGGCCTCGCAAAGCGCGTGCAGACCCTCCCGCCAGAGGATCATCCCCTACGTGCAGCCGCCCGAGAAGGCGCTCGCACCGGGCACGCCCCTGCACTACGCGACCGCCCTGTCCCTGGGTGGCTATGCCACCGGGGTGCTCGTCACCGTCCACGACGGGCGTCCCACCAAGGTGGAGGGCAACCCTGACCACCCTGCCAGTCTCGGGGGAGCGGGGAACTTCGAGCTCGCCACGTTGCTCGATCTGTACGATCCCCGTCGCGCCAAGGGCTTCCGGAAGGGACAGTCGCCTCTTGCCTATCGGAGCGTGTTGCGCGAGCTCTCGGCCCTGGCTGCGAGCCATCAGGGCAACGAGGGCGCGGGGCTCCGGTTCCTCACGCCAGGCACCGCCTCTCCGCTTTTCAAGGACCTGCAGCGGCGGATCCTCATGCGCTTCCCTGCCGCTCGCTTCTACGCCTACGAGAGTCTCTCCGACGATGCGGTCCGGGAAGGTGGGCGGCTCGCATTCGGTCGCGTGCTCCTGCCCCGTCACAGGCTCGGTGCGGCCAGGGTCATCCTCGCGCTCGACTCTGACTTTCTCGCCATCGGTCCCGAGTCTCTGCGGCTGGCGCGCGAGTTTGCCGAGCATCGCGAGGGCGGACCGGACCTGAGCAGGCTCTACGTCGCGGAGGCGCAGTTCTCGGTCACCGGTGCCTGCGCCGACCATCGCTTCCGGATGAAGCCGTCCGAGGTTCTCCTCTTCGGCTGGGCGGTGGCGGCGCGACTCGCCTCCAAGCCCGGACTGTCGGACCTCGCGGCGCTCGGGCCTGCTCCCGCCCTGCCGGAGGGCAGGGTGAGGGAGGCGGCGGCGGTGGCGGATGACCTCGCCCGCGCTCGCGGGCGCTCGCTCGTGATGGCGGGCCCCGGGCAGCCGCCGGCGGTTCATGCCCTCGTCCACGCCTTGAACGCCGCGCTCGGGAACAGCGGCAGGACGGTGGAATACGCCGCTCCAGCGTTCGAGGGCGCGACCGGGCCGAGCGCGCTGCGCGAACTCGCCGGCGAGCTCGAGGCGGGCAAGGTGGATACCCTCGTGGTGACCGCCTCCAACCCGGTCTACTGCGCGCCTGCGACCATCGATCTCGGCACCCTCCTCGGTCGAGCCAGAAACTCCATCTATCTCGGGTACCGCGACGACGAGACCGCGGTGCGCTCGAGCTGGGGGTTGGCGGCATCGCATCCCTTCGAGGCCTGGGGCGATTCGGGTGCCTACGACGGGACGATCTCCATCGTGCAGCCCCTCATCCAGCCACTCTTCGAGAGTCTCTCCGAGGTGGAGCTCATCGCGGCATTCATCGATCTCGCGGAGCAGGGTGGCCACCGGATCCTGGAGGAGTACTGGCGCCGCCGTGCTCCCGGGTTCGATTTCGAGCGGCGTTGGGAGGGATGGCTCGGGCGCGGTCTCGTGCCCGCCACCGCGATCGGTGCCGAGCGTGCGACGCCCCGTTTCGACCGGATCGCGCAGGAGGTGGGGAGATCGAGCGCGAGCTCGACCCCGCTCGAGGCGAATTTCGTCCCCGACTACAAGATGTACGACGGGCGCTTCGGCGAGAACGCCTGGCTGCAGGAGCTCCCGAATCCGGTGAGCAAGATCACGTGGGACAACGCTGCCTATCTGTCGCCCAAGACTGCCCGGGAACTCGGGCTCGAGGACGGTGCGCGCGTGGAGCTGCGCCTCGCGGGCCGAACGGTGGCAGGGGCCGTCTCGATCCTGCCCGGCCACGCGGACGGTGCGTTGACCCTGCCGCTCGGCTACGGCCGGCACCGGGCGGGGCCGGTCGGCACCGGCGTCGGCTTCGACGCGGGCGCGCTGCGGGGATGGGAGGGGGCCTGGTTCGCGCCCGGCCTCTCCGTTGCTCCGCTGGGCTCGCGGCACCAGTTCGCGCTCACCCAGGAGCACTTCTCGATGGAGGGGCGCGAGATCGCGCTCTGCTTCGATGCCCAGGCGTGGCGCCCGGAGCGCGTGGAGCACCTCAAGGGCCCCGTCGTGACGCTGCAAAAGCCCGTCGACTACCAGGGCGCGCAGTACCGCTGGGGCATGGCGATCGACCTCTCCCGGTGCATTGGTTGCAACGCCTGTGCCACCGCCTGCCAGGCCGAGAACAACATCCCGGTGGTCGGCAAGGAGCAGGTGCTGCGCAGGCGGGAGATGAACTGGATGCGCGTGGACCGGTACTTCTCGGGGTCTCCCGACAACCCGCAACTCATCGCGCAGCCAGTTGCCTGCCAGCACTGCGAGGCGGCTCCCTGCGAGTACGTCTGCCCGGTGAACGCGACGGTCCACTCCGACGAGGGGCTGAACGAGATGGTGTACAACCGGTGCGTCGGCACCCGGTATTGCTCGAACAACTGCCCCTACAAGGTTCGCCGGTTCAACTTCCTCGACTACCGGGGGGAAATGTCCCCCACGGAGAAGATGGCGATGAACCCGGACGTCACGGTCCGCACCCGGGGCGTCATGGAGAAGTGCACCTACTGCGTGCAGCGCATCGAGCGGGCGCGCATCCGGGCGCGCGTCGAGGGACGCAACATCAAGGAAGGTGACTTCACGACCGCCTGCGCGCAGGCGTGTCCGGCGCGCGCGATCGCCTTCGGCAACCTCAACGACCCCAATTCCCGGGTTTCCCAGCTGCACCGGGAGAGGCGGCGCTATGACCTGTTGCACGAGGCCGGCACGCGTCCCCGTACCGTCTACCTGGTGCGAATCAGGAACCCCAACCCCGAGCTGACATGAGCGTCACCACGCGAGAAATCGCCCCGGACCTCGATGCGCTGCAGGGCGCTCCCGTCCTCGTGGGGAGGCCGGACGATCAGCAGATCACGAATGACCTCTTCCAGCCGGTGTGGCAGGCCACTCGCCGCGGCTGGCTGGCCCTGCTCGGGATCGCCATTTCCCTGACCGGGCTGCTCTTCTTTGCGGCGACCTACACCTTCGTGGTGGGCATCGGAGCCTGGGGCAACAACATCCCGGTCGCCTGGGCCTTCGGGATCATCAACTTCGTGTGGTGGATCGGGATCGGCCACGCCGGGACGCTCATCAGCGCCATCCTTCTCCTCTTCCAGCAGAAGTGGCGCACCTCCATCAATCGGTTCGCCGAGGCGATGACGCTCTTCGCCGTGATGCAGGCGGCCATGTTCCCCGTCCTGCATCTGGGGCGTCCCTGGTTCGCCTTCTGGCTCTTCCCCTATCCGTCCGCGCTCGGCGTCTGGCCCCAGTTCAAGAGCGCCCTCATGTGGGACGTGTTTGCCGTCTCGACCTACTTCACCGTCTCGCTCCTGTTCTGGTATGTGGGGCTCTTGCCAGACCTCGCCTCGCTCCGGGATTCCTCGCGGAGCCGGGCCGCCCGCATCGCCTACGGGATCTTCGCGCTCGGCTGGCGCGGGTCGGCCCGCCACTGGCGGCACTACCGGATCGCCTATCTTCTTCTCGCGGGCCTGGCGACGCCGCTCGTGCTGTCGGTGCACACCATCGTCTCCTTCGACTTCGCGATCTCCCAGCTGCCCGGCTGGCACACCACCATCTTCCCCCCCTACTTCGTGGCCGGCGCCATCTTCTCGGGATTCGCGATGGTGCTCACGCTCATCATCCCGGCGCGCAAGGTCTTCCATTTCGAGCACGTCATCACCCAGCGCCACCTCGAGAACATGGCCAAGGTGCTGCTGGCGACGGGGCTCATGGTCTCCTATGGCTACCTCGTCGAACACTTCATCGCCTGGTACTCGGGGAACAAGCTCGAGGCCTTCGCCTTCTTTCAGACTCGCGAGCACGGACCCTACGCGCCCGTCTACTGGCTCATGATCGCCTGCAACGTGGTCGTTCCCCAGATCTTCTGGTGGAGGCGGGCGCGCCGGAGCATCGTCCTGCTGTGGATCGCCTCCATCCTCGTCAACGTGGGCATGTGGACGGAGCGCTTCGTCATCATCGTCACGTCCTTGCACCGCGACTGGCTTCCGTCGAGCTGGGCCAACTATCGCCCGACCTGGGTCGACTGGTCGATCCTCTCCGGGACCATCGGCTTCTTTGGCTTTCTCTTCCTGCTCTTCCTGCGATTCGTGCCGTCGGTGTCGGCGAGCGAGGTGAAGGAGCTGCGGCGCGAGCTCGAGCACGAGGGGCACTCTCTTGACGCTGCTGCGTCGACCCACGGGAGCTAGCGATGGCGAAGACAGGCTACGTGCTCGCCGAGTTCGAGAAGGAAGGGGGACTCCTCGCCGCAGCGGCCCGGCTTCGCGAGCTCGGCCATCGCCGGCTCGACATCCACTCGCCGGTTCCCCTGCACGGCGCCGACGAGGCGCTCGGACTGCGCAAGTCGCCGGTGCCGCTCATCGCGCTCATTGCCGGCGTCTCCGGAGCCGTCGGCGGGTACCTCATGCAGTGGTGGATGAACGCGGTGGACTTTCCCATCAACGTGGGCAACCGCGGTTTGCACAGCCCGCCCACCAACATCCCCATCACCTTCGAGTGCGGCGTGCTTGCCGCCTCGCTCGCCATCGTTTTCGGGCTCTTCGCGCTGTGCGGCTTCCCGCGCACCCACCACCCGGTCTTCGAGGTGGAGGGGTTCCGCACCGCCTCGATGGGCGCGCTCTGGCTGTCGGCCGAGGTGAACCAGGGCGACGAGGAGGCGGTGGCGGGGGAGCTCGAGAAACTGGGCGCGCGGCAAGTCTCGCGCGTGGGAGCGAACCCGTGACGCGCGGCGCGCTCTTCTGCTGTGCCACCATCGCGCTCGTCGCGCTCGGCGGGTGCGAGCAGCTCGACCCGATGATCACGCAGCAGAAGGTGAAACCCTATCGGCAGAGCGACTTCTGGCCGGACGGTGTGTCCATGAGGGCGCCGCAGCGAGGCACGCTCGCGCGCGAGGACATCATCGATCCCGAGGTGGCGAGCGGCCGCAACGCGGATGGCAGCGTGCTCACGAGGATCCCCCTCCCGGTCACCCGGGAGTTCCTGGCGCGGGGCCGGCAGCGCTTCGACATCAACTGCGCGGTCTGTCACGGCTATCTGGCGGACGGGGTGAGCCTCGTCGCGCGCAACATGTCGCTGCGGCCGCCGCCTTCCCTGCTCGCGCGCGCGCACCAGCCCGACGGCTGGTACTTCCAGGTCATGTCGGAGGGCTTTGGGCTCATGCCCTCCTACGCCAGCGTGCTCG
>Ga0335080_10009465_pt1 | contig 10179 bp, 6 predicted proteins | sample Lox_Sample_34_FD_206720 | JGI IMG/M metagenome (GOLD analysis project Ga0335080, IMG submission 206720) | Soil microbial communities from Loxahatchee National Wildlife Refuge, Florida, United States - Lox_Sample_3.4 | ecosystem: Environmental > Terrestrial > Soil > Wetlands | place: USA: Florida... | reverse complement strand
CACCGCGACCTTGCGCCCCTTCGCCGGCCAGGTGATCGGGATGTCGGCGCCCCAGCCCGACTGATGCGGCGCGACGTCGAACTCCTGCGTCGTCGTGAACGGCTCCCGCGCGCCGATGACGTCCACGGCGATCGTGACCCGCATGCGCCCTCCGTTCAGAAGATCGAGCGTCGAAGCGAGCGCCGCCAGGTCCGCGTCCACGTGCAGCACGCCGGTGAGCTGTTTGCCGTTCTTCGCGACGCCGTCGATGGCCAGTTTGATCGGGAAGCCGCCCTGCGGCGGCGGCTCGTTCAGCGCGCGGACCGTCATGCCCGACGCGACCGAGTCCGGAGTCCCCTCGGTCATGTACCCGGGACTGCGGATGGTCAGCCCTTCTCGAAGGCTCGTCACCTTCAGGCTGTGGATCTTTCCGTCGGTCGGGTGCTCGGAGCGGAACGAGACGACGTAGGCGCTGTCGTAGGCGTTGAGCGCCGACGGCAGCTGACCCGCCGACGTGACGACCTCGCCTCCCGTCGTCTCGGCGATCGCGCGCAGCGGCGAGACCGGGCTCGCAAAAAGCGGAATCGTCCCTCGGTTCGCCTGGAATCCGTCGTGCGAGGACGACGACGCGTCGGAAACCTCCATCAGGTTCCCGCCCAGCGAGATCGGGACGGCCTGAATTCCAAGGGAGGACAGCGCTTTCGCCGCGAGCCCCGTCAACTCGCCTCCGCGGGGTCCGAACTCGACGGGCAGCTCCTGCTCCAGTTGCTGGGGCGTCTTGGTCTCGACGCAGAGAACCGGCCGCGGGCGCGTTTCCGTCTCTCGGATGACCTGTAAGTAGGTCTGCGTGACGTCCAGGTCGTAGCCATCCGAAGTGAAGTAGACGACGTCCGGGTGCTGGCCGCCGAGCGAGACGGCCCACCGGACGAGTCGCTCGAGAGAGTCCTGGATGATCCGAAGCTCCTGCTCCGCGGCGTTCCGCACCGTCATCTCGAAGTTCGGGCAGGGGTCGTTGCGCATGTGGTCGACCGCCTGGCGGCGCACGATCCGGAGATCGCTCTTGCCCGCCACCGCACGCCGCAGATCCTGCAGCCCGCGGCGCACGACCTGCGGATCGCGGCTGGCCTCGAGAAACTGATGGGGGAGGGGATCGGCGACGACGATCTCGAGCGGACCGTTCGCCAGGATGGCGTCCAGGCTCTTCTCGAATGTCCCGGCGGCGCGGCCGACCGAGCCGGGATCGAGCATGGTCGCGTCGACGTAAAGGTGCTGCGGGATGCCGTTCGAGCGGGGCGCCCCGAGAGCGGACGACGGCAGCGGAGTCTTCGGTAAGGGCTCGGCCGCGGCCGGAACGGCGGGCGGCGCCGGTCTCGCGGGATCGACGCCGAGGACGCGCATCGGTTTGCCGTCCTCGAGAATCTGGAGATCCTCCGCGCCCGGCGCCGGAGACGGAGGCTTGCCGTCACGGTCGGTGATGCGGACGAGAATCGTGCGGACGTTGACCTCGACCCGTTCGACGAAGGGCTTCTCCGGAGCCGTCTGGGCGGGAGCGCCGTCCGCCAGGAGTGCGAGGATTGCGGCCGCCGCCGGGGCACGAGAAAAACGCTTCCGCACGCCGGGGAGCCTAGCAGAGGACGCCGAAATCTACGTCGTTTCCGCCCGGCTCCAGAAGCTCCGGAGCACCGAGTCCACCTCGGAGTCGTGATCGATGACCGTGGCCGGCGGCATCGCGCGGGGCCGCGTCGGCGTCGTGCGCCGGCGTTCTCTCTCGGCGAGCGCGGCGGCCTCGGCGTGCTGGATGCTCTGCGGTCCGAGACGCTCGGCCAGGACCTGCGAGAGGGCGAAACTCGAGGGGGAGTATCGGCCCGCGACGATGACGCGTCCGAGCTCCCGCCGGAAGGCGCCCATCGAAGAGAAACGGAGCGACGGCTTGGAGAGGGCGCCGCGAAGGAGCTGCACGACGTCGTCGGGGAGGCCGTCGGCCTTCCGGACGGCGACGGCTTCGGGCTCGAGCGAGGGAATCCGGCCGGTCAGGAGCTCGAGCAGGATGGCGCCGACCGAATAGATGTCCGAGAGGGGCGCGACCCGGGGGCGCAGACGCTCCTCCGGAGCGACGTACGGCGCAATCCCCGCGGCGAGCGCCGGCTCCTCGAGCGTCGGGAAGATGCCGGCGGCCAGGCCGAATCCCGCCACGAAGATGTCCGCGTCGGCGCCGATCGACACGAACCCCGGCCAGACGAGTCCGTGCGCGAGCGGCCGCCCCTCGAAGGTCTTTCGGTGCGCGGCGTCGAGCGCGGCGGCGATCCGGTCCGCGATGAGGAGCGCGTGCTCCACGGCCAGTCGCGATCCGAACGAGCGGAAGCCGCTCGAGAGCACGTCGAGGGTCCAGCCGTGCGTCTCCTTCCACGCGAGGTACGGCAGCCGGTCCACCGCACCGGCCCGCTCGCCGCGCGCCGTGAACGGGGCCGAGAGGAGCGGGCGCATCTGCTCGGCGACGCCGATCGCGTCGATGAGCATCGGCGCGTCCACGTGCCGCGTATCGAAGATGCGGAGGCGGACAAATTCGCCCGAGCCCGACACGTCGATCGCGCGGAAGACGCGGCCGAGCGCGTCGCGGGAGAGCTCCGAGGTGACGAGGTAGTCGCCGAAACGGCGCGGCAGGTCCTTGGTCAGGGGTGGGGGGATCGGGAGGCGTCCGTCCGAAGGCAGCGGCGGGCGCGCCTTGCGGCGTTCCGGCCGTCCCGTCAGGATGGTCGTGTCGCCCACGTCGTTCCGCCCCCCCTCCGACGAGAAGCGTAGCAGCTCGTCGCGAGGAAGCAAGGCGAGAGGCGTCCGACTTCTCGTCTAGGGAGAAGGGCGCAGAGGCCGGCCTCCGGCGATCTCGTCGATGATCGCCAGCGCGCGCGCGACTTCCGAAACATCGTTGCCGGCGTGCGGCGAGAACCGCACGGCCCCCTCGCGCGGCGACACGATGACGCCGCGCTCCTCGAGAGCCTTCGCCATGTCGCGGGCGTCTCCGGAGGGCGGCGCGGCGGCGTAGATTCCGGAGCCGAGCGGCTCCGGCGTCACGCTCCGCCACCCGCGCGCCGAGAGGCCGTCGCGCAGCGCGGCCGCCGCCGCGAGATTCCTTTCGCGCACGGTCTCGATCCCCATCTCCGCGAGCAGGTCGAGCGCCGCCGACAGGCCCGCGAGGTTGCCCGTCGGCAGGGTCCCCGGCTCGTACCGTCGCGCGCCCGACCAGCGCTCGAGCCGGTAGTCGAGGTAGCGCGCGCCGGTCCGGACGTTCCACCAGCCCGCGGCGGGGGCCGGCACCTTCTCTCTCGCACTCTCGGCCACGTAGAAGATCGCGCCGCCCTCGAGGCCGTAGAGCCACTTGTGCGCGTCGGCCGCGAGGACGTCGACACCGGCGCGGCGCACGTCGATCGGCAGCTGTCCCAGGCCCTGAATCCCGTCGACGACGAAAAGGATGCCGCGCGCGCGGCAGAAAGCGCCGATCTCCTCGAGGGGATAGACGTAACCGTTGTGGAAGGCGACCCAGGAGACCGCGAGAACGCGCGTCCGCGCGTCGACCTGCTCCTCGAGATCGGACAGGGCGACGCGGCCGTCCCGGTTCTTCGCCATGCGGCACGCGACGCCGCGCGCCTCGAGCGCCATCCAGGGATAGGCGTTGGACGGGAACTCCATGTCGTCCGTGACGACGTTGTCACCGGGCTTCCACGGGAAATTCTGCGCGGCGAGATTCAGTCCCCAGCTCGTGTTCGGGAGGAACGCGATCTCGTCGTGCGACGCTCCGAGAAGGCGGGCCCCCTTCTCACGGGTCGCGTCGATGAGGCGGTACCAGTCGCGCCAGCGGGCGGCGCCGTGGTCGCGCACGTCCGCGAGGTGCGCCGCGGCGGCGTCGGCGACGCGGCGGGGCAGCGGGGCGACGGCCGCGTGGTTGAAGTAGAGGAGATTGCGGCGGACCGGGAACTCGCGGTCGAGGCTCGCGGGCGAGAAGTCGAAGCCGGTCACTTCCAGGTGATCGCTCGGGCGCGCGCGAGGAGATCGAAGTACTCGCCGACCTCCTCGACGGGCACGGGCTCGTAACGTCCCGCGAGCACGTCGCGGATCTGCGCGACCGTGCGCGCGCCGTCGGCCAGGTTGAACGCCTCGTACGAGAGGACGCCGCCCTCCGGCCGGTTCGTCAGGCGGGTGTCGAGGCTCGCGCCGGCGGAGGCGGTCGGCCCGGTCGCGGTCCGGCCGAGCGCGTCGGCGACGTAATCGAAGTAGTAGACGCTGAGGGGACCCCGGATCTCGGGGTTGCGGACGGGCACGCGGGCATCCGCGCCGGGCGCCGCGGGAGGCCGGACGAGGGACGCCATCTGTTCGAGGCGCTCGTCTTCGCGCGCGACCGCCGAGGACGTCGCCGGCCACATCGTCGCGATCGACCGGAGGGTTTCCCGCTCCGTCTCGATCGCCTCGTGCGCCGCGAGCAGGCCGTCGCGCGAGTCGTCGGCCTGCGCCATGGAGACCCGCGCCTCGCACTGCGCGCGCGCCGTGCGGAGCAGGCGCGGCGCCTCGGCGTCGGGCAGCGCCGCGAGCGTCCAGGCGATCCCGGCGCCGAGATAGGCCACGCGGCCGAGCTTGGTCGCGTCGAGGTTCTCGGGCTGGTCCTTGTTCGTGTGGATCGTGACGTCGGGCCAGTCGTGGAAGTAGACAATCGGCACGCCGAAGCTCGCCTCTTCGAAGACCTCGTGATCGCTGCCCATCTCGAGCGCGCGCATGTCTGCGAGGAGCGGTTCCCGCGAGCCGGGCAGCCAGACGAGCCCGGCATACGGATCGCCGCCCCGCTCGGCGTACCGCCGCGAGGCGTCGACGACGTGCTCGAGCCAGACCGCGGCGATCTCGCTCGCGACGTGCGGCCGCGAGCCGGCCGCGCGCGAGACGTGGAACGTGCCCTTCGTCGTCGCGAGAAGTCCGCCGACCATGTCCATGTGGATGCCGGCGGCGAGGCGCTTCACGACCTCGGGATGCCGCACGAGATACGCCTCCGAGCCGGCGATCTCCGGCAGCCAGAGGAATCGGATCGTGCGGCGCGGCGCCGGCAGCGTCTTCCGGGCGATCGCCGCGCGGAGAGCCCGCGCGACCTCGAAGATCGCCGCGCTGCCGGACGCGTTGTCGTTGGCGCCGGCCGATTCGTGGCAGAGGTGCGCCGTCAGGACGATCTCCCCGGCCGCCGCATCCGATCCCGGGATCGTCGCGACGACGACGTCGTAGGTCGCCGGAACCATCTTCGCGGCGACGCGCGCGTGGAAAACGATCTTCTCGCCGGCCGCAAGGCGCTCGCGGTAACGCGCGGCCTGGCGCCTGGACAACATGAAAGCGAATTTGTTGTCGAGGGCGTACGGCGAGAGGTGCCCCCAGCGCACGAGGTCGCGGTCGTCCCCCGACCAGGCCGTCGTCTGGTTGGGGAAATCCGACAGGAACCCCGCCGCGCCGCGCTCCTTGCATGCGAGGCGCATCACCGACGGCAGGTCACCGTCGGCGAGGACGATCTTGCCGGCGACGTTCTTGCCCTCGTAGCTCTTCGGGTTCGTGCCCGCGCCGGCGTCCACGAGCTCCGCGGTCGCGTCCGCGTCCTGGCTGTAGTCGGCGAGCGCCACCGGCAGCTCTGGGAACGATTCGACGAGGCCGGGCTGCGGCGAGACCTCCTCGAGCGACGCGGTGACCGGGTTCCACCCGGAATAGCTGACGAAGTGCGCGTACTTCGTCTTGCCGTCGGCCGGGAAATGCTCGACCGCGGCGTCGGCGAGACCCGCCGCGAGGAGCTTTTTCTTCATGTGCTCCGCCGCGGCCGCGAAGCCGGGCGAGCCGTGGACTCGATGAAAGCGCGAGAGCTCGCGGACCGTCTCGAGCGTCGCGTTGCCGTCGATCTCGGCCCGGATCGCCGCCGGGACCTCGTCGGGCCAGAAGGGGATCGTGCGCGTCTGCGCCGTCCGTACGAGAGAGGGCGCGGCGAGACCCGCGATGAGAAGGATCGGGCGAAGTCTCACGATTCCTCGAGCTCCCTTCTCGCGATGGTGGCCGGCGACAGCCCGGATGTCGCGCGCCGAGTCCCGCTCTACTGGCTCGCCGTGAACCCGACCGCGGCGGCGGTTTTCTCCCACGCCATCACGAGTTTTCCGGAGTTCTCGGTGACGTCCGCGAAACCGATGGTGAACTGATCGACGGAGACCTGCGGGGTGAGCATCGTCATGGGGACCCGGACGATGTCGTACTTCTTGTCGTAGTTGTACGCTCCCCAGGTCGCGACTTTCTCCTCCTCGTTATAGCTTCGCTGATACGGCTGGTTGGAAACGATCAGCGTCCAGCCGGTCTCCTTGAGGTCGACGAAAAGCGAATACTCCCCGGGCTCGATCCTCTTTCCGCCGATCACGAGGGCGGCGTCGGTCTTCAGGCGCGTCGTCTCGTTGGCTCCCGCCCTCCAGACCGGCGCGCCGGCACAGGCCGCCTTTCCGTAGTCGGGGCCCTTGCCGAAGATGTTCGTGCGGGTGCGCAGGATCGGGCGTCCATAGCGCACCTCGATCCACTTGCCGTCGGTGTAGTTGCGCCTCTCGGGATCTCCGCTCCACTTGCCCAGCACCTGCGTCGCGGCGGTCCCGGTCGTGCTCAGCGGCCGACTGCTTTGCGCGAGCGCCAGACCGGCGCCGACCAGGAACGTCAGAGACCCTGTCAGAAGTTTGCGGCGAACCATGGGGACCTCCTCGAGTTTCGCGCTCTTCGTGCCCGCGGGATGCGAAGCATATCGGTTTCCACCGCTTCGAACGGCGCGACGTCGAGTCTCGGCCCGCGGTCTCCTAGGCGGGCGGCGCGCCGGCGCGCTCGAGCCAGGCCTTCATCTGCTGTCGTCCGACGGCGCCCGCGTGCTGGAACGCCAGGAGGCCGCCCTTCAGCACCACGAAATTCGGGATCCCCTGGACGCCGAACTGAGCGGCGAGCTGCGGGTGCGCGTCGGTGTCCACTTTGAGGACGAGCGCGCGGCCGGCCATCTCGGCAGCGGTCGCTTCAACCTCGGGCGCGGCGACCTTGCAGGGCCCGCACCAGTCCGCCCAGAAGTCGACGAGGACGGGCACCTTCGCTCCGCCGGTGATCTCGCGGAAGAGTTCCGGATCGGCCGCGATCGGCTTTCCGACCGGCGAGATCTTGGTCTTGCAGCCGCCGCAGCGTCCCTCGTCGGCCAGGCGGTCGGCCGGAGACCGGTTCTTCTTGCCGCAGCTCGGGCAGGTCAGGATCATGGAAGGAACGAACGACTGAGGACTGAGGACTTGGGACGGAGGACCCGTGGCGATTGCCGCGCGAGTCGTCCGTCCTCGGTCCTCTGTCCTCGGTCGGCCGAGGGCGTCCCTACTTTCCGATCGTGAAGGGCACCACGCCGCCGGTCTTCTCCCAGACCATCGCGAGCTTCCCGCCGGCGTTGGTCATGTCGGCGAAGCCGATCGTGAACTGCTCCACCGAGACCTGCGGCGTGATCATTTTCATCGGCACGCGGACGACGTCGAACTTCGGGTCGTACCCGTAGGAGCCCCAGATCTTCGTCTTGTCGTTCGCGTCGTACTTTTCCTGCGTGGGCTGCGTCGAGACGATGAGCGTCCAGGCGCCTTCCTTCAGCTCCACGAACAGGTCGTACTCGCCGGGCGCGAGCTTCTTTCCGCCGATCTCGAGCGGTACCTCGGTCTTCAGCTTCGTCGAGGCGTTGGCCCCGGCGCGCCAGACGGGAGCGCCCGCGTTGACCATCTTGCCGTAGTCCGCGCCCTTTCCGAAGATGTCCGTGCGGCCGCGCAGCATCGGCCGGCTGTAGATCACCTCGATCCACTTGCCGCCCTCGTAGCGCCGCTCGCCTTCCTTGTCCGGGGCGCTCCAGGTTCCGCCGACCATCGTCGAGGCCGTTCCCGGGGGAGACGGCGCCCGCCGCTGCTCCTGCGCGAGCGCGAGGCCCGCGCACGCGAGCATCGCCAGCGCCGCCGTTCCGAGCTTCCGACCAACCATGAGAGTCCTCCTTCGCTTTTTTTGGAAGGCGAAGCATATCTCTTTCGATAAAATCCGCGCGGCCATGAGGGCGTCCTCGATTCGCGTCCGGTCCGCGTTGGTCGCCGGTGTCGCAGCGATCGCGGCGCTCTTCGCCCTCCCGGCGCGGGGCGGGCCCGGCGAGATCCGCGGCGGCGACCGCCTCGCCTACGCGCTGACCGGCGCGCGCGTGATCGCGGCTCCGGGCAAGGTATTCGATCCCGGGATCGTCGTGGTGCGCGGCGGCGTCATCGAGGCCGCCGGTCCCTCGTCTTCGACCGCGATCCCGGCCGATGCGCGCGTGATCGACCTCCACGGTCAGACGATCCACGCGGCATTCCTCGACCCGTACGTCACGGCCGACCGCCTCGCGGGCAAGAAGCCGACAGCGCCCCGGGACGAAGAGGAGGATTCTTCGGCGTCGGACGCGGGGCGCGGCGGGCCGTCGGAGTCCAACCGCGCGAACGAGCTTGTGCTCGAAGGGCTCTCGATCAAGGACCGTGTCGCCGACACCTATCGGCGCCTCGGGTTCGCGGTGGTGGCGGCGGTTCCTTCGGCCGGAATCCTGCGCGGCGCCGGCGCGGTCGTCGGCCTCGGCGACCCGGACTCGCGCGTCCTCGCGGAGAGGTTCGGACAATACGTATCGCTCGAGCCGCCGCGCCGGACGGATTTCTCGGCGGCATCGCGCCGCTCGGTCTATCCGGGGGCCCGCATGGGAGCGGTCGCGCTCGTGCGGCAGAGCCTGCTCGACTCCCTCTGGCTGCGCGACGCCGAGGCGGCGTACGCCGCGAGCCCGGCACAGCCGCGGCCGGCCTGGGACGCGGCGGCCGCGGCGCTCGTTCCGGCCGCGACGGGGAAGGAGCCGGTCGTTTTCGAAGCCACCGACGTGCTCTCGCTCTTGCGCGCCGGGCGAATCGCCCTCGAGATGAAACTCCAGACGATGTACGTCGGCGCCGGCGACGAGTACCGATTGAGGCCGCAGGTCGCGGCTCTCAAGCCGGACCTGATCCTCCGCATCGATTTCCCGAAGCCGCACCGCCTCGAGACCGAGGACGAGTGGCTCGACGTCACACTGCCGGAGCTCCGCCGCATCGACCGCGCGCCTTCGAACCCGAGGTGGCTGCGCGACGCGGGGCTCACCTTCTCCCTCACGACGCACGGCCTCGAAGATCTCGACGACTTTCCGAAGCGCGTGCGCGAGGCGATGGCCCGAGGCCTCTCGGCCGACGACGCCCTCGCCGCGCTGACGGCGATCCCGGCACGCCAGCTCGGGCTCGCCGCGCGTCTCGGCACGATCGAGGCCGGCAAGATCGCCGACCTGGCGGTCGAAACCGGCGAGCCCTTCCGCGAGGGAACGCGGGTCTCCGAGCTCTGGATCGACGGCCGGCGCTTCGAGCTGCCGGCGGCCTCGGGGAAACCGGCGGCCGCAGGCGAGAAGCCCGCGACGTCCGCCGCGGACGTGCGCCCGCTGCCCGCGCGGGACGACGGGACGCTCGCCGAGCCTTCGGCCGTCGTCGTTCGGCACGCGACGATCTGGACCGAGGGGCCGGCGGGCACGCTCACGGACGCCGACCTCGTCGTCGCGGGCGGCAAGGTCGTGGCGGTGGGGAAGAACCTGGCGGCCCCGGCCGGCGCGCTCGAGATCGACGGCCGCGGCAAGCACGTGAGCCCCGGCATCATCGACGCGCACTCGCACACGGCGATCGACGACAGCAGCAACGAGTTCACCCACAACGTGACGGCGGAGGTGCGGATTCGCGACGTGCTCGACCCGTTCGACGTCGCGATCTATCGCGAGCTCGCCGGCGGCACGACCGTCGCCAACGTTCTGCACGGCTCGGCCAACGCCATCGGCGGGCAAAGCCAGGTCGTGAAATGGCGGCGCGGCGCGGGGCCGGACGACCTGCCCTTCGTCGGCGCGCCCGAGGTCATCAAGTTCGCGCTCGGCGAGAATCCGAAGCAGTCCAACTTCCAGAACCCCCATCCGCGGTACCCCGCGACGCGCATGGGCGTCGCGGACCTGATCCGCGAACGCTTCCTCGCCGCGCGCGACTACAAGCGGCGTCAGGAGGAGTATGCGAAGGCCGCCGCGGTCAAGGGCGCGCATCCCATCCCCGTGCGGCGGGACCTGCAGCTCGAGGCGCTCGTGGAGGTGCT
>Ga0335080_10009463_pt1 | contig 10180 bp, 5 predicted proteins | sample Lox_Sample_34_FD_206720 | JGI IMG/M metagenome (GOLD analysis project Ga0335080, IMG submission 206720) | Soil microbial communities from Loxahatchee National Wildlife Refuge, Florida, United States - Lox_Sample_3.4 | ecosystem: Environmental > Terrestrial > Soil > Wetlands | place: USA: Florida... | reverse complement strand
GCGACCACGCCTCGTGGCGCGAGCGCGAGTCGGCGCTCGAGTCGAGCTGGCAGTCACAGCGCTGGAGCTTCGACGGGATCGAGCTCGAGACACGCGCGGTCGCCGCGCTGCGCTACACGACCGTCGATTCGTCGGACGCCGACCTGCACCGCCGCACGCTGCTCTCGGGGTCACTCCTGCCGCAGCTCGCCTTCTTCGGTCGCACGCTGCGCATCCTGCCCGCGCTGGGCGTCGAAGGCGCGAGCTCGAGTGCGGGCCTGGCGCGCGAGGCTGGCTTCGGAAGCCTGGTCGAGACCACGCCGCACGACCCGACCGCATGGTTGCCCTCGGTCGGCGCGATCCTCGAGGTCGCACCAGGGCTGCGACTCAAGGCGAACTGGAAGAAGGTGCTGCGCCGGCCCACGTTCACCGAGCTGTACCACCCGGACTGGAGCTTCATCCGCGGCAACCCCGAGCTCGAGCCCGAGCGCGGCTGGAACGCCGACGTCGGCTTCGAGCTCGCGAGTCACGGCGTGGGCGTGCTCGACGACTGGGGGCTCGAGATGACGCTCTTCCAGCGCGAGCTCGACCAGGGCATCGAGTGGCTCTTGAGCCGCGGCAACGCCTACATGCCGCTCAACACCGGGCGCGCGCGCGCGCTGGGTGGCGAGGCGTCGCTGCACAGCACCTGGTTCCACCGCCTGCAGCTCGCGGCGTCGTACACCTACACCGACGCGCGCTATCTCGACCGGCCGCCCGAGGACGCGGCCTTCCAGAGCGGCCAGCGCGTGGTCTTCCCGCACGTGCCCATGAACTCGCTGAGCGCCAACGCGGGGCTCGAGCTGGACGTGCTGCGGCCCTGGGCCGAGCTCCGCTACGACAGTGAGTTCGCCTACCGCGCCGGACAGATCCAGCCGCTGGCTCCCGCCAGCTTCCAGGTCGACGCCGGAGTCATCCTGCGGCCGAGCCGGATTCCGCGGCTGTCGTTCCTGCCCGATGCGCTGGCGCTCTCGCTCGAGGCCGACAACCTGACTCACGAGCAGCGCAGCGACTCGCTGGGCCAGCCGCTGTCCAAACAGACGCTGTGGATCTTCCGGATCCGAGGAGCGACGCCGTGATCGGCCTGTTGCTGGCAGTCACGCTCTCGGTCGGCGGGAACGACACGTTCGTGTTCGGCACCACCGCGCCGCCCGCCCTGGAAGTCAATCCGCAGAACCCCGACCGCGCCTTCCTCGCCGACTCCGAGACCGAGCCCGGCGTGTTCCAGCTCCGGGTCGCGTCGGGTCAGTCGATCGTGCTCATGGGCTCCTCGTACGCGCTGGCCGGGAACCTGAACTGCACCGAGTCGGCGCCGTTCACGACGCCGCGCATCGGCGGCTTCTGGCTCGAGCCGACCGGCCCCACGCGCGGCTGGATCAACACCTCGAGCTGCGAGCTGGCGGTGCCTTTCAACTACGCGACCGGCGCGGGAGTCACGCTCAGCTACTCGGGCTCGAACCGCAGCGCGGTCCCGACCAAGCAGACGATCAGCGGCGCGTTCACGCGCTACCAGAACGGCGGCGGCGGCGCGTCGATCGCCTCGTTCAAGACCAACTTCACCAGCGCCGTCGTGCGCGCGGGCAACCGGCTGGTCGTCGCCACGTCGAACCTGCAGCAGGGCGGCTCGAACCCGATCTACAACCCCGGCACGCTGCTCTTCTTCTCGATCGACGACTCGGCCACGCCGCCGGCGGTCGCGCCCGCCACGCCGTTCTTCGCGCTGACCTCCGATCCCAACCCGATCGGGCTCGCGCTGCTGCCGGGCGGGCGCGTGGCAGTCACGAACGCCGGCATCTTCGACGCCTCGTTCCCGCCGCAGGTCACCGGGCAGGGCTCGATCGACGTGATCGAGCCCGCGAGCGGGGCGCTGGTCGCTTCGATTCCGCTGGGCGCGGGCAATCCGACCGGCGCGCTCGAGCTCGACCCCAGCGGCGCGGTCGGAATCACCGGCTCGACCACCTTCCGCCGCATCTACGCCGTCGACGTGCGCGGGCTCGAGTCACTGCCGGAGGCGCCGGTCGACGCGCGGCTGCAGCGCCCTTCGTGCAACGACTCACAAGCCGCGAGCGCCGGCGGCGTGCCCTGCCTGCGCTCGCGCGTGATCCGCGGAGGCGCGAACGCGCTGCTGCTGCCGCCACCGCCCGGCGCGAGCGGCGTCTACTCCTACGTGCCCCAGGTGCGCTTCGCAGCCAGCGGCGACTTCGCGGTGGCCACCTCCTACAACGACGGCGGCATGGCCTTCGCCGCCTTCGACCCGCGCAACCTCGGGCGCAAGCACCCCCTGCTCGGCTCGCGCTTCGGCGCCGCGGAGACACTCGCCGCCACGGGCTCGGCCGGCGTGATCGGGCAGGAGTGCTGCCCGGGCCCGCTGCTCCTGCGCGCGACCGGCAGCTCGGGACTCACCACCACCGACGCGCTGTTCGTGACCGCGAGCCCGAACTCGTACGTGGTGCGCGGTCACCTGGGCGGCAGCCTGTCGGCCGCGGCCGGCGGCGACGCCGACGGCGACGGGGTGGAAGACGCGCTCGACGTCTGCCCGCTGCGCGCCGACCCCGCGCAGAGCGACACGGGCGGCGTCGGCAGCGCCGCCCCGCCCGACGGCGTGGGCGACGCCTGTCAGTGCGGAGACGTCTCGAACGACGGCCGGGTCGACGCGGCCGACACGCTCGCGCTGCGGCAGTCTCTCGCCAGCCCCGGGGCCGCGCTCGCGGCACCCCAGAAGTGCAACGTGAGCTCCGAGGCGGGCGGCGGTTGTGACGTCCTGGCCGCGACCTTGCTGCGCCGGGCGCTCGCCGGCGCGGCGCCGGGAATCGGCTTCGGCTGCGAGCTCCAGTAGACTCCGCGCATGTCTTTGGTGAGACAGCTCGCCGGCGTGCCGGCGATCGAGCGGGCGCTCCACGCGGGCGAGGACGTGCGCCTGATCCTGGTCGCCGACGACGCCCGTTCGCCCCAGCTGCGCGAGCTCGTGGCGCGCGCGAGTGACCGCGGCATCGCGGTCCGCACCGCCACGCGCAACGTGCTGGCGCGGCTCTCGATTCCCCGCCCGGCCGAGGAGGCCCTGGCGCTGGTCGGGCGCGACCCGGCGGCGACGCTCGAGCAGTCACTGGCGCGCGGCGGCGCCTTCTGGCTGCTGGTCGGCGTGGCCTATCCCGGCAACGTGGGCATGGTGATTCGCACCGCCGAGGTCTCGGGCGCCGACGCGATCGCGATCGACGGCGACTTCGACCACGAGGCCAAGCGCGCGGCGCTGCGCGCTTCGATGCGCGCCGACAAGTTCATGCCCGTGCTGTGGACGGCGGCCAGCGAGGTGCTCGACCGGGCAAAGTCGCTCGGTCACCGCGTGCTCGCGATCGACGAGGCCGGCGCGGCGACTCACTTCGCGACCGACCTGACCGGCCCCTGTGTCTTCGTGGTCGGCGGCGAGAACGGCGGCATTCCGCCGGCCGTGCTGGCCCGCTGCGAGCAGCGCCTGCGCGTGCCGATGGCCGGGTTCATTCCCTGCTACAACCTGCAGGCCGCGGTGTCCGCGGTCGCGATCGAGCGGCTGCGCCAGAGCGGGGGCGGAGCCGAGCCATGAGCGCGTTCTTAGACTCGGCTCAGGAGCTTCGAATGGCTCGCACCTGCCCACCCTCCCTTGCTACCAAGCGGCGATGAGCGGCGTCGGGGGACAGAGCCTGGCTCCGGAGGTGTCGCTCGTCGTGCCCACGCTCGACGAGGCGGAGAACATCGACCTCTTGCTCGAGCAGATCTTCGCGCTGGGCGAGCAGATGCCGCCGTTCGAAGTGATCGTCGTCGACGACGACTCCAAGGACGGCACCGCCCGGCGCGCACGCGCCTGGGGCGCGCACCACCCGGTGCAGGTGATCGAGCGCCGCGGCGCGCGCGGCCTGGCCAGCGCCGTGGTCGACGGCGCGCGCGCGGCGCGCGGCGAGATCGTGGTGGTGCTCGACGCCGACCTCTCGCACCCGGTGAGCGTGATTCCGGATCTGGTGCGGCCGCTGCGCGCCGGCGCGGCCGACGTCGCGATCGGCAGCCGGCACGTGCGCGGCGGCGCGACTCACGGCTGGCCCGCGTACCGCAAGTGGGTGTCTCGCGTCGCCGCGCTCATGGCCTGGCCGATCGTGTCCGTGAGTGACCCGATGGCGGGCTTCTTCGCCACGCGCAAGAGCGAGCTGCTGGCGCTGGCCGATCCGGCGAGTGGACAGCTCGCCGGCTTCAAGATCCTGCTCGAGCTGCTCGCGCACGGCGGCTCCCGGCTGCGCAGCGTCGAGGTGCCGATCCAGTTCGTCGACCGCCGGCACGGAAAGTCGAAGCTCGGAGCCCGGCAGGTGCGCGAGTATCTGTGGCGCCTGGCCGCGCTGGCCGGTGCAGAGATCACGACGGCGCGAGCGCGCCGCCTGTTCGGCGCGCTGTGCGCCGCGGCACTGCTCGACGTCGTGCTCTTCGCGTTCCTACGCGCGGCGGGCGCCGCGCTCAGCAGCGCGCACCTGGCGAGCGGCGGCGTGGCAGCCGCCGCGGTCTTCGGGCTGCGTCGCCGCGACCTGTCGGGTGCGCCGGCGCTGCGCTTCGCGGCGATCAGCGTGCTGGCGCTGCTCTGGCGCGGCGGCGCGCTGCAGAGTCTGTTGCGCAACACCCCGCTCGACGTGCTGCCCGCGTTCGCGCTCGCGTGTGGGTTCGCGCTGGCGGGGAGCTGCGCCGCGAGCGCGCTGTTCGTGTTCGCGCCGGTGCGACCGCCCGAGCAGCGCGCCCAGGCGTTCCGGATCGGCTGTCTCGCGGTCGCCGCCTATCTATTCCTGCTGCGCGCGGCGTACGCGGGCGCGATCGAGCTCCTGCCCGAGGAGGCGTACTACTGGAGCTACGCGCAGCACCTGGATCTCTCCTATCTCGACCACCCACCGCTGGTTGCCTGGCTGATCTCGCTGGGCGGCGTGCTGTTCGGTCACAGTGAGTGGGCGGTGCGGATCGGCGCCATGGCCTGCGCGCTGGTCACGGCCGGCTTCTGCGCGGCGCTGACTGCGCGCTGGTTCGACCGCACCGCGGCGACGGCGGCGATCGCGCTGGTGGCCGCGCTGCCGTTCTGGTTCACCACCGGCGTGCTGATGACTCCCGACGCGCCGCTGACCGCGGCCTGGGCCGGCGCGCTCTTCTTCTTCTGGCTGGCGCTGGTCGAGGAGCGCCCGCGCGCCTGGTGGGGCGTCGGCGCGTGCATGGGCGTGGGCCTGCTCGCGAAGTACACGATCGCGCTGCTCGCCGGCGGGGCGCTCTTGTTCCTGCTGACGGACGCGCGGGCGCGCGCGGCGCTGCGGCGGCCGGAGCCCTATCTCGCGGTCGCGCTCGCCGCCGCGCTGTTCGCGCCGGTGCTGTTCTGGAACTACCGCCACGAGTGGGCGTCGTTCGTGTTCCAGAGCGGCCGCCGGCTCAGCGCGCCGCCCGCGTTCGGGTTGCACCGGCTCGTGGGCAGCGTGCTCGTGCTGCTGAGCCCGGCGGTGGTGTGGGCGCTGTTCTCGCTGCGCAACGGCGGCGTCCGGCGCGAGCTCGATGCCGACACACGCGAGCCCGAGAGGGCGCGCCACTGGCGCTTCGCGGCGCTGTGCGCGCTCGTCCCGCTGGCCGTCTTCGTCGCGTTCTCGCTCGCGCACGTGCCGAAGGTGAACTGGACCGGGCCGCTCTGGCTCTCGCTCCTGCCCGCGACCGCGGCGCTGTTCGCGCTGGGCCAGGAGTCACCCGAGATCCCCCTCGGCGGCGCGCAGCGCCTGGCGGCGCCGAGTCTCTGGTTCGCGCTGGTCGGCTACGGTCTGGGACTGCACGCGCTGGCGCTCGGCCTGCCCGGGACGCGCTTCCCCGCCGACACGCGCTACGCCCAACACTGGCGGGCGCGCGCGGTCGCGGTCGATTCGGCGGTGAAGGCGCTGCGCGAGCGCATCGGCGAGTCACCCGTGGTGGTCGGCTTCGACCGCTACGCGACCGCGAGCCTGCTCGGCTTCTACCAGCCCGACAACGGCCCGCGCTGGCGGATCGGCGGCCCGAACCTGCTGGGCGCCGGCCCCAGCCTGATGTTCGACTACTGGACGCCGGCCGAGTCACTCGCGGGCACCACGCTTCTGTGCGTGTCGGACGATCCGCGCGACCTCGACGACATCTCGGCGCGCTACGCGGGCAAGCTCGGCGAGATCGAGAGCTCCGAGGTGCTGAGCGAGCGCGTGCTCGGCCAGCGCTTCTACTTCCGCACGCTCTACGGCTACGTGCCGGACGGTGACTCGGGCACGAAGCGGAAGAACGCGGCCGCCTCGAGGACCGCCGACTCCGGCGCCTCGAGCTCGCACATGCTGCCGAGCTCGCGAATGCCGTCGGCGGCGCGCTGGTCGAGCCCCAGCTCCTCGGGCTTGGCGGCCTTGGCCTTGCCCAGTGACTCGACGAGCTTCGACACCCACTCGGGCCGCGGCTCGCCCTTGGTGTCGAAGGCCAGCGCGCTCCAGTCGGGGCCGTCCTTGAACACGCACATCACGCCGGCGCCGCGCAGCTCTGCCGACGGCACGGTGAACATCGAAGCGCGGCCGCGGACGCCGTCCTCGAGCTCGAGCAGGAGCCCCTCGACCAGCGGGTGACCGCTGGCGAAGAACTCGAGCTCGTCCTTCTCGAGCGCCTCGACCCGGTCGAACGTGCCCAGCCAGCGGCTCTCGTCGCGCACGCCCGGAAGTGACTCGACGGTGAGCGAGGTGCCCATCTCGAGATAGTAGAGCGCGGTGCCGCCCTTCTCGACGATCTTGAGCCCGAGGTCGTTGGCGGCGCCCAGACAGAAGCGGCGCATGTGCTGCTCGAGCTCGGGCGGCACCAGCGCCAGCAGCCGTTCGGCCTGCGAGGCGTCGTAGGCGTCTCGGTAGATCACGCGCGGGATGTCGGCCACCGAGCGCGCGCGCGCGGCGTCGATCTCGGCGACCAGCGCCTCGACGTCGAGCGCTGACTCGTCGAGCTCGGCGCGCTCGATCGCGGCGCGCACGCCGGCGAGCGCCAGGTCGAGCCCCGCCGACGGGCGCGCAAACAGGTCGAGTCTCTCGTACAGGCGCGCCACGTCGGGCCGCACGTTCGCGCCGCGGAAGTAGACGATCTCGACGTCCTTGGTGCGGCCGATGCGGTCGAGCCGGCCGATGCGCTGCTCGAGCGCCACCGGGTCGCTGGGCAGGTCGAAGTGCACCATCCGGTCGCAGAACTGGAAGTTGCGCCCCTCGGCGCCCGCCTCGGTGCAGATCAGCACGGGCAGATTGGTCTCGCGGAAGCGCGCGACCTCGATGTCGCGCTGCGCCGGCGTGAGTGACTCGTGGAAGACCGCGATGTGCGTGCGCGTGGTCTGCTCGAGCTGCTTCTTCAGCTTCTCGAGCCGGTCGAGGTCGTGCACGAAGACCAGCGCTTTCTCTTTCTTGCGATGCCATTCGCGCACGTGCGCGGACAGCCACTCGCTGCGCGGGTCCTTGCGCGGATCCTTGCCGAACGCGGCCACGTCGACGGCGAGCGGGCGCCGCGGCGGTAGTCCGCCCAGGTCACTGCGGCGCACCGCGCTCGTGCACGGGAACACCGCCCCGCCCGATCCGACCGCCGCGTCGAACGCGTCGAAGCTGGCGAAGGCCTCCGGGTGGAGCAACTGCAAGAGGTGAAAGAAGCCGCGCTTGTCTGCGGACAGCGGCGTGGCCGAGAGCAGGATCGAGTGAGTCGCGTTCTTGACCAGCGGCGCGACCGCGGCGTCGAAGTGCTCGAGCGCGAGCCGGTGCGCCTCGTCCACGATCACGAGGTCGAGGTCGACGTTGCGGGCCTGGCGCGCGAGCGCCGGATCGGACGCGAGGTCCTCCATCGAGACCACGCCGAACGGGTGCACGTCGAACGGGTTGTTGCCCTCGCCGTAGTCGCGCTCGACGCTCTCGATGCGCGCCTCGTCGATCAGCACGAACACCTGGTGGAACTTGCGGTAGAGCTCGCCGAGCCATTGCACGGTGAGCGTCGACGGGGCGATCACGAGCGCGCGCTTGGCGCGGCCGGTGCGGATCAGCGCCGAGAGGATGAGACAGGCCACGATCGTCTTGCCCAGCCCGACCTCGTCGGCGAGCAGCCAGCGCACCGGGTCACTGCGCACCGCCGCCAGCGCCGTATGCAGCTGGTGCGGGAACAGCGCGATCCGTCCGCCCAGGAACGAGCCCAGCCCGCCCGCCTCGCGCAGCTTGCGCAGCTGCAGGCCCTCGATCCGGTTGCGGAACGAGCCCAGGCGATCGAGCCGGAACTGCGCCAGCCGTTCGATCGGCCCGGAGCTCTGCTCGAGGGGCCAGATCTCCTTGTCTTCGACCAGGCGCCCGTCGGCCAGCACGTAGCGTTCGCCGTCCCAGCTCGCGATACGCACCTCGGTGCTGGTCGTGAGCTCGATTGCAGGGGATCCGGGCGGCAAGATCATCGGCACGAGGCCCGCGCCCTGCGCGGCCATGGTGACTTCCCGCTCGACGGCCGGGAAATACACCACGAGATAGCGGCCCTCGACGCGCCGGACGAAGCCCACCCCTAGCTCGGGGTTGTAGGGGTGGACCAGCTTGCTGCCTTCCCTCCAGGCAGGAGTGGTCATGGAATGGGGGTGGGTAGCCCACTCGCACGGCGCTGGAAAGCCCTCCCTTGCCCCGCCGCAGGGCGCGGATTTAGGCTGGCGCACCCAGCCACGGAGTCGGCATGTCGTTCGAAGTCCCGGAGCGCGTTCGAGAGGTCCGCGAGCGGGTGCGGCGCTTCGTCGAAGAGCGCTGCTACCCGGTCGAGCGCATGCTCGAGAATCGCAGCGATGCGCGCGGGCGGGCGGTCCTGCGCCGGCTGATGAAGGCGGCGAAGGAAGAAGGCCTGTGGGCGCTCGGGCACCCCAAGGAGCTCGGCGGCGGCGGGCTGCCGTTCCTGGACTACGTGTACGTGACCGAGGTGATCGGCCGCTCCGACGTGGCCGTGCTGGCGCTCGGCACCCACTCGCTGCAGGACTCGCTGATGCTGCACGAGTTCGCCGACGCCGAGTGGCGCGACAAGTTCCTGCGCCCGCTCGTCGACGGCGATCTCCTGCCGAGCTTCGCGATGACCGAGCCGGACGTCGCCAGCTCGGATCCCACGCAGCTGCAGACGCGCGCCGTGCTCGACGGAGACAACTGGGTCATCAACGGTCACAAGTGGTTCACCACCGACGCCGACATCGCCGCTTACACCACGGTGATGTGCCGGACCGAGCCCGACGCGCAGTCACACGACGCGTTCTCGATGATCATCGTCCCGACCAACACCCCGGGCTACGAGATCGTGCGCGACGTGCGCGTGATGGGCGCGTACGGCGGGAACTGCGAGGTGAAGCTGGAGAACGTACGCGTGCCGAAGAAGAACCTGCTCGGTCCGCGCGGCGCCGGCTTCCGCATCGCGCAGCGCCGGCTGGGGCCGGCGCGCATCTTCTTCTGCATGCGCTGGCTCGGCCAGGCGCAGCGCGCGTTCGATCTCTTGTGCGAGCGGGCGAACTCGCGCGTGGCTTTCGGCAAGACACTCGGCCAGCACCAGCAGATCCAGAAGTTCGTCTTCGACAGCCTGTGCGAGATACAGGCGAGCCGGCTGCTCACCCTGGCCGCGGCGCACAAGATCGACCGCGGCGACGAGGCGCGCGTCGAGATCGGCATGATCAAGGTGTTCGCCGCGCGCGTGCTGCACGACGTGATCGACCGCGCGATCCAGGTCTACGGCGCGCGCGGAGTCACCGAGGACACGCCGCTCGAGCGCATGTACCGCAACGCGCGGCTGGCGCGGATCTCCGAGGGTCCCGACGAGGTGCACATCAGCACCACCGCGAGACGCATCTTGGCGACCTACAAGGCCGGTACTCCCTGGGACTTCCCCGAGCGCTGAGCTGGTCTGCGCCCTGGTCATCCGTCACAAATAGTTCTTGACGTCTTCTTGGTCCGACCGGTATGAATGCACTGTCGGGCCGAATCAGAACCAGAATTCGGATTCGGACCGGTAAGTTAGAAATTCCAATAAATCATCCCCAGACGGCGTCTTCGGGCAGAGGAGAATCCGCCATGGCAGCCCCCCAGCTCAGCACCCCGACCCCGCCGCTCCCCGAGCTCGTTTGGATCCGACCGCCCCAGCAGGCCCGCAGCCAGCTGACGCTGTC
>Ga0335080_10009462_pt1 | contig 10181 bp, 10 predicted proteins | sample Lox_Sample_34_FD_206720 | JGI IMG/M metagenome (GOLD analysis project Ga0335080, IMG submission 206720) | Soil microbial communities from Loxahatchee National Wildlife Refuge, Florida, United States - Lox_Sample_3.4 | ecosystem: Environmental > Terrestrial > Soil > Wetlands | place: USA... | reverse complement strand
AAGTGGAAGGACGAGCTTCCGGAAGAGCAGAAGAAGGCCGAGGAACTGCAAGACGAAGTGAAAAAGGCCGAGGCGCGGGCGGATCGTTACGACCTTTCCGAAGCGTTGCTTGAGATCGGGCTGGTGATAACGTCAGTGACACTGCTGACGCGGAGCCGGATCTACTGGTATTTGGGGATGGTGTTCTCGGTGGGCGGGATTCTTTCGGCGCTTTCTGTGCTGATGTTGAAGTAGCGGCTGTTCTGGGATCAGAGCCGAGTTGGAAGGACGCGTACTGATCGCCGGCGACTCTCGTGGGGAGTTATGAAGATCGTTCGCCGTGCGTGGTAGACTGGCCGCGAAATGAATGTCCGCTTTCTTTTTGTTCTTCTTTCTCTGACGGCCGCACCAATGCTGGCGCAGACGCCTGAGGCGTCGGCTGCTTCGGCTGGTGGACAACAATTCGGGTTCAGTTTCCACGTTCCGGCGGGGTGGATTGCCATCGATGCGCAGTCGACGCTTCCGGAGGTGAAGGAACGTCAGCTTGCCAATGCGAAGAACGACGAAGAGAAGAAGGAGATCGGGTGTATCGAGGTTCCGGTGAGTGCGCGGAAAGGGCCGCCGCCCTCATTTCTGGCGGCGATGGCGCTACCTTTTGATTGTCTGGGCCAAGTGCTGACGGAGAAGGATCTGCCCGGATTTGCCGAGGGAAGTTCGCAGGGTCCGCGAGCGATTTTTGATTTTGGCGAACCGGAGTACGGGGCCTATGCGCTGGGGAATCACAAGATGTGGATTGAGCGGGCCAAGGGCAATCCAAAGGGGCATCCGGAGATGCCCTACAACCTGGAGATTGCATGCAGCCTGCTCAAGAAAGCGGCGGTTTGCTGGATGACGGTGGCTTCTGATGAGCAGTCATTGAAGGAGTTTGAAGGGAATGCTGTGACGCTGGATGGGGACTTCTTCGCGGAGTTTGTGCCGGCGACAGCATTTGACAAGAAGCCGTAATACCCGAACCAGATCTCAACTTGACTCTGCTCAGGAGACGTGAACGACGGGGCGGTGGGCGACGTCGGGGACGGCTTTGCGCAGGACTTCGTGAGTGAGGGGTGCGGCATCGCCTTCGCCGAGAAATAGGAAGGCGAATATGTTCGCGACGGGGTTTCCTTCTTTCCATTTGAAATAGATATGCGGGACGCGTCCGGTCCTCTGTTCGACGTGAATGAGTAGTGCGGCGATGGAGTTGGAGACCATGGGACTGCGCGCGTGCAGAACGCAGTGGTTTCCGATGCGCTTGCCTTCGACCTGGAGGCGCTGGTTGAACTCGGAGGCATCGGTTCGCTCCACCTCGAGGAAGACGATGGGGACATGGTCGGGAATGCCGTGGTAGTCCTTCACGAGCGCTTCAATTCTGTCGAGGTCCGCGCTGGTCGTGTTGTCTTTCGGACGTCGTGAGATGACGCGGAGGGGATGATCGCCCGTGTTTGCGACGAAGGTGAGGGCCTCAGGGGAAAGCTCGACGCCGGTAATTCGCAATTCCGTGGAGCGCGTGGCGCGGGAAATGAATGAGACGAACATGATGGTGGCGATGAAGATGCAGGAGATTTTCAGGCCTTCGGGGCGTTCCCGGATGTTCATGCACGTTGTGTAGATGAATACAAGAGCGATGAGCAGGAACGGCCATTGAGCAGGCGTACGCCGAGCGGCGAGGGCGACGGCGCAGGCCGCCGATGTGATGAGTACTAGGACGCCGGTGGCGTAGGCTCCGCCCTGGGCATCGACATTGGCGTGGAATCGGATGGTGACGAAAAAGGCCACGGCGACAAAGACGAGCACCAGTGGACGCGAAGCGCGCGCCCACTCCGGAGCCATGCCGAAGCGGGGGAGATAGCGAGGGATGAGGTTGAGGAGTCCAGCCATCGCGGATGCGCCAGCGAAGGCGAGGATAAGGATTGTGCTGATGTCGTATACGGATCCGAAAGCGCTTCCAAGATACTGATGAGCAACATAGGCCATGGCGCGGCCATTTGCTTCGCCGCCGCTGGCGAAAGCTGCAGGCGGAATGAGTACGGTGGTGACGAAGCTGGTGGCGATGAGAAAGATGCTCATGATGCCGGCTGCGGTTGCGAGCAGTTTGCGAGTGTTGTGGATGCGGGCTTCGAGGGTGGGTCCGGAGATCAGGGGCATGACAGCGACGCCCGTTTCGAAGCCGGAGAGACCCAGGGCGAGTCGCGGAAAGAGCAGCAGACAGATCGCGAGAATGCCGAGCCAGTGCGGGTGCTGGGCAGAAGCTGCGGTACTCCAGCGTTCAACGATGACAGGGTTCCGGAGGACTTCAATGAGTGCCCGAACGGTGACGATGGCATTGAGGAGAAGATAAGTCGCGACGAGGAAGACGGCGATATTGATGGCCTCGCGAAAGCCCATGAGGAAGATGGCGCCGAGTATAGCGAGGAGGAGCAGGGTGACGAACATCTGGCCTGTGAGCCAGCTGGGCGCGAAGGGATTGTGCACGAAGTGCGCGGCAGCGTCGGCTGCCGATAGTGTCATGGTGATGACGAAGTCGGTAGTGGCGAAGCCGAGAAGCGCAAGCACGAAGATCTTGCCGCTCCACTCAGGAAAGAGGCGCTCGAGCATGGCGATGCTCCCCTGGCCGTTGGGGCTCGCCTTGGCGACCCGCGCGTAGAGGGGGAGGGCACCAAAAAGAGTTACGAAGACCAGAACCAGAGTAGCGAAAGGGGATAGCACGCCGGCGGCGAGGAAAGCGATGCCGGGTTGATAGCCAAGAGTGGAGAAATAGTCAACGCCGGTGAGGCACATCACGGCCCACCACGGATGGACGGGTTCTGGAGCGCCGTGCACGCCTTTGGGCAGCTTGAGGTCGGCCAGGAGCCAGTTGGAAAAACCCCATTTGGTCATTCAGATCGGGGCACCTTCATAGGAAGTGTAGCCAGTTTCCTTGGATGCTGTTCGGGAGCAGGTGTGACGGCTGCGTTTCGCTGTCAAATGAAAGAAATGAAGCAGCTAAGGAGAGGGTATCGGTTTACGTGGGCGCGGGAAAGACCATGGAAAGCCGATGTAAGGGCGTGGTATGCTTCCGGCACGGGCTTTCGATGGAAAGGCATATTTCACTTGCGATGCAGCCGGTCCCAGCGACCAAACGCTGGTCGCGGGCTCGTGCGCAGTGCATCTGCCCCAGGCGCCACCTGCGCGTTCTGCCCTCCAGCACCCGACCTAGCCTCTTCAGCGGCGACTAACATCCCAGCGTCACCGGCCCTCGCCTGCTTTACGAAAACGTAAACGCACCTTCTCACGAAGGGGGCACGGCTTTGACCCCTTCCGAAAGCCGCGCAAAACGGATCTGACGAGGAGACTAGAGATGAATAGACACGAGATGAATGCGAAGTTTGGGCCGAAGGTGGTTGGGCCTGTTCCGGGCCCGCGAGCAAAGGCTGCCGTAGAGGCCGATCACCGTTTGATTTCGCCTAGTTATACGCGGGGGTATCCGCTGGTGGCGAAGCGCGGGCGCGGTTGTCGCGTGGAGGATGTGGACGGCAATGAGTTCCTGGATTTTGCTGCAGGCATTGCTGTGACTTCGACCGGCCATTGTCATCCGGAAGTGGTCGCGGCGATCCAGAAGCAAGCAGCGGAACTGATCCACATCTCGGGCACAGATTTCTACAACGAGCCGCTGACGGATCTAGCGGAGAAACTTTCGTCGATTGCTCCGATGAGGGGGCCGCATCGCGTTTTCTATGGCAATTCGGGCGCAGAAGCGGTGGAGTGCGCGATTAAGCTGGCACGTTATCACACTGGACGGCAGAACATCATTGCGTTTCTGGGTGCTTTTCACGGGCGCACGATGGGTGCGCTTTCGCTAACGGCGTCGAAGCCGCAGCAGAAGAGGCGGTTTGCTCCGCTGATGCCGGGAGTGACGCATGTGCGGTATCCGTATGCGTATCGCGGATGCACGGGCGGGCCGCAGGAAGAGGAAGCATTCGCGCTGGGTTGCGCGCGTTATATCGAGGAGAAGCTGTTCAAGACGATTCTGCCGCCGGAGGAGGTTGCGGCGATTGTTGTTGAGCCGATCCAGGGCGAGGGCGGATACGTGGTGGCGCCGGACAACTTTCTGCGAGAGCTGCGTGCGATCTGCGACCGGCACGGGATACTGCTGGTTGCGGACGAGGTGCAGTCGGGCGCGGGACGCACGGGGAAATGGTGGGCAATTCAGCACTCGGGGGTTGAGCCGGACATTGTCTGCATGGCTAAGGGGATTGCGAGCGGAATGCCGCTGGGTGTGTGCATGAGCAAGGCGGAGATCATGAATTGGGTGCCGGGCTCACATGCGTCGACGTTCGGCGGCAATCCGGTCTCGCTTGCGGCGGCACTGGCGACGTTCGACATTCTCGAGCGCGGGGCGATCGGGAATGCAGGGAAAGTGGGCGGGAAGATGCTGGAGCGGCTGCATGGATGGAAGAAGAGTCACGCGCTTGTTGGTGACGTACGCGGGCGCGGGTTGATGATCGGCATCGAACTCGTGAAAGACAAGGAAACGCGAGAGCCGGCGACGGAGTTGCGCAATCGCGTGGAGACTGTGGCGTTCGAGAAGGGCCTCCTGATTCTGGGTTGCGGCGAGACTTCGATTCGGCTTTGTCCGCCTCTGGTTGTGACGGAGGAGGAAGCGACGGTTGCGCTCGACATCCTGGAAGATGCGCTGACGCAGGTTGAGAAGGAGTTTGCATCAACAAGGGAATTGACGAGCGTGAGCTCCTAGCAAGCACAGGGTAGTGAGTTGAAGGCCGGGGCGGGAGCTCCGACCTCTTCATTTTTCGTCGAGTTTTGATTTTCAATGCCAGGTGAGACGGCCTATACTCGGTTGGCGGTTTTTGGCCGCGAACCTGAAAGGAGAGTGACATGGACATTCTGGATTCCGTTACTGAAATGGCAAGCGGTCTTTCCGGTGGGAGCGAGCACGCGGCGGTCGCGGGCGGACTGATGCAAGAACTGGGGGGTACAGGCGGAATTGCCGGATTAATCCAGACCTTTCATCAGAACGGCGCAGCGGGGCTTGTTCAACAGTTTTCGAACGGGCAGACGCAGAACGCGGATCCTGCCGCGATCGAACAGGCTCTGGGCGGTTCGGGGCTGATTGAATGTGTTGCGCAGCGCACCGGGCTCTCCGCCGACACCGTGCGTTCCAGTTTGGCGACTATTGTTCCAGTGCTCGTAAACCACGTGGTTGCAAACGGTCACGTGACGACTGATGGGCAAGCCACGGACAATCCGGCACCGGATAGCGGGAGTTTGCTTCAGTCTGTACTCGGAAAACTCGTCTGAAGTTGCGCCGTTTCCCTGTTCGACCGAGAATGGGTGGCAATGAATCTGAGAGCAATGCGGATCGGCTGGATGGAGAGGACGCTTGCCGGTCTGAATGGGATTGTGCGCAAACGCGGGCGGAACGCGATGCCTGCGCACCTCTCTGTTGGTATTGAGGGTGAGGATGCGGTGTTCTTCTACCTGCTGCGCAAAGGGTACACCGTTGTTGCGCGACGATGGTCGTCAGGGGATGTGCCAGGCGATGTGGACCTGATTGCGTGGGACGGGATGGTGCTGTGCTTCATCGAGGTGAAGACGCGCACCGCGCACGATATGACTCCGGCAGAGGCGGCAGTGGATGAGCGCAAGCGCAATGTGCTGCGGAGGCTGGCGCGGCGGTATGTGCGGCAGCTTCCGCAGAAGGTGGCCCCGCCGGTTCGGTTTGATGTTGTGAGCGTGTACCAGGTGCCGGGGCGGGAGCGGGAATTCCAGCACTTTGAGGGATCGTTTGGGTGGGGCGAGGGGTGGCGGGGTTGAAGGATTGGCCTACCCGTTGGCTGCTGTGGAACAGGGCAGAAAAAGCAACTGCGGGTTCCTCCACTCCCTCCGGTCGGTCGGAATGACACTGCTTTTGGAATTCGCTGAGAGGACTTCTTTCAGCCCTTGGCGTCTTCGAATTCTTCGTGCCAAGCCATCTGAATGGCTTCGAGGCGGGACTCGTTGGATTTGGATGGGTCGTCGGCAAAGCCCGCGAGTTCCGTTACGTAGCGGTGCAGGTCGGTGAAGCGGACCGAAAGCGGATCAATGTCGGGGAATTTTTCCTGCAGTTGAATCCCGATTTCTTCGGCGTCGGTCCAGTGGATTTCGCGGGGCATGGTTTCTCCAGATTTGGTTCGATGGGAGATTGTGCTCTCCCACCCTAACCGCAAAGAACGCGGTTAGGATGGGCACCCAGGGTTCTCGTGGTTCGCAGGTTGAGTTTCTTGCTTTCCCACTCATTCCGCAACTACGCGGAATGGATAGGGCACCCGAATTCCTTCGATTGAAATATTCGGAGTGACTATTTGTTATCCGCCAAGGCGAGGGGTTTGCCTTCGGAGACGTAGTTGCGGTTCCATTTAGGGATTTCGACGACGTAGGTGCCGGGCTTCGTGATGACGGCCTGGCAGCCGAGACGGGAATTGAGCTGCTGATCGGCGGCCATGTCGAGGCGGTCGAGCTCGTCGTCGTCTGCTTCGCTGATACCGGAGGCGCCTTCCTTGACCCAGATGTGGCAGGTGGTACAGGCGCAGGAACCGCCACAGGCGTGGTCGAGGAAGATGTTGAAGTTCTCTGCCACATCGAGGAATGACATCGGCTTGCCGTGGTGGTCATAAGGCATGGTGCCGTATTCAAACTCGACGGTGTTGCCTTCGGGCTGGAAGGTGACACGGACGAGTTTGTCGGGCGGGATGTTGGCGGTGTTTGCTTCGGTCATGATTGGTGATCCTTCGTTCGTGCTTTCCCAGGTCTGAGAATCGAGACCTGGGGCACCCATGTTCCTGCTTACGACGCTTCACAGCATCGTGGTCATTTGAATTCGGCGCGAGCCATGGGGTGGGGCGCGGTCAATTCTTCATTATTCAACTCCTCGCCGGCGGCTTCCATGGTTTTGCCGCGAATCGCGGAGGTAACAGCTTCGTCCATCATCAGCTCGGCGAGACGGTGCGTTGATTGATCGAGGGCGACGGTTGCCTGGCGGATCGCGTTCAGGTCGTCGGCGGATTTTACGGCGGCGAGGCGGTTGCGGGCAGCGTCAATGGCGGCGATCTCTTCGCCACGGAGCTGGGCCCACGCGGGATTGGTTTGCGCCTTCTCGATCTTCGAAAGGATTGAATCCGCTTCGTTGCGGGCTTCGATCAGGAGGCGCTTGGCGAAATCTTCTTCGGCGTGGTCGAAGGAGTCGAGGATCATGCTTTCGACTTGTTCATCCGTCAGTCCGTAGGTAGGTTTGACTTCGATCTGTGCCTGCTTGCCGGAGCGCTGCTCGCGCGCGGAGACCTGGAGGATGCCGTCTGCGTCGATGAGGAACTTGACTTCGATGCGCGGGAGGCCTGCGCTCATAGGCGGGATTCCTTTGAGGTCAAATCGAGCGAGGGAACGGCAGTCGGCCGCGAGTTCGCGCTCTCCCTGAACGACGTGGATGGCGACGTTGGTCTGGCCGTCGACGCCGGTGGTGAAGTGCTCGGTGGCGGAGGCGGGAATTGTAGAGTTGCGCTGGATGATTTTTGCGACGGTGCCGCCGAGGGCTTCGATGCCTAGCGAGAGAGGCGTGACGTCGAGGAGGAGCATTTCCTCGGTGGTTTTGGAGGCGCCAGCGAGGATGTCGGCCTGTACTGCGGCGCCGAGAGCGACCACTTCATCGGGGTTCAGTTCGATGTGGGGTTTCTTGCCGCGCGCGGCGAGATGGAAGAGATCGTCGACGAGCTTGCGAACCGCGGGGATGCGTGTCGATCCGCCAACGAGAACGACTTCGTCGATCTGCTCGGGGGTGATGCCAGCGTCGCCGAGAGCCTGCTTGCAGGGGCCGACGGTGCGGTTCAGCACAGGTTGAATCAACTGTTCATAGACATCGCGCGGGATGTCGCGCTGGTAGCGGATGCCATTGGGGAGTTCGAAGTCGAACTGCGCGGACCGCTCCGCGGAGAGGCGGATCTTCGCGTCGATTGCGGATTTGCGCAGGGCCTGAACCGCTCCGGGATGCTGGCGGAGATCGATACCGTGCTCGGATTTGATTTCATCGAGGGCGATGGCGAGGAGGAGATTGTCAATGTCGTCGCCGCCGAGATGCGTGTCGCCGTTCGTGGACTGGACTTCGAAGATGCCGTCGCGCAGCTTGAGGATGGAGATGTCGAAAGTGCCGCCGCCGAGGTCATAGACGGCGATCACGCCCTCCTTCTTGCGATCGAGGCCGTAGGCGAGGGCTGCCGCAGTGGGTTCATTGACGAGACGGAGAACATCGAGGCCCGCCATGCGACCCGCGTCCTTGGTGGCCTGACGCTGAGCATCGTTGAAGTAGGCGGGAACGGTGATGACGGCTTGCGTAACTGGGCTGCCGAAGAAGCGCTCCGCATTGCGTTTGAGCTGGCGCAGGATGTAAGCGGAGATTTCGGGCGGCGTGAAGCGCATTTCGCCGAGTTGGATGCGCGGGACTTCCCCCGCTTCGACGTCGTCGGCGAGGCGGAAGGGGAAGAGCTTGAGTTCGCTCTGTACCTCTTCGAGGCTGCGGCCCATGAGGCGCTTGACGGAGTAGATGACGCGCTCCGGTGTCTCGATGAGGGCGCGACGTGCGCTGTTGCCGACAGTGATGGTGGGACGCCCCCCCTCTTTAGGCATGGGGTCAAGCGCAACGACGGACGGCACGAGGTTTGAGCCGTCTACGCCGGGGATGACCACGGGCTTGTCACCTTCCATATATGCAACCAGGGAGTTGGTTGTTCCCAGGTCGATTCCAACTACGCGTCCTTCAGCCATGCGAATTTCTAAATCCCTCAGGGGCTAAAGCCCCAAATCCTTAATGAGTCTTCTTGGCACGACTGAGGTCGTGCCCTGATACAGACCTTTCGCTGCGCTTTTCCAGCGATCGTGCTTTCCCAGTCATTCCGCAAAAACAGCGAAATGGATGGGGCACCCAGATTCTAGGTGCCCAGGGTTTCGGTTACGTCGCGGACGAGATTGCTTATGTAGCGCCGGCGATCAAGGAGAGACACCATTTTCTTTTCGGATTCCTTGCGGGCGGTATCGTCGCCAGAGTCCCAAACGGTCCATTGCGCGCGCAGGTCGCGGTCGACATCGTCGAGCAGGCCGTCAAATTTCTTTTTGGCCTGTTCGAGGCTCGACTGTAGTTCGGGGTCGGCATCGCCCATCTTCTTGTTCATCCGCATTTCTTCGAGTTGCATGTTGAGGTCGAAGGCTTCTTCGAGGAGATCGGCGGGAACGCGCGACGGATCCCTGCGATCTTTGCCGGCGTGCTCTTCGCCGATTTCTGCTCCGCGGAGTTTGAGCAGGTATTCGGTGCGGCGGATCGGGTCGCGTAGGGTGCGATAGGCGTCGTTGAGGAGCGCGGTATCGGCGAGGCTCCATTCTTTCTCGCTGGCGGAAGCGCGGGCGAAGCGGTCGGGATGCAGCTTGCGGCTGAGCTTGTGGAACTGATGCTCGAGCATGCCGAGGTCGAGGTTGAGCATGGGTACGAGCGAGAAGACAGAAAAATAATCGCCCGCCGCGGCGGGCTGAATTTTGCTGCAATGCGGACAGAACAGCGTAGATGCGTTGTGCGCAACGTTGCACGACCAGCATTCAACCGGTACCGCAGAATCGACGACTTTCAACATGGAAGACTCCAAACGAGCGGGAACCTACGACGAGAAGGATGAGCCGCAGCCGCAGGAGCGCGTGGAGTTTGGATTGATGAAGTTGAATCCCTGGCGCATCAGTGTCTCTTCATAGTCCAGCGTCATGCCGTGCAGATAGATGAAAGACTTGGGATCGATAAAGATGCGGACCCCGTCGAACTCATAAATGCGATCGCGATCGCGTGGGTGTGTATCAAACTTGATCGAATACGAAAGCCCGGAGCAGCCGCCACCCATGACGCCGAGGCGAAGGCCACCCTCTTCAGGAGAGATTCCTTCCTTGGCGATGGCGATCTTGATGCGCTTGATTGCGCGATCGGTGACCTGAACGGCAGCCGCGGCGGGAGTGCCGGTTGCGTTGCCCGAAGCAGGCGTAGCGAGCTGCGCGCGGGCAGCGGTTGCGCCTTCCGCCGGCTTCGATTCGATATTTACGAAGTTCGACATTTCATCCTTCTTGCTCGACCTCGCTTGCTCTACGCTCATCCCTCAGGGGGCAAG
>Ga0335080_10009461_pt1 | contig 10182 bp, 8 predicted proteins | sample Lox_Sample_34_FD_206720 | JGI IMG/M metagenome (GOLD analysis project Ga0335080, IMG submission 206720) | Soil microbial communities from Loxahatchee National Wildlife Refuge, Florida, United States - Lox_Sample_3.4 | ecosystem: Environmental > Terrestrial > Soil > Wetlands | place: USA: Florida... | reverse complement strand
AACACATGTTCTGATGCTTCTTGACGGCGTATTTACCCACACCGATCGCTTTGCCCCTCTTGCTAGTGACTTCAGAAGTGGTCTCCATCACGACATATCCACCATCGGCCTGATTGGCATTACACTATTGTTTCTCCGTGCATACTCCCTGGGCGGCGGGACCTACACGGGGATTGAGGCGGTCTCCAACGGCCTGCAGATCATGCGCGAACCACGGGTGCAGACCGGCAAAAGGACCATGATCTACATGGCCACCTCTCTTGCCTTCACCGCCGGAATCCTCTTTGTCTGCTACTCGCTCATCGGGGTGAGGCCCGTGGAGGGGAAGACTCTCAACGCTGTCCTTGCCGATGGGCTTTTCGCAGACTGGCCCTTGGGAAACTGGATTGCCTTCATCACAATATTTTCCGAAGGTGCGCTCCTCCTGGTCGCGGCCCAGACCGGCTTCGTAGACGGCCCGCGGGTCATGGCCAACATGGCCGTAGACTCCTGGTTTCCGCACCGTTTTGCGGCGCTCTCCGAGCGGCTTACCATGCGCAATGGGGTGGTCCTGATGGGGGCAGCTTCGATTCTCCTTCTTCTCTATACCCATGGTTCGGTGGACGCACTGGTGGTAATGTATTCCATCAACGTTTTCATAACATTCTCTCTTTCCCAATTGGGGATGTCCCGCTTCTTCATACGGCGGAGAAGAGAAGACCCGAAGTGGATGCAGCACCTGAGCGTTCACCTGGTGGGACTGGTGCTTTGCGTTACCATCCTCATCATAACCACCATAGAGAAATTCACTGAAGGTGGATGGATGACGGTTCTCATCACTTCGGCCGTTATTGCCTGCTGTTACATGATCAAGGGGCATTACGTGAAGGTCCGGAAAGGGATGGCGCAACTGGACGAGACCCTTCTTGATTTTCCCATCACCCATGAATTGAACAAAAATCCCCTGAACCGCAACGACCAGACAGCCATCCAGCTCGTATCCGCATACAGCGGCTTCGGCGTGCACACCCTTTTGTCCATCGTCACGACCTTTCCCAAGCTGTACAAAAACATCATTTTCGTGTCGGTGGCGGTAATCGATTCCGGGTCATTCAAGGGGGCGGAGGAGATCAAGGCACTGGAGGAGTCGGTGTGCAAAAGCCTGGAGAAATACGTAGACCTGGCTCGGCGGCTCGGCTTTGCCGCCGACTACCGGATGGAGGTGGCGACTGACGTCATGGACAGCGCGGTAAAGCAATGCCGCGATATCAACCGCGAGTATCCGCGTTCCACGGTTTTCACCGGTCAGCTTACCTTCCGCCTGGAGAAGTTCTACCACAAGATGCTCCACAACGAAACCGCCTTCGCCATCCAGCGCCGCCTCCAGTGGGAGGGGATAACGAGCGTCATCATGCCGATCCGTGTAAGAATATAAACCTGAAGAAAGGCTTAATCCTGATACCTGAATCCGTGAACACGAAAGCCGAGACGAGCGAAAATGCCGGGGTCCTACCCATTTGTACGGTTTCATTCCGGCTTTGCCCTTGCTACCTCACCGGGATAGTGAGCCTGGCTGAAAAGGCCAGGGCAGAGGCATTCCGAGCGAGTGAGGCTTGAATGCCTTACGGATTCAGGTGATTATAATGAGGATTGTGTTTGTCCAAGGTGTTGAGAAACGCCGTTACCCGGTCGCGCCTGGCCCCCATTTGTCGAGCATTGCGCCGATCTGCACCGCTTTGAATGGCTTGGAAATGTAATCGTCCATTCCTGCGGCAAGGCACAGCTCGCGGTCCCCTTCCATGGCATGGGCGGTCAGGGCTATGATCGGCAACCGGCGCACCTCTTCGCAGCTCCGGGCCTCCTGTTGCCGTATCAGCCTGGTTGCCTCATACCCGTCCATCTCCGGCATCTGGCAATCCATGAAGACCATATCATAATTATCTCCAAGGACTTTCTCCACCGCCAGACGGCCGTCATCGACCACGTCCACCAGGCATTCCAGCGACTCCAGCATGAGCCTGCCCAACTCCTGGTTGACCGGATTGTCCTCGGCAAGAAGGACGCGCAACTGACGCGGATCGGCACTCTGCCCCGTCTCTCTGTCGCCAGGCAGCCTCTCGGCGGCATGTTTCGTGATGGAGGGCACTCTCTTCAGCAGCACCGTGAACCAGAACAGCGACCCCTTTCCCGGAAGGCTTTCAACGCCGATCTCTCCATCCATCATTCCCGCAAGCTGTCTGGAAATGGCCAGTCCCAGGCCGGTCCCCTCGTGGCGGCGCGCCATGGAGCCGTCAGCCTGGGAAAAGGCGTCGAAGATGCGCCCCTGGACCTCCGCCGGGATACCGATGCCGGTGTCGCGCACTTCGAAACGCAACAGGAAATCCTTCTCCGTTTCCCTTGCCAGCGTCACATCCAGGGAGACCTCACCTTTCTCCGTGAATTTCAAGGCATTACCCTTGAGATTGACCAGAATCTGGCGCAATCGGACCGGGTCACCTTCGACGATGGAGGGAATCCTCTCATCTATATGAAGATTCAAACCTATATTTTTCTTCAGCGCCTTGATCCAGAGCAGATCGCTTACCTCTTTTATCATCTCACGGATCCGGAAGACCGTAGGCTTCAACTCCAGTTTTCCCGCCTCGATCTTGGAAAAATCAAGAATGTCGTTTATGACCGACAAAAGATTCTCAGCCGAGCTGTATGCCATCCCCGCGAGCCGCATCTGCTCGGCATTCATTTCTGAATCCAGGAGAAGATCGAGCATTCCGAGAACCCCGTTCATAGGTGTGCGGATCTCATGGCTCATGTTCGCCAGGAACTGGGACTTGGCTCTACTCGCCAGCTCTGCGGTGTCTTTGGCGGCTGTGGTCTCCAGCTGGGTCTTGTACAGGGTCTCGGTCATCTTGTTGAAAGAACGTCCGAGGCGCTCCAGTTCGTCACCGGTCCTGATGTCCGCGCGGGCCGCCAGATCGCCGCCGGCCACCTTGCGGGCGGTGACGTCAAGGGCGGAAATCGGCCTGGTCAGCTTGCGGGCGAAAATAAGCGCCACGCCAATGCCGGCGGATATGCAGAGGAGGGCCAGCAGTGTTGTCCGGACATACATGCTGCGCAGGTCGGCATGGAATTTCTGCAAAGACAGGCCGATGTGGATCCAGCCCCAGTCTATGCCGGAATACTGGAACGGATGGGTATAGTGATAGACCTCTTCACTCGAAACGGCGCTTTTGAGAAAACGACTGCTGGCAAGCCGCGTATTTGCGGGTGCCCATACTCCGTTAAGACTCTCCTGTCGCCAGCCGTTCTTGGTGATGACCAGGGAGAAGCCGTCATTACGCGTAACAACCACATAGACGATGGTCGGACTCTCCTTCACGACCCTCAGACAATGCTCCACCACCGTCCCGAAATCCTCGGTGATGATGGCCGTTGCGGTAACCTGATCGATGGAGGTGACCGTGCTCTTGGCTTCCGACTCCATTGCTTCGAGAATTGCGGTGCGCTGGTAAGGTATGCTTGTAATGGCGAAAAGAGAAAGTGTCAGGGCGATCAGGGCGGAAGTTATAATCGCCACGCGCAGAATAATCCGTTCAGGCCAGAGGCCTTTCTTGAGGAAGCGCAAGAACTGCAGCGTGCCTCCGTATTTTTTCCCCTCTTCCACCATATTATTTCCTCTTTGCCCCTTTGCTCTTCAGCCTCTTCTGCTCTCTGACCAGATCCTCAAGCCCGTCCAGACAGGCGGGCCGAAAGAGAAGCGCGCCGCTCGTCTGAAAGATGGTGTACAACTGCCGGCCACTGGGGCTGTTGTTGACCTGAATGACCGCCTTTGTCAGGGCGCGCCGCATTGTTTCCGATGCATCCGCAGGGAAACAGGAAACGCCGTCGCTCAGGTCACGGGATTCAGCAAGGACCACAAGCTGCCTATCCAGCTGCGGGTTGAGGAGTCGGCTGGCGTCCAGTCCGGAGCGGGAAACGATCGCCCCATCAGCCTGCCTGAAAAAGACCCCCATGATGGCCTGGGAAACCTTTTGCGTCTCTTTCACCTGGTGGAAAAACATGGCGGGGTTCCCATTCCCTTCCTTCATAAGAAGCACGTCGAGCCAGACATGGCTTGGCTCATGCCTGCTGAAAGAAGGCAGAAATAAAGTCTTTCCCTTGAGGTCGGCAAAGGACCTGATGCCGCTGTCGCGGCGCGTTATCAGCGCATAGCGGGTGCCCAACCCGTTATTGTGGGCGCCCACGAAGGCGGGTATCAGCTTGAATTTTTCGCGTATTCGCAGGAATTCGATAGTCGGCATTGAGATCAGGTCGAGTTCGCCACGACGGATTGCATCGGTCATGCTCTTTATTTCGGGATAAATGATGACCTTGGGGGTAGTTTTGAGCCCCATGTTGCGGGAGATTTCACAGGTCAGAAGTTCCAGGGAGGCCTGGGCGTCGCGGGAATCCACGTCGGAAAAGACGCACGACAGAAATCCGGCCCGCAGGACTTTCGGCATTTCGTCCCTTTCTCCCCCCAGACTCGGTTTCGAGACAAAGAAAATCATCGCCAAAATCCCCACGGTGAGCAGGGAAAAGGCACGCCTGAAGAATATCGCCATTATCGGCCGTAAGTGATGTTTCAATTTCATAACGTCAAATAGCTTCCCTCGGAATGGATGCTCCCGTAAATCAATGCCGATTTACGATTCTCTGCCTCAACTCCCTGTGTTCCGCCAATAGCGCTTCCGTAGCTTTCAGATATTCAGGTCGATAGGGGACAAGTCTGTGTAACTGGAAAATGACGAACATCTGTTTCCCCTCCGGATCTTCATGGAGGGTGAGAAGCGCCTGTTTTACCTTCTGTTTGCGCTCCTCCGGCAGGTCCCGGTGGATCGCGATCACCCCGCCGGCAAGCCTGTTTATTCGGGCGATAACTTTCAGTTCCCTGCCGATCTGGGGATTCAACTCGCACGCGACATCATACGCATTCCTGGTCAATACACAGGCATCTGCCTTGCGGAAAAAAACCGGCAAAAGGATCTGGGAGGGTGTTCGAGCCGTCCTGATCGAGGAGAAAAAGAGCCCCGCTTCCGGGTATCCCTCTTTCATGACCAGAGTCTCGATCCAGGTATAGTACGTGTTGCCGTACTGGCAAACCTTTGCCGGCATGACGATTTCACGTCCGCGCAGGTCCGAGAAAGTGGCGAATCCGCTCTCTTTCCTCGCCAGAAGCAGGATTTCCACTTCATAATCCTTATCGAAGGCGGTTACCACGACCGGTTCCAGGGGTACACGGTTACTGAGATATATGAACTCATCCGGCATGAGAGCAAGGACATCGACCTTCCTGGTCTTGATGTCCCTCTCGATATCCCTGGTGGATTCATATATGATGGAATCGGCGGAGCCGGTAGTTTTGCTGGCAACCTTTTGTGCCAGCATCCTGATTGCCACTTTGATATCCTCGGTTGGCACATGTATGAAAGCGCGGCTGGAGAAGCCGACCCTGACATGGAATTTCGCCGGTTCCTCCGCTTTGGTGTCGCGGCAGATAATGCAGAGCGCCATCAAAAGGAGTGCCAGAATCCTCCTGCCGAGCGATGATGCACAGGTTTTGGCATCGGGATAAGCCATCTTTATTTCCTGCTTCCGGTATAGCTCCGGTGCGCCCTGAGCATCTTTTCCACGGACGTCAGATGCTCGGCATGAAATGGCACGAGACGATTAACCCGGAACAGTGTCAGGAGCTGCTTACCCTTCGGGTCGCCGTCCATTTCTGCAAGGGCCCTGATCATTTCCTCCCGTCTGGGAGTCCGGCCATTTTTCCTGACGGCGATAATACCGGTCGTAAAACCGGGGGACTTTTCAAGAACGCGCAGCCGCAGGCCAATCTGCGGGTTCAGATCGGCCATGGTCTCAAAGGAATTGGAGCTTGCCAGGCATGCGTCGGCCTGGCCGAAAAAAACCGGCATTATAATCTGGCTGGCCCTGGGGAATTCGCGCAGATCGCCGAAAAAGGCGCGCGCATCCGTGGAATACCTTGCCACTAGAAGAGAATCCAGCCACTTCTGGGGAACCGACCCCTTCTGCCCCCTTCGATCCGCAAACTCTTGCCCCGCAACTGCCCCAGGCGCGTAATGCCGCTGTCGACACGCACCAGCAGAAGAAGCTCATCATAAAAACGCTTTCCGTAGTCAGCCGACAGTACCGGCACAAGGCCGAAGTTTTCACGCAGACGTACGAAGTCTTCGGAAAGCATTACGATTATGTCTACCTCATCCCTGGTCAGCGCGCTTTCCGTCTCCTGGGAACTGCTTAAATATATCACTTTCGTTTCAGCAGGGTTGTTCAGCTTGCGGTCCACGGCATTGACCCAGGTTTTTGCCAGGCTCATGGCATCCCTCGGATCAACACTGTAGAATACCTGATGAGTGAAACCGATGACCAGCGGTTTCCCATTATCGGCCCCACTCCGACCGTTCACCTCCATCGCCGAAGCGGCGGCACAGCAGACTATCAGGATAAGAAGAAAGAAAACATATTTCATGAGTAGCCTTGATCCCTTTGCGCACAACCTTTTTTCTATCGTTCTCCCTTCATGAGCTCTTCAATCTCCCTGCCGACCACGAAAGCAAGGTTTGCCCTTGCCTCCACATTATCGAACAGCGATTTCTGGTACTGGGCCTTCATGAGCGATTCTACAAGCTGCGCCTCGATCAAGTCCTTTGTCTCCACCAGCTCTTCCTGGTAAGCCCGCTCGTTCAGCGACCTGTTCTCTTCGGCCGCAAGCGCGGCCGCCTGGGAGGAGTTCTTCTGTTCCTGGACGCTCATCATCTGGATGAAGATATACTTCACCTGCAATGCGATTCCTTCCTTCAGCAGGATCTGCTGTTCCTTAAGCCTGCCGAGACGGGCCCGCGCCTCCCGCACCTCATTTACCGTGCGGAGACCGTTGAAAATCGGTAGTTCGATCCCGATGCCCACGGTCCAGGAGGTCTTGTTGTCGTTCGTGACGATGCCTCCATTATAGGGGTTCTCGATCCGGGTGAAATTGCCGAACAGGCCGATCTTGGGCAGATGGCCGCTGCCCGCTTCGTCGATTTTGGCCTCGGCTGCCGCCAGCGCCGCGTCAAAAGCGGCCCAGTCGGGATTGAACAGGTACGCCTCGCTGACAAGGTCCCTCAGGTCCGATTTGACGGGGGTGAATGGAATATCCTGGGAGGTCAGTTCGATGCATGTGTCCCAGTTTATTCCCATGGCGTTCACCAGCGCCGCCCTGGCCAGTTGCTCGTTGGCTTCCAGGGTACTCACGGCTGAACGGAGCCACTCGACCACCGTCTTGTTACGCAGGTAATCCGTTTTTTTCACCCTCCCCGACCCCTGAGTATAAAGCTTCTCGGTCAGTTCCAGGGTCACCTCCATCCGGGCCAGGGCGTCCCTGCCGATGCGCAGCAGTTCCCTGGCAAGAACGGCACCGTAATAATAACGGGTGATATCATAGGTGATCTGCAGGTCGGTGCGCCTGGCCTCTTCCCTGGCCGCGCGCATTCCCTGCTCGGTCTGGCGGACTATGGAACTGACCTGACCACCGGTGTAAAGAGGAATGGTAGTGCTTAATGTCGCGTAGAAGTTCTTTTTGTCCAGGAGCTTGACGTTCTGCTCGGGGATGGGGAGGTTGGCAAGAGGGACCTGGCCGGAAGGGGTCTGGACAATGAGTTGCGTTCCGGCAGGCATCGAGAGGTTCCGCGCCGGGAAAATAAAGTTGGGATCATGGTCCATGACCGAATATGCCGCCTTGATCCCCACCTGCGGCCAGTATCCCGAAAGGGCCTGGCGATGCTGGGCCTCAGCGATCTCGATGCCGAAGCGTGAAACCCCCCTGGCATGATTGCTGTTCCGGGCAATCTCTACGCAATCCGCGAGGGTGAGCAGGCGCGGTTTAGTCCCGCCGCTGACGTCGGGATCCCCTTTCTCGCCTGCGCTTACAACCGGTCCACCCATAAGAAATAGCCAGACGACAAAACATGACAAAAAAGTGAAGCAGGCCCTGACCAGATCTGCCCGTTCCGGGCGGAATTTCATTAGCATGACAATCCTCAAACCCAAGGAAAAAGGTCCGGTTATATTTTTTGCACTATTTTTTGCAGCCGGATGGACTGCGATTTATGTCAACTGGTTCAACAAGGTAACGTAAAAAATTTTTTTAATAACACAATATTCATAAAATGTCCAGTAATTAGCTGTTCTTACGCCGGCCCTGCGCGCGCAGCGGGACAAGCAAATCCTTCCGATATCAGTATCGGCAAAATTCTGTTTTTAATGATGGAAGAATCAATCATGAGGATTAATGGGAGAGATATGATTGCCGGCAAATAATGCCGTGCAGGTCATTCTACAATGGAAAAAGCCCGCGTGCAGCGGGCTTTTTCATGAGAACTAAAGGTCTATTTCTTTTTCGCTTCCTTGCCGGCGGGAGCATTTTTCCCCCTGGGGCGTTTCTTGCCGGTCGTCCCCCGCCAGATCTTACCGCGCCTTGATTTTCTGTCACCCTTTCCCATGGTCGCCTCCTCTGTTCGTCCGTTCATGGTTCAACACGAAACAACCGGAAATGACAAAACTCGCCACGAATCCAGGACCCCACAACCTCGTACCTCGTACTTTGTTCCTCGTTTCTCGTACCTCGCTCTCGTCCCTCGTACCTTCCTGTCACCACCCGCCGGCGCCGATAAGCGGGACAAACTGCACCGCCATCAGATGTTCCTCATCATAATCGTCGTCATTAATCCGGCGCAGCCGGACCAGGGTCTGTACGTAATTGTGCATGCCGACCGGCACAACCAGCCTGCCGCCGACAACGAGCTGCTCGAAAAGGGGCTTTGGCACTCGCGGCGCGCCGGCGGTCACGACGATTGCGTCGAAGGGAGCATGCTCGGGCAGGCCGAGACTGCCGTTCCCCGTGAAGACGCGGATATTGTCATAACCGAGCCGCCGCAGACGATCTCTTGCACTATCCATCAGGTCGGCCAGGCGCTCGACCGTGTAAACCTCGGCAGCGAGACGGCTGAGCACTGCGGCCCCGTATCCGGAGCCGGTCCCGATCTCCAGGACCCTGTCTGTACGGGACAGTTCCAGGGACTCGGACATGTACGCCACCATGTAAGGCTGGGATATGGTCTGTCCTTCGCCGATGGGCAGCGGGTGGTCCTCGTAGGCATGGTCAATCAAGTCGGGCGGGACGAATTCCTCCCGGGGGACCACCCGCATCGCTCTGAGAACCGCCGGGTCGCTGATTCCCCGCCCTTTAAGGTCCCTCTCGATCATTATCTCGCGCTGCTCGTCGAGATTTTTCATGGGCACCCCCGTTTGCCCGAAATGTGGAATAATTCTATTCCTATCTTAACGGTTGTCCATCGAAAATCAAGCCGGCCAGCCGCAGGAAATTGCCGAGCAGCCGTCGGGAAATCGCCAGGTAGTTTTCTTGGGCGGCAAGGAAGGCTTCCAGAAACTCCTCGGCCCGCCCTGCGGTCTCTTCCGTCCAGCGCGCCCAGCAATCGACGATGGAGCGGGTTACCTCGGGATGGAACTGCGTCCCCCAGGCGCAGGGGCCGAAACGGAACGCCTGGCCCGGACAGATGGCCGAAGACGCGAGAAGTGTGCCCCCGGCCGGAACATCGAAGGAATCGTTGTGCCACTGAAAGGAGATGAACTCGCCCGGTATCCCGGAGAACAGCGGGTCTTTCACTCCGGCATCGGTGAGGAAGACGGGGAGCGTCCCCTTTTCGCCGCAGCGCGAACCGGCAGTGACCCTGCCCCCGAGGATGTCCGCTAGCAGCTGGCCGCCCAGGCATATCCCCAGGAAAGGCGTCTCCGTCTGCACGCAGTCCCGGATAAACGCCTTCACCTCAGTGAGAAAGGGGTGCGTTGCCATATCTTGCACCCCCATGGCCCCGCCGAGGACAATGGCCGCGGCTGTTTCCGCAATCGGCGGTAGCGCCTCACCGGCATAAGGATGCACAATGCTGCAGGGGATTTGCAGCATGTCTATCATGTCGCCGAAATTACCGGGCGGCACTTCGGGATCGTTCTGGATAATGAGGAGCATAAATACTACATTATCACATTCATGGGATTTAGTTATACATAACGTCTTAAGTGATTGCGCATAATCTGCGCAAGGTCTCACTGCCATGAGACCATTTCTGAAACTGGGTTTCGACAACT
>Ga0335080_10009460_pt1 | contig 10182 bp, 9 predicted proteins | sample Lox_Sample_34_FD_206720 | JGI IMG/M metagenome (GOLD analysis project Ga0335080, IMG submission 206720) | Soil microbial communities from Loxahatchee National Wildlife Refuge, Florida, United States - Lox_Sample_3.4 | ecosystem: Environmental > Terrestrial > Soil > Wetlands | place: USA: Florida... | reverse complement strand
CAAGGCTATGTGCTCGCGACGCCGATCCAGCTCGCCACCATGGCCGCGCGCATCGCCAGCGGACGCGCCGTGACGCCGCGCATCGCGCACATGGTGGGAACGACGGCCCAGCCCCGTCCGCTCGCGGATCCCTTACCCTTCTCGGACACCGCCTTCGCCGCCGTGCGCGAAGGCATGAACGCGGTGTGCAACGGGGGCGGCACCGCCTCGCGCTGGCGCATCACGGAGCCAGGCTTCGAGATGGCCGGCAAGACGGGTACGGCGCAAGTCCGCCGCATCACCAAGGAAGAGCGCGCCACCGGCGTGAAGAACGACGCGTCGCTGCCCTGGAAGATGCGCGACCACGGTCTCTTCGTCGCCTTCGCGCCCGTGGCGGCGCCGCGCTACGCGCTGTCCTGCATCGTCGAGCATGGCGCGCTCGGCCACCCGCAGGTGCAGATGGCGCACGACATTCTGCTGTTCGCGCAGAAGCGCGATCCCCTGAAGCTGCGCACCGCCTATCCGACCAATGCGGCGATGGTCGCCCCGCCGCGCGATTGGGGAGGCCGCGGATGACGACACGTCCCTACGCCGCCGCGCGCCGCACCCTCAGCCTCACCGACAAGCTGTACGAGGTGAATTGGGGCCTCGTCCTGCTCATCACCATCATAGCCTGCGTCGGCTTTGCGATGCTCTATTCCGTGGCCGGCGGAAGTCTGTCGCCCTGGGCTTCGCCGCAGATCCTGCGCTTCATCCTCGGCTTCCTCGTGCTTGTGGCGGTGGCGCTGGTCGACGTCCGGGTGTGGATGGGCCTTGCCTATCCTGCCTATCTCGCATCGCTCCTCCTGCTCGTCGCGGTCGTCGTCGCCGGCCATGTCGGACTGGGCGCGCAACGCTGGATCACGCTCGGCCCGCTCGGTCTGCAGCCGTCGGAACTGATGAAAGTCTCGCTGGTGCTGGCTCTGTCCCGCTTCCTCCACGGCAAAAGCGTCGAAGAAGTTTCCAAGCCGCTCAATCTTCTCCTCGCGCTCGCCATGATCGGCATTCCGGCCGTATTCGTCGTGCTTCAGCCCAATCTGGGCACCACGCTGATCATCGCCGCGGACGGCGCGTCGCTGCTGTTTCTGGCCGGACTTTCCTGGTGGTGGATCGCACCGGCGCTTGGCGCCGTCGCGGTCGCGGTACCGACCGCCTGGCAGTTCGTGCTGCACGACTATCAGAAACGGCGCGTTCTGACGTTCCTGGATCCCGAATCCGACGCGCTCGGAGCCGGCTGGAACATCACCCAGGCCAAGATCGCCATCGGTTCGGGCGGAGGCGTGGGCAAGGGCTTCCTGCAGGGCACCCAGAGCCGCCTCAACTTCCTGCCCGAAAAGCAGACCGACTTCATCTTCACCAACTTCGCCGAAGAGTTCGGCTTCGTCGGCTGCATCGCGCTCCTCGTGCTGTTCGCCGTCATCATCGGCTACGGCATCCAGATCGCCATGGCGGCGCGCAGCCAGTTCGGCCGCCTGCTGGCGATGGGCGTCACGCTGAACTTCTTCTTCTACATCATGATAAACGCCGCGATGGTCATGGGCCTGATCCCGGTCGTCGGCATCCCCATGCCGCTGATCTCCTATGGCGGCTCGGCGATGCTGACCGTGATGTTCGGTTTCGGCCTTCTGATGAGCGTGCATGTGCACCGCCAGGTCGAGATCCCGCGCCACTCGGGCGGGATCATCTGACGCATGTGCGGCGGCTCGGGCCGTTTTTCCGGCCCAAATGAGGCGAATCGCGCCCCTGTGCGAAACCCGTGCATGCAATTGCCGGTCTTCCTAGACAGAGCAAAACCGCTCTGCTATGCACCGCGCCTTCCTTGGATGGGCCGGTAGCTCAGTCGGTAGAGCGTTCGACTCTTAATCGAAATGTCGTGGGTTCGATCCCCTCCCGGCCTACCATCCTCGCCTTCACCCCGACCGATAGCTTGCAGCGCCGCATCATCCGGCATCGCGATGCGGGACCGCAGCCGCTGAACGGTTTCAACCCGACAGCAGCGCCGCCGCGATCCGTTCGCGCGTGAACGGCATGTCGCGGACGCGCGCGCCCAGCGCGTGCGCGACGGCGTTGGCGATCGCCGCCATGGTCGGGCCCGACGAAATTTCTCCGGTTCCGTAAGGTCTCTGGCTCGGCTGCGCGATCAGTTCGACCGCGATCGGCGGGACCTCGGGAAAGCGCAGGATCGGATAGTCGTCCCACATGGTGGAGGCGATGCCGTTGCCGCCCAGCTTCACCTGTTCCTTCAGCGCCCAGCTCGCGGCCATGATCATGCCGCCTTCTATCTGGTTCCTGGCGCCGTCCGGATTGACGATCAGGCCGCAGTCGGCGACGCACCACATCTCCCTGAGACGAACCTCCTTGTCGACGTCCAGCGCGACGGCGACGCCGACATAGGCGCCGCGGTCGCGGTGACGCGAATAGGCGAGGCCGAGACCTTCGCCGCTTCCGCCGGGGCCGCGCCGCTGCCAACGGGAGAGGGCGCCGAGCCGCTCGAGCACGACGCGCGCCCGCGGATCGCTCGTCATCGACAGGCGATAGGCGAGGGGATCGGCGCCCGCGATCCCGGCAAGCTCGTCGATGAAGCTCTCGCAGGCATAGACGTTCGGCGGACCGCCGAGCCCGCGCAGCGACGAGGTGCGCACCGGCGGGGTGACGACATTCTCTTTCACTCTTGTCGCGACGACGTCGTAGGAGGGCGTCGCGTTCAGCCGGCCGCCGCTGAATCCCGGAATGGACATGGGCGGCGGCGGCGGCGTGCCGGGCGCGAGGGCGGCTTCGACGAGCGCATAGCCGCGGCCGACATGTGGTCCGCTCCAGATCTCCGAACTGAAATCGACGAGGCGTCCGGACGCATCGATCTCGCCGGAAAGCTCGATCTGCATCGCCGTGCCGAGCGGTTCGAAGCCGAACTCATCCTCGCGCCGCCACTGCACGCGGATGGTCTCGCCGGGCCGCCGGACGGCGATGGCGGCGGCGTCGCACGCCGCGTCGTCCGAGCCGTTGTGGCCGTAACAGCCCGCGCCCTGCGCGTGCTCGACATGAATCTTTTCGGGCGCGAGGCCCGTGATCCGCGCGAGCACGGCGCGGATCGGATAGACCCCCTGGGCGTGCGTCCATACCGTCAACGTTCCGTCGGCGAAGCGGGCGACGCCGTGCGACGGCCCCATCGAACCGTGGGCGATGAACGGCCGGCCGTAGGTCGCCTTGTGCTTGCGGCGGTTGGACGGTTCGGGCGGCGGCGCGCCGCCTTCCCAGGGCGTGGCGGGAAGCGTCTTGAGCGCCGCAGGCTCGGAGATCTCCGGCCGGCCGGAACGCGCGTCGTTCCACCCGACGCGCTGCTCCGCGGCGGCCAAGGCGAGCGACACCGTCCGTTCGCTGCGGGACAGGAACGCGACGAACGCGCCGTCTCTGACAATGTCGAGATCGCCGCCCGCCGCCTTGCGCACGGCCGCTTCGTCGAACGACTCGATCGTGGCCTGGTAGCCCGGCTGGCGCAGCACGCGCGCATGCGTCACATCCTTGAGCGGAATGTCCTGGATGAAACCGCCGCCGAACACCTTCGACGGCAGGTCGGAGCGCGGCTGCGATTGTCCGACGATGCGATGTCGGTCGGGCGTCTTCCAGCGCGCTTCGCCGGTCGGCGCCTGTTTGAGATCGACGGCCGGCGACAGGCTCCAATAGTCGAGCCCGGTCGCCGAACCGTTGCGCAGGAACGCGCCGTCGCGAATGTCGAGTTCCTCGGCGGCGCAGGCGAGCCGCCTGGCGGCCTCGGCAATGAAGAGTGCACGCACTTCCGCCGAGGCGGCGCGCACGGATGCCCCGGACATCTCGATCGACATGCTGCCCACGGTCAGGCCTTCGTTCGGCACGGCGCCGCTCGCGGCGTTGACGACGATGAGCTGGCCCATCGCCACGTCGAGTTCCTCGGCGGCGATCTGGGCAAGCGAGGTGACGACGCCCTGGCCGTATTCGACCTTGCCGAAAGCGATGCGGACTTTCCCGGGCGACGGGAACGAGACCCAGCGCTCGAGAACCGGATTGTCCTGCAGCGATTGCGGAATCATGCGGGCACCTTCAGGCGCGACGCGGCGAGCGCGACGGCGTCCAGTATGCGGTTGTGCGCGCCGCAGCGGCAGAGATGCCAGGCGAGTGCGTCGGCGATCTCGGCGCGGCTGGGCGAGGGATTGCGGTCCAGCAGCGCCTTCGAGGCGACGAGAATGCCAGAAAGGCAGTAACCGCACTGCCCGGCCTGCTTCTCGAGGAAAGCGGTCTGCAGGGGATGCGGCCTGTCCGGCGTTCCGATGCCCTCGACGGTGACGATCGATTTGCCTTCGAGCGTGCCGACTTCGACCGCGCAGCTCGGCTTGTCTTCGCCGTCGATCAGGACGGAACAGGTGCCGCACTGCTCCGCGCCGCAACCGAAGCGCGGGCCGGTCAGCCCCAGGCGGTTGCGCAGAACGTCGAGCAACGTCTCGCGCTCATCGGCGGTGACGGTCCGTGCCGTGCCGTTGACGAGCAGTTTGATCTCGCGAACCAAATGATCCTCCGAAGGTGCCGGGCCGCCAAGCATAGCGAAACGGGACGTACAACGTAACTGCGGCGCGAACGCTTGACGTTGTCAGTGGCTCGGCTTCAGGTTGCCTGCCGGTCAATGGGGGAAGCATGCGCATGAAAAGCTTTATGATGGCCGCCGCCGCCGCGCTGCTGTTTTTCGGGGCCGCGCGTGCGGCCGACATGCCGGCGCCGCAGGAAGGGGATTTCATCGTCCACGACTTCACGTTCAAGTCGGGCGAAACGCTGAAGGAGTTGCGGCTTCACTATACAACGTTGGGAAAACCGGTCCGTGATGCGCATGGCCGGGTGACGAATGCCGTGCTCATCCTGCACGGCACCGGCGGCGACGGGCACCAGTTTCTCAGGCCGCAATTTTCGGGCGTCTTGTTCGGGCCGGGCGCGCTGCTCGATGCGTCTAAATATTTCATCATCCTGCGCGACGGCATCGGACACGGAAAGTCGTCCAAGCCCAGCGACGGACTGCACGCCGGATTCCCGCACTACGATTACGACGACATGGTCGCGGCCGACCATCTGCTGCTGACGAAGGGCCTGCATGTGAACCACCTGCGCCTCGTCATGGGCACGTCGATGGGCTGCATGCATTCCTTCGTCTGGGGCGAGACCTATCCCGACTTTATGGATGCGCTGATGCCGCTCGCCTGCCTGCCGGTGCAGATCGCCGGCCGCAACCGCATGTGGCGCAAGATGATCATTGACGCGATCCGCAGCGACCCGGCCTGGAACGGCGGCGACTATAAGACCGAGCCGCAGGCCGGCCTGCGCACTGCGGCGGATTTTCTCGTCATCGCCGGCAGCGCGCCGCTTCTCTTCCAGAAGAACTGGCCGACGCGCGACGCAGCCGACGCCTGGCTGGACGAGACGATCGGCAAGGACCTCGCGACGCTCGACGCCAACGATTTCCTCTATCAGGTGGATTCGTCCCGCGGCTACGATCCGTCCGCGAAGCTGGGCGACATCAAGGCGCCCGTGATGTGGGTCAACTCGGCCGACGACTTCATCAATCCGCCCGAGCTCGGCATAGCGGAGAAAGAGGTCAAGCTCATCCCGCACGCCAGGTTCATACTCATCCCGATCAGCGACCAGACTCACGGCCATGGCACGCATACGCTCGCGGCCGTGTGGCAGGACTACCTTGCCGAGCTGCTCAAGGAGACGCAGGCTCGCTAGTCGAACGACCTGTCCACGCCCGCGGCGGCGTAGATCGCGTCGATCATCGCCATGTTGCCGAGGGAGTCAGCGTTGGAGACGAGCTGCGACTTGCCGCGCAGTAGGACGTCGCCGAGTTCCTTGAGCTGGGCGACATAGGTCGCGTCTCCCGCCGTGGGCTCCGCGCGCGTCGCTCCCCCGACCGTGACGCTGAACCGGCAGCCCATCTGCGGCGCCAGATAATTGGCGATCTCCATCGTTCCCTTTTCGCCCACCAGCGTCAGGTTGGCGCCGAAGCGCTCCGGTTTCATGGAACAGGTCAGCGTCGCCGGGATACCGGAGAAGTCGAGTTCCGCCCGGGTCGTCACATCCACGCCATGCTCCATGGTGCAGGACGCTTTCTGGACCTTCGGCTCGGCGCCCATCACCGAACGCAGCGCATGGCATGGGTAGCAGCCCAAATCCATCAGCGCGCCGCCGCCCTGTTCGCGCGTCCAGCGCAACTCGCCTTCGCGGTAGGGGATCGGAACGGAGAAGTCCGCGTCGATGCGCTGAACCCGGCCGAGCTCGCCGGAGCGCGCGATCTCCACCGCCCGCTTCATGACCGCGTGATGGCGATAGTGAAACGCCTCGACCAGCTTGCCTTCGGCTTTCGCCGCCGCTTCATTCATCCGTCGGACTTGCGCCGCATTCATCGCGAAGGGCTTTTCGCACAGCACATGCTTTCCGGCCTCGAGCGCGGCGATCGTCCAGCGCGCATGGCCGGCCGGCGGAAGCGCGTTGTAGACGAGATCGACCTCGGCGTGGCGCACGAGCGCGTCATAGTCCTTTGCGACCTGCGGTATCTTGTGCTCGGCGGCATAGGCTTTCGCCCGCTCGGGATCGCGCGCGGCGACGGCGACGACCTCGAAATCGGGGTTGTCGCGCGCGGTGTTGATGACGACGGGCGGCGCGATCTTGGCGGCGCCGAGAATGCCGATGCGAATGCTCATGGGAGAGGCCTCATAGAACTCGGCGGCGTTCGAGCCGGCCGCGGGCCAAGTCTGCCCTATCCGGCGCCCGCGCCCAAGAGATGCGCCTGGCGCGCCAATTTCGTCATCAAAGCGTCGAACTGCCGGCGCTCCTCGGGCGAGAGGGCCGAGAGAAACACGTCTTCCAGATGCAGCGCGAGCGGCACGACCTCGTCGTAGATCGCGCGGCCCTTCGCGGTGAGCGACAGGCGCATGATGCGGCCGTCTGCGGGATCGGGCTGACGCTGCACGCGCCGCGCGCGCGTCAGGCTGTCGACGGCGCGGCTCACCTGCACCTTGTCCATCGCGGTGCGCTCGGCCACCTCGCGCGCCGAAAGGTTCGGCGTGCCGCCCAGCACCGCCATGGTGCGCCATTCGGGGATGGTGAGGCCGAAACGTTCGGAATATTGGCGCGCGATGGCGCTCGACACGCGGTTGGACAGCACCGACAGGCGGTAGGGAGCGAAGCGCTCCAGATCGAGGCGGCGCCGGGCGGCGGGACTACTCGGCATCGGGCTGGTTCTTGGGATGGGCGGCGCTGAAGGCGGGATGGCGCAAGGCCGTCTGTTCGATCCGCGCCAGCGTCGGATAGCGCTCGATCTCCAGCTTGACGCGCCGCGCGTTGAACATCTGCGGAATCAGGCAGATGTCCGCGATGGTCGGCGCATCGCCGTGGCAGAACGCACCGGTGCCCGGCGAAGTGCTCAGCATCTTTTCGAGCGCCTCGAAGCCGACGGTGATCCAGTGGCGCTGCCAGCGCGTCTGCTGTTCGTCGCTCGCGCCGAGCTCGCGCTTGAGATACTGGCCGAGACGAAGATTGTTCACCGGATGGATGTCGCAGGCGATGACGCAGGCGATTTCGCGCACCCGGGCGCGCCCGAGCGGATCCCTGGGGAGGATGGGCGGCTCGGGAACGATCTCGTCGAGATACTCCATGATCGCGAGCGACTGCGTGATCAGATGGCCGTCATGGACCAGCGCCGGAATCAGCTCCATCGGGTTGAGCGCCTTGTACGCGGCGGCGTGCTGCTGGCCGCCGTCCTTCAGGAGGTGAATGAAGCGAAGCTCCGGCGCGATGCCTTTCAGGTTCAACGCGATCCGCGCGCGGAACGCGGCGGAGGACCGGAAATAGCCGTAGAGCGCGAATTCACCCTTCATATTTGACGACCTCCTGCTCGATGGCGCCGAAGACGGAATCGCCGCGCTTGTCGAACATCTCGATCCGCACCTGGGCGCCGAATTGCAGGAACGGCGTGACGGGCGCGCCTTTTTCGATCTGCTCGAGGCTGCGCCGTTCGGCGATGCAGCACGATCCGACGCTCGTATCCTTGTTGGCGACGGTTCCCGAGCCGACGATCGATCCGGCCGCCAGTGCGCGGGTTCTGGCGGCATGGGCGATGAGCTGGGCGAAGGAAAAAGTCATGTCGACACCGGCATCCGGCGCGCCGAAACGCTTGCCGTCGAGCCAGACGTGCAACGGCAGATGCACCTTGCTGTCGCGCCAGGCCTCGCCCAGTTCGTCGGGCGTCGCGGCGATGGGCGAAAAGGCGCTCGCGGGCTTGGACTGGAAGAAACCGAAATTCTTGGCGAGCTCGGCCGGAATCAGGTTGCGCAGGGAGACGTCGTTGACGAGCATCAACAGCTTGATGTGCCCCGAAGCCCGCGTCGCGTCGGTGCCCATCGGCACGTCGTCGGTGATGGCGGCGACCTCGGCTTCGAAATCGATGCCCCAGGCCTCGTCCGCGGCGAGGATCGGATCGCGCGGACCGACGAAGCTGTCGGAGCCGCCCTGGTACATCAGGGGATCGGTCCAGAAGGACGGCGGCATCTCGGCGCCGCGCGCCCGGCGTACCAGTTCGACATGGGTGACGTAGGCCGAGCCGTCGGCCCATTGATACGCGCGCGGCAGCGGCGCATGGCAGTGTCGCGGCTCGAAGACGATTTCGCCGGCGAGCGTGCCCGCGTTCAATAGGTCGGAGACGCGCGCCAGCCGCGGCGCTGCCTGGCTCCAGCCGTCCAGCGCCTGCTGCAGCGTGGCCGCGATCTCCGGCACCGCGACGGCGCGCTTCAGATCGCGCGAGACGACGACGAGCATGCCGTCGCGGCCCTGCTTGAGCGACGCGAGTTTCATGTCGCCTTCCAGCTGTCGGCATAGTCTTTGTCTTCGGTCGCCGCCGCCGCATCCGTCATGTCGAGGGCGTCGCGCGCGTCGATCATCACCGCGACCTCATCGGTCATGGTCTTCGCCGCTTTCGCGCCGGCGGCGAACGCCTTGGGATGCGGCCCGTGGGTGAAGCCGCAGGGATGGAACGTGATCATGCCCGGCTTGATGTTGTCGCGGCTGAAGAATTCGCCGGCGTGGTAGAAGATCACCTCGTCATAGTCGTCGTTGGAATGGAAGAAGGGCACTTTCAGCGCGCCCGGGTCGCTCTCGATCGGCCGCGGCACGAAGGTGCAGACGACGAAACGGTCGGCGACGAAGGTCGAATGGACGCTCGGCGGGATGTGGTAGCGATGGCTCATGACGGGGCGGATGTCGCGCCAGTTGAGTTTCACCGGCGCGAGATTTCCCTTCCAGCCGACGGCATCGAGCGGGTTGAACGGATAGGTGATCACCGATCCCTGGCCGCGGCGCTTGACGGTCACCTGCCATTCGCCGTCGCGCTGGGCGCGGAACTTGTCGTCGAGCCTGGGAGTCTCCAGCGCCGCCGGGTCGAAGATCGCGTGCGGCCCGAGAATGCCGCGATCCGGCAACCGGTAGCTGCCGTTGGTCGCCTCGATGCGCAGCACCGTGGTCGGTTGCGCGGCCTCCAGCCGCCACATCGTGCCGCGCGGCAGCAGGATGTAGTCGCCCTCGCGATAGCTCATATGGCCGAAGTCGCAGTAGAGATCGCCGGATCCCGCGTGGATGAAAAAGAGCAGATCGCCGTCCGCGTTGCGCGCCAGCATCGGCATCGCACCCGGACAAAGCCAGATCTCGATGCTGCAATGCGCATTCCTGAGCAGCGCGGTCTGCCGGTGCGGCTCTTTCGAAGCCGTCAGCACGCCGACCGCATCGAAGGCGCGTGGCCGCAAGGGACCTTCGAACTTCGTCCAGCCGGTCGGCGGATGGCGGTGATAGATGTGTGCGGCTGGCCCGAAGAAGCCGTCGCGGCCGATTTCGCGCTCGAACGTGCCGTCCGGCAGGTCGGCATGCGCCTGCTTGGACGTCTCGCCTTCGCTGCGCGGGAATTCGATCCAGTTCTTGCTCATGCCACGCCGTCCTTCGCTTCGCCCGGGCCCTTGAGGACGCCGCGCCTGATCTGGTCGAGTTCGATGCTCTCGAACAGCGCCTTGAAGTTGCCTTCGCCGAAGCCCTGATTGCCTTTCCGCTGGATGATCTCGAAGAAGATCGGGCCGATCGCGTTCTGGGTGAAGATCTGGAGCAGGA
>Ga0335080_10009459_pt1 | contig 10182 bp, 13 predicted proteins | sample Lox_Sample_34_FD_206720 | JGI IMG/M metagenome (GOLD analysis project Ga0335080, IMG submission 206720) | Soil microbial communities from Loxahatchee National Wildlife Refuge, Florida, United States - Lox_Sample_3.4 | ecosystem: Environmental > Terrestrial > Soil > Wetlands | place: USA... | reverse complement strand
GTGACGTCCATCAGGCGAAGACCTCCGCGCCGCAGCCGTGGACGAGCGCCGCCAGCGGGTCGTCGGCTCCCCGCAGCGAGCGGTGCGAGAGGTCGGCGTCGACGTCGGCCCAGCGTTCGAGCCCGAGCGCGGCGGCTCCCTCCTCCGAGCCGATCGAGAGGAGCGCCTCGACCGACAGGACGTTGCGGCGCCCCGCCTGGCGGCGCGCGGTCCCCTCGAGCTCCCGCAGCTCCTCGAGCGGGTCGATCCGCACGTTCGAGTCGGAGCCGATGCAGAGCGGGATCCCGCGGGTCAGCACCCGCTCGACGGGCAGGAAGCCGTCGCCGAGGTTCGCCTCGGTGGTCGGGCACGCGCAGATCCGGGAGCCCGCCGCGGCGAGCAGGTCGAGCTCGCGGCCGTCCGCGTGGGTCGCGTGCACCACCGTCGTCAGCGGGCCGAGGCAGCCGGTCCGCTCGAGCAGCTCGATCGGGCGCAGCCCGTGCTCGGCGAGGCACTCCTCGATCTCGCGGGGCTGCTCGTCCGCGTGCACGTGGAGCGGCAGGCCCTCGGCCGCGGCGTACCGGCCGAGCTCCTCGAGCCAGTCGGCCGGGCAGGCCCGGACGGAATGCGGGGCGACGCCGACGGCCGCCCCGCGGGCGCGAAGCTCCTCGAGGCCGCGCAGGTACTCGGCCGTCGACCCCTGGCGGAAGCGGGCGAGCCCACCGCGGCCGTACGCGGCGAGGAGCAGCACGATCGCGATCCCCGCCTCATCGGCGGCGTCGAGGGCCGCGTGCGCCTCGGGCAGGCCGAGGTAGTGGAACTCGCCGACCGCGGTGTACCCGGCCGCGAGAAGCTCCCGGTAGGTCTCCGCGTAGGAGGAGCGCACGAGCTCCGGCGTCTGGCGCTCCGCCTCCGCGAGCATGTGCTCGCGCCAGGCCCAGAAGTCACCGCCCTCCGTGCGCCCCCGCAGCGCCCGCTGAAAGGCGTGGCAGTGCGCGTCCACGAATCCGGCCAGCCTCAGCGTCGCCTCGCTTTCTCATCGCGGTCTTAGTCCGTTTCGCAATCCTACGGCGATGAGGACCCTGGCCGCGTACGTCCGCACGGCGCCGTTCACGTTCTCCTACCTCGGCGTGCTCCTCGCGACGACAGGTGTGCTCGCGGCCTCGAGCGAGCGCGGCCGCACGACGCTCCTCCGCGCGAGCAGCACGAACCTGGACCACCTCGCGCGCGAGCCGTTGCGTGTGCTCTTCGCGAGCGCGCTGTGGCTCCAGGGCCTCTCGGTGGTCGCCTGGGTCGCGCTCTTCGTCGTCGTGCTCGCGGCCGTCGAGCAGGCGCTCGGGACGCGGAGGGCGCTGGCGCTCTTCGCCGCGGGGCACGTCGGGGCGACGCTGCTGACGGCGCTCGGGCTCTGGGTCGGGATCCGCGCCGGCGCGTTCAGCCCGAGGCTGGACGATGCGGTGGACGTGGGGGTGAGCTACGGCTTCGTGGCGGCCGCTGCCGCGTTCACGTTCGTGCTGCCGCGGCGCGCCCGCCTGCCGTACGCGGCCGCGCTCGTCGGCTGCCTCGTGTTCCGGCTCGTGGCGGGCCACACGTTCACGGACGCGGGCCACCTCGTCGCCCTCGCGATCGGATACGGCCTGTGGTGGACGGGCTTCGCGGACCCGCGCCGCGTGCGGTCACGCACTATCCTTGAGGAGTGTCGGCCCGCGCTCTCTCAGCACCACGTGCGCAGCTTCCCAATGCGCTGACCATCCTTCGCCTGGCGCTGGTGCCGGTGTTCGCCGTCCTGCTGATCCGCTCCGACGGGGGCCACAGCGTCGCGGCGGCCGTCGTCTTCGCCGTCGCTGCGATCACCGACCAGGTCGACGGCTACCTCGCACGCCGCTGGCACGTCGAGTCGCGGTTCGGCGCGGTCGCCGATCCGCTCGCCGACCGGCTGATGATCGACGTCGCCGTGCTCCTGCTCTGGCTCGACGGGCGGCTCCCGTTCCTCGGGCTCCTGGTGATCCTCGGGCGCGACGTCCTGCTCCTGACCGGCGCGAAGCTGCTGCAGCCGCGCGGGCTCGAGGTCCACGTGAACGTCCTCGGCAAGGCGGCGACCTGGATCCTCTACGCCTCGATCTGGTTCGTGCTCCTCACCCCCGACGGGACGCGCTGGCCGCTCGTCTGCTTCTGGATCGGCGTCGTCCTCGCGGTCGCCGCGGGCGTCCAGTACGTCCTCACCGCGAGACGCGAGCTGCGCGCATGAAGGCCGTCGTGATGGCCGGCGGCGAGGGGACGAGGCTGCGCCCGCTCACCTCGAACCAGCCCAAGCCGATGGTCCCGATCGTCGGCAAGCCCTGCATGGAGCACATCGTCGAGCTCCTCGCCCAGCACGGGCTCACGGAGGTGATCGTGACGGTCGCGTTCATGCCGCAGGCGATCCGGAGCTACTTCGGGCAGGGCGAGACGCTCGGCGTCTCGATCGAGTACTCCGTCGAGGAGTCTCCCGCCGGCACCGCCGGCTCGGTCAAGCTCGCCGGCGACAGGCTCGACGAGACGTTCCTCGTCATCTCCGGCGACGCGCTCTGCGACATCGACCTCACCCAGCTGATCGCGGCCCACAGGGAGAAGGGCGCCGCCGTCACGATCGGGCTCAAGTCGGTCGACAACCCGCTCGAGTTCGGAATCGTGGTCACCGACGACGACGGGCGCGTCGAGCGCTTCCTCGAGAAGCCCTCGTGGGGCCAGGTCTTCTCCGACACGATCAACACCGGGATCTACGTCTGCGAGCCCGAGGTCCTGCGGCACGTCCCCACCGACCGGCCGTACGACTTCTCGAAGGAGCTCTTCCCGCTGCTGCTCGACATGGGCCGGCCCATGTTCGGCCACGTCTGCTCGGGGTACTGGCAGGACATCGGCAACCTCGACCAGTACCGCCAGGCGAACTTCGACGCGCTCGACGAGCGGGTGCGCCTGCGCCTGCCGGGCGTGCGCCTGCGCGGCAACGTCTGGATCGGCGACGGAGTCGAGACGGACGACCTCGACGCGATCGAGGGCCCCGCGTTCGTCGGCAACTACTGCCTGATCGCGCCCGGCGCGCGGGTCGGCCCGTACTCGGTGCTGTCGCCGAGCGTCACCCTGCGCGAGAACGCGCGGACGACCCGCTCCGTGATCGACGCGGGCACCTACATCGGGCAGGCGGCGCTGGTCGAGGGCGCCGTGATCGGCCGCTCGTGCGAGATCCGCTCGCACGTGCAGGTCCACGAGGGCGTCGCGATCGGCGACGAGGTGACGATCGGGGCGGAGAGCGTGATCGCCACCGGCGTGCGCATCTACCCGAACAAGGAGATCGAGCGGGGCTCGCAGGTGTACGACCACATGATCTGGGAGTCACGCGCCTCGCCGCGCCTGTTCGGGTTTGCGGGCGTCTCCGGGCTCGTCAACGTCGACCTGACGCCCGAGATCGCCGTGCGCCTCGCGGCGGCGCTCGGGAGCGCGCTCAAGCGTGGCAGCCGTGTCGTCGCGAGCCGCGAGTCCCCGGGCGTCTGCCGCGTGATCAAGCGCGCGATGCTGTCCGGGCTCGCCTCGACCGGGGTCGACGTCGCCGACCTTCGCGTCCTCCCGGCCGCGGTCGGCCGCCACCTCCTGATGACCGAGGGCTTCGACGCCGGCTTCCACGTCGGCATGAGCCCCGCCGACCCGGAGATCGTGCAGATCTACTTCTTCGAGCCGCCCGGGATCCAGCTGACCCCCGGCCTCCAGAAGGAGATCGAGAAGCACTTCACGCGCGGCGAGCTGCGGCGCGTCGCCGCGGCGCACATCGGCGAGATCGAGTATCCGGCGCGCGTCCGCGAGACGTACGCCTCCGACCTCCTGGCCACGCTCGCTGTCGACGCGATCAAGGCGCGCGGGTTCCGCGTCGTCGTCGACTACGGCTACTCGGCGGCGTCGTACGTGCTGCCGCTCGTGTTCGGCCCGCTCGGTGTGGAGGTCGTCTCCTCGCACGCCTTCTCGAGCAACCGCCCGGAGCCCGACTCGACCCAGCTCGAGGAGTCCGTCGGGCAGGCCAGGCGCCTCGTGCCGGCGGTCGGCGCCCACCTCGGCGCCGTCTTCGACCTCGCGGGGGAGCGGCTGTACCTGGTCGACGAGCGCGGGGAGGAGGTACCCCTCGATCAGGCGCTCCTCCTCTTCCTGAAGCTGCTCGGCGACAGCGGCCGCACCGGCAAGGTCGCGCTGCCGATCACCGCCACGAGCCTCGTCGACGACCTGGTCGAGGGCACGGGGCTCCAGGTCGTGCGGACGGCGCACTCGCTGGCCGACCTGACGAAGTCGGCCTCGCAGGAGGGGGTCGTGTTCGCGGGCGCGACCGGCGGCGGCTACGTGTTCCCCGAGTTCCTGCCGGCCTACGACGCCGTTGCAGCCCTCACGAACCTGCTCCAGCTCCTCGCACCGCTGGAGAGGCCCCTGTCGGAGCTCGTCGCCGAGCTGCCCGTCTCGCCGCTCGTGCACCGGGAGCTGCCGTGCCCGTGGGCGATGAAGGGCGTCGTGATGCGCGTGCTCAACGAGCAGCTCGCCGACCGCAGGCTCGACCTGCTCGACGGGATCAAGGTCTTCGACGAGCGCGGCTGGATGCAGGCGCTCCCCGATCCCGACGAGCCGGTCCTCCATCTCTACGCGGAGGGACGCGACGAGGAGACGACGGCGGCGCTCGAGGCCGAGCTGCGCGGGCTCGTGGACGAGATCCTCGAGACCGACGAAGCAGGAGCCCGCAACGTGAAGGCTAAAGTATAGGTTGACCCTTTGGGGGCCTGCTGCTTTACTGCGAAGGCCCGGCAATCCAGCGAAAGGCGCGCCCGTGGACATGGAACCGCTCCCCGACCTTGCCACCATCTCCGACGACGACTTGAAGCAGCTGATCGAGGACCTCAAGCACGAGGAGTCGGAGGTGTCGTACCGCCGCCGCATCCTGCACGGGAAGATCGACATCCTGCGCGCGGAGCTCGTCGCGCGCCTCCAGAAGACGGGGGGCAGGAGCGTGCTCGACCAGGTCGACGTCGAGTCGCTCACCGACATCCTCACCACCAAGGCCTCGCCTCCCTCGTGAGCCACGTCTACTGCCCGGAATGCGGCTTCCAGAACCCGGAGGCCGCGAACTACTGCTCGAAGTGCGGCACGCTGCTCGTGGCCGACGAGGCCGGCGCCGAGAGCACGCTCGTCTACGCGCTCGAGGACGGCGACGACGAGCCGGCGGCCGTGGTCGATGCGGCGGCCGTGAACGGTCCGACTCTCGTCGTGCGGGCGGGCGGCGGGCGGGCGGGGGAGACGTTCCATCCGGCGGGAGAGCGCACGACGGTCGGCCGCTCGCCGGACTGCGAGATCTTCCTCGACGACGTCACGGTCTCCCGCCGGCACGCGGCGGTCACACGTCACGGCGACGCCTTCAGGGTCGACGACCTCGGCAGCCTCAACGGCACGTTTCTCAACCGCCGCCGCATCGACTCGGCGCCTCTCGAGGACGGGGACGAGCTCCAGATCGGCAAGTACCGCCTGACCTTCCTGGTGCGATGACGACGGCGACCGAGACCTCCAGCGAGCGCCGCGCCCGCCTCTCGACGATCGGGGCGGTCTGCAGGCGCCTGAAGCCGGAGTTCTCCGACATCTCGATCTCGAAGATCCGCTACCTCGAGGACCAGGGCCTGCTCACGCCCCGTCGCACGCAGGGCGGCTACCGCCTGTTCAGCGAGGAGGACGTCGAGCGGCTCGAGACGATCCTGCGCCTGCAGCGCGACGAGTTCCTGCCGCTCCGGGTGATCCGCCAGGAGCTGGCGGCGCCCGGCACGACGAAGGAGCGCCGCCGGCGCCGCCCGGCCGGCCTGGCCGAGCGCGAGGACGAGCTCGACCTCTCGTCGCTGTGCGAGCGCGCGGGGATCACGGCAGACCAGGCCCGTGAGCTCGAGGAGTTCGGCCTGCTGGCGCCGCGGATCGAGGCCGGCGAGCGTCTCTACCGCGAGACGGACGCCGAGATCGCGCTCGCGAGCGGACAGCTCGCCCGCTTCGGGATCGCGCCGCGCCATCTGCGGGCCTTCCGCTCCGCCGCCGACCGGGAGGTCGCGCTGCTCGAGCAGCTCGTCGCCCCGGCCCTGCGCTCGCGCAACCCCGAGCGCCGCCAGTCCGGCCTCGAGGACCTGCAGGCCCTCGCGGGGATGGCCCAGGAGCTGTCGCAGCTCCTCTTCTGGCGCGACGTGCGCGACCTGGCCTCGAAGTGAGCACGATCGACCTCGCCGCGAAGATCCGGGACGTCCCGGACTTCCCGCAGCCGGGCGTCGTCTTCAAGGACATCATGCCGCTCCTCGCCGACGGCGAGGCGCTCCGGGCCGCCGTCGACCGGCTGGCCGAGTGGGCCGAGCCGCGGCGGCCGGACATCGTCCTCGGGGCGGAGGCGCGCGGCTACATCACCGGCGGCGCGCTCGCGTGCCGTCTCGGCTGCGGCTTCGTCGCCGCTCGCAAGCCCGGCAAGCTGCCGTGGCACACCGTGGCCGTCAAGTACGCCCTCGAGTACGGCTTCGACACGCTCGAGCTGCACGCGGACGCGATCAGCGGCGGCCAGCGCGTCCTGATCCACGACGACGTGCTCGCGACCGGAGGCACGGCGAAGGCGACGGTGGAGCTCGTCGAGCAGCTCGGCGGCGAGGTCGTCGGCCTGCCCTTCCTGATCGAGCTCGAGTTCCTCAACGGGCGCACGAAGCTCGAAGGCTACGACGTCTTCTCGCTGATCCAGTACTAACACAGCGTCCGCCGGAGCCGATATACGTAGTGGATGTACGACGCGCTGACGAGCACCTACACGCTCTCCTGCCCGAATCGCGGCGAGAGCCGGGTTCATCTGTCCGCCTTTCGCGCGCTCGAGCGGCTGCCGGGGGCCGCGCACCCGGCCGTCTACCGGATCGCGTATGCCTGCGGCTGCGGCGAGCAGCATCCCGCGCTCGTCTCGCACGACGAGCTCGACTGGGCCCCGCTCGGGCTTGCGGCCGGCGCGTTCCTGAACCTGATGACGTCGCGTCTGGAGGCGACCGCCGAGGAGCTCGGCGATCACGCGGCGAGACGGATCAAGGCGGGGGAGTGGCCGTGGAGCTTCTTCTGCTACCCGGAGGAGCGGCCGAGGCCGGTCTTCCCCTCGTCGTTCTTCCTCCTGGCCCCCGCGGAGGGCTGGATCGGCCTCGCCGTGCACTGCCCGGTCTGCAGCGCCGTCTCGGTCAACCTCGTCTCCTGCGAGCACGTCGACGTGCCGTTCCACAACGACCGCAGCGTGGGGGTGATCCCGCACGTCTTCGACGGAGACGCCACGCGGGCGCTCGAGGAGTTCCGGGACGACCTCTACTCGGCCCGATTCGACGCCCGCAGGCTCGATCTCGGCTAGGCCGGGCGCTTGACCCCTTGCGAGAGGGATCATCGCGGTGTCCACTCGGCGCCGATAGACGAGCCAGGATGGAGCAGGCCGCACGGCAACCACTCGGGAGGGGGCAGGTGTTGCTCCTGGCCCATTGCATGGCTCTCGGTGCCATCGACGCGGAGCCTCGCACCCCTGCCACGGAGCGCCTCGAGCGGGCCGTCGGCCCCGAGCTCCTGCGGTTCCTGCTGATCGCCCTCACGGGCGACAACCGCATGCGCTCGACCGAGCTCGTCGCCTAGCGCCGACTACTAGGCGGGGCCGCCGCGCAGCCTCACGAAGAGGAAGATGAAGAAGCCGGCGACCGCCGCCGTGAGCATCGACATCGCCTGCGAGATGCCGATCGCGCGGCCGCCGAGCCAGATGAACACCGCGAACAGGAGCGCCCACAGGAACGAGGTGACGCCGCGGTCGACGCTGGGTGAGCGGAAGTGCACGGCCGCGATGCTACCGGGCCGCGCGGCGGTCTCCAAGACGAGCCGAGCCCGTGCCCGTTCCGGACCAAAGGTTCACCGAGCCGGGTGCGCTTTCGTCCGCCGTCCCCGTCGACTTTCCGCCCTCGGCCTTGCGGCTTCCGCGTACTGCCTTCGGTGACGACTTCGACCTACTCGCGTCCCGTACTCGGTGCAAGGGGGAAGCTACAGCGTCGCGGCGTGGCGACGCAAGGGCCGCGGAAACGCAACACGCGCAAATTGCGAACTTCGCTCGGGAGGCCTCGGCGGGGGGCCAAACGGGGGCCCGAAACGGGACCATAGGTTCACCGAGCCGGGTGCGCTTTCGTCCACCGCCCCCGTCGACTTTCCGCCCTCAGCCTTGCGGCTTCCGCGTACTGCCTCCGGTGACGACTTCGACCTACTCGCGTCCCGTGCTCGGTGCAAACACCACACTAGACCTTGACGGTCCGGGATGCAAGGGGTGTCAAACCGGAAACAGGCGCTATTTGCGAACTTCTCCCTGTTCTCTACACGAACAGCATTTTGTGCACGGTGCTACGAGAGTGGGGAGCTCGTTTTTCCGGTGCCCCGCCGGCCGGGCGCCCGAACGGGACCAAAGGTTCACCGAGTCGGGTGCGCTTTCGTCCGCCGCCCCCGTTGACTTTCCGCCCTCCGCCTTGCGGCTTCCGCGTACGGCCTTCGGTGACGACTTCGACCTACTCGCGTCCCGTGCTCGGTGCAAGGAAGACTCTATGGATCGACCATGGCCGCCGCAAGGGTGGCCGGACGGGAAAAGATCCGCAAATTGCGCCCCGATTTCCACACATCGCAAAAGCCCCTGGGGACAAGCCTGTGGATTGGGCGAGAGGCTTCCGCGGAGGCCGACTTGACATAACGCGGGTTATCGTGCGTCGACACGGAGGCCGGGAAAGGCGAGCCAGGCGCGCCTCAGAGCTTCTCCTAGCGTACGGTTTCGGGGATGCAGATCGCGCTCGCGCTGCTGATCACGATCGTCTCGGCCTGTTTTCTGAACCTGGGCTACCTGCTCGAGCACAGCGTCGCCTCGAAGCTGCCGCCGCTCTCCTGGCGCACGCCGGTCGCCTCCGTGCACTCGCTGCTCTCGAACCGCCGCTGGCTCGCCGGGTTCGGCTCCGAGGCCTTCGGTTGGATCCTCTACGTCGTCGCGCTCGCGCTCGCGCCGCTCTCGCTCGTGCAGGCGACGGCCGCGGGCGGGATCGGGATCCTCGCGATCATGGTCGCGCGGTTCACGCACGTGCCGCTGACACGCCGCGAGCAGATCGGCGTCGTCGTCTCGGTGATCGGCCTCGTGCTGCTCGGGCTCTCCCTGTTCGGCGAGCACGGCGAGGGGAGCGGCGCCGCTTACGCCTGGGTCGGCGTGTGGCTCGGCGCCTCTGCCGTCGGCGCGTTCCTCTGCATCAGGCTGCTCGCCCGGGTGATCGGCGGCGGTCCGGCCTGGGGCATCGCGGCCGGGATCCTGTTCGCGGCGGGCGACGTCTCGACCAAGATGGCCGTGTCGGGCGGCGCCCAGAACATCCCGTTCCTGATCTGCCTGATCGTGTTCTACGCGGCCGGCACGGCCGTCCTGCAGGCAGGGTTCCAGCGCGGCGGGGCGCTCACGACGGCCGGTCTCGCGACGCTGCTGACGAACGCGCTCCCGATCGCCGCCGGAATGGTCGTCTTCAACGAGCCGCTGCCCGGAGGGCTGGTCGGCGCGGCGCGGATCGCCTCGTTCGCCGCCGTCGTCGCGGGCGCGGTCCTCCTCTCGTCGCGCACGAAGGCGCCGAGCGAGGAGAAGCTACTCGGCCCGGAGGTAGAGCTCGAGGTCGGGCGCGACCGTCCGGAGCTCGCGTAGGGCGCGCGACTCGAGCTGGCGGACGCGCTCGCGGGTGATGCCGAGGCCCGCCCCGACCTCCTCGAGCGTCTCGGACGGGCGGCCGTCGAGGCCGAAGCGGCGCTGCAGGACGTGGCGCATCCGGGGGTTGAGGCGCTGGAGCGCCTCGGCGAGCTCAGTCGAGCGGAGCTTCTCCGCCGTCGTCGTGTGCGGCGCCTTCACGTTCAGGTCCTCGATCAGGTCGCCGTAGAGGCTCTCGCCGTCGCCGACCGGCGTCTCGAGGCTCACCGGGTCCTCGACGAGGTCGAGGAGCTCCTGGACCCGCTTCTCGGGGAAGCCGCTCTCGGCGGCGAGCTCGGCAATCGTCGGGTCGCGGTTGAGCTTCTGTGCCAGGACGCGGCGCGAGCGCATCAGGCGGCGCACCTGCTCGGCGACGTGGACGGGCAGCCGGATCGTCCGTCCCTGATCCGCGAGCGCCCGCGTGATCG
>Ga0335080_10009458_pt1 | contig 10182 bp, 8 predicted proteins | sample Lox_Sample_34_FD_206720 | JGI IMG/M metagenome (GOLD analysis project Ga0335080, IMG submission 206720) | Soil microbial communities from Loxahatchee National Wildlife Refuge, Florida, United States - Lox_Sample_3.4 | ecosystem: Environmental > Terrestrial > Soil > Wetlands | place: USA: Florida... | reverse complement strand
TCGCGGATCTGGTTTCGCGATAAACCTGATGTTGCGCCAAGGCGAGCAGTCGTCCCACTGTAATCCGCGGGTTGTTCTTAATGGCAAGCTGCTCCGCATCTTTTCGCGTCAGCCGCATTGATCCGCCGATTGCCTGGGCGGGTTGAGTAGTTTGGGGCCCGGCGGGAGAATTTGCCATTGTCTGCTCGGGCGTTGCGACCCGTGGTGGAACAAAAGGCTGCACGACCGGGAGAATTTGTGCCGCAGGCTGGGGAGCTGACGGCAAGTCCTGGCCCTGTGGGTCGTGTGTTGTGCTCTGAGCTGCAGCAGGCAGAACTAAACCGTTGATGCAATAAAGCATTGCACATATCAGGGCGATCCTGGTGGAACCTTTCATTTGTCGATCTCCGGAGAATAAGCTGCCGTCGCCTGCTGATTTCGCTTTCCCTCTACGAGCAAGCGGGGCTGCCGAAATGCCGATGTTCAGCACCCGATCCACCATCGGCCCCGAGGAGGAAAACATCCGGATCTGGGGATTCTGCTTGGCCACTTCTTCTTTCAGTTGATCCGTGCATGTCCTGTTCATCATGCCTGCTCTGCACTGTGCACGTGAGAAGGCATCTTGCCATAGACCAACAAGTAGGCAGCAGGAACGATAAAAACGGTCAGTACGACAGAGACGGTGAGGCCTCCGATGATGGCGCGTGCAAGCGGAGCATATTGTTCACTGCCGGTTCCAAGTTTCAGGGCCATTGGCACCATGCCAATGATCGTCGCCAACGAAGTCATCAGGATTGGGCGCAGCCGAACTCTGCAGGAAGTGATCACCGCCTCCTGAGTGGATTTGCCTTGCTCCTCCAGGCGGTGGGTGAATTCGACAATCAGGATGCTGTTGGATGCCGAGATGCCGACGAGCATCAGCACGCCCATCAGCGACATCACGTTCAGCGTAGTGCCGGTCAACGGAAGCATGATAAGCACCCCGATGAAGCCCATGGGGATGGCGAGCATGATCAGGAATGGATCCTTGAATGATTTGAACTGCGCCACCAGAATGAGGTAGAGGAGAACCACCGAAAGCGACAATCCAATCGCGAAGCTTTGAAATGATGCATTCATGCCCTGCACCATGCCGCGAAGATTGATGCGGATATTCTCCGGGGTATTGAGCTTTGCAATTGTTTTGGAGATCTCATCAGACACCTGCCCCATGTCTTCTGCTTTCGGCGTCACGTAGATGTCGATGACGCGCTGGATCTGGTAATGATCGACTTCGGTGGGGGTCTGAACCTGCTCAAGTTTGACGACGGCATCGAGCGTTGTTGGCTGTTTCAGGTTCGGGGCGCGGATAGGAATGTTAGTGAGATCGGCAAAATCGTGGATCGAGGCGTGACCCTTTTCGAAGTACTGCACCGTCAGGAAATAATCGTTACCCGTTTTATGATCCACCCAGTAGTTGGGTGCAATCATGGTGTTCGAATTGAGCGCAGTAATGACGTTATCCACGATGTCTTTCTGAGTCAGCCCCAACTCGGCCGCATGCACGCGGTCCACATCCAGCCGTAACCCGGGATAATCCAGGTCTTGTGGGATGTACACCTCTCCCACGCCTGGCAGCGCCCGAATCTGGCTCGCCAAGTTCTGAGCCACTGCGTAGTTTTGGCGCAGGTGCGGACTGCTGACCTGCACGTCGATCGGTGCAGGCATGCCCATGTTGAGCACCGCGTCGACCATCGACCCGCTTGAGAAAAACGTGCGGATGTCCGGATACTGCCTATCCAGCTCCGCTCGCACCCGGTCCATATACCAGAAGCTGCTCTTACTGTGATCGTCCTGCAGCGCGATCTGAACCGTGGCCGTATAGGGTCCTGCATTGGTGGTGTAGAGGGAAGAGAAATCTGGGACGACACCCAAGTTCGAAACGATCATCTTGAGGTCCCTAGGATCAATTTCGCGCCGGATCAGATCTTCGACCTTGGCCACATATTGTTCGGTGACCTCGAGACGGGTGCCGGTGGGAACTTTGAGATTGATGGTGAACTGTCCGGCATCGGTCCTCGGGAAGAATGCGAGGCCGAGCAACGGATAAATCGCGATGCTGGCGAGAAATGCACAGCTCAGGATGGCAACTGTTAGCGCTGGCCTCTGCACGGCGCGCCGGACCCAAACTTCGTAGAAATCGAGCATCCGGTTGAACATGCGATTGAAACCGGCGGTAAAACTCTCCCACCGCGAGTGATCGGTCGCGACTGTGGGCTCGATTTCGTATTCACCCGTGTGTCCGTGCGCTTCCACCGCGTGCGGCACCGCTTTCAGGAACCTGGCACAAAACAGCGGAATGACCGTCATTGCGACCAGGTACGAAGCAAACAATGAAAGCACCACTGCGAGCGCCAGGGCCGAGAATAAGAACTTGCTGACGCCATACAAGAACGTCACCGGGAAGAAGACAACCACCGTGGTCATGGTCGCGGCAAGCACCGCCAGGCTGACTTCGTTTCCGCCGATTTCCGCGGCCTTTACTGGCACTGCACCCATTTCAAGATGGCGATAAATGTTCTCGAGCGAGATAACCGAGTTATCGATGATCCGCGAAAACGCCAACGCCAACCCCCCGAGGATCATGGTGTTAATCGTGCTGTCCATCATGTAGAGCACGACGAATGTCGCCAGCGCCGACAACGGAATGGACAGAAAAACTGCCGAGGTCGCGCGAAAGCTCCCCAGGAAGATCAGAATCATCAGGCTGGTGAGAAGTAACCCGAGCAAGCCCTCATGAAGCAGCGTCTTGATCGCTTCTTTTACGAACGCCGATTGGTCGAACACAATCGTCGCCTTCAACTGTTTAGGGATGTCAAAGAGATGGCCGATCATGTCGCGGATGCCATTGACAACTTGAATCGTGTTCGTGTCGCCGCCCTGCTTCATGATCGGCAGATAGACCGATCGCTGCCCGTCGACGCGAACCAAGTTGTACTGGATCTGATTTGCGTCTTCGGCTTTGCCCAGATCGTTTACTGTCACCCAGGAGGATCCAACCGTCTTGACCGGGATCTTGCCAAGCTGATCCATGTTGTCTACTAGGCTGTTGGAGTAGACGTAGTAATCGAACAAGCCCATTTTGACGTCGCCGGCAGGCAGAATCAGGTTGGAGTTGTTGACCGCACTTACGACGTCCATTGGGCTGAGTTCGCGAGACGCCAACTTATATGGGTCGACGTACACCATGATCTGGCGATACTTTCCCCCAAATGGAGGAGGAATCTCGGCTCCCTTTACGACGGCGATCTGGTTACGGATCGTGAACTGTCCAATATCGTGGAGCTGTGTTTGGTTGAGACCCTCACCTTTCAACGTCACCAAACAGACTGGAAGACTGGAAGCATCAAACTTCAACACCACCGGCGGGAGAGTGCCCGGCGGCAGGCGTTTAAGATCAGCCAGTGCGAGATTCGACAACTCGGTGACATCCGCGTCGGCACTCGTCCCAGGCTGGAAGTAGACCTTGATAATGCTGACGCCTAGCATGGAGCGAGATTCCATGTGATCAATACCGCTGGCGAGCGTGAAGAAACGCTCCAGTGGATCGGTAATGTCAGTCTCGATGTCCTGCGGCGGCATTCCCGAGTAGAACGTGGCGACCACGACCTCGGGAAGGTTGATGGATGGGAACAAGTCCACCGGCATGCGCACAAGGCTGGTTACCCCAATGACCATCAGCACCAGGCAGATCACCACGATGAAATAGGGATTACGAATTGAGAAGCCAGACATTTATTTCAACCATTCCCCGCGAATTGTTATGGTTCTTCAGTCCTAGTCTTGAGTGCTCTCGTGATATTGCATGACCTGCACCACCTGAGGGGATACCTTCTCCCCGGGCCTCAGACCAGCTCGGTCACTTACCACAACCATTTCACTTTCATGTAGGCCCGCGACGACCTCGGCATCGTTGGCTGTCTGAATACCAAGGCCGACAGGCCGATCTTCCAACTGATCATTGGCATTCACAACGAACACAGTGGTCTTGTCACCGTCGTGATTCAAGGCTTGCAATGGAATGGTCGGGATATCTTCCTTGTGCTCAAGAATCAGGTCCGCTTCGGCATACAAGCCTGGTACCAGCACATGACCGGGATTGCGGACGTCCACTTCTGTATGCATGGTCCGTGTGTCGGCCCGAACGTCAACCGAAAAGCGTGCAACCTTCCCCGGGAAGGTGCGATTGAGTGATGGCACACGAACATCAACGGGATCGCCTACGCGAATAAGCGGCACATAGGATTCAGGCACAGGAATGACGAGACGGAACAAGTCATCTTGAGAAAGTCTGACGATGGGAATCGCCTGAGTGCTGGAGTTCGTCCCAGCCTGGACGAGAGTTCCGAGGTTCGCAAAGCGTTGGGTCACGACTCCCGGGAATGGGGCTGTAATTCTCGAATAGTTAAACAGCGTTTGATCATGTGCCAGCTTTGCTTTCGCTACTGCAAGTTGGCTCTGAGCTGCTTCAAGTGCGGACTGTCCGGCATCAACCTGTGCAGATGCTGCCAGATCCTTTCCCTGTGCGTCGTCTACCTCTTGCTCGGCTACAATGCCCGGCTGGCTTTGAAAGACCCCACTCAAGCGGGTGTATTGCAGATGCAGGGCCTTGTATTGGGCCTGATATCGAGCAAGTTCATGCTGAGCTCGGGTGACTTGATTGCTGGCATTCTTGATTTCGGCCTGATCCTCTTCCAGTTGCGCCACTAGTTCGGGAATCTCCAGTACCGCCATGACCTGGCCAGCTTTCACGTGGGTTCCGTAGTCCACCAGCAACTTGCTCACATAACCGGCTTCTTTGGCATAGACATCAATCTCCTGAAACGGCACGAGCTCAGAGGAAAGCGTGATATTCCGCTTCAGTGACTTGTTGATTACCTTCGTGACCCCAACTGTGACAGCTGGTCCGCTCGCCTGGACACGCTTCTCTCCACTGCTGGAACACGACGACGTAAAACTGAGCAGCGTTATGCCTATCCCCGAGAGAGCCGCACAAATGGCCTGATTCCACGAGTGTGCTCGCTTGAGGTTGGGTCTATTCGTGATCTGCATTGCTTTTATTCACCACCTTCCTCGCATTGCCAAAGAATCGTTCCGAGCTCAGGACTTGTGACCTCACAATTTAGGGAGTCTTTCTCATCAGTTCACTCAGCTTTGCGACAGAGAAACTGTTGGATCGGCAAAACTCGATCACTTCTTGTTCGGAGCGCTGCAGGTTCGAAGCAACATTCGGAACCTTTGCGGCAATTTCGGCGGGGACCGCGAGAATCCCGTGCTCATCGCCATGTAGGAGCGTTCCGGTGTGGACTTCCATCCCGTCGATAGTCACCGGAATGCCTAGATCAAAGATGTGGGCATAGGCGTGCGACACCGCAACACTTCCGGCAAACAATTGCATCCCCATTCTGCGGACAGACGGCAGCTCTCGAACAGCACCGTTGGTGACGTAACCGACACAACCCAGAGCCTTCAGGATCGCTGCATGCATATCACCCACAAAGGCGCCGCGGCCCGGTTTCTCATCCATGTCTTCGAGCACGAGGACTCGGGGCGCTGGAGTCTCCAGAATGCGGCTCCAAAGATCTCCCCGATCCCGGAAAAACGCGCCCGCAATAGGAGGATCACCACTGCGGAGACGGCCAGTCACCGCATATCCCACCATGGGAGCCGCATCGGGGAACATGCAGTGAACCATGCCGTTCGTAAACCCCGTATTGCGCAATCTGACATTGAATCTTTCGATGGCGTTCGCAACCATGCAGGTATCGAACCGTCGAAGAGCATCGAGCTCCTCTTCAGTCAACAACGGGGCACTAGCCATTCGGAAGTCCTCTCTGGTGCTTTCTTGAAGCATCGCGATAGACACCGCTTCGCTTTCACTGTCCTGATTAGCGCCGAAGAATGTGCTTCTATTTCGGTCCTTAGCCGACCCGTTAACGATCTAAGGCCTAGCCCGCCGCTACAATCGCAGCCATGCGTCTATCAGTGCACAGACTTGAACCGGAAACGCTTGGGTTCGCGGCGACTGGAACTACGACAGGGAATGTGAAGGAGGAGGACGGTTGTAGAGGTTTCTTTCGAGGAGGACGTCTAAGACCGGAGTATCGGATGGCGTAACGTGCGGATAGTATCCCGGATCGTGGAGGACGGCACTTTCCACAACTGGAGGCATCCAGGTCGCAGCGTCATTTAGTAGACGCTGGAGCTTTGGGGTCAAAGAATGAGGATTCTGGACGACAGTTCGCGTCTCACTGGCAGGTCCCGCCAAGAAACTGTAGCGAGTCGTTACGCTGAAGGCGAGTGTACAAACCGCGAGCAGGACAATCGCTGTACAGCAGCGCTTGTGACAAGGGGTCCCCAGCTTGGTCAGTCGCAGCATTGCCCGCCGAACATTTTTTAGCATAGCAAAGGGTGTTCCGCAACTGGATAGAGCCTGTGAACGGGTAACTAAGGTTTGGATACACTAAACGCTGTCAGGGGTTGTATCGACTAACATGACTGTCCGATCGAACGAACTCTGCGGATGCCTCCGTGACTTGGGCAGTTCTTCTTTCTTAACTGCCGGGCGTGAGACGCCAACGAGCGATGAGATGCCACGATTACCGAAAACAGCAACACCAAGCGAACAATGACTCCCACGGCGTTGCTTCTCGCGCTTGCAAAGTGAGGATTTCCACGACAACTCTGAGCTTGACGACAGATGCCCGCGTTTGGCGGACCGCTCTCCAGTTTGAGTGATTACTTAGAACGTGAGTTGCACTCTGATTTGAACAGCACACGGTGAGCAATACAGATCCGTCACAAGTTTCGGCCAGTTAAACCTGTGTCATGTCCTGGTTCGCGATGATGAGGCGCCTGGGGTTGATGAGTACACATTTTGTTCCCGGCGCGATTGGATAAAACAACATCTCGGTCATGGTGAACTGATCGCGCGGTGCAGAAGGGCACGCCAGTTCAAAGTAAATGATGACGTGAGGCTGTCTGCTTATATCTTCCACCGAAAAGGCGAGCCGATCCGCGAGTTTCGGAAATCGTGGGCGCGAGCGTGCTGCTTGGCAGGGTTGGGAAAGATGGTATGCCCGAAATGTGGAGAGGCCGTAGACGTGAAATGGAAATGCGAACAATGTGCTACGACTTGGGAATACGAAAAACTCAAGTACCGAGGCCGCATCATGCACGATTTTCGTCGGACAGCCGTTCGCGACATGGTGCGCGCGGGAGTGCCGGAAACGGTGGCAATGAGTATCAGCGGGCACAAGACGCGCTCTATCTTTGACCGCTACAATATCAGCGACAAACGCGATCAGCGCAAGGCTCTCAGAGATACACAACTGTATCGTCAGCAGCAAGCCGAGCAGGAAACTGTAATCGGGGGTCCAACGAGAGTGAACTAAGTACGCTTCCTTGGAAGCGGAGAAAGCCATTCGTGGTTCGAGGCTTCTCTTTCAACCCTCGACGAACGCGACGCCTTTCTCCCGCATAAAGGTCTTCAGCACTTCAACGTGGACGCAATGGCCTACGTGAAGAAATGCACTGTCTTGTACGCGCTTCTTCTTCCCCTGCCTGAAAACCTCCAAATCGACATCGAAATCGAGATCAAGGTGGTTGGTACTTGACTGCATGCCCCAAATTCGTCCATCCGTGTCAAATGTTGGGCCGCCACTCTGCCCTTTGAGACCGGGAGTCGACAATTCAAATCCCACGATAGCTGCGTCTTGTGCGCCGATATACCTCGTAACCATGCCTTCGATGGGGAATCGCGGTGTTTCCCGTCGCCCTTCGCTGCTAAAGTTGATCGCTTCCGTGGCTGCATCGTAAGAGAAATTCGTGAACTCGGGGAAGGGAAATCCAAGTCGACACAAAAACTTGCCTTGCTTCAAATCGGAGCCGTTTTTTGCGAAGGTCGGGAAGGTTGTGCAGCCAAGATTTGTAAAGCCCTTGAACTGCAGCAGCGCAACATCGACGTTCGGGTGAAGATGCCAGTCAAACGTGGTGAAACCTTCTGCGCAACCCACCATAAATTTGATCTCAGCTACTTGGGTGCGGTTGAAGCCATGTTTCTGCTCCAAGTCCTTCAAGGTTCGCCGCGATCTCAGCTTCCCTAGGGCGTCACGTTCGACCTTGAATGTTTGATACTTCTTGTTCACCTCATCTCCGCTGATTAGCGCTTGGGCGACGTGACGACAGGTCAGTGCCCAGCCGTCAGCGTTCACGAGGAACAGAGTTGCCGCTCCCGGCTGGACGTCCGTCGAACCGAAAAGCCGCGAGATGATGTAAATGGGGCGAGTGAACTCGGATGCTTGCTCCACTGCAGACACGAACATGTTCTGGCTCTTTTCCGCACGCCCTCGCTTGGTTCTCAGGACACGGACAAAAGACGGACAATCGGAAGGGAATAGAGCCGCTCCTGCTTTCCGAGGGCTATAACCTCTGTGTTTTATTGGGGAAGTTGGTTGCGGGGGGTGGATTTGAACCACCGACCTTTGGGTTATGAGTTCAACGGGAAATTGATACCAAACAACTTACACGCGTACGGATGACACTTAAGCGCCCGTAAGTTGCTGCAGGGAACGGACCGTAGTCCCCAATTTAGTCCCCAGTCCCCAAATAGTCCCTAGAATATGCCCTTGACGGCATAATGCCGTAAAGTGCATAATTAGCCGTGTGGATTGTTGAAATCGGCGATGAGTTTCTGCCGGAATTCACCGAACTTGACGAACAGGTTCGGACGGAAATTCTCGCCCACTCGCGCCTTCTTCAGCAATTCGGGCCGCGTTTGGGGCGCCCTCGCGTTGATACGCTTAAGGACTCCCGTCACGCGAACATGAAGGAACTAAGGTTTGACGCCGCCGATGGCGTTTGGCGTGTGGCTTTTGCCTTTGATCCCAAGCGCAAGGCCATTTTGCTCGTCGCGGGCGACAAGTCAGGCGTCAGCGAAAAGAAGTTTTACAAACGGCTTATCGTCAAAGCGGACGATAGATTTGACGCGCATTTGGCTCGTTTGAAGCAGAAGGAAAGGAAGTAAACATGCCCCGGAACGTGAACGACATCATCAAGCAACTCCGCCCGGATCAGCGTAGGAAGGTCGAGAAACGCGCCGCGCAACTCATTGCAGAAGAAATGACGCTGCGGGAACTCCGCCGTGCCCGTAAGCTGTCGCAAGAACGGGTTGCCAGAGAACTAGGCATCGGCCAAGAAGGTGTTTCCAAGATCGAGAAGCGCGCCGACCTAATGATTTCTACACTTCGGAAGACTGTGGAGGCCCTGGGCGGTAGCCTAGCGCTGGTAGCGCAATTCCCAGACAGTGAACCTGTCATTCTCTCGGGAATCGCTGAAGACGACCCGGAAAGGCCCCTTGGACGGAAGCGCGCTCATGCAGGGACATAGACATTCTTCGAGGTCTTGTGTTGCTAAAATTCGTCATTCGAGCAACTGCTTCCAAGTCACGCAGTTTACGCTTCACAAACTGCACACTGCCCTTGAGCACGGTCGTCAAAAGCCAATAATCCGAAGCAATTTCTTGACGGGGGATCGCGGGGCGATGAGTTCCACCGACACGGTATCACCCCCATTTTTTCGTCACTGATTCGCTGCCGCAAGCGAAACATTCCTGGGAGCCTTGCGCGGAACTCCAATTCCGTTGTAGATTCAAGTCACTGGTGGGGTAACTTCCATGCGGTCAATCTTGAAGCCGGCAGCGTGGCTTTGTCTGTTTCTGACGTGCGCTTCGGCATTCGGTGTCGCTGTCCACCAGCATTCCAGTTCCCTCGACGAAGCCCAGTGTACGGTCTGCGTTATCGCGCACTCTGCTTCTCCCGCCGCCACATGCAAGGTGCCGAGCGCAACGCTTGTTTTGGTTCAGCTCGTTGTGCTGGCAGAGCCAGTCTCGGCTAAGCAGCGCCTTGCTCCGTTCGCGCTTACCGTTCGTCCTCCTCCCACGGTCTAGAGATCACCGTCAGTCGACATCGAGGGCTCGGTCTACTTTTTCCGCGATCGCGCCCCTGCCTTTGGACTGGACTCAATCTCTTCATATCTTTTGGAGGAACGTATGCTGGCTTCTTACAAGAGGTCGCTCTCTGCGGCTTTTGTAGTGGTTTTCTGTTTTGCCATCACTCTTTGCGCGGCTGCGCAATCATCTGGGAACTCGGGCTCGATTACCGGGAC
>Ga0335080_10009457_pt1 | contig 10183 bp, 4 predicted proteins | sample Lox_Sample_34_FD_206720 | JGI IMG/M metagenome (GOLD analysis project Ga0335080, IMG submission 206720) | Soil microbial communities from Loxahatchee National Wildlife Refuge, Florida, United States - Lox_Sample_3.4 | ecosystem: Environmental > Terrestrial > Soil > Wetlands | place: USA: Florida... | reverse complement strand
CCAACCGTGACGGTTCGCGCGCTTCCACGGTGACGATATCGCCGGGCCAGACAGCAGGCAACATGCTGAGCCCGGTGACCCGAAGCCGGAGCCTGCCGTGCGTGCGGACCACTTCCGCGGCCACGGAGCACTTCACTTGAGATACGACGTCTGCGGCGGGATCAGTCACCTATGTCGAACACAGCTCCCGAACCCTGACAATAACATACAGACCCGTTTATCGGCCTTTTTCTCCGATCTGCTCGTTCCACCATCGCGCGTACGCGCCGCCAGCGGCCAGAAGCTCCGCGTGGGATCCGTGTTCCGAGACCTTACCGCCGGACATGACAAAGATCGTGTCCGCGGCCATCGCCGTGGTGAAGCGGTGGGTAATCAGGACCGCGGTCCGCCCCTCGGCCAGCACGCGGAAGCGCCGCAGCCAGTCGGACTCCGCCCAGGGGTCCATGGCGCTGGTGGGCTCGTCCAGCACGATGATAGGCGCCTGGCGCAGGAAGGCTCGAGCGAGGGCGATGCGCTGCCATTCGCCGGTGCTCAGCTCGGTTCCGTTCTCGAACCGCCGGCCCAGCAGTTGCTTGTAGCCGTCAGGCAAGCACTGGACGATCTCATCCGCGCCGGCGGCTTTCGCGGCAGCCTGGACCGCGGCGGGTCCGGGAGCGCGCGCGATGTCTCCGAGCTCGATATTCTCGGCCGCCGTCGCATTGTATTGCACCGGCTGTTGGAAGAGCACGGTGATCGATTTGCGGAGGCTCTCCAGGTCGAGAGCGCGCAGATCGACGCCGTTCAGCTCCACGCTGCCCTGGTCCGGGTCGTACAAGCGGCACAGCAGCTTGACGAGCGTGCTCTTGCCCGCTCCGTTCGCGCCCACGATGGCGGTGAAGGTCCCGGCGGCGAGCTCGAGATCCAGCCCGTCCAGGGCCAGACGGTCGGTTCCCGGGTAACGGAAGGTAACTCCGCGGAAGCGAATGCCCGCCTTTGCCGGCACCTCGCCGCCGCTCCGGATCCGAGGTTCGAGCGCCAGGAACTCGAAGAGGTTTCCGAGGAACAGGGTGTTGGCGTAGAGCTGACCGACGCTATCGAGGACGGAACGGCTGAGCCGCATGCCTTGCTGGACCGCCTGGTAGAACATTGCAAGGTCGCCCAGGGTGACCTTGCCTTGCATAGCAAGCCAGCCCATCCAGCCCAAGGCGGCGCCGGTCGCAAGAAGGGCGAACAAGCCGGCAGCGAGCTCGGAGAGGGCCTGCCTTTTCGCGAGGTGCAGTCGTTCGCCGCGCAGCCTCGCCCGCAGGCCTTGAAACGCGGCCTGGAAGCGGTCGCCGAGGCCGAACAGGCGGATCTCCGCGGCAGTTTCGCCGGCGGTGAGCAGCCAATCGAAATACCAGGTTCGGCGCTCGTCGGCGGTGGTCCTCTGGCGCCAGTAATGCTGGTCCAGCGCGTGCCGCAGGACCACGTAAAGGGCGGGCAGGGTGCTGGCCAAGAGCGCGAGGGGCAGCCATGCGCCGAACGGGATCAGGATGGCGACCATCGATAGGAGCGTGATGCCGTTCTGGACGATGGCGCCGACGTTCTCCAGAAGGACGACCGGCCGGTATCCCGCTTCCGACCGGGCCCGGTGGAGATGATCGTAGAATTCGGCCATGTCGTAGAAGGCGAGGTCCACAGAAACCGATTTGCGATGGATCAATCCGCTGACGTAGTCCTGGACCAAGTCGGCCTGGGCGGTGCGGACCCAACCGGCAGCGGCGCGCGCGGCCTCGCTCAGCAGGAGCAGGCCCGCCATCCCGGCCATGAGGAGCAAGGCCGGCCGGGGGTCTGCCGACCCACGGATCGCGGCGACGACTGCATTGACGAGCGATCGTGTGAGGTAGACGATCGCGATCGGCAGCAGTCCCTGCAACACCAGCAGGGTTCCCCACCACGCGGCGTGCCCCGGTGCGGCGGACCACACCAGTCTCAAGGCGTGGGTCAGATACGGAAACTGTGCCGCGAACTTGCGCCACTTAGCGCCAAGTATGGAGTAACCGGTCGTCATACCTCCTGGATCTTTTGGCGAAAAGTCACAATAGCATGCCGCTATGTGCAAACACTGCGGCCCCGGGGTTTTTCCGGCTCATTTCAGATGGTGAAATCCGATAAGCTTTGGATGTGAATGCTGGCCGCCACGCCGGGCTTGCTCTGGTCCTGTGCGCTCTCGTTCTGAGTGCTCAACCGAAGGAAGGGCCGTGGTCCGGTGTTCTTCGCGACGAGTCGGGCGCCGCGATCGCCAGCGCGGTACTGCGACTGACCGCGGGATCCACGCGCCTGGCAGCGACAACGGACCAGGAAGGGCATTTCAGTTTCCGGGCGATCCCATCCGGTGAATACTGGTTGGCGATCGAATCGCGCGGGACCACCACAACCTATGCCACGCGGCTTGAACTTCCCGATTCGCGCACAGCGGCGATCGTCCTCGGGGCCGCAGGCGCAATCTCGTTCCGCGCCGCCGAACAGCGGGAAGGCACCGGCGGCCAGCGCCTGTCGAGCCAGGAAGTCTCCGGACTGCCGTTGAACAAGCGCGACTTCAGCCAACTGCTGCTACTGGCGGCCGGCACCATGACCGACACCAACGGCGCCGCGAACTTTACCCAACAGTTCGCGGTGAACGGCCAGCGCGGCACCGCGGCGGTCTTCGCGATGGACGGCGCCGACATCAGCGACCCGGAGATGGGCGGCGGCACGTTCACCAACTTCAACGTCGATGCGGTGGAAGAGATCCGATCGAGCTCCGGCTGGATGCCGGCCGAAATCGGACGCGGCGCCGCCGGATACACCGACATCATCACGCGCTCGGGCAGCAACGAACTTCACGGCTCGGTGTTCGAGTTCCTGCGCAACGCCGCGCTCGACGCGCGCAATTTCTTCGATCGCCGCTCGTTCGCCAGCCCGGGCCGCATCCCGCCTTTCGTGCGCAACGAATTCGGCTTCACCAACGGCGGCCCCGTGGCGATTCCGGGCCTCTACAATGGCCGCAACCGGACTTACTACTTCGGCCAGTATCAGGGATTCCGCCAGGTGCTTGGCACCACGCAGGTGCTTTCCGTGCCGACGGCGGCCGAGCGTGCCGGCAAGGACACGACTGCGTACCCGGGTGACACGCTCTACGTTCCCGTCGATTCGGCCATCGCGAAGCTGATCGCACGCTATCCGCTGCCCAACGACCCGCAGGGCGCTTTCGGAGCACGCACCTACGCGACGTCGTCCAAGGTGAAGACGGTCACCGATCAGTTCTCGGCGCGCATCGATCACAACCTCAGCGACAAGACGAAGCTCTTTTTCCGTATCAATGCCGACAACATCACCGGTCCCACGACGAATCCCTCGCAAACCGCGCTCGATCCATCGTTTGCCGTGGAATACCAGGACCGGCAGCGCAACGCTGCCATTTCGGTGACGCGATCGCCATCGCCGAGGTTCACTTCGGAGACTTCCGCCAGCTTCACGCGCACCACGCCGATCTTTCCGGCGACTAACCACACGGACCCGGCGCTGAAGTTCGGCGACAGCCTTTATGAGCCGTTCAACAGTCCGGCGGGCTCGGTGACCGGATCCTACGGCAATCTGTTCCAGGTGCGGCAGAACTTCACTCACATCCGGGGCAGGCACACGATCAAGTGGGGCGGGGAATGGCGCGGCAATCGCGACACCACGGTCTACGGCATCAGCCCCAACGGCGAATACCAGTTTGGCGGCGGCGCGGCGTATTCACCGGTCGAGATCCGTTCCGCCAGCGGGCTGCACGACATTCACGTTGGCGATCTGCTGCCCGATTCGCTCACGGGCCTGCTTACCGCCAGCGCATTTACCTACAACCTGGCGGTGGCGCCGCCGATGTTCCCGCAAGGCGACCATATCGGCGATGCCGGCATCCGGCGCGACGCATTCAACCTCTTTATGCAGGACAGTTGGAAGGTCAGCGATCGCCTGCTGGTCAACTACGGCCTGCGCTACGAGATGACCACGCGCATCCGTGAGCGGTCGGCACAGACGTCCACGCTCGATTTCCATGCGGTGAACGGCAAGCCCGCGGTGAATCTGCTGATCCATCCCGATCCGGCATACAAATGGGATCCTGCCGGGTTCGGCCCGCGCCTGGGTATCGAATGGCGCGCCGGCAAGGACACGCTGGTTCGCGCCGGCGCCAGCATCACCACCATCCTCATCAACCTCTGGCAGAACAACGCGCTCACCGGCGGCACGCCCTTTGTCGTGTACCCGCGGCTCACCGCCGCGCCGGGCCAGCCCATCCGGTTCGGCACGACCATCACTCCGGAGCAACTGCCCACCGTGTACGCTACGAGCGGGCAAGCGGTGTTCGCGGCCGGCGATTCGAAGCAGGTGCCCGAAAACACGATCATGGACGTGCAGCGCTTCGAGAACGAACTCGCCGCGCTTTCGCCCGATCATCGCATCACTCCGCTCAACGGAGCCGCGATCTCCCGCGATCTCGTCAACGGCTACATGGGGACCTGGACGGTAGGCGTGGAACAGAAGATCGGCAGCGTTACGCTGAATGCCGCTTACGTCGGAACGGACGGTGTGAGGCTGACAGCGGCAGGGTTTCCCAACGGCTACACCGGCGCTACACCCGCGTTTGCCCGCTACACACAGTTCGATCCGGCGGGACAGATCACCGGCGGTTTCGGTCCGATCTTCCTCACCGACAACCACGCGCATTCCATCTATCACGCGCTTCAGGTGTCGGCATCGAAGAACCTGACGGCTTCGGGCCTCGGCGTCCAGGCGAGCTATTCGTGGTCGAAGTCGATCGACAACGTCAGCGGCGTTCTCGGTGTCAGCGGTCCGCAGGATCCCTTCAACACCAGCCTGGAGCGCGGCCCTTCGTCCTTCGACGTCACCCACGCGATGAGCTTCAGCCTGTTCCAGGACCTGCACGCAGACCGCGCGCCGTTGTTGCGCCGCCTGGGCAGGAAGGCAATGGGCGGATGGCAGATGCTGGCTATCGGCAGCGTGAATACGGGCCTGCCGTTCACCGTGCTCTCAGGCATTCAGCAGACCGGTGCCGGGGCGGGCGGCGCTGACCGGCCGGATCAGACCGGCACTCCGGTGCTCACCACCAGCCGCACGGTTCGCGAAGACTACTTCGGCCTCGGTGACCAAAACGTCTCGTACTTCCGGATCCCGATCGACGTGCCCGGCGGCACGGGTCCGAATGAAGGCCGCTTCGGCACGCTCGGGCGGAACACGTTCCGCGGCCCCATGTTCCACAATTTCGATGTCGCCTTCATCAAGGACACGCCGCTCGCCATGCCGAACGGCCGCGAGCGCGCCGCGCTGCAGTTCCGCGCGGAGTTCTTCAACGTGTTCAACCTGGTGAATTTCGGCTTGCCGTCGAACACGCTGCTCGGCGCGGGCTTCGGACGGATCAGCAAGACGGCGGGTTCGTCAAGGCAGATCCAGTTCTCGTTGAAGTTGATCTTCTAGCCTGGTCAAGCCGTTATGATTGGTGAATGCAGACCGTGAGATCTCGAACGCCGGCAGTATGCATCGCGCTGTTCGCGTTCGGCGCCGCGGCGCTGGCGCAGCCACCTCTTCCTCACCTTGAGCGGCGGGGCGCCGTAACGCAGTTGATTGTCGACGGCAAACCGTGGCTGTGCCTGGGGGGCGAACTTCTCAACAACGCCGCTTCCACGGCCGAGAGCGCTCGCCCCGTGTGGCCCCTGCTGGCCAAGATGCACCTGAATACAGTCCTGGTGGGCGTGGGCTGGGGTTGGATCGAACCCGAACCGGGCAGATACGATTTTTCCGCCCTGGATGGAGTTCTGCACGATGCCAGAAGCAACCATATGCGCGTGGTCCTGCTGTGGTTCGGAAGCTGGAAGAATGGCACCTCCAGCTATCCGCCGGCATGGGTCAAGCGCAACTGGCAGAAGTACCCGATCGCGCGTGACGCCGAGGGCAAAGGCCGGGAGATCCTTTCTGCATTGAGCGACGTCAACCGGGACGCCGACGCGCAGGCATACGTGGCGCTGATGCGCCACGTCCGCGACGTGGACTCCGCCACGCGCACCGTGCTCATGATCCAACTGGAGAACGAGGCCGGCCTGCTCGGCGACTCTCGCGACCGCTCGAAGGAAGCCAACGAGGCATTTTCCGGACAAGCTCCGAAAGAACTAATGGAGTACCTGCAGAAGAACAGGAGCACGCTGCTGCCGGAGACGCGGAAGCTGTGGCAGGCAGCGGGCGGCAGGACCGCGGGAACCTGGGAGGAGGTCTTCGGGAAAGGCACGGGAGCGGACGAGGCTTTCATGGCCTGGCACTACGCGCGGTACATGAACCGGATCGCGGAATTGGGCAAAAAGGAGTACCCGCTGCCCGTTTATGTCAATGCCTGGATCGTACAGCCTCAGGACAAGAACCCCGGCGATTATCCGAGCGGCGGCCCGCAAGCCCACAATCATGACTTCTGGCGGGCCGGGGCGCCGCAGATCGATGTGCTAGCCCCGGACATCTACCTTCCCAATTTCGCCGAGATTGCTACGATGTACAGCCGCAGCGGGAACCCACTCTTCATACCGGAGACGCGGGCCGACGCGGCCAATGCCTTCTACGCGGTGGGCGCACTGAATGCGCAGATGTTCTCGCCCTTCGGAATCGAGAGGCAGGCCGCGAACGACAGCCCCCTCTCGAAGGCATATGACGTGCTTTCACAACTCGCGCCGATGATCCTCGACCATCAAGGCAAAGGCACCATGAAAGCGGTGGCGGTTCAATCCGGGGCCGCGCCGGAAAAAGTGCAGTTGGGAAACTATATGTTCGATCTTGCCACGGGCCGCGGATGGCGGGCACCACCGGCGTCAGGACGCGGGTATGCGATCCTGCTGCAGGCCGGGCCCGACGAGTTCTGGGTGGCGGGAGCCGACCTGAACATCCGCTTCGCTTCGACCGCTCCGGAAACTCCCCTGGCGAGTCTCGCGGCGGTCGAAGAAGGCCGGTTCGAAGGCGATGCATGGATCGTGCGGCGGCACCTGGCGGGCGATGACACGGGGATGGGGGGTGAAGACCGCGCCAGCCTGCGGTTGCCCGCCGATCCCGGAGTCCTCCATATCCGGCTGTACAGCTACCGGTAGGATCGAGCGGCATCGCAAGAAATCCAGGTGGCGCGGCGCCGGAGGCTCTTCCCCGCCATCCTTTTATTACCAGTTGACTTTGATGCCGAGCTGGATGATGCGCGCCTCCAACACCGTGGATGTCGGCGGAAACACCGCGGGAATGGTGGGCACGCCGGCCGCGGATGTAACAACCGAGGTGTTCAACGACGTGATGTTTTTGTGGTTGAACACGTTTGTCGCCTCGGCCAGAATCTTCGGACGAATCCGCTCGTGGATAGTGAACAAGGTCCGGGTATAGCGGGCGTCGAGCTGGTACACGCTGGGGCCGCGCACGGTATCGCGCCCGATAAACAACGGCCGCTGGCCGGTCGTCGTGCTATCTCCGTTCAAAGGCGACGGAGCGTTCGCGGTGATGTTCTGCTGGTCGCCCGAAGAGAAATTGCCGAGCAGGGCGAGCTCGTTGCCGTTGACGATCCGCTTCAGCCAGGAATTGCCGGTCTGGAACGCCGGCGCCATGTAGGCGCTGAAGGTCAGCGCGTTGGGCCGGTTCACCAGGCTATTGCCACGGTCGCGCAGCCTGCTGGTGGGATCTTCAATCAGCGCGGTCTGTTCGAAACTGTTGGCGTCCGGCGCGTCGCTGATGCTGTGCGACCACGTGTACGAAGCGTCCACCTGGTAGTGCCGGCCCATGCGGTGCGTCCAGTGCACGATCATGGCGTTGTAATCGGAGATCGCGCCCACGTCCTGCAGCGTGATCGCGTTGAACTGCGGATAGAGCCGCGTGTTCGCATTGATCGCCGTAGAGTACACGGGCCGGCCGTCGGCCAGGTAGTTGACCGGGTTGATCAGGTTCATGTTGCGTTCGTAGCCCAGCTCGCGCGCGCCGGTGTGAACGTAGCCCACCGTGAGCGCGTCATTCTGCGTCAATTGGCGCGATATCTGGAAACTCGAATTCACGGTATAGGCGTTGCGGAAATTGGGCGTCGCGGCGGTGATGCTGGGGATTCCCGGCGTCGCGCCAGGCACGAACGAGAGGATTGCCGGGAATGCGGGCGCTCCCGGCGAATTCGGCTGGAGCGAGGTGGAGAACGACCGCGTCGAGCCGTCGTTGTTGAGGGCGTTGTACCAGAGGTTCGTAGGCGGGGCTTCGAAGAAAATGCCGGTGCTGGCGCGCACCACCGTCTTCTGGTCGAGGCTCCACGCCAGCCCGAGCCGCGGCGCGAAGTTCTTGCCGGGAGTCCGGAAGCTGCGGGTGTAGACAAACGGAGCATTGGGCTCGCCGTCCGGAGCCTGGAACCGGTCGTAACGCACGCCGTAGATCACGAGCAGCTTGGGCAGAACCTGCCAGCTATCCTGCGCGTACCAGTTCAGGAACTGCGATTTGTACGCCACGCCGGGCACGCCCAGAACGGTGGCATACGTGGAATAGGCGAACGGATTGGCGCCGCTCTGGGCAGCCTGGTAATTGGCGATGCTGGAGAAGGTGTAGCGGTTGGTCACGGGCCCCACCTGGTTGTCGTTGTTCTCCTGCCAGCCGATTCCCACTTTGATGGTGTGCGCCCTCCGGATCATGGTGAAGCCGTCGCTGAAGCTGGGAATCTTCTCGGCAAACCTGTCGCCCTTGAACCCGGGCCCGTAGCCATTGAAGGTGGCGATGCCGGTCACCGTAACGGTCGGACCGGGGCCGTCGCCGGGGCTGGCCACGTGCGCTTCGTTGCGGTACGGCCAGGAGGCGCGCAGCTCGTTCAGCATGGTGGGCGAGAAAGTCGAGAGCAGTTGCAAGCCGGCAATGTGCGCGCGGTCGTGGAAGTCTTCCGCCACATCCAGCGCATTGATGCCTCCCACCGCGGTGTTATATGGGTATTCGTTGCGGAAGTAGTTATAGCGGACAAACACCTGCTGCTTGCTGTTGATCACCCAATCCGCGCGCAGGTTGAGGAACTGCGCATGCTGCACGCTGGGAGCGGTATCCAAGAGGCTGGGCGCCAGTCCCAATTGCGCCGCGGACGTGGGATTGATGGTATTGGGCGAAGGCAGGCCGCGCAGCAGGTGCTCGTAGCCGCCGAATATGAAAAGCTTGTCCTTGATCAAGGCGCCGCCCGCGTTGGCCGCATAGTCGTGCAGGTCGATACTAGTGGCGTCCTTGTTGGAGGCCAGCAAAATCGTGCGCGCGCTGGCGTCCGTGGGCCGCCCGATGAAGCTGAATTCGCCGTGAAACTGATTGGAGCCGGAGTTCGTGATCACGTTGAAAATGTCGCCCGCGGTCCCACCAAATTCCGGGGCGAAGCTGTTGGAGACGGTCTGCACTTCGCGCACGTAAATATCGGAGATCGGAAACAGCCGCAGTCCGTAACGGTCGCTCTCGGTGTTCACCATCCCGTCCATCTGGTAGTTGATCCGATCGAGCATGCCGTTGGTGTTGATGGTGCGCGGGATTCCCAACTCGGGATTCGGATGCCCGCTGACTCCGGGCTGAAACAGGACGAAGTTATAGGGATTGCGTGAAGTCAGCGGCAGGTTGTCCACCTCCTCAGGCCCGATGGTACGCCCGGTGCTGACCCGTGACGGTTCCACCACCGAAGCGCCGCCGGCGACCTCCACCGTGGTGCTGACCGACCCAACCTGGAGCGCGACTTCCAGGACAGCTTCCGCGCCGGCGTCCAGCAGAACTCCGGTGTGGCTCTGCGTCTCGAACCCGTCCCGCCGCACCGTCACCGTGTACGTTCCAAGCGGAAGGTTCGGAAAAACGAAGTAGCCTTCCTCGTTGCTCAGCAGGGCCCGCGTGAAGCCGGTGCCCGTGTTCACCACGGTGATGCTGGCCTTCGGCACGGCCGCGCTCGCGGAGTCGGTCACCCGGCCGCGGATGCTGCCGTTGATGGCTTGGGTCTGCGCAAATGCGGGCGCGAATGCTCCGCAGAGAAGGGCCGCCAGCAGGACACAAGGAACTCCGGGGCGGCAGAAGCCTGATGGTGACATGTCTTCGAATCCCCCCTCAGGAAAATCGGTGCCACTTTATCACAGATCCGGCGATTCCCGTCTCAGCGGAAGGGGATTCAGCGAGCGGCCGCGATACCTTT
>Ga0335080_10009454_pt1 | contig 10184 bp, 7 predicted proteins | sample Lox_Sample_34_FD_206720 | JGI IMG/M metagenome (GOLD analysis project Ga0335080, IMG submission 206720) | Soil microbial communities from Loxahatchee National Wildlife Refuge, Florida, United States - Lox_Sample_3.4 | ecosystem: Environmental > Terrestrial > Soil > Wetlands | place: USA: Florida... | reverse complement strand
CGGCTTGAGCATAACTTTAAACTCAAAACTATAAACTTAAAACTGCTATTTTCCCGTCATTCCATCGACACTTAATTTGCCGGGACCAATAAAAAGGATGCAAAGGAAGCCTGAAAGAAATAATAACGCATTCTCATATCTTATCAGCGGCTGGCCTTTTTGATACATAAAAGCAATTACACACATTTCGAGGACGAGTAATAAAGCAGCGATACGTGAAAATATTCCCAGAAGGAGGAACAGGGAAACGAATGCTTCGAGGAAGATCACCACGATGAGCGATGATTTGTGACCAATATGAAGAGGATCGTAAAAATCATGCTGCCACTCACTGAAATTCTTAATTTTTGCGAGCCCGTGGTTGTAAACCATATTGAATGCAAGTGAAATCCTCAATACAAATGTAGCGAGATTGAAACCCGTGTTCGTGTAAGTAGTAGACAGTAATTTTTTCATTATTGGTAATTTGGATCAAATGTAAATGATTTGAGTTTTTATACAACATCACTAAAGAAATGTTAATCCTTTCAGTTATCCACACCTGTTTGGAACGATGTTTGGTAAAAGATAAAATATTTAGAAACTTTAGCGCGTTAAGAAATCCGGACATTACGGATGCCGGATGAGGCCAATGGAGCTTACCATGCCTACCTCATCCGATCTCAATCTAAAAAACAAAGACTTTCGGATGAAACCCACATTAATATTTGTTTTCATCAATATTATTATTTCTTCCGCATCAGCACAGCAGACCCTGTTTCTCAATGACCCGCAGGCCGCATTTAAACAGGCAAAGGAATATTATCAGAAAGAATATTACAGTCTGGCTTACCCGCTTTTCAGAGATTTGCAGGCTGATTTAAAAGAATCCGATAAAACCGACAATGAACTTAATTACCAGGAGATACGATATTATACACTTGTTTGCGGATTGAAACAGAATGATAGCAGTGCAGTTGATCCAGCCAGGGAGTTCATAGACCTTGAAAATAATAAGGCCCGTGCTCAGATGATGAGCTATCATCTTGCTGAATATTATTTCCGGAAACAGGATTATGCTACAGCGACCCGTCTCTATGAAAAGACAAGCATCGAAAATCTCAGCAACCAGGAAATTGCTGACTTAAAGTTTCACCAGGGGTATAGTTATTTCACACTGCAGCAATTTGACAAAGCAAAACCATTGCTGAATACCATCCGGCAAATGCCCAAAGATCCAAATTATCTGGATGCGAATTATTATTATGGTTTTATTTGTTTTTCTGATAAAAACTACCGGGAAGCCATGGACGCTTTCAGGGTAGTGGAAGATAAACCGAAATACGAAAGTGTTGTACCGTATTATATCGCCAATATATACCTGGTGCAGGGGCAGAAAGAAAAGGCTGTTGATTATGCAGCATCCAAGCTCGCGAAGGGCGGACAATATTATGATAAGGAATTGAGACAACTTGCAGGTCATGGATATTATGAACAGAAAGATTTCCAGAAAGCATTGCCATATCTGGAGCAATATGTGAACCAGTCAAAAAAAGTATCAAGGCAGGATCTATATGAATTATCCTATTGTTATTATGAAACGAAGAACTGGAACAAAGCCATCGATGGATTCAAACAACTGGGAGGTAAAGAAGATTCGCTGGCGCAAAATGCAATGTATCTTTTGGGAGATGCTTATTTGAAAACCGGGCAAAAAGCAAATGCCAGAACTGCTTTCCAGGTTTGTGCATCGAATAACAGTAATGATACTCAAAAACAAATATCTCAATTCAATTATGCAAAATTATCTTATGAATTAGGCTATCAGGATATTGCTTTGAATGAACTAAAAGATTTTTTGCAGGCCTATCCTTCTTCTCCATATAGCAACGAAGCAAAAGAATTGCTGGTAAATCTGATGACAAATACCAGTAATTATAAAGATGCTTTGACATTGATGGACAGTCTGAAAAACCCTTCACAGAATGCGAAACAAATCTACCCAAGGATTCTATACGGTCGCGCGACAGAACTGATCAATGACGGAATGTTGATTCAGGCCAATGATTTATTGGATAAGGCCTTGAAAGATCATAGCAATAATGCCGTGATGCCTTATATCAATTTCTGGAAAGGGGAAATTGCATATCGCATGAACCGGATCGATGATGCTATTCCTTTTTATTTTGAATATTTGAAAAGCGGTTCGGTAAATGGAGAGGTGAATCCTGTGAATGCAAAATATAATCTGGGATATTGTTTTCTGAAAAAAGAAAATTACAGGCAGGCGCAGGGCTTTTTTGAGCAGGTCGTAAAAACTGCAAAAATTAATTCTTCACCACTGGAGCAGGATGCTTATGTACGGGATGCAGATTGCTATTATATGAATCGTGATTTTAAGACAGCGCTGGGCATGTACAATAAAGTGATTGACTTTTCCTGGCCAGCCAGTGACTATACAACATTTCAGAAAGCGATGGTTGCCGGCGTGAATAATGGGAATGAAAAAATAAACCTTCTCAATGGACTGATACGGAAATTTCCTTCTTCCGGACTGATCACCGATGCCAATATGGAAATTGCAAATACTTATCTGGCCAATGAACAGTTCAGGGAAGCATTACCTTATTTAAAGAATGTAATCAATTCAAAAGATAATGACGCGCTGAAACCAAAAGCATACCTGCGTTCGGGGATTGCATATTATAACCTTGATAATAACAAGGAAGCATTGAATCAATACAATGCATTGCTTAAACAATATCCCAATTCACCGGAAGCCCAGGATGCAATTGAAAGCGCCAAATCTATTTACGTGCAGGAAGGAAGAAGCAGTGAATATGTGAATTTTGCAAAGGGACTCGGAGTAGATATTTCTCCAAGCCAGGAAGATCAACTGGCTTACCAGGAGGCGGAAGTGCAGTTCAATGACGGAAATTTTGCAGATGCCATTCAAAAATTTGAAAATTATCTAACCAAGTTCCCGAACGGGAAATATTCACTGGAGGCAAACTATTACAAAAGCGAAATTTATTTTAATCAGAAAAACTGGGCCAAAGCGTCCCCGGGTTATGAAGCTGTGGCAGACAGAGCTCCAAACAAGTTTGCGGAAAAATCTTTATTGCAGGCTGCGAGGATAAATTTCTTTTACATAAAAGACTATTCAAAATCTGAAAAATATTTTGAGAAGCTAAAGGACTTTTCTTCTTCAGAAGAAAATAAAATGGAAGCGATGCGCGGGTTGTTGCGCAGCCAATATGAATTGCAACAATGGAATGATGCAGTCGAAAATGCCAAGGACCTTTTGAATCAGAAAGGTTCCAGCACGGATGACCGGATCCTGGCAAATATGGCGATTGCCAAATCTTATATAGCCAATAATCAATGCGAGACAGCCCTGCAATATTTACGGACGGTGGTATCACTGAGTAAAGCCGCTTATGGAGCTGAAGCACGTTACCAGGTAGCGGATTGCCTGATGCAACAAAATCAATTGAAGGACGCAGAAAAAGCTGCTTTTGAAGTCATCAATAAATCTGGATCCTACGAATTGTGGGTAACCAAATCATACCTGCTGTTAGGTGATATCTATTTTAAGGAGAAGGATTATTTTAATGCGAAAGCAACATTTCAGAGTATAATAGACAATACGAAGATGGAAGACCTGCGCCAACAGGCACAGCTGCGTCTCAATCAGGTGATAGAGGAAGAGAAAAAAGACAGCAAACTAAGCAATTAACTTTTCCAAATTTTAAAATTTTAGAAAAGTTGGGCTAAAAAAATACATGATGATCAAATCATTTTTTGTTTTTGGAATTTTGATACTCGCATTTGGATTTTGTGGCCGTGCCCAAGACACGACCAAGCGTAAAACAATTAATATTACATCTACATTCAAACCTGTATTGAGAGATGCTGTCAAGATCAATTTTAATGCTGCGCCGCCGTTTGCTGATACAGCAAAACCAAGATTAAATTATAATATCCCGTCGCAATATCTTTTTTTAAAATATCAGCCTTCGGCTTTGAATCCTGTTGCATTTCAGGTGGATTCTATGTTATCCTGGAGAAATGATAATTACATTAAGGTTGGAATTGGAAATGTGCATCAGCCTTATGTCAAAGCCGCATTTAGTTTTGGTAACGGCAAGACTAGTTTCTTCAACGTTTTTGCAGACGGATACAATTCGAAAGGCAATCTTCCTTACCAGAAAGATTATTTTACATCTGTTGGCCTCGCCGGGACTGTAAAAACTAAAAATAATCTGGAATGGAGCGGGCGTCTTGGATTTAAGAGTGAAGGATATTATTTGTACGGATTTCAGCCCGACACTCTCAAATTCAATAAAACTGATCTTCAGCAAAGATTCCAGACTTTCGAAGGCAAATTAGAATTGCGTAATTCTGTGCCTACAGAATTCGGGCTCACTTATGATCCGAATATTCATGTCGTTGTATTCAGCGATAATCATTCGCCTCAGGCATCAGAAGCCAATACAGTATTGAATCTTCCATTGAGAAAAACAATAGGTAAAGATTTTGCTTTTGATCTTGGGCTGACCGCCAATCTTACTAATTACAGGCTCAACAGCGTTTCTACCATCAATAATAATTTGTATTATGTATCGCCTGCTTTATCTTATAAAAACTCAAATCTTTTTTTGAAGGCAGAAGTCACTCCTTCCTGGGATAATAAAGATTTTCATCTGCTTCCTAATTTTCTTGCAGATATCACCACCAATGATCAGCGTTTTACATTTCAGCTGGGATGGATAGGATATTATGATAAAGGCAGCTACCAGCGTTTTGCTTCCATCAATCCATGGCTGGCACAACCAAATGCCCTTGTCAATAATCGTGTACAGGAATTTTATGGAGGGTTTAAAGGTTCTCTCAACAATCATATTACTTATGCGGCTAAGATTGGATTTGCTGAATACTGGAATATGCCACTGTTTGTGAATGATAGTATTGATGGCAAAACATTCCTGATCCGCTATGATCATCTCCAGGCATTTAAAATGCATGGAGAAATTGGTTATACCCAGGGAGAACAGTTTAGTGCAACTGCTACACTCACGATCAATCAATATACCAATATCCAGAATCAGGCAAAAGCATGGGGACTGTTACCCATGGAATTCACAACTGTATTGAGGTGGCAGGTCTTCAAGGATCTTTGGGTAAAAGGTGATCTTTGGGCCTTTGACGGAGCTCCTTATATTGGAACAGATGGAGAACCGCATACCGGAGACAGGGGTTTCGATATGAATGCCGGGATTGAATTCCGGCTGACCCGTCAATTGAATTTATGGTTGCAGATGAATAATATTTTCAATGACAACTACCAACGCTGGCACCAGTACCAGGTATACGGATTCAATATTCTTGGTGGAATTATATTTTCATTTGCCCAAAAATGATTTTTTAGTTTGTAGATTCGGGTTTCTATTATATTTTTCGGTCCTTATCCGGATTATCATGAATCCTAACCGTTGAATTCCCTGCGCGAATCCGTAGAATAAGCTACAAACTGTTTTTCATGTTTAATTTATTGAACAGCTATTTATTTCAGCATAAGAGCATTAGTATTCCAGGTATGGGGACTATTTATATGGAAATCCTGCCTGCAAGTGTTGATACCAGTACAAAAAACATGCTGCCGCCCTTGTACTATTTCCGTTTCGATAAATATTTTGATGCACCTGGCAGGCAATTCTTTTCTTTTTTGGCAGCACAAAAAAATATGGAAGATTTTGAAGCGCTCAAATGGTACAATGAATTTGCCTTTGAACTTCGTAATCAGATGAATGAAAAAGGAAAAGTAAAATGGGAAGGAGTAGGGGAATTAAAAAAAGATGAAGAAGGGAATATTGTTTTTGAATCTTCTTTGGGAAATCCTTTTTTTCTGCAGCCTGTTCCGGCGAGAAAAGTGATTCATCCGGATGCAAAACATGTATTGATCGTAGGAGATATGGAGAGAACGAGTGATGAAATGAGTGAGCTGCTTCAGACAGAACCGGAAGAAGAAAGAAGAAAATCCTGGTGGATTTTTGCATTCATTATAGGCATCGTTGCGATACTTGCAATTGTATTGCATTTTTCATCTCATGGTTGGAAACTCGAGTCAACCGGCAACCAAAAGATGCTGCAGGTAACCAAATAGTCATATATTTTCCTTCCTTCTTATCTTGCGTCTTCATTTGAATATGCAATCGTCCTTTATTACACATCGTTCATGCCCCGCCTGTAATTCCGGAAATATATATTCTGTGCTCCAGGCCAAGGATTGGTTGGTCTCCGATATTTTCTTTGAAATATGGGAATGTGGATCATGTACTCTCCGCTTCACTCAAAATATACCTGATGTAAATGCGATTGGTTCTTATTATCAATCGAAAAATTATATTTCGCATACTGATAGCAGTAAGGGGTTTATCGACCGTCTGTATCGCTCAATTCGTAAAAGAACTCTGGAAGGAAAGGGAAGGCTGATCTCATCCGCAACGGGCATGAAATCGGGGACTCTTTTGGATATGGGTGCCGGCACAGGGGCATTTGTTCACCATATGCAAATGCAGGGATGGAAAACGACGGGTATGGAGCCGGATTCGGGAGCCAGGCAGCGTGCTTATGAATTATATGGAGTCGAATTGTTATCTGCAGGTAACTTCAATAATAGAGAACCTGATTCATTCGATGCGATTACTCTCTGGCATGTCCTGGAGCATGTGCATGAATTGCACGCATATCTCGGACAATTAAAAAGGGCATTAAGACCCAATGGCAGAATTTTCATTGCAGTACCCAATTATACTTCGTATGATGCTGCTGTTTATAAAGATTATTGGGCTGCATATGATGTTCCCCGTCACCTATATCATTTTTCACCGGTTGCTATGAAGCAATTATTGGAAAAACATGGATTGAAATTGAATAAAATCCGTCCAATGTGGTACGACAGTTTTTACATCAGCCTGCTAAGTGAAAAATATAAAACTGGCCATTCAAATATGATAAAAAGTTTTTTTACCGGCTTCGTTTCTAATATGAAAACGGTGATGAATCGGGAAAGATGCAGTTCATTGATTTATATAGTGGGGAAATAGGCAACCTCCGGGGTTCCGGAGAACCCCGGAGGTTCGAGGTACCTTCGTATAAGATCGATAGAGAAGAAGTGGAATAGTTCTTTGGTTTAGCAAGCAGCGAATAAAACAACCTCCGGGGTTCCGGAGAACCCCGGAGGTTGGAATTTAATTATTGAATTTAATCTCATAAATATTCGGCCAGAGTTTTCCGGTAACATATATTTTTTTGCTGGCCGAATCATATGCGATACCATTCAGATAATCGATATCAGGGTATTTTAATTTTGCTTCTTTTTGAAGAGAACTCAGATCTGCCCTCGCAAGTACTTTGCCGCTTACGGGATCAATTTTTACGATGTAGTTGGTCTGATAAACATTCGCGTAAATAAATCCATTGATATATTCCAGTTCATTAATATTGGCCAGGGGGCCATTATTATCTGTTACTCCAACTATTTTTAAAAGCTTGAAATTATTCGGGTCGAGATAATATATATTACTTGTTCCATCACCCATGATCAGCGAAGTCCCATCGGTAGTCATTCCCCATCCCTCCGCGCTGGGGAAAGTGAATTCGCCTATTTTTTTGAATGTTTTCGCATCATATATAAAACCAACTTTTGTTTGCCAGGTCAGTTGATATACTTTCCCATTCAAAAACACAATTCCTTCTCCAAAATATTTCTTCTTATCCAGTTCTGCTTTCACATTGATCTTTCCTGTCTTCAGATCTACAACTCCAAATAATGAACGGGTACTTGACATATCGTTTGGTGAGCCAGTGCTTTCGAATAACTGTCCGTCATGAACCAAAAAACCTTCGGTATATGAAGTCGTATCATGAGGATAAGCATTGACTACAGTATAGTTCAGTACGGTAGGCGCATTGCTGTTGTCGGAACCGGAGTCCGTATTTATATTTCCTGAATTATTGTTGCAGGAAAGAGACAGGGCAAGGAGCGCAAAAACGATAAATTTCCTGATCATAGATGCAAATGAAGCGCAAAATTAGGATTCAACTCAATTCGACGATCGCTCCGGCTTCTAATTTTACCTTAAAAATTTGGATTTATCGGCAAAAATCCGTTGCTTTACAATAGCTTATCATCTGGTATACCACTCCGCGCAAACCATCTTCCAAGGTGTTTTTCTCCAAGTGATATCCCATCATTAAATGTATCTGCGGCAGTAAAGAGCCAATCTCCTTGTAAATAACCCCGGATTCAGCTTAGTTTATCTTTTGTGACTTCGTGTAGCTCTCTCCGTTGACTGAATGCAATTTCCAATGTCCCTTTATTGATTTGTGGAATTCAATACCTCTGAACTTTAAGATCCACTTGTGAAACACTGGTTGAAAATATTTCAATGAGAATATTTTTATCTATACTGGTGCTTCTCTTCTCACAATTGCTGGCCGTTTCGCAACAGCAATGTAATTCTGCGCAATATCAACAGGAAATGATCAGGCATTATCCCGGGCTTAGCTCAAAGATTGCATCTATTGAGACATTCACCAGAAATCTGCTGCTTAGAAAAGCTTCGCAGAAAGATACCAGTTCAACTACAAAAGAACCGGAACTGATCAGAATACCGGTGGTCGTTCATGTGATATATCATTCTTCTTCTGAAAATATCAGCGATGCACAGATTCAGTCTCAAATAGATGTTTTAAATCAGGATTACCAGAGATTGAATGCTGACACAGTCAAGACTCCATCTTTTTTTCGGGCATCAGCAGCAAATTGCGGTTTTCAGTTTGGCCTGGCGAAAATTGACCCGCATGGATATGCAACCACTGGTATTATTCGCAAGTCCACGACGATTTTAAGTTTCAATATCAACGATGATATTAAATCTTCTGCATCAGGAGGAGATGATGCATGGGATTGTGACAATTATTTGAATATATGGGTCGGCAGTTTATCGACCGGAATATTGGGCTATTCCAGTGTACCCGGTGGTCCTAAAGAAAATGACGGAGTCGTGATCCAATATACCGCTTTTGGAACCGTGGGAACGGCTGCTGCACCATTTAATCGCGGCCGTACTACTACTCATGAAATCGGACACTGGCTGAATCTGATTCATACCTGGGGAGATGCCGACTGTGGGGATGATAAGGTTGCCGATACTCCTCCGCAGGAAGCGCCTACCAGGGGTTGCCCGGGTACTGCAAAAATCAGCTGCACCAATGGACCTAACGGTGATATGTATATGAATTTTATGGATTTTACAGACGATGCCTGTATGAATCTGTTTACAAATGGTCAGAAGGAAAGAATGCATTCTTTATTTGCACCGGGTGGTCCAAGGTTTCCTTTACTTTCTTCTACTGCCATCAGTTCCTTATCACAGTCATCACCACTTGAGGCCCGGCAAGACCAGGATGATAATGATTTAAGGATACATATTTATCCTAATCCGGCCTCAGACATCGTTTACCTTCAGATTTCCAATGGCCTGTCTGCAATTTCTACTGTGGAGTTATATAATGAAATGGGACAAAGAGTAATGACTGTAAGACTTAATCAGCATTTGCAGCAGATAAATGTTTCATCTCTCAAAGCAGGCATTTATTATATAAAGACAGATGATGGCAAGACCAGGAATGTAACCAAGTTGGTAAAATTGTAAATGATAATATTGCGTATTATCATTTTATCTTCAATTCGCACCCCTGTCTGCTCCATGCAGGTTCGCATATAATCAGCACATTTGTTTGGCGATTGTTTTTCCGATTTGAGGAGCTAACGCAACACCCATGCCCGCCATTCGCACAGCTGAAAATATATTGCCGGTTATTTGTTTGACGATTGGCTTTTTTTCAGCGCCAATTCCCATAATTCCACTCCAACGGTGAACAATAGTGTATTTTTCATTAGGCAGAATAACTTCGTGAAGAAAACGCTCCAGTTCCTGCTGAATACTGTCGGAAGTCGATAATTCATAGGTGTGTTCCTGTTCTATAGCTTTATTTCGCGCGCCCCCGAGCAATACCGAATCGCCGAGATTTCGGAAATAATAGAATCCCTCATCGAAATGAAATGTTCCTTTGAATTTTAAATGAGGAATTGGAGAGGTCATCAATAGCTGGCCACGGGCCGGCTCTACATCCAG
>Ga0335080_10009453_pt1 | contig 10184 bp, 6 predicted proteins | sample Lox_Sample_34_FD_206720 | JGI IMG/M metagenome (GOLD analysis project Ga0335080, IMG submission 206720) | Soil microbial communities from Loxahatchee National Wildlife Refuge, Florida, United States - Lox_Sample_3.4 | ecosystem: Environmental > Terrestrial > Soil > Wetlands | place: USA: Florida... | reverse complement strand
GAGCCCGAGCATGGTCATGATCACCGATGCGCGGGGGGACATCGAATACATCAACCCCAAGTTCACCGAAATTACCGGCTATGCCTTCAATGAAGTTGTCGGCCGGAATCCCCGGTTCCTGAAGTCGGGCAAGATGCCGCCCGAGGAGTATCACAGGCTGTGGGAAACCATCGCCAGGGGTGAGGAGTGGCGGGGCGAATTCATCAACAGGAAGAAAAACGGCGAACTTTACGAGGCATCGGTCGCTATCGCGCCGGTCACGGATTTCGAGGGGACGATCACCGATTTTGTCGCTGTAGAGGAAGACATAACCACTCGCAAGCTGACGGAGGAGGCATTGGCGATTTCCGAGACCCGTTACCGCCGGCTCTTTGAAACGTCCAAGGACGGGATTTTGATCCTGGACGCGGACTCCGGACAGATAGCCGACGTCAACCCGTTCCTGGTGGAGATGCTCGGATACTCCTATGAAGAATTTCGGGGGAAGAAACTCTGGGAGATCGGGGCATTCACCGATACCGAGGCGAGCAAAGCCGCATTCGAGGCATTGCAACAGAAAGAGTATCTCCGCTACGAGGACTTGCCGCTCGAAACAAGGGACGGACGGCTCATCGATGTCGAGTTTGTAAGCAACGTTTACATGGTTGACCGCAAGAAGGTGATCCAGTGCAATATCCGTGATATCGCCTCGCGCAAGCGGGCCGAGAAGGAAATCGACATACTGAACACAAACCTTGCGTCCCGGGCCTATGAACTGGATGTCATCAATCAGGAACTTGAAGCCTTCAGTTATACTGTTTCTCATGACCTGCGCAAGCCCTTGACGCTCGTCAGCGGATACTGCCAGATAGTCCTGGATGCGTGCAGCGCCAATCTTGACGAGCAGTGCAGGGAGTACCTGTACGAGATCGACCAGGGGATCCGGCGCATGGACGAGCTCATCGAAACCTTGCTGAATTTTGCTCACCTGACGCGCTGTGAAGTGCATCGGGAACCGGTCGATCTCAGTGAAATTGCACGGGCCGTAGCCGCCGAACTCAGGGCCGCAGAGCCGGGGCGTCGGGTTACCTTCATCATCGCCGATGGAGTGACCGTCAACGGTGATCCGAAATTGTTGGGCGTGGTGCTGGAGAATCTCTTGGGCAATGCATGGAAGTACACCGGCAAAAGGGAAGAAGCCGTTCTGGAATTCGGCATGATCGAGGTAGCAGGGGTGAAATCCTGTTTCGTCCGGGACAACGGAGTTGGTTTCGATATGGCTCACACATCATTTCTGTTCAACGCTTTCCAGCGTCTTCCCGGTGTGGACGAGTTCAAGGGGTCCGGCATCGGCCTGGCCACAGTTCAGCGGATCATCCAGCTCCATGGCGGCCGGGTCTGGGCTGTGGGAGATGTGGGGAGAGGTGCAACCTTCTATTTTTCGCTTACATAGTTTCTGGCAAGAAACAAGAATGAAACCCGGAGGTCCCCATGTCGACCCGGCCGCTTGCCCTTGTGCTATGTAACTTTACGTTCAATACGATAGGAGTCAATTAGATGTGGAAACGTATAATCACCCAAGATTCGCAGGGCATCGTAACCACCGAACAAAACTGGCTGGGCTTGGAATACTTAGCTCAGGCAGAACTTACGTCCGAGGACCCGTCACACCCGATCGAGTCGGCGTTGAAACCCGATGAGGGATCGGGCGGGCGGGCGGTAGAACCCGGCCAGCAAGTCATTCGTCTGCTGTTTGACGAGCCATTGCGTGTCAGGCGTATTCGTTTAGTGTTTCATGAAGACTATCAGGAGCGCACGCAAGAGTTCGTGCTTCGGTGGTCCTCAAACGGCGGTCGGTCATGCCGAGAGATTGTGCGTCAGCAGTATAATTTTAGCCCTCCGTATAATGCCCACGAAATAGAAGACTATGCTGTCGATCTTGTCGGGTTGACGACGCTGGAACTATGCATTGTTCCGGATATAAGCGGGGGGCGCGCCCGGGCATCGATTGCGCAGTTATGCCTCGCATAATGCCAAAAGCTACTCCCGGAGCTTACGGCGCTGAGTGCATGGACTTGGCGTGACGTAATAAGAGTTGAGTCAGCCAGACGTTTGAGGTGACAATGAATCACAAGGAGGACTGTATGGAAATCACTCGTGGACAAAAACTAGTCGAACTGTCAAAGAAATTAAACGAAGTAGTTATTCACTCGACAAGCGCAGATGAAAAATTACGGGAGTTGAGTAAACTCTTAGAATAGCTCAATTTAAAATCAAACAAGGGATGGATAAACCATGCGGGTCGTGTCGCAGATGGAACATATCACGTAGAATTTGATATTCGCGGCGAAGGGTATTCCTCTAGATGGCCACAGTGGGCATATGAGGTAGCACTACAGGCTGTTATTTACAATAAGAAAATCTGGGTAATTTCTGATGGCACTCCATATGGGCAAAATCAATTACAAGTGATTATGCTCGCTGAAAGTGCCTAAATAAAACCAAATAGAATTTATTGCAACAGTTCAATGACAAAAGCTGTTGACAAAAGCTGTGCCTTTACCGAACTTGTAAAATGCTGTGTAAACCTGGACAAAGTACGTTTGCAAATTCTTTGCTCACCATAGAGAAAACTAGCAAAACTGCTTTGAAAGAAACCGGGGGATAGTGATATGACGAGGATTGAGTTACTAAAAAGTAAGTTGACTACTCGACACCATCCTTTTGGTGCCCTTACTGGAAAAGTCATTACGAGTGGGTGTGTCTAGTAGTCAGGTTCCGTCTTAGTAACCCGCCGAAGAGGGTCGTAAGTGCCTCTAGGCAGTTGAATACCGGAGCCTGGACCGGAAGCCGCTCCAAGTGTCCCACGCGGGAGGTCAGGAACTATTGCCGCCGTCCTTCAGCTGCCCTTCCAGGAATGACCGGAGCGCCACGGCGTTGTTGTGCTCCAGGTCCAGGGCACCGAAGAGGAGCGTGATGTCATCCTTTCGGGCCGCATCCAGGAGCGGCCGCCAGGCTTCCTTCTTGACCTCCAGCTCGGCGACGTAGCGGCGACAGAATTCCTCCCATCTGGCAGGGTCGTGGCCGAACCAGCGGCGCAGTCCATCGCTCGGTGCCACATCCTTCAGCCACCCCTCAATCCGCAGGCTCTCTTTCTTCACGCCGCGGGGCCACAGGCGGTCCACCAGATAGCGGGATCCGTCGTCCGGACGAGGGGCCTCGTACACCCGTTTGACTCGTATCATGACATGTTCCTTGTTCGGAAAGCCTGCAATCTCCTTGATACGGCTCCGCGTCACTTTCCATCCGGCAGAGGCCGACACTCCGGCCGGCGTCCAGAAAAGGCACTCGCTTACGGGTGCTTGATGAAGGTCCCCTTCTCGTACTCCTCGAAGGCGACACGCAGTTCCTCCTGGGTATTCATGACGATGGGACCATACCAGGCAACCGGCTCGTTGAGCGGCTTTCCGGAGATGAACAGGAAGCGGACCCCCTTCTCCCCGGCCGTCACGGTCACCTCGTTTCCCTCGCGCCGGAAGAGCACGACGGTTTCATGGCCGCAGATGCAGCGCCTGCTGGTATCCATCCACCCCGCACCCACCATCTCATAGGCAAAGGCATCGCGCCGCTCGTCGAAATATCCCTCCCCGTCCAGCACGTAGGCGATGGCCGTATGCCCCTCCTTGACCGGGTGGCGGAACGCGGCACCCGGCGGCACGCTGACGTCGAGCATTTCCGGGTCGATGACGATGTCGCGCACCGGCCCCTGGGTGCCCTGTACCTCCCCGATCACGATCTTGATCCTCGTCCCGGAATCGAGCACGACGTCGGGGATGTCGGCGGCCTTCACGTCGCGATAGCGGGGCGCCATCATCTTCCGGGCTGCCGGCAGATTGGCCCAGAACTGGAATCCCCACATCATGCCGGTCGGGCTCATCTGGGGCATCTCCTGGTGGATGATGCCGCTACCGGCGGTCATCCATTGCACATCACCGGCGCCGATCACCCCCTTGTTCCCCATGCTGTCGCCGTGCGCCACCACCCCCTCCAGGATATAGGTGATGGTTTCGATTCCCCGGTGGGGGTGCCAGGGGAATCCGGCCAGATACTCCGCCGGATTGGCCGTGTGAAAATCGTCCAGCATGAGGAACGGATCGAACAGCGGAACCTGGGAATAGCCGAAGGCCCGCTTGAGATGGACACCGGCCCCCTCGATGGTGGGACGGCTCTTGAAAATCTTATCGATGTGGCGAGCGGTCATGGTATCTCCTTTCCCGTAAGATGCTCCAAGTATATCAGAAGTCGGGGCAGGGACATCCTGCACCCCCTATTTTCGAACAGAGTACGGCGGGCGGCCGGGAGGGAGATACGGGCAGACAAAAAAAGGCCCCCTGGTGAGAGGGGGCCTTCGGTGCCGGCGGATACGCGCGGTCACTCGATGGTGAATTCGGCCTTTCCCACGATGACGGAGAACCTGTAGCCGCTGCCGAACTCCTTGTCCTTGGCGAGGATGCCGCGGGCCGTCACCACCTCGCATCGGCCGGGAGGGCCACGATGGGGGGAAGAAAACGGTACGGCGGGCTCTGTCTACGGTGAGGATGTCCCGCCATGCTGGGGAGAGGGGGCTTCGCTGTCGTGGAACTGCTGGAAGATGGCATCGAAGTCGCCGGCCGCCGAGACGAATGCCCCGAGCACCTGGGGATCGAAATGCTGCGGCAAGGTGCGCCCGTCGCCGTGGATGATGATACGGCAGGCCTCTTCGTGGCTGAGGGCCGGTTTGTATACCCGCCAGCTGCGAAGGGCGTCGTACTGGTCCACCAGCATGACGATCCTCCCTTCCAGGGGGATTTCTTCCTCCCGCAACCCCTGGGGATAGCCGCTGCCGTCCCATCGCTCGTGGTGGGTGAGAGCGATGAGCCGGGCCATTTGCAGCATCGGATGGGCCGACCCTTCCAGGATGCCGGCCCCGACATTGGTGTGGGTCTTCAGGACACTGAATTCCTCTTCGCTCAGTTTCGCGGGGTTGAAGAGGATGGAATCGGGTATGCCGATCTTGCCGATGTCGTGCATGGCGCTGGCAAGGGTGAGGGTGTTGATGAACTCCTCCGGCATCCCCAGTTCCCGGGCGATCCGTCCGGCATAGAGGCCGATGCGGGAAATGTGCCGGCCGGTATTGACGTCCCGGAGTTCGGCAGCGGCGGTCAGCCGCTCGATGACTTCCAGGCTCATGCTGCGGAGCTGCAGCAGGGCCTCGGCAAGCTCATTGGTCCGCTTCCGGACCGTCGCCTCCAGCTCGGCCTTGTAGTTCTTCTCGATGCGCGACAAGCGCTTGAAGTGGATTCCCTTGTCCAGGGCGTGGATCAGGTAGAGGGGCTGGTACGGTTTGATGATAAAATCGAAGGCCCCCTTCTTCACCGCCTCCACCGCAATGTCCAGCTCTGCGTACGCGGTCATGAGGATAACGGGGGTCTCGGCATCGAAGCGGCGGATCTTCTCGAGGAGCTCGATACCTCCCATTTCCGGCATATTGATATCCGTCAGGACCAGGTCCACCTCCTGGGCAAAGAACTGCTGGAACGCGGCGTTGCCGGTGGTATGCGCATAGACGACGAAGCCGTAGTCGCCGAGAAGCATGGATAGACTCTCCATCATGTATGGGTCGTCGTCCACGACCATGACCGTTCCCCGGGGAGTGTCGTTCATTGATTCAGTACCTCGCGTATCTTTGTCAACAGGGCATGGCGTGAGTGGGGTTTGGTCAGATAGGCGACACCCTCGGCAAGCATCCCCTTACCCTGGACGATATCGGCGGAGTAGCCGCTGGTGAAGATCACCTTGATGTCCGGCCGCATCCTGCTGATATCGGTGTACACATCCCAGCCGTTCTTGTTGGGCATGATGACATCGAGGAGGAGGAGCTGCACCTCTTCCCAGTGCTTGCGGAATTTGGCGAGGGCCTCTTCCCCGTCAACCGCCTCGATGACCCGATAGCCGTGCTCCTCCAGCAGTACCCGCGTGATTTTGCGCACTTCCCCATCGTCTTCCGCCATGAGGATCGTTTCCGTCCCGCCCACGAACCGCTCCTCCGGCGGGAGGCACGGCTTGTCGACCGCTTCCTGCACGGCAGGCAGATACATGGTGAAGACCGATCCCTTTCCCGGTTCGCTGTAGCAGGTGATGTAGCCGTTGTGCTTCTTGACGATGCCGTAGACGATGGAAAGACCGAGGCCCGTTCCCTTTCCCACGTCCTTCGTGGTGTAGAACGGCTCGAATATCCGCTTCGCCGTTTCCTCGTCCATGCCGGTCCCCGTATCGCTCACGGAGAGTATGGCGTAGGTGCCCGGCTCGCCGTAGCCGTGGGTGAGGGCAAAACGGCCGTCAATCTCCAAGATTCCGCTCGTGATCGTCAGCATCCCCCCCTCCGGCATGGCATCGCGGGCGTTGGTGACCAGGTTCATCAGGACCTGCTCGATCTGGCTGGAGTCTGCCATGACAATGGGGCCTATGGAGGCAAGGGAGGTCCTCAGACCGATGTCCTCGCCGACCAGCCTTACCAGGAGTTTTTCGATCCTTTTGACAATTTCGTTGAGGTTCACCGCCTTCGGGTTGGTCACCTGCTTCCTGCTGAAGGAGAGAAGCGCCCGGGTCAGTCCGGCCCCCCTTTCCGCCGCAGCGATGATCTGGTCGAGAACCGACCTCAGGCGGGTATCGGCCTGGCCCTTCAGTTGAAGGGAACTGGCGTAGCCGATGATTGCAGTGAGGATGTTGTTGAAATCATGGGCAATCCCTCCCGCCATGCGGCCGATGGCATCCATTTTCTGGGAGTGCCGCAGCTGGTTCTCCAGTGCCTTCCGCTCCGTGATATCTTCCTTGACGGCAAGGTAATGGGTAATTTTTCCATCAAGGTCCCGGATGGGGGAGATGGTGGCGAATGTCCAGTAGAGCTCGCCGTTTTTCTTCCTGTTGTGCAGCTCCCCCCGCCACTCGTTGCCGGCAGTGATGGTCCGCCAGAGGCCGGCGTAGACGTCCCGGTGCGTCTCACCCGACTTGAGCAGGCGGGGATTGCGGCCCGCAACCTCTTCCTCCCTGTAACCGGTCGCCTCGATGAACTTCGGATTGACGTATTCGATGGCCCCCGACGTGTCGGTAATGATAACCATTGCCGGACTCTGCTCCACGGCGTGGGAGAGCTTGCGGAGCTTGTCCTCGACCCGCTGCCGCTCCTGCAGCTCCAGAAGGGCCTTGGTATAGAGACGTGCGTTGTCAAGGGCAAGGGAGGCCAATTTGCCAAACTGGCCGAGGAACTCCATCTCCTCGGTGGTAAAGCGACGGTCCTCTTCGATGTGGGCCAGGCCGAGCACTCCGATCACCCGGTTTTCCGAGGTGAGCGGAACCCCTACGACGGCATGAAACCTGTCCCGTGTGGTGTCGGGAAGCCGGTCGGCCCAGGAACGGTAATCGTCCACGGCAAGGGGCTCGCCGCTTTCCCAGACCCGGCCGACAAGTCCCGTGCCCCGCGTGATCCGTTTCTCCAGAGAGGTCTCGCAGACCCCCATGCTGACCTTCTTGACGAGCTCTTTGCCGTCGGGGTCCTGCAGGTAGATGTAGCCGTGGTCGGTTTTCATCAATGCACCGGCGCGACTGATGATCGCCTGGAGGAGACTGTCGATGTCGTGTCTGCTGATGAGACCGAAGGTCGTCTCGTTGAGTGCCGCCAGATATTCGTTGTGCCGGCGCAGGGTCTCTTCGGCCTTTTTGCGCTCCGTGATGTCCAGCAGCGTTCCCACGACGCCGCCCACGGTCCCGTCCACATTGGCGAAGGTTGCCTTGTAGAACATGACGTCGCGCAGCGTTCCATCCCCCGACAGGACGGACGTTTCGTAGCACTGCAGCCCCGCATGGCGCATGAGCGATCTGTCCGCTTCGGCATAAATTTCTGCCAGGTGGGGGGGGGCAACCTCGAAGACCGACTTCCCGACCACTTCCTCGCGGGTCCGGTCCAGATAGGCGAGAAAGCCGGTATTGCAGCCGAGGTATCTGCCGGCCTTGTCCTTGTAAAAAATCGGCGCCGGTATGGCGTCGATGAGGGTCTGCAGAAAATGGAGCTGCCCCTGGAGCGCCGACCTCTGCCGGTCGAGTTCTTCCATCATGGCGTTGAACGACCGGGCAAGGGCGCCGATTTCATCCCGCGACATGATCGGCAGGTACTGTTCCTTCCCGCCGCCCCTGGTGAGTCCCTCCACGTGCCGGGCAAAGAGGGCGAGAGGGGCCAGCAGCCGGCCCATGAGAAAGTGAATGAAGAGAATGACGAGGGCAATGGCCGGCAGAAGGCCGAATGCCAAGTATCTTTCCGCCCGGAATACCGCCGCGTAGGCTTCCTCCACCGGATAGTTCGCAGCAATGATCCAGTCGGTGGTTTTCAGGCGCTTGAACGAGGATAGGGAGGCGATTCCCCGGGAATTGGTATTTTCATCCGTCCCCTCGTAACCGGCGATCGCCTTGTCAAACAGACGGTTGGCCCCCGGGGGCACATCCTTCTTGAGAATCCGGGACCGGTCAGGATGTATGATGATGGTCCGATCGCTGCCGTAGAGGTAGAGATATCCTGTCTTGCCGATTGCAACATCGCCGATCCTGCCGAGAATGCCGTGCTTGGTGAGATCGACACTCCCGGCCAGGACCCCGATCAGTCCTCCCTGCCGGTCGAAAACCGGCGCTGTGAACATGACGGCCGGGTGGTGATGTTCCTGCGAAGAGGAATAGGGGCGTGAAATGCACGGCTTGCGGTTGGCAACGGTGGTGGAGAAGTACTGCCGGTACGCGAAATTCCTTCCCACCCGCAGGGTGACCATGGGGGATTCGGCCACCATGACGCCGGTGCGGTCGAACAGAAATATGCCGTTGTCAAAGACCTGGCCGACCTTCTGCTGGTCGAGGAAACGGCGGGCTTTCAGAGGGTCGCGGACCATCTCGGGGGTGACGAGGGAAGAGGTATCGATGAGTACCCTTTGCGCCTTCAGGATTGCATCGTCGATCTCGCCGGCAATGACCGTGATGAGGGCAAACTGCTGCTGGGAAATGATTTCCTTGAAATGCTTTTTGAAGTACTGGCGGCTGAAGAAGGCCGTCAGGCACATGATGCAGACGACCAGAACCGATACCGCAACGGTGAGCTTGTTTTTCAGTCCGGCGTCATGCATCGATCGAAGCATTCTCAAGGCACCTGGGAGCGGGGATGGGCGGGGATTCCCGGGGAAGAACGAGCCCCGGCACATATTGCGTCACCTCAGCTTCAGAAAACCGTGCGTCGTCTTCTCCCCGTCCGTCTGACCTGCCGGACATGGTCTCACAGAGTACGTACGGATAATGTACTACCAAAGAAATCGTAAAACATCATTTTATACATATCGATTTTTGTAACATACCCCCTCCGGCAATGCAAACAAAACTTCTCATGAACCGCCGGGCCGTCTGCGGGGAGGCAACCAGGAGACCACGCCCCTCGGCACTTTTATTCGGCGGCTGCGGAAACCGGCCGAGCCATCGCCGGCAGGGGGTCCTGGCGTTCCCAGGCATCGGAGAGCGCTGTGTGCGGGTTGTGGAGTTTTTTGCGATTGCTTTTAAATTCTATTACCGCTCTACAGATTGGTCTGCTATAATGACCGACGAAACGGGGCTACAGAAGCGCCGGGAATCACCGCTCCCGCCGGGAGCCGTCGCAGGGGAGCCACCAGGGGTCTGGGTAATGGACAAGAAAAAGATTCTGCTGGTCGATGACGTTAAATTTTTCCTGGAGCAGCAAAAAACCCTGTTGGCGCGCGGGGAGTTCGATTTCCTCGTAGCCCGCAACGGGGTGGAGGCGCTGAAGATCGTGCAGGATGAAAGACCCGACCTGATCTTCATGGACCTCCACATGCCGCAGATGGACGGGGACAAGTGCTGCCGGGCCATCAAGAACGACGTGGAACTGCGACGCATCCCGGTTGTCATGGTAACCGCGGAAAGCAGCGAGATGGCTTTCGAGCGCTGCTGGCAGGCCGGGTGTGACGATATTATCGTCAAACCGCTCAATCGCGTTCATTTCGCCCTGGTGGCAGACCGCTTTCTCAACGTCAAGTTCCGGCGCTCATCCCGTTTTGCCGTCCGCCTGGGGATCGGCTTTCACCCGGGGCAGGATGCCCGCAATCCCCGTTCCGCGGTCACCG
>Ga0335080_10009452_pt1 | contig 10186 bp, 9 predicted proteins | sample Lox_Sample_34_FD_206720 | JGI IMG/M metagenome (GOLD analysis project Ga0335080, IMG submission 206720) | Soil microbial communities from Loxahatchee National Wildlife Refuge, Florida, United States - Lox_Sample_3.4 | ecosystem: Environmental > Terrestrial > Soil > Wetlands | place: USA: Florida... | reverse complement strand
GAACGCCGCCGCCTCCTCGTGACGTACGTGCTCCCACACGATCTCACCGTCGCGACGGAGCGCGTCCGTGAAGCCGTTGATCGAATCGCCCGGCAGTCCGTAGACCCGGTGCACACCGGCCGCCTTCAGCGTCGCCACCATCACGTCGGCGAGTGTCGTTGCCTGAACGGCTCCGTTCGAACGGTGAGCGATCTCGTGTGACGTCCGAGCCGCGGTCGTGGTGCTCATGTCTGCCTCCTCAGAATCCTCGTACGTTGTGAATTCAGAATCGTCCGGTCGAGTGTAGGTCGCCGTCGCGAACACACTGGTGTGGGCGATGGTGGTTGGCGCCGGCGGTCTGTCAGGCGGATACGTGTGTCTGGCTTCTATTGGTTGTCGGCGCGGCGGACACGTGCTTCGTCGCGCGGCCGAAGAGCTCGATCGCCGCCAGGGCGATGCAGGCGGTGACGACGATCGCGAAGACCAGGATCGTGACCTTTGGGGTGACGCCGCGCGACAGCGCTATCCCACAGCCGACGACGGGCAGCGAGATACCGACGAACGCTGACACGAATACGCCCGTCACGGACTCCGCAGTCCGTTCGGGCGGCGAGATGCTCGCGGCCGTTCCGATCGCACCTTTGAAGATCGCGCCTGATCCCGCGCCGATCAGGACGCCACCGGCGATGAACAGAGCCAGCGACGGAGAATGCAGCCATACGCCGAGGACCGCGAGTCCGACTCCGACGACCATTACGGCCATCCCGGCTTTGAGGTCACGGGTGATCGACCAGGTTATGGTCAGGAATTGCGCGGCGGCCGCTGCCCCGAACATGCCGCACAGGACGCCGCCGATGAGAGCAAGGGACGGATGGTGAAGCGTGACGGCCAGGAACAGTCCGGCGAGCCCGGCCAACAAACCGTTCCCCGCGAACCCCACGAACGTGCTCAGAACCGCGGCGAAGTACCGGCCCCTCTCAGCCGACGGTATCGACAGGCGCTGGGGTCGGTATCGCGGCGCTGGCTTCGCGGCCACGCGGGTCTCCGGCGACAGGGCGACACCGATTGCAGCGATGACAAGGGCGCCAAGGAACACGAAGTAGGTCACCGTGAGCGGGTACGCGACCCACTGGGCGAGGATCCCCGCTACAAGCGCGCCGAGTGCTAGCCCGCCGGGGGTGCCGGCCGACGCCGCGAGCTGGGCCATGCGCGGACTTGCCTTCGGTCGGCCAGCCTTGTGCAGCTCTGCCAGGTACGCGGTTGCTGTCGGGGCGGCGATCCCGATCGAGATCCCGGTGATCAGTCGTCCGACGAGCAAACCCGGCAGGCTCTTCGAGGCCAGGAAGACGCACACGCTGATGATCGACAGGCCGATTGCCGGGAGCAGCAGCCGCCGCCGCCCATACAAATCGGATGTGTGCCCTGCCAGGAGGAGCGCACCGACAACGCCGACCGCGTACACCGCGAACGCAACGGTGACGATGAAGGCCGAGAAGTGGTCACGCACTCGGTACAGGCCGTAGAGCGGACTGGGGACGAGTCCCATCGCCATCACCATCAGAAATCCGAACGTCACCACCCAGAACGCGAGTCGGTAGCGCCGGCTGCCCACCGGAGCACCCGAGTCCGCACCCTTCATTGACTCCTGCAAACCAGCTGTTTTCGCAGCCATGTGTCGGTCCTCCTTGTGGTAATCGATGACCCGGCGAAGCTTGCTCGTCTCGTCCGAACATCGCACCCGTCGAGACCCTGGGGTTACTCACTGGGTTCTTACACCCCGGTGGTGATCCCCAGGTCAATCGAAGCCATTGCGTGAGAGCTCACAGACTCCGATCCTCGCGACGCGCTCCCGGTCGGCCGCGTGGGATCGATTGCGGTCGACGACCGCGACCGGTCCGCGTCGCTGGGCCGCGCGACCTGCGGGATCAGCGACGTTGGTAACCGAGCGCGCGCCGGCGCCCGCAAAGATGGCGGCGGCGTGATCGGCGGGCTGTAGGTCCTCTAGCGCGGCGCGATGATCGTCCGCGCGATCCGGGTCTCGCCGGCGCTCGCGCTGCCCTCGGTCGCAGCCGCGATCGTGATCTTCACCGCGGGGACATCGCCGCTAAATCAAGGGAGCACCGCCGCGCGGGCCCGGGCTGCCTTGACCTCGGCCGACAGGGTGGGGATGTCGTAGGCGCCGTAGTGCCGGCGGCCGTTGATGAAGAAGGTTGGGGTGCCGGACACGCCGCTCATGTCGGCGGACTCGAGGTCCTCGGCGATCCGGGACGCGTACTTCTGCTTGCGGAGGGCCTCCTTGAAGTGCTCGGCGTCGAGGCCGAGCTCGCCGGCGTAGCCGATCAGATCCCGGACCGTGAGCTCGTCCTGGTGGGAGAGCAGCAGGTCGGACATCTCCCAGAACTTGCCGTGGGTGGCGGCGGCCTCGGACGCCTCGCCCGCCACTTGGGCGTGGGGACGGACGTCGTTGAGCGGCAGGTGGCGCCACACGTAGCGCAGGTCGCCGATTTCGGCCAGCAGCTCGCGGACGATCGGCTCCGCCTGACCGCAGTACGGGCACTCGTAGTCGCCGTACTCGACGAGCGTGACCGGGGCGTCCTCGGGCCCTCGGATGTGGTCGCGCTCGGGGTCGACCGGAATGGCCAGGTCCACGAGGGTCTGGCCCGTCCCGAGGATCGCCTTCAGCCTCAAGTCCTTCGGCAGCAGCTTGGTCGCGTGCAACACCAGCCAGGTGAGGGTGCAGGCGCACACGGCCGCAGTCAGCACGCCGAGCTTGGCCTCCTGGAGCTGGACGCCGTGGAAGGCGAGCGTTGCGATCAGGATCGAGACCGTGAAGCCGATGCCGGCGATCGCGCCGCCCCCAGCACCGACGCCCAGCCGACCGGCGGCCTGACCCGGCCGCCACTCAGACGGGTCACCAGCCACGTCCCTCCGGTGACGCCCACGGGCTTGCCGACCACGTAGGCGATCGCGATCCCGAGCGTGATCGGTGACGCGTAGGCCGTCGCGAGGAAGTGGCCGCTGATCACGATGCCGGCGTTGGCCAGCCCGAACACCGGCACCACGAGGTAGCTCGAGATCGGGTGGTAGATCTGCTGCAGCCGCTCGTTGGGAGACAGGGCGGTGCGCACTCCCTCGCGGACGGTCTGGGCGTACTCGACGGTCGGCTGCTCGCGGAACAGCCGGAACAGGTCGGTGGCCCGCTCCAGATCCGCGCGGTTGGCCGGATAGGCGATCGCCACCAGCCCCGCCACCACGCCGACGATCACCGGGTCCACGCCGGACTTCAGGAACGCCACCCACGCGACGGCGGCGAGCGCGAAGTACACGAACCCGTTGCGGACGCTCTGCAAACGAGCCGTCACCATGAACCCGATCGCGATCAACCCGATGATCAGCGGAACCATCTGCAGGTCGGTCGTGTAGGCGAACACGATCACCCCGAACGCGACCAGGTCGTCGGCCACCGCGACCGTCAGGATGAACGTCCGCACCGTCGCCGGGAACCGCCGGCCGATCAGCGCCAGCATGCCGAGCGCGAACGCGGTGTCGGTCGACATCGCCGCCCCCCATCCGTCGGCTGAGGCGCGCTCGGCGTTGATCGCCAGGTAGATCCCGATCGGGATCACCATACCGCCGACCGCCGCCGCCACCGGCAGGGCCAGACGGCCCGATCGCGCAGCTCGCCGAGGTCGAACTCGCGTCGGGCTTCCAGGCCGACGACCAGGAAGAAGAAGGTCATCAGCCCTGCATTGACCCATTGGCGCAGGTCCATCGAGATGCCCGAGTGGCCGATTCGGACGGTGACGTTCGTCGTCCAGACCTTCTCGTACGACGAGTAGTCGACGTTGGCCCATAACAGCGCGAGCACCGTGGCGCCGACCAGCACCACCGACCCGCCGGTCTCGGTGCGCAGGAACTCCCGAACCGGCGCCTCGAGAGTGCGGATCCAGGCGGTTCGCCCCTGGAAGGGAGCGGCTGCGGCGGCCGGGGCTAGTGTGGTTGAGTCAATCACCGACGTTCACGACACGACGCTCGCAACAGCCCGCACCGCACCTGGCGCCCGATGCACGGACTCAGCCGAGGCCGCTAAATGCGTGCAGTCTTCTTAGTCGCCGATTGCTTCCAGCGTGGCCTCGGTCACCGCTTCCCAGTACCGCTTGCCGTGTTCGGCGCTGGCGCGCCTTGGATCGCCGACCACGCCGATCTTCGAGAGCGAAGCGGTCCCGTCGTTGAAGATCCTGCCGAACGCCTCGTCAGGGTCACCGGTGTAGCCGGCCTGGGCGCGTTCGAGGTGAACGAGCTCGGGATGAATTGCCATGATCATCGAGGTCTCCCACTCGCCGGAGTGGATGCCACCCTCCCCGAGCGGTACGCCGAACTCATCCGCGCCGATCTGCGCGGGTGAGAACAACGGCGCCGGGTCGGTGAGCGCTGTGACCCGGAGCCCGTCGACGGTGTCGCCGATTTTCTTCATCGCCGCCGCGAGCGGGGCGAAATTGCCGCCATGCGATGGGAGCAGGACGACGCGCCTGAAGCCTCCGCGGGCCAGCGAGGAGACGACGTCACCGACGACCCCGGCGAAGGTCTCATCGGACAGCGACAGCGTGCCCGGGAACCCGAGGTGATGGTGCGAGCACCCGATCGTCACCGTTGGTGCCACGAACGCGTCGAGTCGATCCGCGATCACCTGCGCGAGGTGATCGCCGAGCAACACGTCGGTTTCGAGTGGTAGGTGGGGTCCGTGCTGCTCGAACGCACCCAAGGCCATCACGACCGTGTCCTGGCCACCCTCGATCCGGGCTTTCACTTCCGGCCACGACAGCGCGTCGATCGCGATCGGGGTCGCTGACCTCTGGGTGGTAACAGCCATGTCGCTCCTCCTTAGCGGGGGTGATTAATGACCCGACAGAGCTTGCTCGTCTCACCAGAAGGTCGCGCCCGTCGAGACCCTGGGTTTGCTCACCGGGTCTTGCCCTTTCGCGCAATCCGCCCTGCCTCCGGCTCCCGCCGTCGCGAGAGCCCGCGGACTGCGACCCTCTGGCCCGGGCGACTCCCCCGTCACCTGTCGGCGCCTGCTCGCGCCGTCGCGAGTCCGACCGCCCAGGAGCAACCGATCGCTCGCTGGCTCTCGGACGAGCCCCGCAAACACCTATGACACCAGCCTCGGCGCGCCCCGCGCTACGCCCCAGCTGACGCGCACTTGTCCGCCGCTTAACGCTCGTCGCAGCGTGCCGAGCCAACCCAGGGTCACGACCCAGGGAGTCCCCGGGCGCGAACTCGGACAGAACGCGCGACGCTGCCGCCCACATGAATCCACGAGGAGCCTAAGGAGGCAGACATGAGCACCACCATTCCGCACTGGCCCGGGCTGTTCTCCACCGAGGTCCAGCGCGCCGAGTTCAGTGTCCCCGGACGTGAGGTCATCGTGAATCGCGTCGAGATCGGACCCGAGGCGCGGCCCATCCGGCACAGCCACCCGGGCGAGGAGATCATCTACGTTCTCGACGGGACGATCGAGTACATGATCGACGGCCAAGCGCCGATCACCGTTCAGGCCGGCGAGGGCCTGACCGTCCCGGCCGAGGCCGCCCACGCCACCGGCACCCGCACCGGCACGGTCGTGCTCGGCACCCACGTGGTCGAGAAAAACAAGCCGTTCCTGGTGCTCGCCGACGACTGACGAAGCACCCAGCACGCCCGCCCCAGGAGCCTGCCATTGCGCTGGCGGGTTATCTCCGGGAGCAAGCGTGCTTTCACCGCGATGGTTGTGTGACTCTTCGGTGCGATTTGACGCCGATGCGCACGATCAGCGCAGCGACCTGAACGCCGCTCGCATCTCGCTCGCAAACAGTGCGGGTTGTTCCCAGGCGGCGAAGTGACCGCCCTTCTCAAGCCTGTTGAAGTACACGAGGTTGGGGTAGGCGCGCTCAGCCCAGCTGCGCGGTAGAGGGATTATCTCGCCCGGGAACCTACTCACGGCCGCAGGGATCGAGACTTCGCCGGCCTTGGTCTTGTGGGCGCCGTCCTCCCAGTAAATGCGGGCCGAGGACGCCGCTGTGTTCGTGAGCCAGTAAAGCGTGATGTCGTCGAGCATTTCGTCGTTCGTGAGCGTTGGCTCGGGTTCGCTGTCCGTGCCGGTCCATTCCGCGAACTTCTCGTAAAACCAAGCGGCCAAGCCGACCGGCGAGTCCGCGAGCGCGTAGCCGATCGTTTGCGGGCGCGTGCCCATGATCGCCCTGAAGCCCACGCCGCGCGTGGCAAGATCGTGAGCTCCTTCATACGCGATCCGTTCCTCGGCCGAGAGGCCCGCCGGCGCCGGTTCACCGTTCTTGAGCGCCTTCGCGATCTCCGGAGGTATGGCCGTTTGCGTGTTCGGCGTCGGTGGTCGCTCGATCGCGCCCAGCAACGTCGTGACCTGGATGCCCACGAGACCCGCCGGCGCGTGGCGGCCCATCACGTCGGTGACGACCGCACCCCAGTCGCCACCCTGGGAGACGTAGCGCCCGTAGCCGACTCGTCTCATCAGCTCCTCCCAAGCGCTGGCGATGCGTTCGGGATTCCAGCCTGCTGCCTGCGGCCTGGCTGAGAAGCCAAAACCGGGCATTGAGGGCAGGACGACATCGAACGCGTCCTCCGCGCGAGCCCCATGGGACTCCGGATCGGTTAGCGGCCCGATCACCTCCATGAACTCGAGGAACGAGCCCGGCCAGCCGTGGGTCATGATCAACGGCAGCGCGTTCGCATGCGGCGAGCGGACGTGGATGAAATGGATATCGAGCCCGTCGATCTCCGTGATGAATTGGGGGAGGGCATTCAATCTGGCCTCGAGCTTGCGCCAGTCGTAGTCCGTGGCCCAGTAGTCGACGAGCTCCTGTACCTTCGCCAGCTGCGCGCCCTGGGTGCTATCGCCGACGGTCTCACGGTCGGGCCAGCGGGTCACCGCCACACGGCGGCGGAGCTCTTGGAGCGACTCCTCCGGGATCTCGATCTGAAAGGGCCGGATCGCAGTCAGAGTCGCTGACCTCTCGGTGGTAACAGCCATCTGGGTCCTCCTTAGTGGGGGGTGATCGATGACCTGGCGAAGCCTGACCCTCTCGTCTGAAAGTCGCGCCCGTCGAGACCCTGGGTTTGCCCCCCGGGGTCTTGCTTTTTCGAATACTTCCCCCTGCCTGCGGTTCCCGCCGTAGCGAGAGCTGTTGAACTCCGGCCGGCGGGCGAGGCGACTCGACCGATGACACACGGCCCTGGCGCGGCGCGCGCTAGGCCTCGAGTGACGCGCACTTTCGATCGCTCCTCGCAGCGTGACGACCCAACCCAGGGTCGCGACCCAGGGAGTCCACGGGCGCGAACTCGAACAAAACGCGCGACGCTGCCGCCCACATCAGCGAATGGAGGTCAGGCACAGCACCACCGGCGCCGGGATCGCCAGATCGATCGAGACGGCTGAGCTAGAGCGGGATCGTCACGGGACCCGAGGTCGTGACGTTGCCCCCTCTCCGAGTTATTCGGCTAGCGACTTGACGCAGGCGTCGATCAGAGACCGGGATGACAACGGCGGGCTGCTCCACAAGACCACGACCCGGCTCCCTAGCCGGAAACTTGAGGACCGAGATGGACATTGAGGCTCTTGCAGAGCTCCTTCACGAGACCGACGAGCATCACGGCTCTTTCGAGGCCGTAGCCCCGCCACACGACTGGTGGGATTGGTACGCGGCATACATGAACGCGCGCGAGTGCGGCAACACAACCGACGAGGCCGCAGCGGCCGCCGGGCGCTACATGGCGGAGGTGAAGCGTGTGGTCGTCACACCCGCTTGAGCCGCGCCCCGATCCTCGGACGCCACGGTCTCAGGCCAGCCAGCTCGTCGACCCTTAAATGCCCACGCGAAGCATCAGGAGGTCGTCATGACCACCCTCAACACCAGCTGCTCTACCAACGGCCGCGGTTCGGACGCATGGTCGTCGTCCTGGACGACCCTAAAGGTCGATCGCCGCAGCCGCGGCTACTGCCGGGTGACGTTCGAGCACCCTCCGATCAACACGATCACCGCAACGATGGTCGCCGAGCTCGCCGAGCTTGTCGGCCTGATCGAGCAGGACCCGGACCTCAACGTGGTCGTCTTTGACAGCTCCAACCCGGACTTCTACCTCGCGCACTACGACACCGAGCACGACCCGAGCCGGACCGCCGCGTTGCCACGAGGCCCGACCGGATTGCATGCCTGGCTAGATCTCCTTGTCCGCCTGTCCCGAGCATCGGTCGTTAGCATGGCCTCGATCCGCGGACGCGCCCGCGGCGCCGGGAGCGAGTTTGTGCTCGCGTGTGACCTCCGATTCGCATCGCGCGAGAACACGCTCCTCGGCCAATTCGAGGTCGCGACGGGCCTGGTGCCAGGGGGCGGCCCGATGGCCCGCCTCTCTCGGCTGGCCGGACGGGGCCGCGCGCTCGAGATCCTCCTCGTCGCTGACGACCTCGACGGCCCGCGGGCAGAACAGTACGGCTACGTAAATCGAGTGATCGCCGACAACCAGCTCGACGACGAGGTCGAGGACATCGCCTCACGACTTGCCCGGTTCGACCACGAGGCGCTGGCGCGCACCAAGTCCTACGTCGACCAGGTGACGCTGCCGGCCGACGGCGAGTTTCCGCCCGCCCTGACCGATTTCTTCGACCTGTTCGGACGGCCGGTGCCACAGGCACGCTACGCCCGGCTCGAAGCACTCGGACTCAACGTCGACAGCGATCTCGAACGATCGCTCGGGCGGCGCGTGATGGAGGCGCTTACCGACACTTGAGCCCTCACTGAACCGGCGCGGGGCGTCACGCTCTTGACGCGCGCCGCGCTGAGCTTCGACCAAAGCCGCCGATCGGCCGGTGTCGGCGGCGGACGTCACCGCGATCGCCGTCCACCTCACGATCAACACCGCCGTCACCGGCGCGACCAACGACATCGACGGCCGCCAACCGTTCAACGCATGAGCGCGCCTTGGCCGCCGGAAGGAGCAACCCGTGACCACGTCCTCATCGGACCAGACACCCTCAGCCCTAGCGCCCGAACCCATGAATAGCACGATGCAAGCATCACGCCGGCGAGCATCCACTCGAGCGAAGGCACGTCTATCTCGGCAATCGGGTTTCTGGGCCGTGGCCTTTTCGTTCCTGGTGGTGTCGGCGTTCTCAACCGCCCCGAGCGCGCTTTACGGCCTGTATGCCCACCGCGACCATCTCTCGTCGCTCACGATCACGATCGTCTACGCGGTCTACGCCGGCGGAATCGTGGTCGCCCTCGTGCTTGCCGGCCACGTATCCGACTGGTACGGCCGCCGCGTGGTGCTGCTCCCCGCGCTCGGCGTTGCCGTCCTCGCGGCCGTGGTGTTCCTGGTCTGGCGCTCGCTGCCCGGACTGCTGGTCGCCCGCGTCCTGACCGGTTTCGCGCTCGGCGTGAGCGTGGCCACCGCCACCGCATTCATCACCGACCTGGACGCGGGCCCAGGAGGAGTCGCGACAAATCGGGCCAGCATCGTGGCCACGGTCGCCAACGTCGGCGGCCTCGGCCTCGGCGCTCTGATCGCCGGCGTGCTTGCTCGCTACGAGCCAGACGCGCTCACGGTTCCGTTCATCGTGCTCATAGCCGGGCTTCTGGCTGCCGTCGTCCTCGTCACCGTGTCGCCCGAAGGCCACCCGGCCATGGATCCCCGGCCGAGGTATCGCCCACAGCGCCTCGCCCCACCCGCCGGCGGACGCCAGCGGTTCCTCGCAGCCATCACCGGGGCCTTCGCTGCTTTCGCCGTCGGCGGACTGTTCGCCGGTCTGACGGGAACATTTCTGACCGTGCTCGTGCATCACTCCTCGCCCGCGCTGATCGGGTTGACGATCTTCCTGAGCTATGGCGCCGGCGTTGTGGTGCAGACGACCACCACGAGTTGGCCGGCTCATCGCCTGCTCGCCGCCGGAATCCCACCGGCCATCCTCGGCCTGGCGCTTCTTGTCGCCTCGGCTTGGACGACACCGCCGAGCCTCGGCCTGTTCCTGATCAGCAGTGCCGTAGCCGGCGCGGGCATCGGCGCGATGATCCGCGGGTGCGTGACGATCGTCATCTCGACCGCCAACCCTGGCGACCGGGCCGGCGCCGTGGCGATCCTTTTCACCGCCGGCTACGCCGGCGTGTCAATCCCCGTGATCGGCGCAGGCATAGTCCTGCAGCAC
>Ga0335080_10009451_pt1 | contig 10186 bp, 5 predicted proteins | sample Lox_Sample_34_FD_206720 | JGI IMG/M metagenome (GOLD analysis project Ga0335080, IMG submission 206720) | Soil microbial communities from Loxahatchee National Wildlife Refuge, Florida, United States - Lox_Sample_3.4 | ecosystem: Environmental > Terrestrial > Soil > Wetlands | place: USA: Florida... | reverse complement strand
CCGCGGTTTGCAATTGCTTGAACACCGTCCCCAGCGTTGCCGAGTTCGGCAATCCACCCGGGCAGGGCCCGCCGCCAATGTTTACACAAAGGCCGCCCGTCGCACTGTCTGCGCTCGGACCACCCGATTCCATGAACTGTTCGAATTGCCCGGAGTTCACGAAATCCACGAACTGCTGCGTGGTGCTCGTGAACGTCAATGGCGAACTCGAGCGCACCCGGTGCGCTTCGGTCGTAAAGAAGAAAAAGGTCTTACCCTTGATGATCGGTCCGCCCACCGAACCGCCAAACTGGTTACGCACTAAGTGGTCTGTTTCCCCGCTCGAATTGGAGAAGAAACTGTTGGCTGCCAGCGCCTGCACGCGGTTGTACTCAAACAACGAACCGTGATACTGGTCCGTTCCAGAACGCAGCACCGTGTCCGTCACGAACCCGCCCGCCTTGCCGTATTCGGCTGGAGGCAGGTGCTCGATCACGCGGTATTCCGCGATCGCGTCCGGCGAAATCGTCGTATTCGCGCCGCCCGGGCCGTACAGCGAACCGCCGCCGCCCAAGCCCTGGTCATTATTGTCGTACCCTTCCACAAGGAAGTTGCCCGTACCAGTGCGTGCACCGTCAACCGATGCTCCGCGTCCCGTTCCGCTGTCCGGCACCACGCCTGCGAGGTTCAAGATGAATTCGTTCTGGCTGCGCGTTTCCAGCGGCAACGATTCCCAGCTCTTCTGGTTCAGCACGTCGCCCACCTGCGACTCGGTGGTCTGAATCAATTGCACGCCGCCCGCTTCCACTTGTACCACTTCAGAAGCGGCACCCAACTCCAGGTGCACGTCCAGGCTGACCGTGCGACCCACCGTGATCACGATGTTTCCCGCTTCAAACGTTCTGAAGTTCGGTGCGGAGACTTTTAATGTATATGTCCCCACGATCGGCAGGTCCGGAAACCGGTAGATTCCGGCATCCGTCGTCACCGTTTCGCGAACGGCCGCCGTTGCGCTGTTCGTCAACGTCACTTGTACCTTCGGCACCGCCGCGCCGCTCGGGTCGGTGACCAAGCCAGTTAAATCTCCCGATCCGCCTTGCGCCAAACACACCTGAGCCGCCCCGAAGCACATCAACAGCAGCAGGCAAACCCCCAGACTGAATCTCAGCCGTCTTGCCAAATGCATTTGCTTCCTCCTGATGAAAAAATCTTTTTTTTCACGAAAGATTCTTCGCGACTGCCGCTTCGTTTTTGCTATGAAGAACCGCTTTGGGCTCGCGCTAACCAAGCATCTAAACCGCGACACGAGCAACCGGTGAAGCCTAGAATAGCAATCAATGGCCCAAACCGCTTAATTTCGAGTTTTTTTACATCTATTAAGGATAATCTTTACATCTACTTACGGTAGCGCTGTTGTGATTCACAACTCACTTCCATGTCAAGACTCCATTTCTCTGGAAGTTCTATGATTTTCAGGAGCTTCGCGAGCCACTCGGACTGGGTATTCCCCTTTCTTTTGGCCTTCTTGACGTTACTCACGTGTCTTTAACCTAGCTCCCCAAAACGGGTGTGTACCGTATTCCAAAATGCCCTATGCTAATTTGTATGTTTTTCCAGAAATTCAGATTATCCTAACATCAAGCCTCCAACATGCCACGTATCTATATGAAAAACCTGATCTTAATTTGTGCTTGTTTGGTATCGTACTTGCCCACCATTCACCAAACGGTCGCCCTCCTCAGGTTTAATCCATTCGCTCCGGGGTTGCATTCGTCTAGGCGAGTGGCCGCTTAGAGTTCCTACCCTTTCGAAAAAAAAATGGGGGTTGTTGATGCGAAGAAATTTTTTTGCAAGTGTCTTTGCTTTTCTGCTTGCTTTATTCTTGGTCCCCGCCAGCCACGCTCAGAGTGCTGGCTCGGTTCGGGGTTCTGTGACCGATCCGCAACATGGCGCGGTCGCGGAAGCCAAGGTTACTCTCCGCAACGTCGACACGAACGTTGCAGCAGAGTCGCTAACAAACGCCGATGGTCTGTTCGTTTTCGCCTACGTCGCTCCCGCGAATTACGAAATTTCCATCCAGAAGACCGGATTCCGCACTTCTACTGGTAAGGTCACCGTTGAGGTGGCCCAGGTTCTGAATCTCAATTTCACACTTGAGCTCGGCAACCTCAGTGAGACCGTGACCGTCCTCGAATCTGCGATCACGATTAACACCACGAATGGCGAGCTCGGGCATGAGATTGATGAAAAGCAGCTCATGACCATGCCGCTGCTCAACCGCGACTACTACAACCTGATGCAGCTCACTCCCGGTGCCGTCGACACCGGCAGCGCCAGCGGCGACACTCGCGCTCGTGGCCTGTCCATCGGTGGTGCGCGTACTTCCGAAATTAACTTTATGCTGGACGGCGGTGAGAATAACGATACCTTCGTCGCCGGCGTTGCCCAGAACGTTCCACTCGATTCCGTGCAGGAGTTCAAGGTTCAAACGAACAATTCCACCGCGGAATATGGACGAAATCCGGTTGTCACGAACGTGGTCACCAAGTCCGGCACCAACGCCTATCACGGCAGCGCCTATGAGTTCTACCGCGGCGCTGGACTGTCCACGACGCCGTTCAATGACAAAGCCAACGATCTGAGCAAAAGCAATTTCGTTCGCAATCAGTTTGGCGCCTCTTTTGGCGGCGCCATTCTTAAGGACAAACTCTTCTACTTCGGTTCCTTCGAAGGTCAACGTGTTCGCAGCGGCGGCAATGCGCAGTACTACGTGCCCGCAGCGGGCTTCCTCAACAACGCTTCCTCCGAGGTCAACAGTTACCTCAGCACCTACGGTGGCGTGCCCACCAGCAATTGCTCTTCATCTCCCATTACTTCCGACTATATTTGGAACGCCACGGAAGGAAATGCGGGCGTACTTCAGCCCGGCCAGCCTACGGGCGGCGCGACCATGGACTACGGCAACGCCAGCGTCGCCAATCCTGGAAACGTTTATGGCATCTTCACCGCCGGCACCGCACTCGCGGACGACGGCTCAGGCCCAGCCTCCGCGCTGATCGCCTCGGGTACGAACATGTTTTGCCGTGCAGCTATCAAAGTGCCGATCGACGCAGGCGGCGGCGCTCCCGGCGACACTTGGCTCGCCACCGGCAAGGTCGACTACAACTACAGCCAGAACACCAGTTTCTTCGTGCGCTACGCTTTCCAGAACATAACTAACCCGGTTGGCGCGGGCAGCGCCAGTCCTTACCCGGTCTTCGACACCGGAGCGAGCGACCGCAATCAAAACATCGCCGCCAATCTGCAGCACAATTTCTCGCAGACCTTCTTCGGCGAAATCCGCGGTGTCTACAACCGTGTGAATCCCAACACCCCGCTCGGCGCAGCTCCTGCGACCTCTCCCTGCTGGCAATATGCCCTGGCGAGTTCGACGCCTACCGGTGACTTCATCACCTTCCCGGGCTATCTGCCCACGCAGTGCTCGTTCAACGGCCTCGATTCCGGCGGTCCGCAGAACGTCTACCAAGGCGCGGGCAGCTTGACCAAACTGATCGGGAAACACACCCTCAAGTTCGGTGGGAATGTGTTCCACATGCGTTTCAATCACCGCTTCGGTGCCTATGAAAACGGCTACTACGAAAGCGAAACCATGCAAACCATGCTGGCCGGCACGGTCGAGTTCCTCGAACAGGCCATTGATCCTCGCGGCCATGTACCCGGCGAACATTATGACACTGCGGTGGACGGCGCTTTCCAGTTCCCCAGCTTCGTTCGGCACTATCACTACAACGAAGACGCCTTCTTCGCGCAGGATACTTACAAAATCACCAGCAAGTTCACGCTGACTTACGGCCTCCGCTGGGAGTACTTCGGTGTTCAACACAGCCCGAAAAACGAGCGGTATCTCGACGCCAATCTCTATCTGAACGCCATCGGCACGCCGTCCAGCAATATCTATCAGGCCATCGCCAATGCGCGCTTCCGCCGTACTAACCAGTTCTATCGGCCAGACTATGGCGACTTTGGACCGCGTCTGGGCATCGCCTACGACGTCTTCGGCAACGGACGCACCGTGTTCCGCGCCGGTTATGGCATGTACTTCGACCGGAACTTCGGCAACGCCACCTTCAACGCCATTCAGAACCCCCCGAACTACGCTGTGTTGGCCAACACCGCCGACGCAATCTTCGGCCAGAACCTCACCATCGCGGCAAACGAGTTCGACATCTTGAACGCCGCGTCTGGTGGTGCGTTTACGGTCAGCAGTTCGGCCCGCATGTTGGACAACGACATGCAGACACCGCGCATTCAGCAGTGGAATGGGACCCTCGAGCACAATTTCTTCGGTAAGGGACTTATTGGTTCTGTGTCTTACCTGAGCTCGAAGGGCGATCACCTCTACTCACTGAACAATCTCAATCAGCGGGGTTCTTGCCTGCTGTTGGTAACCGTCGATCCTGCGACAGCCTGCAATCCCGCCGGCGGGAATAGCGGCCGCATCAACCAGAGCGGTCTTTCGGGTATGAACCGCAGAGGAAACGAGGGATTGTCCCGGTACAACGCGCTCGCGCTCGACTTCCACACTACGGAGATCGCGCATACCGGCCTGACTCTCTACTCGACGTTTACGTGGGCCCATTCTATCGACAATGAAAGTTCGTTCTTCGCGGACTCGGCCTTCGAGGGCAACTGGGGATTTGGGTTCAAAGACCCCTTCCTGCCATCGCTGGATCGAGCCAGTTCCACCAACGACATCCGGAATCGCTTCACATTTGCCGCCACCTGGGAAGTTCCCTTCATGCGCGATCAGCATGGCTTCGCGGGACACATCCTCGGCGGTTGGAGCATCTCGGACATCTTCACGGCGCAAACTGGCGCAGCCTTCAGCGTTTATGACGGCAGCACCGGTTCTCAATGCGCCTTGAGCGGAACCAACTTCTGCTATCCGGTCCTCACAAGTTCCGGATCGATTCCTTCCATAACCTCGACGTCCAATGGACCGAATTCCTTCGTTCTGTACAACCTCGCAAACGCTCCTTACCAAACTCAGGACGATTTTTGCGCCACCAATACTCTGAACTCGCCGCTTGGCCCTCTGGGTGGCGTTGGTTGCACCGCCGCGCTCGTCAACCTGTATCCCAACATGATGGCCAGCAGAAACAATTTCCGCACTCCTGGTCTCTGGAATACAGACATCTCGATCGCAAAAGACATCCACATGCCTTGGGAAGGCCACAACCTGCAGTTTCGGGCGGACTTCCTGAACGCTTTCAACCACTCGAATCTGTATGCCGACCCGGTGACAAACGTCTATACCGGTTCCGAGAGTGCCGTACTCGGACATCGCGGCGTTAGCAATGCCGGCGTCCTCGAGCGCCGCAACATTCAGCTCTCGCTCCGTTATTCCTTCTAACCGCTGCTTCATCGCAGCTCTTCGGGGGATAGGTGAAGAACCTATCCCCGTTTTTTTTTGCTGCGCAGCATCGTAGGGCCGTGGCTTCAGCCCGGCATCTCTTTCGATCGACGCCGCCGCACTTGACACTCGCTCCCTTCTCATCCCATCCTCTTACCCCATGACACGCCCAACACGTCGTGATTTTCTGAGTGCTTCCGCCGTTTCATTCGCAACTCTCTCGCTTCCCGCTCCGCAATCACAATCGACCCAACTTCCACCGCAATTCTCTTCCCTCAAACCTCTCGGCGATCGCGTCCATCCCATCACTCCCGACGAATTTCGCGCGCGGCTTGTCCATGCTCAGGAACTGATGTCGCAGTACAACGACAAATTCGACGCGCTCATCCTCGGCCCCGGCACTTCGCTCTATTACTTCACAGGCGTCCGCTGGGGACTCAGCGAACGGCTCCTCGCGCTTGTCCTGCCGCGCACTGGCGATCCCATTCTGATTTCGCCCGCATTCGAAGAGGGCCGCGCACGCGAACAACTTCACTTTCCCATCGAGGTCCGCGTTTGGCAGGAAGATGAGAGCCCCACCAAACTCATCGCCAGTTCCCTCGCTGATCGCAACATCCGCTCCGGCCGCATCGGCATTGAAGAGACTCTCCCGTTCACCTTCTACGATCGCCTTCGCGCAATTGCACCCGGCTTCGATTTCGCCGCCGCAGATCCCGTGACCATCGCTTGTCGTGCCCGTAAGTCTCAGCACGAACTCGAACTCATGCGCCTGGCCTGCCAGGCTACGATCGAGGTTTACCGCGAGGTTTTCGCCGCCATTAGAGAGGGAATGTCCGAGCAGGAAATCGCCCGGCTCGTCAGCGCCGGCTTCTCAAAAATGGAGCTGCGCGGCGGCGCACTTGTGTTGCTCGGCCCTTCCGCGGCGCTCCCGCATGGCACTAAGCAGCCGCAGAAACTAAAGGAAGGTGACGTGATTCTCATTGACGGCGGCTGCACCGTCGAGGGCTACGAATCCGACGTCACCCGCACGGGAATTCTCGGCAAGCCCACGGAAAAAATGCTGCGCGCCTATAACGCGGTGCGCAAGGCACAAGATGCTACCCTCGATACCGCTCGCGCTGAAAAACTTTCCGGCTCGGTAGACGACGCCGCCCGCGCCGTTATTACCGCCGCCGGCTTCGGTCCTGACTACAAATTCTTCACCCACCGCGTCGGTCACGGAATCGGCCTCGACGGTCACGAGCATCCCTATTTGGTGCGCGCCAGCAAAACCGTCCTCGAACCAGGAATGACCTTTTCTAACGAGCCCGGCATTTACATCCCCGACGAATTCGGCATCCGCTGCGAAGACGACATGGTCATCACCGCCAACGGCCCCGCGCAATTACTGACGCCCGGCTTCCAATTCTCCCTCGAAAAGCCGTTCGGCTAGATAGCACAGCCATTCCTGGTTGTGCGCCTTCCACCTTGGAGATCAGACTTTGCGCCTTATACGGCTTTGTTTGTCCACTCTTCCACCCACTCCACAACCCTCGCCTCCGCCCAAAATCGCTCGTCGCCCGCAAACCTCGAAATGAACGCACAATGACCGCCCTGCTCCGGCGCCACAAACTGCACGCATGGATTCGCCTCCACGCGAGCCGCCAAAAGAGAGACATACGGCACAAAAGGATCGTCTTGTGCGGTGATAAGCAGCAGCGGCACCCGGACGTTCCCAATCACGCGCTTCGCCCCCGCCGATTCGTAATACTCTTCCGCATCCTTGAATCCAAACGCCGGCGCCGTAATCGCATCATCGAATTCCCGTACCGTGCGGATCGGCCCGAACCCGTCCTTGGCATAACGTCCTGGGTACAACTCCGCCTTTCGCCGGTAACGCGCGAGCAGGCCCTTCACAAAATGGCGTTGGTATAAATAGTTCTCATGCAATTCCAGCGCATCGGCGCAGCGCGACAGATCCAGCGCCGGGCACACCGCCGCAACCCCTCTTAATTGTTTCGGAGCCTCCTCCCCCAACTCCCCGGCCATCTTCGTCACCAGATTCCCGCCCATGGAGTAGCCGGCGAAAAATATTTTCTCGAAGCCCTCTTCGATTAATTCCATCAACACCGCGCGATAATCACCGCTCAAGCCGCTGTTATATAAGGTGGGCGTCAGCCGCTCGGTCCCCCCACAATTCCGCTGGTTCATGCGAATCGCGTGAAAACCGTGCGCCCACGCTTTTGCCGCGATCCCTCGCGAATAGTTCGAATCACACGACCCTTCCAGCCCATGCACGATCACGATCACCGGCAGATCCCGCCGCATGGTTGCCTGCCAATGACACACTCCCAAGATTTGGGTCCAGGCATCCACGCGAAACAGCCGCTGTTGCCCGGCCGGCAATTCGAATTTCCTCGGCGCAAACGCCGCCGCAATCGTCTGCGCATGCCCGCTTCGCAGCCAGCGATGCGGCTCAAACATCTTCAACTCTCTCTCCATGATTCCACTTTAACAGCCTGAAGGCCTTCTCCTTACCTCCTTACTTCTTCGCCTCCTTTTTTGTACTGTTAACACTTCGGGCCTCAATTCGTCTGCTTAAGGAGAGAACTCTATTCAACGAAACTCCCGTGGCCGCTTTCTATGAGCTCACTTCTCCTCCAACTGGCATCGCAGCCGTGAATGCCCGGCTCGATTCTGCCTCCTCGCCGGACGCGGCCCTGGTCCGTGCCTCCCAGCGCGGCGACCGCACCGCCTACGGCCTTCTCTATTCCCGGTACGCCCGCATGGTCCACGGCATTCTCCTCGCTCGTGTCGCGCCCCATCACGTCGAAGACCTCGTACAGGACGTCTTTCTCCAGGCCCTCCCCAAGCTTTCCACCTTGCGCGATCCCAACTACTTTCCCGGTTGGATTGCGGCCATTGCCCGCAATCGTGCCACCGACTTCCATCGTCATTCCAAGCCCGACATCTCGCTGGATGAAGAACCGCCCGACCAAAATTCCGCGTCGGCCCCGAAGCTTACTACTCCGCAGCGCTCGCACGCTTCCGCGGAAGCGCGCACGGCCCTCGACGCGATTCGTTCGCTTCCGGATGCGTATCGCGAGCCACTTATCCTGCGGCTGGTGGAAGGCATGACCGGCCCGGAAATCGCCGCGCGCACTGGGCTCACCCACGGCTCCGTGCGCGTCAACCTTTCTCGCGGCATGCAAATGCTCCGCGAAATTCTGAATCGAAAAAGTTTCCCCGGCGGCCGGGGGTGATTTATGAATGACAAAGACCCAATGAACATTCCCGAACACAACGACTATCTCTGGAACGGAACTGGTGCACCCGATCCGGAAATTCAGCGCCTCGAATCACTGCTGGCTGACTTTCGTCACGACGGCCGCCCGCTTGCCCCGAGGAACGAAGGGCTTGGCTTTCCTGTGGACATTGAGGGTGACGCATCCGTTGCGCGACGTGTGCGAAAAGGGTGGTTCCTCTCTTCGCTTCCCCTTCTAGCTGCTGCTGCCGTCATCCTTTTCGCGCTAGCTATAGGGTTCTTTTCCTTCCGTAAGAATGGTATGTCGGACCCGCAGGCCGCGTGGGATTGCGCTGCCCTCGCTGGCAGCCCCGAGATCGGCTCGAGGACGATCCCTCAGGGAAATTCCGGGACGAAGCTTCGCGTTGGACAGACCATCACAACGAATTCGACTTCTCGCGCTTCCCTCTGGCAGGACGATCTCGGAGAAATCCAGGTTGATCCCAATACTCGCGTGCGCCTCGTGCAGTCCTCCGCTGACCGCAAACGCATCAACCTGGAGCTCGGCACCATTCACGCGGCGATCTGGGCTCCCCCCACGCAATTCGTTGTGGAGACACCTTCCGCCACCGCCGTCGATCTGGGTTGTGCATACACGCTTCACGTGAACTCCGACGGCTCCGGCACCCTTCATACCACGCTCGGCTGGGTCGGCTTCCATCTGAACGGCCGCGATTCCTTCATTCCCGCGGGCGCGATGTGCCTAACGCGGCCCGGCATCGGTCCCGACACTCCCTATTTCGAAGATGCCACGCCGCAATTCCGCGACGCATTGCGTGGCTTCGACACAAGCGCACCTTCTTCTGACGCACGCGTACAACAACTCTCGGTGGTTCTTGCTCAAGCACGTCCTAAAGACGCGCTCACGTTGTGGCACTTACTCTCGCGCACCGACAGCGCTCAACGAGCGCAAGTCTACGATCGCCTCGCCGTGCTCGCGCCGCCGCCAAATGGAGTCACGCGCGATGGCGTGCTTTCGCTGAATCCCGCGATGCTCGATCGTTATTGGGACGCGTTAGGCCTGGGCAGAATTTCCGTGTGGAGAATGTGGCAACAGTCCGCCGCACCTGGGTCCTGACTCTTTCTTCGTTCTACTGTGTAGCGGGTGGCCGATGCCAGGTATTCCTTCGTAATACAGCCATTCCCGGCTGTGTGCGCAGTTCGGCGATCGCCGCCAAATTCGCGATGCGAAAATGTCTGCCCCACAAAATGTCGGCGCGCCGACATTTAAAGTAATACTTTAACTATCAGCAAAAATTTGTTCGAATGCGCAAACTATTTGGCGTGCCTATCGCATTAACTTCTTGCGTTCCCGTTTCGACACACTCTCGCCGGTTAACACTCGACCCATCACGCCGTCTTTCCTCCCGACGGTCCAATCCACCCGAAGGAGCCATCATGAGATTCAAGACTCTGCCTGTCGCAGCCTTGCTTGCAACATTATCCTTAGCCAGCACCGCACTCGCCGGTCCACCCCTGCTTTGTCACACGCTCGACATCGGCGACGCCAA
>Ga0335080_10009449_pt1 | contig 10188 bp, 8 predicted proteins | sample Lox_Sample_34_FD_206720 | JGI IMG/M metagenome (GOLD analysis project Ga0335080, IMG submission 206720) | Soil microbial communities from Loxahatchee National Wildlife Refuge, Florida, United States - Lox_Sample_3.4 | ecosystem: Environmental > Terrestrial > Soil > Wetlands | place: USA: Florida... | reverse complement strand
TCGTCCTGCGTGCAGCTCGGGCGATCAGCGCCGACGCGGCGGTGCCGAAGACAGCGATGCCGATGTAGGTTGCCGGAAGCCACTTCGCCCCATACGCATCCAGGAACAGCGTGTTGGCCGGGACGACCACGAGCGCGAGCATCACGCCGAACGCAAGCGCCTGCGAGGTGAGGAGGCCGATGATGGCGCGCTCAGGCTTGCCGGTCACGACCCTTGGTCGGCGAACTCGGTCGTGGCACGAAGGCGGGACACGAGCTCGGCGATGACCCCGTGCGCGAGTTCGGGCCAGTCGACGAGGAGCTCGTCGAGCACAGCTTGATCGACCCGCAGAACGTGCGTCGGCTCGATCGCGGTCACCGACGCCGCACGCGGAGCAGGCGCAAGCACGGCCAGCTCGCCCACGGTGGCGCCGGGACCTAGCTCGACGACGGTGCGGTCCCCTCGGTGGACGCGGACCCGGCCCGCGACGATGACGAAGAGGTGAGCCTCCACGGCGCCCTCCTCCATGAGCGCCTCGGCCGGCGAGAAGCGCTTCTCCACTGCGGCCTCCGCTACTGCGGCGAGCACGCGGCCTGGAACGCGATCGAATAGCTGGACGCGGTGGAGCGCAGCGACGCGCTCGACGAGTCCGAGCGGTTCCACCGACGCCTGGGCGACGCCAGCCATGGCCGAGAACCGTAACGCACACGAGGCTTCCGTCATAGACTCGCCCGATGCCGAAATGACGGACACTCTCTCCGCACGGTCGATCGACCGCTACCTCCCAGGCGACCTCAGGGCGATCCTCGAGGCGCGGTTCTGGCGGACCGTCGAGGAGACCTCGACGCTGGAGGCGTTCTCACGCGACCCAACCGCCGTCTCGTCGCCCAATACGCATCCGGCGCTGTTCAGCGACCACGGCATCGTCCACGCCCGTGACGTCGCGGCCGGCACCCTCGAGCTGGGGGACGTTGTGGACGGAACCCTGCTGCCGGCGCGGCCCCCCGACCGCCGTGAATTCGTGGCGGCCCTCGGGGTGCTGATCGCCTACCTCCACGACGTCGGGATGAGCGAGGCAACGTACGAAGGGCGCCGTGTCCATGCGATCTACGCGGCGCAGATTCCCTTCTCAGAGGCGATGGACGACGTGGTAGCACAACTCTGCGAGACCGGAGGTCCGGTGATCTCGCGGATCTGCTCCGTGGGTGTCGCCGCTCCATTCCGCGTCCCGGACGGCGTCGTTCTGCGCGAGCTGGCCGCCCTCGCGCTCGCTCACAGCAAGTCGATGGTGCCAGCGACGCTGTACGCGGACTTCGCGCGTCTGCGGCGGGCGCTACAGCGGGCGGTCCTCGTCGAGCTCGACGACCATCGTCGTGCCGGTACGCGCCTGAACCCCGACGCCGACCTGCCGCAGCCGCTCGGCGCGAATGCACGCTGGTACGCAGACCCGGAGCGGGACGCATTCGCGTGGCTGGACTCCCACGAGTCTGCTCACAGCGCCCTCGCGGCCGACGCCGTCGACGCGGTGCGACTCGTGCGCGCCGCCGACGCGCTCCGCCAGCGTGGGACAGCGCTCCGAACCGCCGCGGGATATGAGATCTTCATCGACGTCGGAACCGGCCAAACTGTGTTCTCGCTGCGCACCGCGGCGGGAGACCGGCTGTACCTCTTTCGCGTCGACGCCCAGCTCGGGGCCGGAGAGGCGAACATCCGCAAGGCAGTGCTGACGCGCAACGGCCACCTACGGATCTCGTTCCACCGCGGCAGGTTCAACTCCGCTGAAGCTGCCCGCAATGCGTCAGACGCCACGGCCCGGGTCGTCGCCGACATCGGCGCCGACGTGCTCGGGGCGTTCGCGGTCCGGCGCGAATCTCCCGATCTTCCTCCGCCAGGACGCGATCCGAGCACGATGCGCGTCGAGCTCGAGCGCCCCGCGGACGAGCCGGCTTTCGCGGAGACGGTGGCCGAGAGAGTCGCTCGCATCGATCCGCTGCTCCGTGGGCGGATCTTCGTGGTCGCGGACCTCGAGGACACGGCCCCGGCCGAGCGCGCACGCTATCTCGCGGGCGTCCCGATCGAGGCCGACGGCGACGAGGCCGGGGCGATCCTCGGAGCGCTTCAGGGCCACGGTATGCGGGTTCAGGGAATCGATCGCCTGAGGGCGTTCGAGGATGTGCGACGGGTGGCCGTGGCCGAGGGTGAAGTGCTGGTGGAGGCCGGATCGCCTCCGGCGTTCGTCTACGTCGCGGTGGGGTGCAGCCTCCGGATCGAGCAGCTCGGCGGTTACCGCAACATCGAGGTGCCTCCCTGGATCCCGATCGGGGTCACGGGCGTCGTGCGCAGGGCCGAGCGCAACAGCACAGTGGTCGCCGCCGAGCCCGGCGAGGTGCTCATGATCCCCGGCGAGCTCTTCGCTCGTGAGTGGTTCAGGCCCTACGAGCAGGCGGAGTTCGCAGAGGTTCTCCTGAAGATCGACGCCCGGTGAGTCGCGACTCAGCGCGCTGCTCGGCCTCGACGAGCGGAAGTGCCTCCGGCAAGAAAGAAGCCCGGCCGGCACGAGCACCGCGCCCAGCTGGGAAACCGCAGGAACCTGACCATGCGCGCGCGCGGGAACGGTGCCGTCCACGGGGGCGCCTCGGGTGATGAGCAGGTGCGATTCGCAGCGAGACGTCCCTCGTGCGCAGAGAGCGCCAGCGGAGCCGCGGCTAAAAAGCCGTGATGTGCAGGACTTAGAGTGGCAGCCTAGCGAGTGACGCTTCCTAGCTGAGCGCGCCCGCGGGGGACGGCTCAATTGTTCGGGTCTGCCTCGTCATCGGTCCAGATCACGTGACTATCCGAAGGGCTTTCGGTGGTTTCCCCGTTGCGCGACCGGCGTCGTCGTGTCATGGTCGCCGGGAGCATAGGAACGACGCGCAGGGGTCACAGGGAGGTGATTCCGACGGCGGTTGACGTGCGGCGGGCGTCCGGGTTGGAGTTGAGACCTTCGCCGGCCGAGGTCGTGGCGGTCGGCTCGATTGTCGAGGCTCGTGCGGTTGAGAAGCGTTACGACACGGGTGAGGTCGAGGTGCACGCGCTTCGCGGCGTCACCTTCTCGGTGGCGCGCGGGGAGATGGTGGCGATCATGGGGCCGAGCGGTTCCGGGAAGACGACTCTGCTCAATTGCCTGTCGGGGCTCGACCGGATCGACGGCGGCGAGGTGCTGATCGAAGGGGTCGAGCTGGGTGCGATGTCGGATGTCGAGCGCACCGACTACCGCGCGCGGCGGATGGGCTTCGTGTTCCAGTTCTACAACCTGATGCCGGTGCTGAGCGCGGTCGAGAATGTCGAGTTGCCGCTGCTGGTTGCGCGCGTGTCGGCGAAGGAGGCGCGCCGGAGGGCGCTTGCCGCGCTCGAGATGGTGGGGTTGGGCGAGCGCGCCTCGCACGTCCCGGACGAGCTCTCCGGCGGGCAGCGTCAGCGGGCGACGATCGCGCGGGCGCTGGTCAACGACCCGGCGATCGTCTGGGCCGACGAGCCGACCGGTGACCTCGACAGCGAGAACGCACAGGAGGTGGTCGCGCTCATGCGGACGTTGAACCGTGATCGCGGACTGACGTTCCTGATCGTGACCCATGACATCGGCGTCGGTCGCTCGACCGACCGGATCGTGCGGATGGTAGACGGCCGGATCGTCGACGACGAGAGGCTGGAGGTGAGGTCGTGATGGTTGCGCGCGTGACCCTGGCGGAGATCGATCCCGTCCGCCAGAACCCGAGGCGGGCGATCGAGCGGTTCGAGAGCGAGTTGGTTCCCGCACTGCACGAGCAGGCGGGGTACGAGGGCTGCTACGTCCTCCTCTCGGAGGAGGGCAAGGTGCTCGTGCTCAGCCTCTGGGAGAGCGACGAGGCAGCCAGGGCGACCCGGCTCTCCGGCTTCTACCAGGGACAGATCGAGAAGCTGTCCGATGTGGTTGTCTTCCGCGCCACACCGGGCCGCGAGGCCTACGACGTCGTCGTCGCCGATGCGCCGGTAACGGCCGGGTGAGGCGATGAGCAAGCTGTTCGGTGTCCCGGTCAGCTCGCTCGCACAGGTACTAGCGGTGCTGCTGGTGCTGCTGCTCTTGGTCGTCGTCGTGCTGGCGCTGCGAAACCGCGTCTTCTTCCGCCTCGGGGTACGCAACGCAAGCCGCCGCCGGGGACGCGCCGCCCTGATCGTGGTCGGGCTCATGCTCGCGACGACGATCATCACGGCGTCGTTCGCGACCGGGGACACGATGAGCTCCTCGATCCGGGCCTCCGCCGTGACCGCGCTTGGCAGGACGGATGAGGTCGTGGGGGCGAAGGGGCTGACTGCCGCCGTCGCGGTCGGCACTGTCGGCACAGGGATGCATTACTTCCCCGAGAGCGACGCCGCGAAGATCGCAGCGGCCGGCCGTGCCTCGGGGCTCGTCCGTGCGGTGGCGCCGGTGATCGTCTGGGGCGCCGCCGTCCAGGACGTCGCCCGCGCCCAGTACGAGCCGAACGTAGGGTTGTTTGCCGGTGATCCGGTGACGCTCGCCGCTTTCGGGCCGATGCGCGCCGGTGGCAAGCTCGTCTCGCTCGCCGACCTGGGAGCGAACGAGGTCTATCTGAACGCCAAGCTTGCGAGCGCGATCGGTGCGAGGGCCGGCGACACGGTGCGAGTCCTCACCGGCAGCGGGACGGAGCTCGCACGGGTGGCTGCGATCGTCGACTACCAGGGGGCGGCGACGTCGGACTACGGCCTGCTGATGCCGCTTGACCGCGCGCAGACGCTGCTGCGCAGGCCGGGCCTGGTCGACGCGGTGTACGTCTCGAACCGAGGCGGGGTGGGGGCGACCGACAGTGTCGTCAAGGCGCTATCGCCGACCGTTTCCGCGCTCGGGCTCGTGACCGACAAAACGCGGCTTGATGCGCTGAATGCGGCGGATAGCGTCGGGGCGGCGTTCGTGTCGTTCTTCACGACGTTCGGGTCGTTCTCGATCGCGGCCGGGATCCTTCTGATCTTCCTGATCTTCGTGATGCTCGCCGCCGAGCGGCGGAGCGAGCTCGGGGTGGCGCGAGCAGTCGGAACCCGCCGCGGTCACCTCGTGCAGATGTTCCTGTACGAGGGGGCGGCCTACGACCTCGTCGCCGCCTTGGTCGGCGCCGCGCTCGGCGTGCTCGTGGCGTTCGGGATGGTGTTCGCGCTGGGAGGCGTGTTCGCCTCGGTCCCCGGGTTCCATCTCGCCTTTGCCGTCAGGCCGGCGAGCCTGGTAGTCGCCTACACGATCGGGGTGCTGCTGACCCTGGCGGTGCTCGCCTTCTCGGCCACGCGGGTGAGCCGGATGAACATCGTCTCGGCGATTCGCGATCTCCCCGACCCGCCCGTCTCGACGAGCCGCCGGCGCAAGGCGATCACCTCGGCCTTGATCATCGTGCTCGGGCTCGCTGCCGCGTCGAGCGGCGTGAGCTCGAAGAACGAGATCACGCTCGGCTTCGGCGTCTCGCTGCTGATCCTCGGCCTCGCACGGTTCATGGAGGTGTTCGGTGCCAACAAGCGCGCGGTACGCACCGCGGCCGGGCTCGCCCTGATCGTCTGGTTCACGGTGCCGTCGATCCGCCAGCACCTGTTCGGCGCGATGAACGTGAACTTCGGCATCTTCATTCTCGGCGGGCTGATGATCGTGATCGGCGCCACCTGGACGATCATGTACAACGCAGACGTCCTCCTCGGCATGCTCGGCGCGACGCTCGGACGCGTCCGGAGGATCGCGCCGGTGGTGCGGATGTCGATGGCCTACCCGCTGAAGAGCCTGTTCCGCACCGGCATCACGCTGGCGATGTTCATGCTCGTCGTGTTCACCCTCGTCGTCGGCGCGATCACCACCGGGTCGTTCAACAGCGCGTTCAACAACGTCAAGACGTTCGGCGGCGGATTCGACGTCCACGCGACCGCCTCTCCTGCCGCCCCGGTGCCCGACATGGCAGCTGCCGTTCGCCGCTCGCGCGTCCTGCGCCCGCTGATCAGCGTCGTTGCCACCAGGTCGTCGCTACCGGTCAAGGCCCGCCAGCTCGGCACGACTCAGACGGCGCAGAACTACCTCGTCGGCGGCCTCGACCAGAGCTTCCTCACCAACACGACCTGGGGCTTCGACACCTGGGCGCGCGGCTACGGCTCACCCGCAGCGGTCTGGCACGCGCTCGCGACCCACCCCGGCCTCGCCGTCGTCGACCCGCTCGCCGCCCCGCGCCGCCAGAACTGGGGCTTCAGCGGCTCGACGCTGAAGTTCAAGCTGCAGGGCTTCTACATCGAGGACAAAGGCTGGAAGCCGGTGCGGGTCTCCGTGCTCGACCCGCAGACCGGTAAACACACCACCCTGACCGTGATCGGGGTCCTCTCCGACAGCGTCCCGGGCGGGATGACCGGCATCTGGGCCTCGCAGGCCACCCTAACCCCGGTCTTCGGCAACCGGGTCCTCCCGACCACCTATCTGTTCAAGCTCCGCCCCGGCGTCGACCCGACCACAACGGCCAAGACACTCCAGAAGACGTTCATGGCCAACGGGCTGCAGGCCGACTCGATGCAGAAGCTGCTCGATCAGATGATCGGAGCCAACCTCGTCATGGACCGTCTCGTCGAGGGTTTCCTCGGGCTCGGCCTGATCGTCGGTGTGGCAGCGCTCGGCGTCGTCACCGCCCGCGCGGTCGTCGAGCGCCGCCAGCAGATCGGCGTGCTGCGCGCGATCGGCTTCCAGCGCCGAATGGTGCAGGCAAGCCTGCTGCTCGAATCCTCGTTCGTCGCGCTCACCGCGATCCTCGTCGGCACCGGCCTCGGCCTGATCGTCGCCAACAACGTCATCAGCTCCTCCGCGGCCACCTACGCCTCCGGATCGGGTGTCCAGCTGACGTTCGACGTCCCCTGGCTCACCCTCGGCGTCATCTTCCTCACCGTCTACCTGGTCGCGCTCGCGACCACGCTCATCCCCGCCCGCAACGCCGCGCGCGTCTACCCGGCCGAAGCACTCCGCTACCAGTAGCTCCCTGCGGCGCAGAAAGGAGCTGTGATGTCGACACATCGTCTGGGCGACCAGCGAGTACAACGACGCGGGAGGCTGGCCGTCGGACGGCTTCCCCGAGAGCTCCGGCATCTCGCATGTCTGGAACTACTGGATCATCTACCCCGTCGTCGGCCTCGGGCTGATCCTCGCTGTCAACGCCTGAATCACCTTCTATTGAAAGCCGACGGCTTCATCTCAATCTCTCGACGGCGCTCCACGATCGAGGTCGGCTCCGATCCGGTCGGGGATTCGCCGGTCGCGCCGCTTGCTCGCCACCGCAGCGAGGGCGGTCATGTCGTCGTTCTCCTGCAAGCGCCGCGAGCACCACCGTGGCCCCGCCGGCGAGGATCGCGAAGGCCCGAAAGCCGGCGAGCGACCAGCCGAACAGTTCCCGCGCCGCCGCCGACAGCAGCGCGGTCACCGCGCGAAGTTCACATACCCGCCCTGCAGATGGAGACCAGCGACCGCGGAGTACAGCTCGTCGCGCTGCCAGCCGTAACGGCTCGCGAACGCGAAATTCAGAGCCCACCTCGCCGCCGGCACGACCAGCACCGACCAAACCGCGAACGAGCCAACCCACGACGCTCGGCCACAGCCGCGAATGGTCGAGTGACGAGCGCGATCGCGCTCGGGTCCCTGGGTGCATCCACAACCGGCTCCACGGACATCGACGGCCCTCCGAGCTCAGGTCAAGGATTCGCGGAAGGGTCGCGTCCTGCCTCAGGAAAGTCCTTGATCCGTCTCCGTAGAATTCCGCTCGTGACTCCCGGGGGTCACGCGGCAACCTCCAAGGGTGGACGGCTGCGGAGCTCATGCGGCTCGGTCCCGATCGGCTACGTCGGAGCGCTAGCGGGTATCTCCGTGCTCGTATCGGCGCGATCGGGATTGATGCGCGCGTCGACATAAGCGGTGAGGGCTTCGCTTGTGAGGTAGGCAACGACGACGCCGACCACGACGAGCGGGGCCACCGCGAGCCCGGCCTTGACCGAGAGAAGGGTCGCGATCATGACCGAGGCGAGCGGTAGACGCAAGACCGAGACGCACGCCGCGCCGACGAGGACGGCGATCGCGGGTGTCTCCGAGTAGCCCGGGAGGTGCCCGGCGAGCAGGCCGGCGACGACACCGAGAAAGATCGCCGGGAACGTCGGGCCGCCGCGGAAGCTGCTCAGCGAGATGCTCCACGCGAGCCCTTTGAAGACGAGCAACAGCGCGAGTGTCGAGAGCGAGACGGTCGTGGCCGAGCCGAAGAGCGAGGAGAAGGCGCTTTCGCCGGAGAAGAGCACCGCGTTCGGCGAGTAGCCTGTTGCTTGCGCGTATGCGATCGCGAGGCCGCCGACGGCGAGTCCTGCGACGACCGTGAGTACGAACCTGTGCGTGCGCACGAAGCGAAGCACGAGGCGGGCGAGCTCCATCACCCCGAACGTCACGATCGCGGCGACCCCGGCAACCACGATCGTCCAGGCGAAATCGCCCCAGCCGGGGCCACCGTACACGGGGAGAGGGAACGGGCTCAGCGCCCAGGCCGCCGTGCTGAACCCGGACCACGATCCGAGCCCCACGAAGACGAGCGAGCCGATCCCCGCCGCAACGAGACCGGGCAGGAGAACGAGCGTCAGGGTCGAGCCCCCGAGACCTGTGGCCTCGAGGATCAGGACGGCGCCGATCACCGGTGAGCCGAAGATCGCCGACACGGCAGCGAACGCACCCGCGGCGGCCATCAGCGTCAGCGCCTGCGGCGGTATGTCCCGCCTCAGCAGCGACACGGTGAGGATGGCGAGCCCGGTTCCGAGCGCGATCAGCGGCCCTTCTGGCCCGAGCACGAGCCCGAGCCCGAGTGTCGCGGCACCGGCGAGTGCCACACCCGGAAGATCGATCGGTCCGAGTGGCGTACCCCCGACCTTCAGCCCGTCGGCAGGCACATGCCCGCCGCGCCCCGGCAGCCGCACGATTGCGAACGCTGTCAGCACCCCTGCGAGCGCCAGCCAAGGCAGTGGCCACCAGAGAGGCACGTGCTCGTAGCCGAGATCGCGTGGCAGGTTCTCGTAGACAGCCACCTCGAGCTTGTGCACCGCCTCGAGGAACAGCCATGACGCAGTCGACACCACCAGGCCGACGAGCGCCGCCAGAACGAGCAGCATGCGGTAGGGCCGGCTGCGGATCAGCTCCGTTGGATCCGTCGCCTGAGGCACATCGGGGCTCACGGCCGCAGCCTACTTCCGGACGGCTGCGCTCCCGACGAGTCTTCGGGCACGCCCCGCCTGCGTGACGATTACGGCTGACGCAGGCCCTAGTAGGCTCTGGAGGTGGCTGACGATCTCTTTGGGCGGGTGGCTCTGGTCACGGGCGGTGGCCGTGGTATCGGGCTGAACGCGGCTCGCGAGCTGGCTGCCGCCGGCGCCCGTGTCGCTGTCAACGGCCGCTCTCGCGATCAGGTGGAGGCAGCGGCACGCGAGGTCGGAGGAGTGGCGCTGGTGGGCGACATTAGCCGCGAGGAGGACGTGGCGCGGATGGTGGCCGAGACCGAGCGCGAACTGGGCCCGATCGATCTGCTCGTCGCCAATGCAGGCATCGGCGGTACCGGCGCGCCCCTGCTTGAACAGTCACCTGCCGAGTGGTGGCATGTGTTCGAGGTGAACGTTCTCGGCACGTATCTCTGCTGCCGAGCGGTTCTCACCGGGATGGTCGAGCGAGGTCAGGGCCGGATCGTCATTGTCGGCAGTGGCGCCTCGTACCTTCCCGTCGGGACGGGAGCCGTCGCCGACAGCTATGCGCCGAGCAAGGCAGCCGTCGGGCGTTTCGCCGAGTACCTCGCAGCGGAGATGGGGCCGCACGGCGTAAACGTGTTCCTGATCAGTCCGGGGCTGGTGGACACGGCGATGACGTCGGCGTCGTTCGGGTCGGATGCGCCGTGGACGCCCCCGGAACTGGCCCCGCGTCTGATTCGTGTGCTCGCCTCCGGTCGGGCCGACCGCCTGAGAGGCCGGTATCTCCACGCCGAGCACGACGACATCGAGCGGCTGATCGCGCGCGCCGACGAGATCGAGCGTGAAGACCTGAACGCGATCCGGCTGCGCCGGTAGCGATCTCATTTTCGAGACCGACAGTCGGGAGGAGATCTGCGATTTCGGGATCAGCCGCCGATGCCGTGGCGGATGCCCTCGACCCATGGGCCG
>Ga0335080_10009448_pt1 | contig 10188 bp, 11 predicted proteins | sample Lox_Sample_34_FD_206720 | JGI IMG/M metagenome (GOLD analysis project Ga0335080, IMG submission 206720) | Soil microbial communities from Loxahatchee National Wildlife Refuge, Florida, United States - Lox_Sample_3.4 | ecosystem: Environmental > Terrestrial > Soil > Wetlands | place: USA... | reverse complement strand
ATGCAACAACTGTCGCCTCGCTGATGTACGCGATCGACCGCTTCCGCCGGCCACGGCCCGAGAGCGTTCTGACCAAGCCGGAGCTCGCGGCGATCTCGACCCCGACGATGTTCATCTGGGGAACAGACGATCCGTACCTCTCACCCCAGGGGGCCCGCCCCTCAATCGATGTGATGCCGGCGGCCACGCTCCACGAAATGCCCGCGGGGCACGGCCCGTGGCTCGTGGACGCCGAACGCGTTGCCGACCTCATCCACACCCACGTGCCGCTCTCGACCCGTCATTGACCGTCTCGGGCCTGGGCGTCAACGCGCAGCGCCCGTTGACGCCCGAGGCCGTGGCCCACAACGCCACCGGCGGACCATCGCTGTGCTCGCGCCGACGTCGCGGACCCTACGATTGGTTCGGCGACGAGGCAGCCACGTCCCGACGACGCCATGCGTGGCTCGAGTTGTCCGAGAGCGGCACTCTGAACGAAAGGTCAGCCCTCCAGATGACGGCTGGTCTGCGCTTGTGAGCGGCAGCCCGACGGCGGACGGGTCGGCTGCTGCTTGCCTGCTTGCAGAGCCGCCGGCGCCGGCTAACCGCTCGCCGCAGGTGTGGGTTCGGCGGCAGCGGATGTCCGGTTTGCCCTGGCTGTGCGGCAGTCTTCGTCGACGAGACCGACGTGCTTGTAGTCGGCCAAGCCGCGACGGCTGCTAGCTCTGATGCGCCTAGCGCCGACTTCCTTCTACGCGGAAGACCAGCAACCGCAGCTCCGCCAACGGGGCGGCTGGGTCACGCCTGATGCAGCAGGCGGGCGGTGCCGCCGAGGCTGCTGCTCTTGTGCTTGCTACTCAGGAGTTCGTGGCTAATGGTGGAGGGCGGCCGTCAGATCGGCGCCGCCGGGGTGCTGTATCGCCGGGGTGGAGGGGCAGCTGTGGCCGTGTCGGTAAGCGTGGCTGTTGGTGTTCCGTAGCGGCGACGTCGAACTGCTCGATTGGCCGCTCCACGCTGCTCCTTGTGTTCCGGCAATAGCGGAAGCAGGCATCTGGCTGGACGACCGGATCAGCGGCCTCCCAGCAATCCACAGCGATCGGCGCGCTCCCACGCATTTGATCTCCATCCCTTGCGTCGCTCGCGGGCGAGCGTCGAGTTCCGGCGTGGCCGAGTTGACTTCAGTTCATGAACCGTGGATACTTAGCCGCCCGCCAGAGAGGAGACCGCACGTGCCGTTGCAGAACGAAGCGACCCGTCTGATGGGGACGGATCTCACATTGGATCTCCTTGTCTCGGCGACACCAGAAGGCGTCGGGGAGCCGGCGATCGCCGCCACCGTGTATGCGCCGGCCGAGTTCGATGAGCAGGACGTCCGGGTGCTCGTCTGCTGGCCGGGTGGGTCCTACGGCAGGGACTACTGGGACATCCACCTTCCGGGCCGCGACGGGTACAGCTTCGCCGAGCACATGACCGCGCGCGGCTTCGTGGTGATCGCCGCCGACCCACTCGGCGTGGGAGACAGCGGCCGTCCAAAGGATGGCACTCTCTGCACCTACGACGCGCTTGCCGACGCCGCGCACGGAGCGGTACAGCTTATCCGCGCCCGCCTGACCGAAGGGACTCTGACCGCGGACCTGCCGCCCGTCGCCGCTCCGAGAGTCGTCGGCGTCGGTCATTCGATGGGCGGCGGGCTGGTGGTGCTGCAGCAAGCCCGCTGGGGCAGCTATGACGCCATCGGCGTTCTCGGGTACACGCACGGAGCGAAGGCGCGTGCGGTTTCGAGCGGCGATGACGCTGCCCGGCGCGCGACGGCCGTCGAGCAAGCAAAGGGCTTCTGGGGCGATCAATGGGAGGCACGCTACGGCGTCGTCGACAAGGCGCCGCACCAGAAGTGGCTAAACGGTCCCGACGCCCCCGCGGACATCGTCGCGGCCGACAACGCCAACCCGGTCATCTGGGCCGCGGAGCCCTACATCGACGCGCTCCACGTGGGCTATACCGCGGCGTATGCGGCCCGCGTCACCGCCCCGGTGATGGTCGCCTTCGGCGAGTTCGACATCGCCGAGCGGCCGCACGACGAGGTCGCGTTCTACGAGCGCTCCGACGACATCACGCTGTTTGTTCTGGCGGGCAGCTACCACTGCCACAACTTCCAAGACGGTCGAGCCAGGCTTTGGGATCGCCTCGGGGCATGGGCGACGGGGGTAGCCACAGCCTCCGAGCTCGTCACATCGTCCTAGCGCGTCGCCAGTTGATATCGGCGCGACAGGGCGCGGCGTCGGTCCTGGCGCTTACCCCGCGGTAGTTCCCGCGGCTTGCGGCGGAGGCGTCTCAGAAGCCGGCATGGCCCATCGGCGGTCTCCCGTTTCACGGTGTCCAGCCGTCGTCGCGACGATCGTGCCCGCTGCCGCAGCCGAACGGTTGCGAGCACGGGGAAACGCGTCGAGCTCACCGCTCCTTCGCCGCTCAAGCAGCCATCCCCAGCACACCCGGCGACGCTGCCGCTCGCGGCGCAAACCAGCCGAGACGAGCCCCAGTGCCGCTCAAACGCGAGCGCGGCATGCCGGTGGCCGCGCTGCCGCTCCCGCGCGAAGCAACGGTCTGCCGGTACCGCCCCTCTTCGTCCGCTCCAGCAGTGAGATCCGCCGCGCCGACTCCTGCTCAGACAGGAGAAGCGGGCGCCGGGTCCTGCTGTTGGCGGGCCTTCGGTCGCGAGGCAGGCGGCGTCCGGCATGCGTGCCTCCACGGGCACACTCGCGGCGCCGCACCTTCGACATCCCGAGCCGTTCGAACGATGGGCCGCCCGAGCCTCTACCGGCGGGACGCCACTGCGGAGGGATCCGCGCGGGTGCGCTGTCATCCAGGTGGGCTCCTCGTCCGTTGCGGGCGGATCCGTGGCCCTCGCCGTCCCGCCTGATGCACACCGTCCCGAGCGAGGTCCCGGACGGCGGGATCGCGAGGCCGCAGCCTCGCTGACGGGCTCCGGGCGGGTCCGGTCGTACCTTCCGGTCCGGATGACTGCCTGTGCGGTTCAGGTACTTCCCGGCGGAACAGCCGAGGTTGTAGATCCGCTAGAGAGTGGTAAACTGAACTCAGGTTGGTATTGGTGCCGGTACGCGCTGGCTAGGAGAGGGTCGGTCATGGATCTGCGGCAGTTGCACTACCTGGTTACGGTCGCCGACGCGGGCGGCATCAGGAAGGCGTCCCGTCAGTTGCACCTCACCCAGCCTTCGCTATCGCAGGCGCTGCGCCAGCTCGAGGGCGAGATGGGCGTGCAGCTCATGCATCGCAGCACGCGGGGCGCGGAGTTGACGGATGCCGGTGTCGAGCTCGTCGACTACGCAAGACAGATTCTTGGACAAGCCGCCGCGGCACGCGCGGCGATGCGCCGGCGTGCGGCGCAGCGAGCGTGCTCGCTCAAGGTGGGGCTTCTGGCCGGGATCATTGCGGCCGGCGAGCTGACCGCACCAATCCTCAGCCGCTTCCACGAGTCTCGCGAGGACGTCGAGGTCGAGCTGCGCGACATCGGGTTCTGCGACCAGGTGACGCCGCTGCTGAGTGGTGAGGTGGATGTGGCGCTCGTGCGGGCGCCGCTGACCGACCGGCAGATCGAGCTGGTGCCGCTTGCGATGGACCCGCGACTTTTGCTCGTCGGCGCGACGCATGAGCTCGCCGGGGTCGACCGGGTCGGCATCGACGAGATCTTGGAGGAGCGGACCGTGCCGGTCGTGGCGCCCGATGACTTCGCTGCCTTTTGGCACGCCGACGACTACCGGGGGAGACCGAACATAGATCGCACGATGGCTCCGGCCAAGACCGTCGCCGACCTTCAGTTTGCCGTCGCCACTGGGCGGGCGATCATGATCGCCGCCTCGGTGACCGCGCGCGTGTTGCCGAACGGGCTGGTGCGCGCCGTTGGGGTCGACGGTCTGTCATCCAGCCTAATCGCGGTAGCCCGGCGCCGCCAGGACAACCGACGCGTTGTGCAGGATTTCGTCGACGCGGCGCTCGCCATCGCCACCGCTCAGCTCGAGCTGTTGCCCGGAGCTTCGGCTCCTAACTGAGCCCTTCCGCGGAAACTCAGCCCGGCCTGAGAGCTCGCGACGGATTGCGCTCGGTGATAGGCGCGGCTTTTCACCCGTTCGGCAAGTCGGGTCTAGCCGGCCTGGGAAGACGCGTGAATACTGCGCCCCATGCAATCGGTGGCGCTCACGAACAGGCTCTCGGCTCGCGGCGTAGAGGTCGAGTCGGCATGGCGCGAGAGCTGTCTCGCTGACCTCCCAGCGGCTGTCGCCGATCGCCTCTTGACGGGCTCCCAGCTGCTTCGACTCGCACCGGGCGAGACGTTTCACCGGGCCGGTGATGACCCGGGGACGGTCGTGCTCGCGCTCGTCGTCGACGGTTTGCTGCGCGTCTACCGCAGAGGCGCCGAAGGACGCCAGGTCACCGTTCGCTACGTCACCGCCGGCGGCCTCGTCGGCCTGTCGCTCGTTTTCGTGAATGGCGGAGCAGACACAGCAACCCTGGGCGCTTCCACGCTCGACTGCGAGTCGCTCCGGGACACCGTCCTCCTCGAGCTGCGCCCGGAGTACTTTCGGGCGGCGATCCTCGAGGGGCAGGGCGTCGCCCCGGCACTGTGCCGGTATCTGTACGACGAGCTGATCGAGGCACAGCAGACGCTCTCCGGCGACATGCTGCTGCCGGTGCGATCACGCGTCGCTTGCCATCTGTTGAACCTCGCCGAGCGCCACGAGCACGAGCTGGTCGTCCAGGCGACACCACAGAGCCTGGCCGCCGCGGTCGGATCGGTCCGCGAGGTCGTCTCGCGCGTGCTCAAACACATGGAGCAGACCGGGCTGGTCCAGCGCCGCCATAGCCAGCTCGTACTGACCGACAGCCTGCGGCTTCATCGGGTGTGGGCCGGTGAGAGCGGATTCTGAGCCCGACCACAGGAGAACGTTATGAGTGACGCCGACCTTCGCGAGATCAACGTGGCCATCGTCAGCCGCTACATCGACGCGATCAACCGCTGGGACTTCGACACCAAGCGCGAATTGCTGGCGGAGAATGCAGTGTTCGAGATGCCCTACGCACCGGACGGCTTCGAGCGCAAGATCGTTGGCCGGGACAACATCATCGCGTTCGTGCAGACGGTGCCGTCGATCATCGACGCGGAGAATCTGCACGACGTTCGCCTCGAGACCTACAGCGCGGATCCGGGCGAGATAGTGGCTGAATACAAGAGCGACATGGTGATCAAGCCGACGGGCGCGGAGTATCGCAATGACTACATCAGCCGGTTCACCGTGCGCGGCGGGAAGATCACGCGCTTCGCTGAGTACTACGACCCCATTCGCCTGCTGATCGCGCTCGGCGGACGCGTTGCCGGCGGCGGTATCGCAGCCGGCAGCCCAGCAGCGAGCTAGCGCGGGGACAAGAGTCAGTTCATCGTCGGCGGGGTCGGACAACAGTCCGTTGACAGTGCCGATCGAAACTGTACGGTCTGAAGTGAAGTCAGGTTAGTAACTACGAAACGGAGAAGTGACGAATGCGGTTCGGGATCTTTCACACCCCTTTCCATCTGCCTAACACACAGAACCCCAATCTCGCGCTGCGTCGCGACGTGGAGTTGGTGAAGCTGTATGACATGCTCGGCTTCGACGAGGTCTGGTTCGGGGAGCACCACTCGGGCGGGTGTGAACTGATCGTCGATCCGCTGACGTTCATCGCCCATGTCGCGCCGCAGACCCAGCGCATCAAGCTCGGCACGGGAGTCATCTCGCTGCCCTACCACAACCCCCTGTGGATCGCCGAGCGGATCATCTTCGTCGACCATCTCACTCGCGGACGCGCCAAGTACGGCCTCGGCGTCGGCGCGCTGCCTACTGATGCGCACATGATCGGGATGGACCCGACCGAGCAACGGCCCGCATTCGAAGAGGCGGTGGACGTGCTCATGCACCTCCTCCGCAGCGACGAGCCGATCTCAATCAAGACCGACCGGTACACGCTCAACGACGCACGAGTCATGCTCAAGCCCTACAGCGAGCTCGAGGTTTTGATCGCGGCGGTCATCTCTCCCAGCGGCCCCCGGATCGCCGGAAAGCATGGGCTCGCGCTGTTGTCGATCGCCGCGACAATGGAAGGCGGAGCCGACGCGCTCGCCGGTCACTGGGACGTTGTAGAGCAACGCGCTCTCGACTTCGGCGTCCTGCCGGCGGGCCGTGATTCATGGACCCTCCTGGGGCCGATGCACATCGCCGAGACGCGCGAGCAGGCAATGGAGGACGTGCGCTACGGGATCGATGCGTGGTTCGACTACATGCAGAATGTCTCGGCCTCGCCGCAGTTCTCGCCGGCGGGGGAGACCACCGAAGACCGGATCGCCTGGGTCGTCGACTCCGGCGTGGGCGTGATCGGTACCCCGGACGAGGCGGTCCGCCAGGTCCGCCGACTGCAGGAGATCACCGCCGGCGGCTTCGGAAGCTACCTGATCATGGGCAATGAGTGGGCATCGCACGCCGCGACCAGGCGCTCGGTCGAACTCTTCGCCGAGTACGTCATGCCTGTGTTCCAGAACGACTCCACCTCCCGGCTGCGCGACAGCGAGCAGTGGTGCCGCGAGCAGCGGAGCGAACTGTTCGACAGGCAGGCCACGGCGCTTGACCAGGCTGCCGCACGCCACCGGGCAGAGCAAGAGGTCAGGCGCGCTTCGCTGGTCGGCTGACGTCCGCCCGACCACGCGCGCAAGCGGCCCCCGGGCCGCCCACCGAGTCACTCAACAACACGAGGAGAAGGGTTCATGAAATCCCGATGGTTCCTAGCGCCTGCCGTCGCCGCATCGCTGGTCGCGGCCGCTTGTGGAAGTAGCAGCAGTGGTTCCAGCACCACATCACTCGCAGCCGCCGCCACACCTTTATCGGCCAGCCTTGCGGTGACGGCACCACCAACTCGGCCGCCGACAGCAATCCAGGTCACCAGCGCCCTGCCCAAGGCCCCACCGAAGGGCAAGAAGGTGATCTTCCTGCAATGCCAGCTACCGGCGTGCGAACGCTACGTGTCCGGCGTCAAGGACGCGGCTGCTGCGCTCGGCTGGTCGGCAAAGGTCGAGGTGTTCAGCAGCGCCAATCCCGGCGCCGGCCTGCAACAGGCGATCATCGAGCACCCCGACTACATCGCGATAACGGGGATCCCCACCGACGCACTCAAACCCCAGCTCGCCGCAGCGGCCCAGGCCGGCATTCCGGTGATTTCGTGTGCCACGCCTGACCAGGCCGGCGCTGGCGGCTACGCCGTGGAGTGCGGTGGAACGCTTGCGACCGACGCCGGTTACCTCGGGCGGTGGATGATTAACGACTCGCACGCGAAGGCCCACGTCGTCGCAGTCACGATCCCGCAGTTTCCGGTCCTGAACACGGAGACCGGTTGGCTCAAGGCGAACCTGAAGCGGATCTGCGCCACATGCTCGGTCGACGACCTCGACGTGACGGTCCAGGACGTCGGCGGCGGAGCCGTGCCGCAGAAGCTGACGGCCTATCTGCAAACGCACCCCGACGTCAACTACGTCTTCTTCACGTTCAATGACCTAACGCGCGGGGTGCCCGCGGCACTGCGCACGGTTGGCTTGCAAGACAAGGTCAAGCTCGTCGGAGCGGCCGGCGACGCGTCGATCATGAAGCAGATCGGCACAACGCAGGCTGCCTGGACAATCGCCCCGAACGTGTACTCAGCGTGGGTGATGTTCGACGCGATGGCCCGGCTTTCTGTCGGCGAGCGCCTCGATGACAACTACGACCGCAGCGTGTACACGTCGCCGACGTGGGTCGTCGACAGTGCGACGGCGGCAAAGCTCCTGGCCCCGACCGGGTACGACTGGTACGGGCCGCAGGGCTTCCCGACGAAGTTCAAGGCACTCTGGAAGGTGGGCCCTTGATGCTTCAGACGCTGGCGAGGGATGATCACGCCACATCCCCGAAGAACGGAGCTCTCATGTCGAAGGCCAACGTCGAAGTGGTGGAGCGATTCGAGCACGCATTCGTGCGCGGCGACATGGATGAGGTTATCACCTTGCTCTCGACAGATATCGTCGTGCACGAGGCGCCATCGCTGCCCTACGCGGGCGATCATCGCGGAATCGAGGGCTTTCTCAGGCTGGCCGAAGCCTTCAACGGCGTATGGGCGATCAAGAGTCCGCTCGACCTCACGTTCCTCGACGCCGGTGAGGACAAAGTGGTCGTCCTCGTGAAGTACGAGGCCGAGGCCAGGGCGACCGGAGCACTGCTCACTCTCCCCCACGTCGAGGTGTATACCGTCCAAGACGGCAAGATCACCGACCTGGACGTGTACTACCGCGACACGGCCGCAATCCTCGAGGCGACGGGCGGGTGAAGGTGCGATGACCAGCCAGAACTCCGTCACGGACGCGATACGAGCGATCGCCTCCGGAGACGTCGTGCTCGTGGTCGACGACGAGGAGCGCGAGAACGAAGGCGACCTGATCATGGCCGCGGACGCGGCAACTCCCGAGAAGGTCGCGTTCTTCCTGCGCCACACCTCAGGCGTGCTGTGCGCGTCACTTTCGGCGCAGCGGTGCGACGAACTCCAACTGCCCTTGATGGTCGCGGATAACACCGAGGCGCAAGGAACGGCGTTCACGGTATCGGTCGACCTAGCGCGCGGCACCACGACCGGTATCTCCGCCGTCGATCGCGCCGCGACGATCCGCGGCCTCGCAGACCCGTCGCTCGGACCTCGCGACTTCGCACGGCCCGGGCACATCTTCCCGCTCCGCAGTCGCGATGGGGGCGTGCTCAAGCGGGCCGGCCATACCGAAGCGGCATCCGACCTCGCGCGACTGGCGGAGCGGGAGCCGGCGGGAGTCCTGTGCGAAGTGACCAGCACGGACAAATGCGGGATGGCGCGCGGGCCAGAGCTACAGCAGCTCGCATCCGCGCATCGCCTTCCGATGATCTCGGTCGCGGATCTGGTCGCGCACCGGCTGCGGCGGGAGCGCCTCGTCGAGCGCATCGCGGGGGCACGCATTCCGACACGGCACGGCGTGTTTGCCTGCCACGCGTGGCGTTCAACGCTCGACGGCACAGAGCACTTGGCGTTGACGCAGGGAGTCATTGACGAGGACCCACCGGTGCTGGTGCGCGTGCACAGCGAGTGCCTCACTGGCGATGTACTCGGATCGCGGCGCTGCGACTGCGGCGCCCAGCTCGACGACGCGCTCGGTGCGATCGCGGCCGAACGACGCGGCGTGCTGGTGTACCTGCGCGGGCACGAGGGACGCGGCATTGGCCTGGGCCACAAACTGGCCGCGTACAACCTCCAGGAGGCCGGCCACGACACCGTCGACGCCAACTCGCTCCTCGGCCTGCCGATCGACAATCGCGAGTACGGGATCGGAGCACAGATCCTCATGGACCTGGGCGTCCGGAGGATCCACCTCATGACCAACAACCCGGCCAAGTACGAGGGACTCCAGGGCTACGGGCTCGAGATCGTTGAGCGGGTTCCGCTCGCGCCACGACCGACGCTCGAGAACCTTGCCTACCTTGAGACCAAGCGCGCCCGCATGGGGCACATCCTGGCCGACCTCACGACGACGGGATGATCCGATGGTGATCGAGATCGACCTTCGCGTCACGCCGCCGGCGGTCGCGCTCCGCGAACCGGATGATTTCGGTGCATTCAAAATCGTCGGGCTTGGTCGCAAGAGCGACCGCGAGCAACTCGCGCACGAACTATGGCGCATCGGACGCGTCAGTGAGGACGGCCACGTGTTCATCGCCGAGGACACGCTCCTCACCATCGCTGGCGACCGCGCACGTGAACGCGAGTGGCTCGCCTCGCTCGATCGCATGCACGCGTACGCACGTGCTCACGGGTGGACGGACTCGACAGGCGCAATCAGAGGACACCTGGAGTGGAGCGCGTATGACGATCGAGCCTGAAGTATTCCGGCGCGTTCTGGGCCACCTGCCCACCGGCGTCACCGTGATCACCGCGCATCACCCCGACGGACCGGTTGGAATGGCGTGCAACTCGGTGAGCTCCGTCTCGCTTGCGCCGCCCCTGATCTCCTTCTGTCCTGCCCGAGGATCGGAGACCTGGCCCGCGCTGCGCGCGGCGGCGCGCATCTGTGTCAACGTGATGGCCGACCATCACGAAGCCGCGACGCGAACGTTCGCACGCAAGGGAGTC
>Ga0335080_10009447_pt1 | contig 10188 bp, 14 predicted proteins | sample Lox_Sample_34_FD_206720 | JGI IMG/M metagenome (GOLD analysis project Ga0335080, IMG submission 206720) | Soil microbial communities from Loxahatchee National Wildlife Refuge, Florida, United States - Lox_Sample_3.4 | ecosystem: Environmental > Terrestrial > Soil > Wetlands | place: USA... | reverse complement strand
TTTCAGACGGCGCGTGACTTCGGTCTCGCGCCGTTTTCATTTCGCGCGCGCGAGAAGGGGGACACCGGTCGACTTGCGTGTATATTAGGGCGCCTCCGAACAGATACCGGACGTAGCGATCGATCCGCCATGGGTGCTATGCGGCCCCGCGCCTCGCTCCCGTGCGTGGCAACGTTGGCAGGGGCGCTCATCCTTGCTGCATCACCATCGGCACACGCCCAGCAGATGGAACCGCGTTCCTACGCGAACGCGCCCATCGGCTTGAATTTTCTGATCGCCGGCTACCAGTACTCGTGGGGCGACGTACTGGTCGACCCGTCGCTGCCGATCAAGAACGCCGACGCGAAGGTGAATACGCTTCTGCTGGGCTACAGCCGCGTGCTCGACTTCTGGGGCCAGTCGGGAACGTTGGCGGTCCTGGTGCCTTATGCGTTTCTGTCCGCAAACGGTGAAGTGGAGGGCGAAGCCAAGAGCGTGACGCGCACCGGCTTCGGCGATCTGGGTTTGCGGCTGTCGGTCAACCTGCTGGGCGCACCGGCGCTTTCGCTCCAAGAGTTCCGCGACTATCAGCAAGACACGATCGTAGGCGCCAGTCTCACGGTAACCGCGCCCACCGGGCAGTACGACAAAACGAAGCTGGTCAACATCGGCACCAACCGCTGGACGCTCAAGCCGGAGGTGGGCGTATCCAAGGCGCTGGGGCCATGGATCTTAGAGGGAGACGCCGCCGTCACCTTCTATACCGACAACGACGAGTTCTTCCCCGGCAGCAGCGTGCGCCAGCAGGATCCGCTCTACGCGTTGCAGGCGCACGTCATCTACACCTTCAATCCCAGGCTGTGGGGCGCCCTCGACGCGACGTACTACTTCGGCGGGCGAACCTCCGTGAACGGCAACGTGAACGAGGATCTGCAGTCGAACACGCGTTGGGGTGCGACGCTCGCGCAGTCGATCGATATCAACAACTCCATCAAGCTCTATTTCAGCTCCGGCGTCGTGGCCCGTACCGGCACTAACTTCACCACCGTCGGCATCGCCTGGCAATACCGCTGGGGCGCAGGGCTCTGACCGCGCAACGCATGGCGCTCAAATCAGCTTGTGGCTCTTGAGCTGCCCGATGATGAGCTTGGCGAAATCCGGCATCTCCTGCTTCATGTTCGTCGGCGCGAAGGTGTCCGTTGTACCGGACCACAGGAGCCGGGAGGCGTCCACTCCGTACAGGTTGGTCTCGAGCACGATCGTGTCGGTCTGCGTGACGACCGGCGGATCGTAAAAGCCGCCCCAGGCTCCGGTGTACCCGCCGTAGAAGCCCATTCCCATCGTCGGCGGATAGGCCGGCGTCACCTGCCTGTTCACGTCGACCCGCACCAGTCGAGTGATGAGCACGCCATCAGCGCCGGCTTGTTTCACCGCCTCCTTCACTTTCGCTTCCTCGGCCTTTCCATCATCGGGAATGAACTGATAGCTCGCTACTGCATCGACCCCCGCCGCCTTCAGGCTCTTCACGAGCTCGTCCTCGAACGTGCGGCGCAGAGCCGGCTGGTTGGACACGCCCATCACCATGAGCTTCTTGAGCTTCGGTCCTTTGTAGGTGGCATCGGTCCAGGAGTTGGTCAAGCTGGTGGATGCACAAGCGGCGAGCAGCATGGCGATCGCGATCAGCAGTGCCCGCGCCGCACGGCTGCGAAGACCAATGACAAGAAAAGACATCGCTTCCTCCGACGATTTCAGCGACAGCACAACGCGCACGAGTCTACGGCGCAACGCTGGCGCCTTTGATGGCATAGTCGGGAAGCTTGGGCGGCGACGGGTAGACCTGAAGATACTTGATGTTGCCGAACGGGAAGACCAGCAAAGCACCGTCCGCCTCCACCATCAACGTCGCTTTGTCGAGGATCTTCTCCAGGCGGACGCTGACCGTCTCCTCGCTCTTCACCTGCTTGGGAAAGCTCAGGTTCATCTTGGAGCCGTCGGTGAAATGAATCGTCATGCCGCGTTCATCTGCCATACTCTGTTCCTCTCAGTCGGGTAGGCTAAAAGCGCAAGTATGCCGCATCCGCAACCAGTGCCTCACGCGGCGCGTGGCCATGCCCATCCGCGCAGCAGGAGCGCCGCGAGCAGCGCAAGCGCCCCCGCCGTGAGGAACGATGCGGCAGCGCCGAGGTAATGCCACAGACCGCCGAACAGCAGGCCGCCCGGGATAGCTGCAACTCCGACGACCAGGTTGTACCAGCCGAACGCCGTGCCGCGCTCACGCTCGGCGGCGAAGTCGCTGATCACGGCACGTTCCGCGCCCTCGCCGAAGCCGGCGAAGAGACCGTACGCCACGGTAATCAGCCACAGCGCCTGCTGTCCCGGGAAAATCGCGAACAGCGCAAAGGTGACCGCGAAGGCAGACCAGCTGATCGCCACCACGCTCCCGCGCGGAATGCGGTCGGCTACGCGGCCTCCCAAGGTTGACGTAGCTGCTTTCGCCAGGCTGAGAGCAGCCCACAGCAGCAGCAGCTCTACCACTCCCGCGCCGCGCTGATGCCCGAGCAGGAGAATGAAGGTCTCGGAGGCGCGCGCCAGCGTGAACAATCCGACGACGGCGAGGTACCTGCGCATTGCGCTGCTCAGGAGGCCGAAGGCGAGCGGCGGCACCGGCGACGCCGAAGCCGCCGGCGCGGCCTTCTCCTTCACGCCGAGCGCCAGCACCAGGACTGCGACGAAGCCCGGGATTGCGGACAGCAGAATCATCTGCGTCAGCCCGATGTGGGACCAGCTCAGCACCGCCGCGGCGAGCAGGCTGCCTCCGACCGCTCCACCATTGTCCATCGCCCGGTTGAAGCCGTAGGCATAGCCGCGGATCTGGGCCGGCGCGGCATCCGCGATCAGCGCGTCGCGCGGCGCGGTGCGTAGCCCTTTCCCCACGCGGTCAACGCTGCGCAACACCAGTACGCCGGCCCAGCTTCCGGCCAGCCCGAGCAGCGGACGCGCGATATTGGACAGCAGGTAACCCGCGAGCGTCAGGCCCTTGCGGCGTCCGCCGAGCGCATCCGAGCGCCGCCCCGACCAAAGCTTGAGCAGCGCCGCCACCGCATCGGCTACGCCCTCGATGATACCCAGCGCCACGGGGCCGGCGCCGAGCACGGTGGTGAGCAGAATCGGAATGAGCGGAACGACGATCTCGGACGCGAGATCGTTGAACAGGCTGACCAGCCCGAGCGCGATGATGGTGCGCGGCAGACGCATGTTGTTTGCGTAATCACTCCGGAGGCGGTGTGGCGCCGGGGAATATACAGGCAAGCCCAAGCCGAGTCTCGCGCGCGCGACTCGGCATCTCAATATTCCACGCGCGACGGCAGTGATTGGGGACGAGGGTTGTGTGCTTTGACGTACACTTCGCGTTGGGACGGAGAGGGAGCGCTTGCGTTCGCAATGGCACAACCGAAATTCGAGCATACCCAGCACACCTTCTCGATGGCCTGCAGAGTCGAGATCAACATCCGCGCGAGTGCCGAGAGCATCTGGCGTCTGTTGACGGACGCGGCGGGGTTTCCCCGCTGGAACTCCACAGTGAGCCGCATCGAGGGGCGCATCGAGGAGGGTGAACGCATTCGGCTGCACGTTCCGGGCACCGACCGCACCTTTGCGCCCAGAGTTTCCGGTGTCGTCGCGCCCGAGCGCATGACGTGGACTGGCGGCTTCGCGCCCGTCTTCAAGGGCGTCCGCACGTTCGTGTTGACTCCCTGCAGCGACGGTTCGACCGATTTCGTAATGCAGGAGCGCTTCTCTGGATTCGTGTTCGCGCTCGTCAAGGGCATGCTGCCCGATTTCCGTCCGATCTTTGAGACGTACGCCGGGGACTTGAAGCGCCAGGCGGAACGAAGCGCACCAACTACACGAGACCCGCCGTGACCGTCCGCGGCATCAGTCATCTGACGTTTGTTGTCCGTGACCTCGAGCGCACGGCGAGATTGCTGACCGAAGGTCTCGGTGCCGAGGAGGTCTACGACAGCGCCGGCAGGAATTTCTCGCTGTCGCGCGAGAAGTTCTTTCTGCTCGGCGGCGTCTGGCTCGCCTTCATGGAGGGCAGCCCGGCCGGGCGCTCGTACCAGCATGTCGCATTCGAGGTGGACGCGGCGGACCTGCCTCGGTACGAGACGCGCCTGCGATCTCTCGGCGCGGAGATCAAGCCGCCGCGCTCGAGGATCGAAGGGGAAGGGATGTCGCTGTACTTCTACGACTACGACGACAACCTGTTCGAGCTGCACACGGGCACGCTCGACGAGCGCCTGGCGCGGTACGCGCGATGAGTCGCAATGGCGCGAGCGGTCAGGTTCTCTGGTGAAGCTCGATGACGTTGCGATCGGGATCGCGCACGAAGATCGCCTGCGCTCCTGGGCCGAAACGGACAGGCCCGCCGCTCAGCGCGATGCCGGCCGCCTCGAGCCGCAGCTGCGCGGCGCCGATGTCGGGGCACAGGAGCGCGAAGTGCGTGATGCCCGGGTGCTTCTCGGGGACATCCATGAGGATATTCGGCTCACTCGCCTGCGTCGCGTTGAGGATCAGATTCACCTCGACGCCCGACGGATGATCGAGGATGGCGACGGGCTCAGGGCCGATCGGGCCGGCCGTCTTGGTAAATCCCAGCAGCTCGTAGAAGCGCACCGACCGCTCGAGATCGTGCACGCGAATGCCGATGTGGGCAAGGCCCACGATGGGGATGGAGGTCATCTTCACAAACGCTCTTCGCCGAAGAAAGTCAGCAGCTGCTGAACGGCCCACTCGGGGCGCTCTTCCGGTATCCAGTGCCCGCAACCGTCCACGACGCCGCCGCGCACGTCGAGCGCAACCCGCTGCCAGGATTCCATCGCCGCCGCGCCGCGTCCGCGACCTTGCGTCCCGCCGTACACGAGTACAGGCATGGCGAGCTTGCCTTCCGCCTGGAACGCTTCGTTGTCCGCGATGTCCTGCGGCGTGGCGCGATAGAGATTGAAGCCCGCGCGCATGGCGCCGGGCTGACGATAGGTGCGCAGGTACTCCCGTTGCGCCTCATCGCAGATCGCGTCGGGCCGCGCACCCCAGGTGCGATAGAAGAAGCCGAGGTACACGTCTTCGCGGCCCGCGGTCAGCGCTTCGGGGAAATCGAGCTCCCAGTGCAGGCCGTGATGCCAGCGGTTGCTGAACATCACCGGCGTCCCGTCTCCCGGTACCGGGACATCGAAGATCGCCATACGGCGTACGGCGTCGCGGTGTTGCGCAGCGAGCGCATAAGCAACCGGTCCGCCCCAATCGTGGCCGATGACGTACAACCGCTGCTCGCCGAGCACATCGTGCGCAAGCCGCCAGATATCGCCTGCCAGCGTCTTTTTGTCGTAGCCTCCGACCGGCCGCGAGGAATCGCCGAGGCCGCGCAGGTCGGGCGCGATGACGCGGTAGCGCGCTGCCAGTGCCGGCATGATGCCGCGCCACATGTACCAGGTCTGGGGCCAACCGTGTATCAGCACCACCGCGGGCCCCTGCCCGGCCGTCACGTAATGCAGCCGCACCTCGCCAAGGTCGGCGTATTGGTGCTGCATGACTTCCTGCATTGACTCTCCGTAGCCGATGAACGCGTTGTCGCCTCGGGCGGCTGCTCTACTTTCTTGCCGGGATGTAGTTGGCGGCAGCGGCCGCTTCTCCGAAGGTCTTACCTTCCCGGATCGCGTGCTCTACCGCAAGGTCGATCCCGAGGATGCGCTCGGCTGCCTCGAGGACGCGCGCAATGTCGGCTCGAGGCACCACAACGATGCCCGTGCTGTCACCCACCACCAGGTCGTTTTCGTTCACGCAGACTCCGCCGATCGAGACTTGCTCGCCGAAGGCCTCCAGCTTGAGGCGTGTCTTGCCTGTAACGGGCGTCACCGAGCGGCTCGCCAGCCAGAGGCCGGTGCCTCCGATCTCGTCCAGGTCCCGGCACCCGCCGTCGATCACCACGCCGGCCGCCTGCCGCCGCTTGGCGGCGAAAGCAGCGAGCCCGCCAAAAGTCGAGACCGCGGCTCCGCCCATGTCGACCATCAGCACGCGCCCCGGGCCAGCAGCAGCGACCAGCTCCCCCGCGGCGAAGTCGGCGCGGTCGAATCTTCCCAGCGGGCCGACGATGTGCCGCACCGTGGTAGCGAAGCCGGCTATCACACCTTCACCGCTGCGTTGAGGGATGCCCTGCACGACGCCCGCGATCCCGAGGCTGTCGATCGCGTCGGACCACGTGCTGCTGCCCATGCGAGCGCAGCGCGCGAGCAGGGCGGTCCCGGCGGGCATCATGGGAAAGCTCTTGGTTCGGGTGGTTGCAATCGCGTAACCGCCTCCCGACGCGAGGCCGAGGGCGGACACCTTTTTGCTCAGTTTTGCAGGTTCTACGTAACGGGACTCGTTTTCGTATAACACATCCTATGTTTGTCCATGTGTTTGTCAAGGTTGGCAAGCACGTGCAAGCCCCAACGCCGCTCGAGGCCGGTTTTGCACAACGCAACTTTGCCGACTACCGCTTGGTCGAACGTTTGGATTGTCAAGCTCGAAGATCTCGAACAGGTCGTCCACGAATTCCCGGCGTCAGGACAGGAGAGGGTAAGCCAAGACGGCGCGAGACCGCGCGCCTCGCTAAACGTGAACGGCGTTGGCGGTGAGTGTGCGGATGCTAATCACGCGGTAAAGGTGTCGGTCGCTGTTACGGAGACAAGCATGGGCGCTTTTTATCGCATCGCCGCAATCTCGCTCCTCCCTTTTTCCTCCGGCTTGGCGACACATGAGGCTTTGGCCGACGAACCCGTCGAGGGCGTTGTGTACTCGCTCGAATACAGCCTGGCGCAGGGTTGGGTAACAGCAAAACTACGACCCGCCTCCGCGGGGCCAGACGTCGTCGCGGTTACCGCCGACGACCGGGCCGTCGCGTTGCTGGCGTCCGCCATGGCGGGAGGCGAAACCGTAACGATCTACGTTGACGGCGCAACACCCAACACGATTACGCAGGTCCAGTGGAACAGACCCCGAATTCACGACACCATAAGGCAATGAACTGTGGATGATGCGTCGGCGTGCCACCCGGCGCTGGCAGCGAAACTCTCGCTGTTGAGCGCAGCAGCGCTGCTGGCAACGCTGATTGCCGCGCCGGCGCAGGCCGATAGTCTGAGGGTCTGCGCCGACCCGAGTTATCTGCCGTTCTCCGATCGTGCCGGACAAGGCTTCGAGAACGCGGTTGCCGAGGCTGTGGCAAAGCATCTCGGCGACACCGTCGAATATACCTGGCACAGCTATCACATCGACGGCGGTTTCGAGGCATTTCTCGCCGCCACGCTTGGCGCAGATCGATGCGACCTCGTCATGACGGTTCCCTATGGCAGCAGCGGCGTCACCACCACCGATCCTTACTACGTCTCGTCCTACGTGTTCGTGTTTCAGAGAGACAAGGGCTACGCTCTGTCCAACATGGAGGCACCGCTGCTGCGGGAGCTCAAGCTCGGCTATCAGCGGCACTCACTGCCGGAGGCCGGCTTGAGAGCACGCGGTCTGGCAGCCAACGCCACTGCGTTCGACTTCAGCGATCAGAGACAATCCCCTCGCATGATGCTCGCTGCGGTGCAAGACGGCAGTGTCGACGTGATTGTTGCATGGGAGCCGGCGGTAGGCACATTCCTGCCCGATTATCCCGACCTCAAGGCAGTCCCTGTATCCAACGCCTGGAGCCGCGGATTCCCAGAGCGCTACAGCTTCCCTATTTCAATGGCATTGCGGCCGGACGCGACAGCGCTGGCCCGGCGCATCAATGCCGTGATCGATGATCACGGTGCGGAGCTGAGGACGATCCTGGAGCGACACGGGGTCCGGTTCTACAGGGTGGAGGAGGAACCCGAGTTCCTCACCCCGTGCGCCTCGTGTGCTCCATGACCGTGCTGGCAGAAAGTTGATCAAAGCTGACGAACGTTCCACCGATGCCAGCCGCTCCGCGCGCGCCTCGCCGCGCGTGCGCCCTTGGGCTAAACAGCGAGCCGAATCACGCTCCCGGAGCCGATGTGGCCAACGGTATCGTTTCGGTTTTCTCCACTTTCCCGTTTCGAGCATTGATCCAGACATCGGTATTCGCGCCGTTGCCAGCAAACTCGATTAGATACACCGGACCGGATCCGGTGCGCTCAAGCTCTGCGCTGAACGCTTGCGCGGCAACTCGATTTTCTGCCGTTTTGATGGCCTTATCCATGGGAACGAGTGCAACGCCTGTCCCTGCTTCATTGCCTCCAGCGTAATTCATTCCTATCTTGGCTGGCAACGCAAGCGTCGACTGCTTGTTCGCGGTCTGCCCGGCATAGTTCATCCCGAGATCCCGCTGCACCATCTCATACGACATCTGCGCGCTGGCGCTCGATGCAAAGGTGAATGCTGTCACTACACTACCCAGGAGAAGAAGTGGTCCGTGTTTCATACGTTCCTCCTCGACTTCAGACATACGGTGACGGCCTATCCGCACACCAGACTTAATTCTGCGCACGTCGCCTTAAGCAGCCCTTAAGGAGGAGCGCTAGCGCCTGAACTTTAGCCCAGCGCAGAACTCGATTCGCGAAGCGGTGTCGTAAATATAGTTTGCACACATGTATATGAACGGCCGGCGTTCTTAATGGCCGAGAAGCACCGGTGACATGCTAGCCGGTGGCGCTGCGGACAAACGCGTGACCGACTCAACTCAAACATCGCACTCGAGGCGGTGTAACCGCGCGCTGCTCCGGTTTCATCGTGCTCTGCGCCCGCGCGCCTCCCGGGGAACAAGCTGGTCAGGGCGCTAATCGGCTTCGTGTTGTCGCTGGTCTGTGCACCGGTCTGTGCGAGCGCGCAGTCCTATCCCGGGGTCGGGCTCGAAGTCGGCGATCCGCACGTGCTTCCGCTGGTGATTAAGGATCTTCCGCCGGCCGCCGTTCGGCTGGGCATCACGGTCGAGCGCATTCGCGAAGCGATGGAGATTCGGCTGCGCCAGGCGGGAATACAACCCGAGAGCGAAGCGCTGCGCGACTATTGCTTGGTGATTCATCTTCGCGTCGCGGGCCCGAGCGTCCAGAGCTCGATCCAGTTCGTCCGCACCGTGACATACAAGGTGAAGGCCATCTCTTACGTAGTGGTTGCCCCGACGTGGCAGACGGCGCGCATGGACCCAGACCAAGACGACCCGGGCAGGATCCTCTCCGGCCTGGAATCTCTGCTCGATCGGTTTCTGGAGGATTTCCAGTCCGCAAACCACTCCTAGTGAGTTGTCCGGCTGCACATCAACCGGCTTCGCGCCGATGCTGAGCGGACCCGGTCGCGTCACCATCGGATCGAAGAGGGACTGTGGAAACTACCGCCGGGCCTGCGGTCTAAACTCGTGTCAGCGCAAGCGAATGCGTGAGCTCGGCCGCGCACGCTCATGATTTCGGCGCGCATGGGAGCCGTGGCTCGGGTGCAGACGAAACGACTCCCGCGCCGGCGGCCATGTGCTGAGCGTTGTGCGCGCGGCATTGGACGGCGGGAAGAGCGCCGGACTAGTGGTCGCTCTAATGACAACCTACTGAGGGCACATGGAGGGACATGCTGAGGCGACTGTACTTTCTGGTGCCTGACAGGAGCACCGCGCGGGAGATCGTAGACGATCTGCTGCTCGCTCGGGTGGAAGCACGCCGTATTCATGTTTTGGCGAAGCGAGGGAAATCCCTCGACGGTCTGCCCGAAGCGTCTTTGCTCCAGAAGACTGACTTCGTTCCAGGCGCGCAGCGCGGCCTCGCTTTGGGAGGTCTCGCCGGGGCGGCCGCAGGGCTGGTGACTGTGCTGTCGGTCTCTGTCGATTCCGTCGTCGCCGGCGGCGTGATTCTCGCGAGCGCGCTGTCTGGCGCAGCCTTCGGCGTATGGATCGGGGGAATGCTCGGGATGAATGTGCGCAATACGCGCTTGGCGCAGTTCGACGACGCCATCGACCACGGGCATCTCCTGCTGATGGTTGATACGCGACCGGCGCGCGTCGGCGCCATCACCGAAAGGATCACATCCCACTACCCCGGGGCCGAGGCAAGAGGCTCGGAACCCATTATTCCCGCGTTTCCGTAAGCTTCCACTCCCGCCGGCGAGACCCGTCGGCTCGGGTCGTGCGCATGGCGCCCGATCGTTCCCGAAAATCCCTCGCCTGCGGAACTTGCCGCGAGAAAGGAG
>Ga0335080_10009443_pt1 | contig 10190 bp, 7 predicted proteins | sample Lox_Sample_34_FD_206720 | JGI IMG/M metagenome (GOLD analysis project Ga0335080, IMG submission 206720) | Soil microbial communities from Loxahatchee National Wildlife Refuge, Florida, United States - Lox_Sample_3.4 | ecosystem: Environmental > Terrestrial > Soil > Wetlands | place: USA: Florida... | reverse complement strand
GGGCGTCGAAGATGCTGCTCTCGGAACTTAGGGACAGGGTCCGGCAGGGGTTCCTTGAGTTCGCCTGGCGCCAGTGGGCGCAGGTGGGTGTCTCGGCAAATGTCATCGGCTTCGACCGTTGGGCGATAGATCCCGAGGCCCTTATTCTCTTCACTATTGCGGTTGCCCAGCGCGATCCCCGCTTGTTCGACGAGGTACTGGACTGGCTTGCAGGTAACCGTCGGCTCCTGAGCATGCAGCGACTCCGGAACCTGGGTGCCCGGTTCCCGGTCGATACTCGCCTAGTTGACGCTGTCGTCGCGTGGGCAGGGGAATCGGCAGCTTCGAAATGGCCGGAAAGCCAGCGGAGACAAGGTCTGCTCCTTGAAGATATGCCAGTTTTTGACCCGGATGTCCTGGGTTTTATCGGCGAGCCGGACCCTGCCTTTGCGGAATATGGATACATCCGCCCTCGCGTTGTCCGGAGCGGTAAATCGAGAGAGCCAGACGTCAAAATCTCTGCGAATTTTGCATTTCAGCTCCGCCATCTTTTCGGTCCCGGCAGCCGCTCGGAAGTGATGAGAGTATTGCTTACGTTCCCGGACGGCCCGTTGGACGCGGCAAGAATCTCAGACGAAGCTGGATTCGCTAAAAGGAATGTTAACGATACCCTGGCCAGCTTCGTCGCTTCCAGGAGTGTGAAAGCCAGATGGTCGGGGAACGAGCGGCATTTTATCGCCTACCGGGACAAGTGGGCAACACTCCTTGAAGTCGGTCCCTCCGCCGAGTACATGCCCACATTCGTATCCTGGGTTCATTTGTTTCCGGCGTTTCTGGATATTAGAGCCTGGCTCGAGAAAGAAGCCGAGACTAATGATTCCGAGTACCTCATCTCCAGCCGAGCGCGCAATCTCATGGAGCGTGTGACTCACAACCTAGAGATGGCTGGCCTCGACCTCTCACCTAGAGGCCCAGCCCTTGGCGCCGCATACCTGTCGACCTTTGCGGACGCTGTCGAGTCCCTCCTTGCAAAGATGGGCGTCGAACAGTAGGACCGCGACTTGCTTTATTCCGGTTACCATGCTCAGCGTCATGGTTGTGCGTCTGGGCGCTGTCCCGACCGTCCGCTCGTGCCACCACGTCCGGGACCACCGATTGCGTGGGGGTTCCAAGACGAGGCGTAGGTTGCTGACCTGCGAGCCCGAGCTGGCGGGCGGCGTCGGCCACGGTGCGCAGCTCTCCTTCCGGCGGGTCGTCGCGCGCCGAAACCAGCGCGCACAGCGCAAGCAGGTCGCCGGGCGATGCGAGCGTCGCCGCCGCGCCGCCGCGGCCTGCGCTCTCATCAGTCCACGCCGCCGGGATCACCCGCTTGCTGCCATCGGGCAACACGACCAGCAGCTCCACCCGGCCACGCCGCCGCGACCGGCCCAGCACCTTCAGGCGCTGCCCCTCAAAGACATCCCGGTGACGGGTCACCATCACCTCGGCGCCGCCGCTCACCACGCGCCCCGGACCATCAGATCCCGGTGACCGGCCGCGTGCAGCACCGCATCGGCGACCAGGCCGGCATTGGCCGCGTCCAGGCCCGACACGGTACCGCCCAGATCCACCGGCACCCCGGCAGCGATACTCGCAGCCAGCCGCAGGACCTGGCCCTCGCTGCTCGCGCACGGCAGCTCGCCTGCCTCCAGCGCGCCGGCCACCGCCTCGAAGTCGACCGCCGCCATCACCCGGCCACTGAAGGCTTCCCAGCCGAACTCCACGGCGACTTCCCGGAAATCGTCGCGGTACAGCCACAACCGGTGCCCGATCAGCAGCTCAACGGCCGCCTCCGCGGCGAACAGGCCCTTCGCCCACACACGAAGTGCGGCAGCGAGATCCTCGAAGTGGGTAGTGTGTCGGGTCATCCATGCACTGGGGCCGCGACCCCGTCCTGGAGAAACACTACGTACCCACCCGGTCCCAGCGGGCCCGCTCCGTGCTCACCTTCTTCGCCCAGGACACCGGAACCCACAACCTCGTCTACGGCAACGCCGACATCTCCAAGGCCAGCCAGGCACGCGAGGTCATCGCCTTCTGCGACCACTGGAAACAGGTCTCGGGAGCCGACCCGAAGATGCTGATCATGGACCAGAAAGTCACCACCCAGGAAGTCCTCGGCGAGCTCGACACCCGCGGCGTCAAGTTCATCACCCTCCGCATGCGGTCACCGTCGCTGAGGAAGCACATCAACGGCCTCGCCCCCGGCGACTTCACCACCATCACCCTGGACCGGCCCGGGCCGCACAACCGCCCCAAGGTGCACGAAGACCCCGCCGTCAAGCTCACCAGCTACCCCGGCACCGTCCGGCAGCTGGTCATCACCGGCCTAGGCCGCGAGCAGCCCACCGTCACCATCACCATCACCAACCAGATCAAGACCCGCGCGCTCGTGCAGCAGTACGCCCGCCGGATGACCATCGAACAGCGGCTCGCCGAGATCATCCGCGCGTTCTGCGCCGACGCGCTCTCCAGCACGGTCAACCTCAACGTAGACCTCGACGTCATGCTGGCCGTCCTCGCCCACGCCCTCACCGCCGCCATCCGCGCCCGGCTCCCCGGCTACGCCACCGCCACCCCCGACACCATCCAGCGACGCTTCCTGGAAACCCCCGGCCAGATCATCACCACCCCCGACGCCGTCACCGTCCGCCTCGACCGCCGCGCTTTCTCACCCGTCCTCCGCCAAGCCGACCTCCCGCAAGCCACCCCGGTCCCCTGGTGGGATGGACGCCCCATCCGCTATGAAATCACCTGAGGTTGCGCCGAACCTCCTGCACGGAAATCCGCGCTAACTCGACTTTCGCAATTTGAGGCCTCTGGAAATTCCCCGTGGGTATGACCCGTATGGGTGCCGAGAACGGTGTCACTGCCGCTGACCTGGTCTTCGCTGTTGTGCGAGGGGCCCATGAAGTCAGGTATCTGGCTGCGCGGTCACGGCAGGCTCGAGCACTGTCAGTACTCGTGTCACTACGACTGGCCTACTTCGCGGTGCTCGGGGCGTTCGGCTGGCTTGCCCTGCTCGCCCGGTCCAACCGCGCCAGGACGCCGAGATCCTCATCCTGCGCCATGCGCTCACCGTGCTCCAGCGCGGGGTGAAGACACCGAAACTGTCCTGGGCCGACCGCGCGATCCTGTCCGCGCTGGCACGGATGCTGCCCAAGGACCATCTCCGCCACCTTCAGCTGATCGTCTCCCCACGCACCCTGCTGCGCTGGCACGCCAACCTGGTCAGGCAGCGCTGGGCGTACCCGCGCCGCACTCCGGGACGGCCACGCACCGCACAGCCCATACGGGCGCTGGTGCTGGAAATGGCGAAGGATAATCCGTCCTGGGGGTACCGGCGCATCCACGGCGAGCTGACCGGCCTGGAATACAAGCTCGCGCCGTCGACGGTCTGGCAGATCCTCAAGGACGCGGGCATCGACCCCGCACCCAGGGGGGCCGGCCAGACTTGGCGGGCGTTCCTGGCCAGCCAGGCCAAGACCATCCTCGCCACGGACTTCTTCCACATGGAAACCGTGTTTCTGCGCCGCCTGTACGTGCTGTTCTTCATCGAGCACGGTACCCGGCGCGTGCACCTGGCCGGGGTCACCGCCCATCCGGCCGGCGCGTGGGTGACCCAGCAAGCCCGTAACCTGCTCATGAGCCTCGAAGATCACGCTGATGACGTGAAGTTCTTGATCCGTGACCGGGACGCCAAGTTCACCGCGGCGTTCGATGCCGTGTTCACCGCGGCAGGCGTGCGGATCATCAAGACACCCGTGCGGGCGCCCCGGGCGAACGCGATCGCCGAGCGCTGGATCGCCAGCGCCCGCCGCGAGTGCCTGGACCGCATCCTGATCACCAGCAAACAACACCTGCGCCTGGTCCTGAGCGAGTACATCGATCACTACTTTACCGACCGTGGTTCGGAGTGTCCGTGTCGTTCCCCTGGGCCTGTGAGCTGGGCGTCCTAGACTCCTTTACCGACCTGGTCCGGGGCGTCGTCCATGTCCGGGGTCGGCACGGGGGGATAGATGACACGGCGGGTGGTCGTGGGGGACCTGCGGGTCCAGCGGATCGACCGGAGGGACGGGCGGCGGTCGTGGACGATCGTGTGGCCCGAGGGCACGGTGCACGAGGAGGCGGACCGGTTCCTGCGGGTGCATGACGGGTCGGGCACGCAGAAGACGTACGCGTACTACCTGGTCGATCACCTGCGGTGGCTGGAACGCGAGTGCCTGTCGCCCGGCGGGGTCCGGTTGCGGGATCTTGAGCGTTACATGGGCATCGTCGGCGCCGACGTGCGCATGCCGCTCGGCGAGCCGTGGCGGGCCGGCAAGTGTCCTTATGGCCGGGCCGCGCTGTCGACCGCGGCGGCGTGCCTGAAGGGCTTCTACCTGCATCAGTCGTCCCTCGGCGTCAACGCCGGGCTGGGTGAGGCGCTCGACCGGACGCGGCTGCCGACCCGGGTGGACCGGCGGCGGGCGCTGCTGGGGCACGTGAAGACGGTGATGCCGGCGAACCCGCTCGCGCCGAAGGGACGGTATCGCCGGCATCCGAAGATGCTCCCGGACGGCGCCCGGGATGGGCTGCTGGCGGTGGTGAGCTCGGCGAGGGACCGGCTGATCGTGTCCTGGCTTGCCGACGGGGGCCTGCGGATCGGCGAGCTGTGCGGCCTGCATCTCGTGGACCTGCACCTTCGGCAGGACGCGGCCTGCGGCGAGTGCCGGTGGCCGCACCTGCACGTGTGCCACCGGCCCGGGAACTCCAACATGGCCGAGGCTAAGACCAAGCAGCCGTGGCGAGTCGAGGGCGGCACGGTTGCCGGCGGGCTGGTCAAGCGGGTCAGCCCCGCCATGGTGCACGCCTACTTCGAGTACATGACCGGCGAGTACCCGCGGGGAGCCGGGCACGGGATGCTGCTGGTCCAGTTGCACGGCCCGTCCACCGGGCAGCCGCTGGCCCCGGCCGGCGCCCGCCGGATGCTGGCCCGCGCCGGGAAGCGCGCCGGGCTGGGGATCGTCAAGCCCCACGCATTCCGCCATTCCTTCGCCTCGGCGGTCCTGGACGCGGCCGGCGGCAACCTGGTGATCGCGCGGGACGCCGGCGGGTGGGCGTCGGCTGCGATGGTCGACGAGGTCTACGGGCACGTCGACGTGCACGATCCCGCGTTCGACGCTGCCCTGTGCACGGTCTGGGGTGAGGGCCGGTGACCGTGACGCCGCTGCCGCAGCAGCAGGATGCCCGCGCTGGCCGGGACCGGCTGGAGATCTTGACCGCGCTGATCAGCGCGCCGTCGTTCGACCCGGTGTTCCGCGCGGACATCATCAAGATCCCGGCCGGCCATCCCGTCTACCGGTGGAACTGCCTGGTGACGGACTGCGAGCGGCCCACGATGGGGCACGGCGACCTGTGCTCGGCCCACGAGATGCTGTGGCGGAAGCGCCGGGCCGAGGGCGGGACGCGGGCTGGCTTCCTGCGGGCTGCGGCACCGGCCGGTCCTGGCGAGGGAGTGGAGGAACAGCCGTGCCGGATATGCCCGGATCGCCCGGCCTGCCACCTGGCCCTGCGGCTGTGTCACTACCACCAGTCCCGCTGGTATCACTACCGGGGCCGGCGCGATGACGGTGCCGGCCTCGGGCGGTGGCTGGCCGCCCAGGAGCCATCTGCCGGCTACGGCCGCTGCCATGTCCGCGTCTGCCCGGAGATGGCGTTCTCGCCGCTGGGGCTGTGCTCCCGGCACGAGGCGCGCTACCGGTCGCAGGGAAGCCCTGGCGGGGCGGTCCTGCCGTCCCAGTGGGGCAACCGCTACGAGCGCGCCGGCCAGGCCGTGCCCGTAAAGTACGCCGACGAGCCGGCCTTCCGCCGGTGGTGCGCGACGGCTGCGGCGGTGATGCGGCCGTCGCAGGTCAACCTCCGCGGCCTGCACCCGCTCCTGCGGGCCGAGGTCCAGTGGGGCATGTCCTGGCACGCCCGGGGGCAGCACGGGCGGTGGGAGCTGGCCCCGCTGCAGCGGCTGGCGCACTACGGCCGCACGCACGGGCTGCGCTCCCTTACTGACCTGGGCCAGGATGATCCGGGCCTGCGCCAGGCAGTCGGGCGGGAGGGCGTCCTCATCGCCCATGCGATTGCCGGCGGCCTGCAGCCCCTTTACGTGACGCCGGAGGAGACCCGCGAGGCCGGCTACATCCTCACCGAGCACTTCGGGCGGAAGATCACCGGCCACTCCGCCCGCATCGACCTGGCCGGGGTGTCCCAGCGGTGGCTGCGGGACCTGCTCTGGGACCACCTCGCCGGCGTGCTGCGGTCCCTGGCCTGCCCTCGCAGCGGGCGGCCCTTCGATGACATGCGGCGGGCCGGCCTGGAGCTGAGCGCCTTCCTGGAGTTCTGCGCTCCAGGCGGAGGCCATGACCCGCGGGCATTGGCAGCCGAGCACATGTGCCAGTTCGCCGCCGACCAGCGGCAGCGCGAGCGCGACGGGCTGCCCTCCCTGGCGGCCAGGGGCCCCGCGGGCAAGCCGTCGATCGTGACCGCCAACACCCGGCAGGCCGTCTTCTACCGCACCCGGCGGCTCCTGCGGGAGGCGCTGGAGTCCGGGGAAGCCAGCCGGCTGGGCCTGGACCGGGGCTTCATCACCGCGATGCCCGCCCCCGGCACGACGATCCGCCGGTCCCGGCCCCCGTTCCCCGACGGCGTCGCCCACGCGCTGGCCGACGAGGCCAACCTGGAGAAGCTGGCCCGGGACTACGACCCGTCCGGCCGCGGCCTGCGGGACGCCTGGGAGACGATCATCGTCACCGGCCGCCGCTGCGGCGAGGTCCTCCAGCTCCGCCTGGACTGCCTCGGGCGCTACGGCGGGCTGCCCATGCTCTGGCACGACCAGACCAAGGTCGGCAACTACGACCAGGCGCTGCGCATCCCCGACCGGGTCCACCAGCTGCTGGAGGCCCGCCAGCGCAAGACCCTGGCCCTCTTCCAGGAACGGAACAACCGCCCGCCCACCGCCAGGGAACGCGCGCAGATGGCGCTGTTCCCGACCAACTTCCGCAACCGCGACTGCCGCCATTCGCTGTCCTACAACTGGTTTCACAAGGGCTTCAAACCCTGGATCGACGACCTCGACATCGGCCGGTGGGTCCCCCACCAGGCCCGCCACTCCCTGGCCACCAGCCTGCTGCGGGCCGGGGCGAGCCTGACGCACATCCGCCGCTACCTAGGCCATGTCTCCGAGCGGATGGCCGAGCATTATGTCCACCTGGCCCAGTCTGACCTGGAGGACGTCCTGCAGCAGGTATGGGTCGCGGGACCCGGCACCGCCAGCCCCGGCGAGCTGCTCGCCGGGGAAGCCACCCCGCTCACCCGCGAGCAGGCCCAGGCCCTCGCGATCGACCTCGCGCGGCGCAGCACCCCGGCCGAGGGCGGGTTCTGCACTTTCCAGCCCGTCGTCGATGGCGGGGCCTGTCCCTGGAGCCTGGACTGCCATAACTGCGACAAGTTCGTGCTGTCCGGCGCCGACCTGCTCTACTGGCGGCGCAAGCGCGAGCAGTGGCGGCTGCTCGCCGAGGGGGCCCCCGACGACGCCACCGCCGACTACCTCCACCGCTACTTCGAGCCCACCGCCCGGGCCATCGACGGCCTGGAGAAGGCCCTCGCCGGCCTCGGCCTCCTCGACCAGGCACTCGCCCTGGACCTGCGCAAGCCCCAGGACTACTTCCACCGCGTCTGGTCTGTCGCCTTCCGCGCTGCCGATCTCGCAGGCATCAGCGACGACGAGCAAGCCGGCGAGGACGTGAAGGAGGCATGCGCGTGAGCACCGAAGCGGCCCTCGCCGCCCGCCGGCGCAACACCGAGGCCGCCATCAACCGCATCCATGACGCGATCACCCGCCTCCGCCGGGAGAAGACGCAGGTCAGCGTTGCCGCGATCAGCCGCCGGGCAGGCGTGTCCCGCACCTTTCTCTACAGCAACCCCGACGCCAGGGCCGCTGTCGCCGCCGCGATCGCCCAGGCCGGCGAGCAGCGGTCCCGGACCCTCGCCGCGCAGGACGACGAGCGCGAGGCAACCTGGCGCGAGCGGGCACTCAACGCCGAGGACGCGCTCAAGGCCGCCCATGCCGAGATCCTCGCCCAGCGCACCCGCATCGGCGAGCTCCTCGGCCAGGTCAGGGACCTGCAGGCCGAATGGACCCAGGAGGCCATCCAGCGGATCACCACCGAGAACGCCACTCTCAAGCAGCGCGTCCGCACGCTCACCGCCGACAACCGCATCCTCGACGAGAAACTCAAGGCCGCCCGGTCCAACCTCCGGTTCCACGACAAGCGCATCGCCGACCTCGAAGCCCAGCTCGCCCCGCCACGATAGGCACCCAGCAGCACAATTCACCCAAATAACCGCTAAAGCCCTGCTCGCCATACGGCGAGCAGGGCTCGTCCATTTCGACACGCCGAGTTACCGGGAAATCACGCAACTATCGTCACGGACATGTAAGCTACGAATATCAGCAGGTCAGGGCAGTGATTCTGGTCCTCCGGTTGGTAAACATTACAACACGCACCGGCCGCACCGGACGCTGCAGCAGAACCCGCCTGCCGGGTGCCCGCATCCACCCGCAACAGGCACAAGTATCCGGGTGCTGCGGCGAGACAGGCTCGGCAGCCTGATCCACGAATACGCCCAGGTCGTATGAGGTGACCCAGTTTTCGCCACCCACAGGCACCGGGAACGGTTACGTCAAGGTCGTCAAGATCGGCCGATCCAATGATGTCTGCGCGCACGCGGCCGACGAGGCCGGCGCGCTCGCCTGCGGCACGAACGTCGCAAGAACGCGGCCGTCACCAACGTCAGCGCCGACCTGGCGGACACAACCTGCCGAGCGTGCCGCGCGTTCTTGGGCCTCGATGACACCGGCGACACTACCCTCCGGCTCGAAGCTCTGTTCGTGCTCTCCCGCACCCTCGGCCTGCGGCCTGGCGAACTGCGCCCGCTCACCTGGGATCACGTCGACTCGCGGGCGGCGTCATCCACGTATGGCGATCCACGCGCAGCGACGGCGACACCAAGACACCAACGTCACGGCGCTCGCTCCAACTGCTCCAAACGCGCTGTGACCGCGCTCAAGACGCACCGGAAGCGCCAGGCGGCCGAGCGCCTCGCCGCGGGCGAGATGTGGCAGGAGCACAACCTCGTGTTCTGCCACGAGGACGGACGTCCTACACCCGCGACGCGCTCAACTGGCGGTTCGGCAAGCTCACCCGCCACGCCGGCCTCGGCCACTGGCACGCCCACGAAGGACGCCACACGGCCGTGTCCATCACGAGCAGCAACGATGTCCCCATCCAGGACATCAGCGACACGGTAGGCCACAAGTCCACGCACGTCACCGAAACCGTCTACCGCCACGTCATGGTGCCAGCGATCCGCGGCGGCGCGACCGTCATGGACGACGTATTCGGCAACGATCAGACCGGCGAGACCGACGATCCGGGCACGGCCGCAGACGCCTGAATACGTCTGAACCCGTTGTCACTTGGGCAGTCACTTAAAATAGAACAGATGTCCGGAGAACCAGTGGAGCTAAGGGGACTCGAACCCCTGGCCTCTTGCATGCCATCAGCAGGCAGCACGTCCGCCAGCGTGCTTCCCGCAGGTCACCGTCCTAGCTCGTATACTCCAGTCCGCTCCCGTGCGCTCCGGTTGCTGCACTTCCGTGCTGCACCGCTCCTGACGACCGCGGCGAGCGGCTCGGCTGATGACCAGCACAGACGAGCCGGTGCAGCTCAAGGGCAAGGCTATCGCCACGCCCATATGCTCGCTGTAATCACCTGCCTACATTAGGCGAGCGAGGAGGGGGCACCATGGACTTCGTCAGGATCAACCGCTATTGGCCACTCGTCGTCGGCGGGGTTGTCGCCCCCGTCGTCCTCACTACCCTCTTGCTGCTCCTGGTCAAGGACAGCGGCGCCGTCTCCTATCAGTGGCTCCTGTGGCTCCAGCTGCCGCTGTTCAACTTCCACGAGTACGAGGAGTACTTCCTCCCGGGCGGCTTCAAGCACTTCATCAACGTCGACTCGCCTCTCGCTTCAAAACCGCCGTCGGAAGACGCGCCGCTGAACGATCCCTACGAGTTCGGAGTCAACGCGTTCTTCTGGACGATCATCATCACCGGGGCGCTGCTCGCGAACGTCGCC
>Ga0335080_10009442_pt1 | contig 10190 bp, 5 predicted proteins | sample Lox_Sample_34_FD_206720 | JGI IMG/M metagenome (GOLD analysis project Ga0335080, IMG submission 206720) | Soil microbial communities from Loxahatchee National Wildlife Refuge, Florida, United States - Lox_Sample_3.4 | ecosystem: Environmental > Terrestrial > Soil > Wetlands | place: USA: Florida... | reverse complement strand
CGAGTTGATAGAGCGGCGGGTAGTCGCCGTTGAAGGAGCGGCGCACCTCCGCCGTCGCGTTGGCGCGTTCGTGGCCGACGCGGTCCACGAGGAAGTCGATGCACTGCTGCGGCGTCATCTTCCCGAGATGGAAGCCGAGCGAGAAGATGATCCGCGCGCAGCGGTGCATGCGCCAGAAGAGCATGCCGACGCGGTTCTCGGCCGACTTCGGGAACCCGAGGTCCCAGAACAGCATCTCCCAGTGCAGCGCCCAGCCCTCGACGAGAAACGGCGTGTCGAAGGCGTTGCGGTGCGGGTTGTACCGCTCGGCCATGAAGCCCTGGAGATGGTGTCCGGGGATTTCCTCGTGGAACACCGTGGCGCGGGAAAAGTGGATGTTGTTGCCGCGCATGCTCATGAGCTTGTCTTCCTCGGACATGCGGTCCGTCGGGTAGGAGACGAGCATCTCCTCGCCGCCGAGGAAGAACGGGTTCACTTTCTGGCGCTCGGGCGTCATCATCTCCAGCCGCCAGACGACGTCGGCGAGCGGCGGCACCGTCACGAGGTCGCGCGCGCGGACGAACTCGACGGCCTCGCGATGGAGGTCGCGCACGAGGTCGGCCTGCCGGCCCGGCTCGACGTGCAAGGTCTTGACCTTCTCGAGCGCTTTCTTCCAGTCGTCGCCGTAGCCCATCTCGCGCGACGCCTTCTTCATCTCGGTCTCGCACCAGGCGAACTCGCGCTCGGCGATCGCCACGAGCTCCTCGGGCGTGTAGGGGATGAACTCGTCGGCCAGGTCCTCCTGAATCGCCTCGCGGCCGATCGGATCGCCCACGATCGGTTCGTCGTCGCCTTCCTTCCAGCCCACGACCTTCTCGCGGAGGAACTGGACGTACTTCTCGAGCTCGCCGTCGACCTTCTTGTAGGGCGCCTCGCACCACCACGAGAAGAGCGGGTCGTAGCCGTCGGAGTAGTGGAACCAGCTCGCGAGAGTCGTCCGGAGCTCCTTCGCCATGGCGGCGGAGCGGTAGGCCACGATCTTCGTCGGTTTGAGCGGCGCGGGCGCGGCCGCGGCCGTCGCGCCGTTGCCGGCGGCGGGCTTCGCCGGCGCCGATTCCTTTCCGGATTCCGAAGGGAGGCCCGCCTCGACGGCCTTCCGGGTTTTCTCGATCTGCGCGGAGATGTCCGCGAGCGCCTTCGCGGAGTCCTTCGGGTCCACGGTGTCGAGCCGCCGCCGGGAGTCGGCGAGCCCGAGGATCGCGGGAGCGAACGGCAGGAGCGGCGCCGCCTCCGCGAGACGCTTCTCCTCCCGATCGAGGAGCCGCTGATCGTGGCGCAGCCGCGTCGCGAGGAGGATCCAGTCGATCCGGCCCTCGACGCCGAGCGACTCGAAGTCGATCGTCTCGAGGCGTGTCTGCCAGGCTTTCGTGAACTCCCGCAGCGCTGCGCGGCGGTCCGGCGAATGCGGTGCGTCGTAGTGGCGCGTGAGCGCGTCGCGGTCGGACGAGAAGCGCGCGACGACGCCCGCGAGCTCGGAGGGCGACGGGTTCTCGATGGGCGAGAGCGCCGGAACCCAGGCGTCGGCCTGCTGCCCGGCGTCCGCGGCGTGCGCGAAGAGCGGCCGCAGGAACAGGGTCGCCGCGGCCAGGATGCGGAAGAGCGATCGCTTCATGTGGGTCCTCGCTTTGCGGCTTTCGAAGGGCCGGGCGATCTTACCGTTAGGATCACCGCATGGTCCGATCTTCCGGCCCGACGCGCCGCGAGTTCGCGCGGCAAACGCTCGCGGGGCTCGGGCTCGCGGCGGGGCTTCGGGTTCCCGCCGCGTCGTTCGATCCCGCCGGCCGCGTCACGGCTCGGGTCGACGGGTCGGCCCTCGACCTCGCGAACGAAACGATCGCCGCGCGATGGTCGTGCGGGCCCGAAGGCCTCCGACTGGAGAGCCTGGAGGACCGCCGGAACCGCGCGCGGATCCGCGTCGGCCGCGGGACGTTCGCGTTCGCGCTCGACGGCGGTGTCCTGTTCGATTCCGCGGCGCTGCGCGTCGTCGAGCCGCCGCGCGTCGAAGAGATCCTTTCCGACCCGAGGGCGACGCGCGCGTCGGAGAGGATTCCGGGGCGGCGGCTCACCGTGACGCTCGCCGACAGGGAGAACCGCGTCGCCGTCCGATGGCGCGCGACGCTGCGCGAAGGTTCGCACTACGTCCGTCAGGACGTCGCGATTGCGGCGCGCGGCGCCGACGTGCCCTTGCGCGAGATCGTCCTCGTGGACCTCGAGGCGTCGGGAGCCGCCGTCGCGGGCACCGTGGCCGGCTCGCCGATCGTCGCCGGTTCCTGGTTCTTCGCGGTCGAGCACCCGCTGTCGCAGTCGGCGGCCGGGAGCCGCGCCCGGGCGAGCCTGTCGCGGGCGCTGCCGCTCAAGGCCGGACAGACCGCCGCGGCGTCGGCGGTCTTCGGCGCCGCGCGGCGAGGCCAGCTCCGCCGCGACTTCCTCGCGTATCTCGAGCGCGAGCGCGCGCGGCCGTACGCGCCATTTCTCCACTACAACTCCTGGTACGACCTGGGCTACTTCACGCGATTCGACGAGGCCGGGGCGCTCGGCGTCATCGACGCCTTCGGCGGCGAGCTTCACGAGAAGCGCGGCGTTGTGCTCGACTCGTTTCTCTTCGACGACGGCTGGGACGATCGCCGCCTCTGGGGCTTCCACGACGGATTTCCCCGCGGGTTCGCGCCGCTGCGCGACGCGGCCGCCCGTTATGGCGCGGCGCCGGGCGTCTGGCTCTCGCCGTGGGGCGGCTACGGGAAGCCCCGGGAAGAGCGGCTCGCGTTCGCGAAGGAGCAGGGGTTCGAGACGAACGAGGACGGCCTCGCGCTTTCGGGCCCGGTCTACTACAAGCGCTTTCGGGAGGTCTGTCTCGACTTCGTCCGCCGCTTCGGCGTCAATCAATTCAAGATCGACGGCACCGGCAGCTCGTCGCGCGTCGTGCCGGGCAGCGCCTTCGGCAGCGACTTCGAGGCAGCGATCGCGCTGATCGAAGACCTGCGCGCCGAGAAGCCCGGGCTCTTCGTGAACCTCACGACGGGCACGTATCCCTCGCCGTTCTGGCTCTTCTTCGCCGATTCGATCTGGCGCGGCGGCGAGGACCACGACTTCGCCGGCGAGGGCTCGGAGCGCCAGCGCTGGATCACGTACCGCGACGCCGACACGTACGCCGGCGTCGTGCAGCGCGGGCCGCTCCATCCGCTCAACTCCCTGATGCTCCACGGGCTCATCTACGCGAAGCACGCGAAGCACCTGGACTCCGATCCGCGCGGCGACTTCGACGCGGAGATCCGGTCGTACTTCGGGAGCGGCACGCAGCTCCAGGAGATGTACGTGACGCCTGCGCTCCTCGGCGATCCGCAGTGGGATGCGATCGCGGAGGCCGCGAAGTGGTCGCGCGGCAACGCGGCGACGCTCGTCGACACGCACTGGGTCGGCGGCGACCCCGCGCGGCTCGAGCCCTACGGCTGGGCGGCCTGGTCGCGCGGGCGGGTGATCCTGACGCTGCGCAACCCGTCCGGGAAGCCGCAGCCGTTCGACGCGGACCCGGCGGCGATCTGGGAGCCGCCGGAGGCGGGCGCCGGACGCTTCGTACTCACCTCTCCCTGGAAGAAGGACCGGGGCAGGCCGCCGCTCGTTCTCGAAGCGGGGAAGGCGCGGGCGGTGGAGCTCGGGCCGTTCGAGGTCGCGACCTGGGAGGCCGCGATATGATTCCGGCAGTTCATCGCAATGGTGCGAACCGCGGGGGAGAGTGCCATGGACCGCCGCCAGCGCAACCGGCAACTCGTGTACGCCGTCGCCCTGCTCTTCGTCGGCCTGACCGGTCTCCTCGGCATGGGCGCGTCTCTCGCCCGCTACCGATCGGTCGACGTCCTGCGCATGCTCGCCTCCGGCGCCTGCTTCGGCGCGGCGCTCATCTCGATCCTGATCTACTTCCGCGGAGGCGCGGCGCCGCGGTCCGGATAGCCCGTCCATGTCCACCCCGGCGGTGAGCCGCGCGCGCTGGAGCGCCGCCGATGCGCGTCGGATCGCGCGCGACATCTGGAATCTCGATGCGGCGGCAACCGAGCTGCCGGGCGAGCGGGACTCGAACTTCGCGCTCGAGACACCGGAAGGCCGCTTCGTCCTGAAGCTCTCGCCGCCCGGCGAGGCGGCGGACGGCCTCGAGCTCCAGAACGCCGCGCTCGCGTGGCTGGAGCGGCGCGCGCCGGAGCTTCCCTTGCCGCGGCTGCGGCCCGCCGCATCGGGTCTCGCGACGACCTCGGTTTCCGGCCCCGGCGGCGCGGGCTGGCGCGCGCGGCTCGTGACGTTTCTGCCGGGACGGACGCTGGCGCAGGCGCGCCCCAGAACGCCGGCGCTCCTGCGGGACGTCGGGCGTCTGCTCGGGGGCGTCGACGCGGCGCTCGCGCAGTTCCGGCATCCGGCCGCCGTCGGCCGCGACCTCTTCTGGAATCCCGACCGCGCGCAGGACGTGATCGCCCGCTTCGAAGGCGCGATCGCGGACCCGCGCGGCCGCCGCCTCGTGTCCCACTTCGCGGCGCTGCATCGCGAACGAGTCCTGCCCCTCGCCCCGCGCCTCTCCCGCTCGGTCATCCACAACGACGGCAACGACTGGAACGTGCTCGTCGGTCCGCCGGCCTCGGAGGGCCCGGCGGTCGCGGGTCTGCTCGACTTCGGCGACATGCTCGAAGCCTGGACGGTCTGCGAGCCCGCCGTGGCGATCGCGTACGCGTGGCTGTGCGAGCCGGACCCGCTCGCGGCGGCCGCGGCGGTCGTCGCGGGATACCACGATGCGCACCCGCTCGGAGAGGACGAGCTCGCGGCGCTCTTCCCGCTCGCGACGAGCCGCCTCGCGGTAAGCGTCTGCCTCTCGGCGCACCGCCGCACGGCGGAGCCGGACAACGGGTACCTCCTCGTCACGGACGCGGCCGCGTGGGAGACGCTCGAGCGCCTCGCCGACGTGTCCCCGAATTTCGCGGAGTGCCGCCTGCGCGCCGCCTGCGGCTTCGCGCCGTCGCGCAATGCGCCGGCCGTCGAGGCGTGGCTCGCGTCGCATCGGAGGCAGATCGGGCCCGTCGTCGCGGCGGACCTGTCGAAGGCCGTCGTCTTCGATCTCTCGGTCGGCAGCCCGGAGCTCGAGAGCCCGGCCGCGGCGGCGGACACGGCGGGGATGACGGAGAAGATCTTCGGGAAGATGCGGGCCGCGGGCGCGCCGGCCGCCATCGGCCGTTACGACGAGGCGCGCCTCGTCTATCAGAGCGCGGCGTTCCGCGGGCCCGAAGGCGAGCACCCGGAGATGCGCACGGTGCATCTCGCGGTCGACATTTTCCTGCCGCCGGGCGCGCCGGTCTTCGCGCCGCTGCCCGGACGCGTGGTCGGCCGACGCGACAACGCGGCGCGCCTGGACTACGGTCCGACGATCATTCTCGAGCACGCGCCCGAGGGCGCGCCGATCTTCCACACGCTCTACGGTCACCTGACGCGCGACTCGCTCGAGGGTCTATCCCCCGGACAGTCCGTCGCACGCGGCCAGACGATCGGGCGCGTGGGCGAGCCGCCCGAAAACGGCGACTGGCCGCCGCACGTGCACTTCCAGATCGTGGCCGACCTGCTCGGGAAGACGGGAGACTTTCCGGGCGTGGCCGCCGCGAGCCAGCGCGCCGTGTGGCTCTCGATTTCCCCCGACCCGAGCGCGATCCTCGGCGTCGACGTGCGGCGCCGCGAGAGCCCTCCCGAGGAGCAGCGGGCGCGGCGGCGCAAGCTCCTCGGGCCCTCGCTCTCGCTGTCGTACCGGCGGCCTCTCGAGATCGTGCGCGGCGCGGGACAGTTCCTCTACGACGAGACGGGACGCGCATACCTCGACGTCGTCAACAACGTGGCGCACGTCGGGCACGGGCACCCGCGAGTTGTCGCGGCCGGCGCGCGGCAGATGGCGGTCCTCAACACGAACACGCGCTATCTGCACGAGTCGATCCTTCGCTACGCCGAGCGCCTCACGGCGACGCTGCCGGCGCCGCTCTCGGTGTGCTTCTTCGTCTGCTCGGGCAGCGAAGCCAACGAGCTCGCCCTGCGCCTCGCGCGGGCCCACACGAAGGCGCGCGATCTCGCCGTGGTGGACGGCGCGTATCACGGCAACACCGCCGCGCTCGTGGACGCCTCGCCGTACAAGTTCGACGGGCCGGGAGGGGAGGGCGCGCCGCCGCACGTCCACAAGGTCCCGATGCCGGACGATTACCGCGGCCTCCACCGCCGGAGCGACCCGGAACGCGGGCAGAAGTTCGCGCGCCACGTGGCCGCCGCGGCACAGGCGGCGCGGGATCGTGGAGAGGGGCTCGGCGCATTTCTCTGCGAGAGCCTGCTCTCGTGCGGCGGCCAGATCGTCCTGCCGCCCGGCTACCTCGAGGCGGCCTACGGTCACGCGCGCGCGGCCGGCGCCGTCTGCATCGCCGACGAGGTCCAGGTCGGGTTCGGGCGCGTCGGATCGCACTTCTGGGGTTTCCAGACGCAGGGTGTCGTGCCCGACATCGTCACGATGGGCAAGCCGATCGGCAACGGCCATCCGCTGGCGGCGGTCGTCACCACGCCCGACATCGCCGCCTCGTTCGCCAATGGGATGGAGTACTTCAATACCTTCGGCGGCAATCCCGTGTCCTGCGAGATCGGCCTCGCGGTGCTCGACGTGGTCGAAGGGGAGCGCCTGCAGGAGCGCTCCGCGCGGGTCGGGCGGCGTCTGCGCGCGGGCCTCGAGGACGTCGCGCGGCGCCATGCGATCGTGGGCGACGTGCGCGGGCTCGGTCTCTTTCTCGGCATCGAGCTCGTGCGCGACCGCGAGACCCTCGAGCCGGCGGCGGCGGAAGCCGCCTACGTCGTCGAGCGGATGAAGGACCACGGGATCCTCCTCTCGACCGACGGCCCGCTCCACAACGTGATCAAAATGAAGCCGCCGCTCGTCTTCTCGGAAGCCGACGCCGACCGCGTCGTCGCGGCCTACGACCGGGTTCTCGGAGAGGACTTCGTGACGCGGATCGGGCGCGCATGAAGCCTTTCGACGCTGCGGTCGTCGGCGCCGGCTCTTTCGGAGCCTGGACGGCGTGGCGGCTGCGCCGGGCGGGGATGTCGGTCGCGCTCGTCGATGCCTATGGGCCCGGCAACACGCGCGCGAGCTCGGGAGGCGAGACGCGGGTCATCCGCATGGGCTACGGCGCCGACGGGATCTACACGCTCTGGGCGCTGCGGTCGCTCGCGGACTGGAAGGAGCTTTCGGCGCGGACGGATCCGCCGCTCTTCCGCCGGACCGGCGTCCTGTGGATGGGCCGCCGCGGGGACGCGTACATGGAGGCGTCCCGCGAGGGCATGGCGCGCGCCGAAGTTCCGCACGAGATCCTGACGCGCGCGGAGCTCGAGAAGCGATTCCCGCAGATTGCGCCCGGCCCGATCGAATGGGCGATCCTCGAGCCGGAGAGCGGCGCGCTGCAGGCGCGTCGCGGCGTGCAGATCGTCGCCGGGGAAGCGGAGCGCGCGGGTGCGGTCCGGATCGATGCGGCGGCCGCCGCGCCGGAAGGCCGGGGGCGCATCGAGGCCGTGCGGCTCTCGACCGGAGAGCGGCTCGCCGCCGGTCGGTTCGTGTTCGCGTGCGGGCCGTGGCTCGGGAAGCTCTTCCCGGATCTCCTGGGCGATCGCATCTTCCCGACGCGGCAGGAAGTCTTCTACCTCGGCGCGGCCCCGGGAGACCCGCGATTCCGTCCTCCGGCGATGCCGGTCTGGCTCGATCTGACGGAGGAGATGTACGGGATCCCGGATCTCGAATCGCGTGGTTTCAAGCTCGCCTCGGACACGCACGGGCCGCGTTTCGACCCGGACACCGGCGAGCGCCAGGCGTCGGCCGAGGGTCTCGCGCGCGCCCGAGAGTATTCGGCCCGGCGTTTTCCGGGCCTCGGGAACGCGCCGATTCTCGGCGCCGAGATCTGCCAGTACGAGAACACGTCGAACGGAGACTTCCTGATCGACCGTCATCCGGATTTCGAGAACGTCTGGCTCGCGGGCGGCGGCTCGGGCCACGGCTTCAAGCACGGCCCGGCCGTGGGCGAGTACGTGACGATGCTCGTCACCGGAGGCCGAGAATTCGAGCCGCGGTTCCTTTTGGAGTCGAAGGCAACCGTCCAGCGCCGCGCGGTGCACTGAAGACGAAGCGGCCGGCCGAAGCTCCCCGTTCGAGTCGTCGAGAGGCCGGAGCCTCAGAGATTCGGCTGCGGCGTGTAGCGAAGGTACGGCTTGATCGTGCGCGAGCCCTTGGGGAACTTCTTCGGCACTTCGGCGTCCGGCACGGCGGTCACGATGATGCAGTCCTCGCCCGTCTTCCAGTTGACGGGTGTCGCGACCTGGTAGTTCGCCGTCAACTGGAGCGAGTCGATGACGCGGAGCAGCTCGTCGAAGTTGCGCCCCGTCGAGGCCGGGTACGTGAGCGTCAGCTTGACCTTCTTGTCCGGTCCGATCACGAAGACCGAGCGCACGGTGAAGTTCTCCGACGCGTTCGGGTGGATCATGTCGTAGAGAACCGAGATCTTGCGGTCCGGGTCGGCGATCATCGGGAAGTTGACGGTCGTCCTCTGCGTCTCGTTGATGTCCTTGATCCACCCCTCGTGGTCCTTCATCGGATCGACCGAGAGGCCGATGACCTTGACGCCGCGCTTCTCGAACTCCGGCTTCATCTTCGCGACGTAACCGAGCTCGGTGGTACAGACGGGCGTGAAGTCCTTCGGATGCGAGAAGAGCACGGCCCACTCGTCGCCGAGCCATTCGTGGAAGCGGATCGGGCCCTGCGTCGTGTCCGCCGTGAAGTCGGGGACGATGTCTCCGAGTCGTAGCGCCATGGTGACCTCCTCGCGAAAACTCCCGGAACCGCCGACGATATCGCGGTCGCCGGTCCGGAGGCGGCGGCGCGTCAGTTTGCGGCGGGCCCCGCCGGCAGGTTCGTCAGGAGATAGCGCGCGATCAGGCGGTGCAGGTGCAGGCTCGTGCCCTTCCCCTCGTTGATGGCGTGCGTGCGATTCGGGTAGACCATCAGGTCGAAGGTCTTCCCGAGCTCGATCAGGCGGTTCACGAGCTTCTCCGTGCCCTGGTAGTGGACGTTGTCGTCGCCCGAACCGTGCACGATGAGCAGCCGCCCCTTCAGCCCCTCGGCGAAATTGATCGGCGACCCGAGGCGATAGCCGTCCGCGTTGTCCTGCGGCAGGCCCATGTATCGCTCCTGATAGATCGAGTCGTAGAGCTTCTGGTCCGGCACCGGCGCGACGGAGATGCCCACGCGGTAGACGTCCGGGAATCGGAACATCGCGTTCAACGTGGAGGAGCCGCCGCCGCTCCAGCCCCAGATCGCGACGCGGGTTGCGTCGACATACGGCCTTGCCGCGGCGAGGGCTTTGACGGCGGCCGCCTGATCCTTCGACGAGAGGTCGCCGACGGCGCCGTACACGATCTTGCGCCAGGCGGCGCCCCGCGGCGCCGGCGTCCCGCGGTTGTCGAAGCTCGCGACGAGATAGCCCTGCGCCGCGAGCGCACGATGGAAGAGACCCCGGTCGCCGCCCCACTGATCGAGCACTGTCTGTCCGGCGGGCTCGCCGTACACGTGGACGAGGAGCGGGTACTTGCGCGACGGGTCGAATTCGGGCGGCTTGATCAGCCAGCCGTCGAGCGCGACGCCGTCGCCGATCGGTAGCCGGAAGAATTCGCTCTTGCTCGCGAGGAGCGGCGCGGCTTTGGCGCCGAGCTCCGCGCCGTCGGCGAGCGTGCGCACGCGCTTGTGGTCCGGCAGCGACACGAGGTCGACCGTGGGCGGCCGGTCGAAGGTCGACGCCGTGTGAATCGCGAAACGGCCGTCCGGCGAGAGATCGTAGGCATGGACTCCCGAGGCGTCGGCCGGCGTGACGCGCACGACGGGACCCGACCCGTCGAGCGGCGCGCGGTAGAGAGCGCGGCCGATTCCGCTGTCGGGCGAGGCGAGGAAGTAGAGCAGGCCGCCCTTCTCATCGACGCCCTCCACCCGGATCACGTCGCCGTCGAAGCGCGTGACCGGACGCTCGCCGGTCCCGTTCCGGGCGGCGCGATAGACGTGGCGCCAGCCGTCCTTCTCGCTCTCCCAGAGGAATTCCCGGTTGCCGCCGAGCCACCGCACT